>Ga0307477_10000454_pt1 | contig 45192 bp, 40 predicted proteins | sample atmos_gasesECM2C_FD_203316 | JGI IMG/M metagenome (GOLD analysis project Ga0307477, IMG submission 203316) | Hardwood forest soil microbial communities from Morgan-Monroe State Forest, Indiana, United States - atmos_gasesECM2C_515 | ecosystem: Environmental > Terrestrial > Soil > Temperate... | reverse complement strand
CATAACCGGTAAGGAGTTCGCTTGCGCGCGCTCGTAGATGGAGGCAAGCGGGCCGTCACCGCTGCGGTAGGCGTTCGGCGAGATAAGCTGGTGCGAGGGATGAAGCTTGAGCGCGCGAATGCCGAGTTTGGCGATGCGGTCGACTTCAGCGCCAGAATCAGCGACAGTGCGCGGATGGACGGAGCCGAAGGCGAGCAAGCGGTCCGGCGCGGCACTGCAATAACTGGCAATCCAATCGTTGACGTCCGGAGTGAAACCCATAATGTCAGGGCTGACGTAATTGATGAGCCCAGCGCGTTCAATGCCCAGCCCATCCAGGAACGTGAGGAAGGCTTTCGGATCCGCGGTGAAGCGTTCGATTTCGACGATGTCCTTGCGCCCGCGCATCATGAGCTCAAGCTGAACGGGCTTGACCATGTGCAGAGGCATTAAGTGGACGTGGATATCAATGATTGGCTGCACGGTCGAATTAATCCTGATACATTTTGGGTCTGCGAAGCAGGTCGATGAAGCTCACTGCAGTAGTTTCTCGAATGCAGCTACGTCATTGCCAAGAATAATCTTGGCTCCCTTAATAACGATCGGCCGGCGAATAAGATTGGGATTCTTGGACATGAACTTGATGGCCGCGGACCGGGAAGGCGGATTGTTCTTCATATTTCGTGTGCGGTAAAGCTCGTTGCGCGGATTGAGGAATTGAATGTAATCGCGATTTCCGATGAGTTTGTCCAGCTCGGCTTCGCTCAAACGCTCCTTGTCTAGATCCCGATATTCCAATTCCGCACCCTGGTTCAGCAAGAGACCTCTTGCTTTGCGACACGTAGTTCAGGCCGGTTTTTGCAGAAACAGTATTATTGCTTTGTTCAATCCGTCCTCTTGTGCAGAAACGAGAAAAGTTGCGCCTCGCCAGGAACAGAAACCTAGTATCGTGGAACGCGCTGGTCGATTTCGAGGGACCAGCGCTCAATGCCCCCTGCCAGCGACTTCGCACGCTGAACGCCTTGTCCGCGCAGCCATACGGTTACGTCCATACTCCGCATGCCGTGATGACAGTAGCAGACGACATCCTCGTCCACATCAAGCGCTTGAAGATTCGCCGGGATCGAGCCCATCGGGATCAGCTTTGCGCCTTCAATGCGGCACAGCTCGTGTTCCCAAGGCTCGCGGACGTCCACGAGCAGGAAGTTTTCTCCCCGATCGAGTCGCTCCTTCATCTCCGCAGGCGTGATTTCCATTCTATCCGATGTAACCATGCGTATTTGTCCATACCACGTTTTCGACAAGTGTGCCAGTTCGAAAACCATAGAATCGGCACACAAATTAAACGATTGCTATTGGATTGAGCCCTTTGGAGAAATCCACTGTTTCTCAACTGACTGAATTTCATTGACGAGCTTTACATCTTCGTCCTGGGGCAGCATTTCGCGGAGATGCTCTTCGTACTCGCCTGCCGAGAGCAATTCTCCACTGACGCTGTAGGGTTGTTTTGCGAATTCGCCGATGAAGCGGTTGAACTTTATGTCCGGAACATACAGCGGCGTCTGCCCGGGCTGAATATTCTTGTTGATCATTTCCACCAGCTTCCTGCATTCGACGAGATAGAGCTCGCGGCTGTGCTCGTTCATCCGCTCCAGGTTGGCTTCCTGCTTCGCTGTGGGTTCATCGTAGCGGCCTTTGAGTCCCCAGACGTAGAACCAATGTGCTGAACTGGATTTGTCCACGCCGAAAAGATCGAGGCTCACCGGGATCCACTTGTTGATGTATTTCTGGATGATGTTCGTTGGGACTACGCCGGCCTTCACGATACGTTTGACGCCATCCTGGCCAGTACCGAGATGAAAGGACTCTTCCTTCAGCATGGGGATCATGGATTGTGCAAGTGGGGCGAAGCCCGAATAACTCAGCATGGTGAGCTGGTACTTGCCGTCACGATCGACAAAATCTGTATATGTGAAAAAGTCGAGCCAGTTTTTGACGTCCTGATTGAACGCACCTAGAAGGCGTTTCTGATCGAAAGCGCGGCGCTCCAGCATCTTCTGCGCTTCGACGCGCCCGCTGTACCCGAAATGATTCATCAGCAGATAGCACATCTGCCATCCATGGCGCATTTCTTCCGTGACCACGCGGCACAGAGATTGCCGGTCGTGTTCGCTCGGCGCATTCTCAAACAGCCGGCGCTGCTGTTCGACGGAAGCGAATTCCGTGTCCCCCTGATAGACAATGAGGTTAAGCAAGGCATCGCGCATTCGCTGGTCGGGAACCTGGACGAGCTTTTCCCATTTGGAACGGCCCTTGTAAGCTCCGAATTCAATTTCGTTCGAACGCGTGGGCCCGAATTTTGCTTCGAATTCGTAATTCGTGATTTCCGGATAGGCCACACCGATATCCTTCTGCCAGACGCGGAACAAATCCACCCAGTCATCAAAAGTCGTTAAACGTGTTGCCGGCATTATTCCTGTTCCTCCTCAGATTTCTCTCGCATTGCGCTGCTATTTTCCAATTCAGCAGCCCACCCGTATGTGACATTCGAACTCATGGATTACCGGCCCTGAAATGTAGGCGCCCGCTTCTCGAAGAAGGCGCGAATTCCTTCTCCGCAATCCTCCGAAGGAAAACACTTCATTTGCTGCTGCACTTCATTCTCCAGCGCTTCTTCGAGCGCTTTCCGCCCGCTGCCGAAGAGAGCCTGCTTTGTCGCGCGAATTGCAAGTGGTGGGCCCTGGGCGATTTTCTGCGCGAACGCTCTAACTTCACCTTCTAGCCGCTCAACGGGAACAACACGATTGACCAGCCCCAATCGAAACGCCGTCTGCGCATCGATCATGTCGCCCGTGTAAAACAGTTCTGCTGCCCTGGACGGGCCCACGAGCTGAGGAAGAAAGAACGTGCCTCCATAATCCGGAAACAAACCCACCTTGGCGAAGTTCTGGCCAAAGGTGGCATCTTCCGCCGCGATGCGAAAGTCTGCGGCCAGCGCGATGTTCATACCCGCACCCGCAGCCGGACCGTTGACCGCGGCAATAACGGGTTGCGGCATCGTTCGCATTTTCAGAACCATCTGCATTCCTGAACGGAGCAGCGGCTCGAGCTGGTTGACGTCACCGCTCTCGCGCCCTTTGCGGATGTGACCAAGATCGCCGCCGGCACAAAATGCGCGCCCGGCACCTCTCAAGACGAGAACGCGAATGGATTCATCGAGCGCGATGCGCGCGAGCGCGTCATTCAGAGTGCTGGCCAGTTCGTTGTTCAGCGCGTTCAAACGATCGGGGCGATTCATCGTCAGCACGGCGATCGTGTCGTGGCGCATTTCCAGAACTACGGGCCCGGCTGGAGCTGTCTGTGTTGCATTGCTCATGGATGCCCCCGTCTCAATGCACCTTCTCGTCCCGTTCTTTCTCGATTTTTTTCACGAGCTGTGCGAGCTTTCGAAAATGTTGCAGCTTTTCGCGCGCGCCGTGGGTATTCTGTCCGCTAGTGGACGGGAGCACGTACACGCGAGCGCCATATAAGAGTTCTTTTTGCTCACCGTAGCGGCATTTCCTCTGCGCAAACTGTTCGTAAGTCTGCTTGCCATTAAACGCCACCACATGAGGAGCGAACTCTTCCAGCTTCTGAGAAAGCACGATGCGTCCCTCGGCAAAGTCCTGGCGGGTGAGCTCTTCGATGCCTTTCGTGGGCCGCTTGACCAGGTCCGTCAACCCTACGCCAAACTCGATCACGCGCTTGTCGTCGCGATACTCGAGCGGCTCAGGCACGACGCCACCTTCATAGAGGGCCGGCCAGAATTGGTTGCCGCGGCCTGCATAGTAATGGCCAACGCGAACAGAAGACTCGCTCGGATTACAACCGACAATCACGAGCTTCATTCCCCTTCGCAAATGGTCAGGCAGTGTTTTCATGTGAACAGCTTAACTCGTCCTCGAAACCGCGTCACTTGCCTTTGAAATTGGGGGCACGCTTTTCGACGTAGGCCGCGAGTCCTTCTTTGGCGTCCTCGCTCGTGAAGAGGAGTTGCTGCATTTCCCTCTCAATACCAAGCGCCTCACTAAAACCAACTTCCATGCCGGTCACGACAGACCGCTTGATCCGACCAACGGCGCGCGATGCCTTATTCGGCGGGCAGAATTGCTTCGCATAAGCCATCACCTCGTCCCAAAAGTTCTCGCGGTCATAGATATAGTGAATAAGACCGATCTCGAGTGCCTCCTCAAAACTGAAAGTTCGTCCGGTGGCCATGAGCTCCAGCGCTTTGGCGCGTCCGATTGCCCGGGCGAAACGTTGCGTGCCTCCTGTTCCGGGCAGCACGCCGAGATTTACTTCCGGCAAGCCGATTTTGCCTCCTTCTTTTTTTGCGATGCGAATGTCACACGCGAGGGCAATCTCCAATCCGCCGCCCACGGTGTGACCATTTAGAGCGGCGATCACAAGCTTGGGTGTCTGCTCCAGCCGGCTCAGGGTCTCATTTGCATGCAAACAGAAGTAGTATTTAAACGTTGGGTCTGCCTTGGTGAGCATGGGAATACTCGCGCCAGCGGAGAAAAACTTCTCGCCTGCTCCGCGGATTAAGATGACATGAACATTTTCATCCATTCGCGCCTTCAGAATGGCGGTATCGAGCTGTTGCATCATCTCGTAGGTGTAAGTATTGGCTGGGGGATCATCGATCTCGAATATCGCGATTCCCTCCTCAACCCGGTATTTCACCATCTCTTTTGTTCCCAAAGCTTGAGTAGTTGCCATGCGTTTGTCTCCTGACCTCTAAGTCTCTTAGTGACGAATTGGCGCGCTCAATCTGCCGCACCCTCTTTTTCAAAAGCTTCCAGCCGCCGCGATTCCTCTTCCCGCGAAAGACGAGTGCCGTTGCCCCCGTGGAGCACACCGCGCAAAAAGATGTCACTGATCATCCCTGCCAGCTCTTCGGCGCGCGGATCGACCCTGGGATTGTGCCATTTGTAGACCCAATTCATCATGCCGTACAGACTCAACACAGAAACGCGGGGGTTCAGCGCCGAGACACCCTCTCCACCACCGAGATTGTCAAAGATTTCGCGCGCCAAACCGTAATAGCGCCGCTTGATGGCCGCAATTTTCTTCTTGTAAGGCTCCTCCAAAGCATCCTCTTCGTGCGAGAGCACCCTCATCTCTGCCGGATGCGTGAGGAAGTATTCCAGATGGTTCTGCACAAACAGCCGGAGCCGCTCTTCAGGGTCACCGCTAGAACTCAGCCGGAGCTGAAGGTCCTTCAAGATGTTGGTAAAGGCATGTTTTTGAATAAGATAGAGCAATTTCTGCTTGCTCTCGAAATAGTAGTAGAGCCCTGAAAGCGAAATTCCGGTTGCTCTGCTGATGTCCCTGATGGAGGCAACCCCGAAGCCGCGGTCGGCGAAGATCTGGGCGGAATGAAAGAGAATATGCTGCAGTTTGGCTTCGGAATCGCGCGGAATGGGAAGGCGAGGGGTCATCGTTTGTGTCGAACGTTCGTTCAAGAACTGTAGCCGCCCCGGCGCGCCAAGTCAAGACCGCTTCTTGTGCCGGTGTTCTTCCCTCCCGCGAGAAACGGAGACGATTCCTGAATCCAGAGTATGGGCTTGATCATCAAAAAACTGCTGGAAAGGGCAGGTTGGATGATCCGTGCTACATTAATGACTGGTACAGGCCAAAGACGTTCGTTGGACCGCACGCCAGCCACGTTGAGCATACCAAACCCACACCGTCTCCCCTCGAGCGTCGCGCTCGCTGATGAGCACTTGCTCGTCGCCGCGGCCAAATCAGGTGACGCTGCTGCATTCGAAGAGCTTGTCAACCGCTACGAGCACAAGATATTTCGGCTGACGATGAATATCACGAGGAACCGGGAAGATGCCGAAGATGCCATGCAGGATGCCTTTCTCAAGTCCTACTCCCACCTGAAAAGCTTTCAGGGAGACTCGCGGTTTTACACCTGGCTAGTGCGCATCGCTGCCAACGAAGCGCTGATGCGGCTTCGAAAGCGCCGGCCGAATCAGTTCTCCCTCGATGAACCGGTCGAGGGTGAAGATGACTTTATGCCCCGGGAAATCGAGGCCTGGGATCCCACTCCCGAGCAGCGTTACGCACAAACCGAGATGCAGGAAATATTGAATGACGTCATCGATAAGCTGGAGCCGGACTTCCGGACCGTGTTTGTATTGCGCGACGTGGAAGAACTCTCCACGGAAGAAACGGCGCAGGCGCTGGGGATCTCGGTCCCGGCCGTCAAATCGAGACTTCTGCGGGCTCGTTTAAAGCTTCGTCAAAAATTGAACCAACATTTTCGCAAGGGTGAATCAAATTGAACTGCAAAGGCGTTATCCGTGAGTTGTCCAATTATATCGACGGCGACCTCGATCTAGCCATGAAGCAAGAACTCGAGCGGCATCTCGGGCACTGTGAAGATTGCACGATGATTGTCGACCAGACGAAGAAGACAGTTGAGATTTTCTGCGACTCTGAGCCTGTGGCGCTACCCAGCGACGTGCGCGTGCGTTTGCATAACGCCTTGCACCGCAAAATGCAAGAAAACCTGAGTTAAACGCGCCAGGGGACCCTCAGTTTCCTTCCCAGAGCGGCAAGGGCCGGCCAAGTCCTTTCTCTCTTGCCAATGCGTAAACCTTCATCGCAACCGCCAAGTCCCACGACGCTATCCCATTAGACTTGAACAGTGTGACTTCTCCAGGGCTAGTCCTCCCGGCCGTTTTGGCAGCCACCACGTCCGAGAGCTTTTTTACGCCGGTCCAGCAAACTTCATCACCCTTGAACGCGATGATCAGGTCGCCCGATTCCTGCCGTGACTGTTCGACCGAATCCACCACGATCAGATCAGCGCTTGCCACAGCCTCGTCATCTAGCTCCCTTTTATGTGCATGGTTCGCGCCGATGGCGTTGATATGCACGCCCGCGCCGAGATCAGCGCCGCTCACAACGGGCTGGCTCGCCGTGGTAGCCGTACAAACAATATCTGCGCCCCGCACAGCTTCACCGGCCGACGCAGCGGCAATGACCGGGAAGCCGAGCCGCTGGCTCATTTCCTTGGCGAATTTCTCGCGCCGGTTGGAATCGCGACCGTAGACCCGAGCAGACTCGAGCTTGCGCACCTCAGCAACAGCTTCGAGCTGCGTCCTGGCCTGACCTCCCGAGCCGATGATGGCCGCAATCCGCGCATCCGGGCGCGCGAGATATTTTGTGGCTACCCCGGAGGCAGCTCCTGTGCGCAACTGCCCCATGTAATCGGCTTCGATCAAGGAAACAAGGGCGCCAGTGGTAACTTCATAGAGGGGAACAAGGAATCGTATTTTGCCGCGCACGAATGTGTACTGCTTCATCGCCACGAAACCTGCTTTGAAGTCTGCCGCGGCCATATAGTGGAAGAAGCCACCTGCGGGCAGTTCGAACCGCCGGCGGGGATGAACGATCACTTCGCCGTTCGCCTGCTTGCGCGATATCTCTTCCACCGCTTCGATCGCCATGGACATGGTCAAAACCGATCGCACTTCCGCTTCGCTGATATGAAGCGTCATTGATTCGCACCTCGATCCTCTGCCTACTTTTTCGATGTTCCTCTTGCTGCGGGAACCTTCGCGGATTTCTTGGCGGCATCCTGGCCTTCGCGAATGCGGCGGACAACGGTTTGTTTCAATCGGTAAACGCGCTCTTCTTTCTTCGCATCCATCAGATGGAAGCGAAATTCAGGCTCTCCCGCAGGGCCCTTTCCGACGCGCAAGGGCATTTGCCCACAAAGGTTATTTTCTATGAATGCGGTTTCATATCGCTTCTTCCTGGCGTTCCAGGTGTAAACACGCAGTGCGGTGAAATCGCAGTGCTGACCCTCTGGACCCCGTGCACCCGCCACGAGATATTGCGGCTTGTCTCCCGACGGATCGCTTACCCGGTTCAACTCGAACCAAGCCAGCGTCCTGACATTCCCCGAGGCCATTCCTTCACGCACGGCGTCGGGAGTGTCGAACTCGACAAAACGCGCAATGACCCATCCAGCGATGGGAATGGTTTGATCACCGGGTTGTGTTGTCGTCATCGGTGCGGCTGCTTGCGTCGAAACTTCGCCCGGTGGACGCGTTGCAACGCCTCGCACGAGGAACCAATCTTCCTTCTTAGTTTCTTGCGGCTCGCTCGGCGGCTCCTTCTCGTCACTGACCTGAACCCAATCCGCGACGGCGCGGCCCACAATCTCAACAGGGACACCGCGCCCGAATTGATAGAGGCGCGGTTCCGTGCGTCCCGGTTCGACGCGCAGGTTGGTCTGCACTTTGGTTCGGCCACGGGCCTGGACGGGCAAGCCGTGCGCGTCAGCGAGAAGTTTTGCGCTCCGCTGCCAGAGTGACGGCTCCATGAGGAGACGCCCATCCACCCAGCCAACCTGGCCATCGGCAGTGCCCACCTTGGCGTTGTCGTTGTGACGTGAGAGAACGTCCACGCGATCGCCATAGTGGAGCATGCCGACTTGCTGGCGCACTTGCGCGACACTGTTCCACATCATGACGCTGCGCTCGCTGACGAAAGCTTCGCCAAGCGATTCGTGCTTCGGGCGGAACATCCAGGCAAACAGCGCCACAATCATGAGCAGTGGCACAGCCACCAGAAGCTTGCGCTTCATGTGCAATCCCCAAAAGAGGTTCCAACGGCGCGAATCATTGCATTCAACCCGGGCGCGTCTCCGCCGCCGTTAACCACACCGACCGTGTTGACTTTGCCCATGCGTTGCCGTCACTCTTCGACAAAGATTGTACCCGATTCTTCTCTGCCGCCGGTCCTTCTGACCTGCCATTTCCTTTTCTGCTAAAATGCCGCTGCGTTTTATCCCATTCCTGATCTCTTCCGGAGGAGCTCGATGAAGATTCTCACCTCGCTGCAACCACTGGCGCTCCTCCTTCTTCGTGCGGCTCTCGGTATTATCTTCATCGCGCACGGCTATCCGAAATTGGTCCACGGGGCTGGCATGCAGGGCTTCTTCATCGAACACGGGTTGCCCGGCTATTTCTTGTTCATCGCGGGTGTTCTTGAACTTTTCGGAGGCGGGCTCTTGCTGTTGGGTTTATTCACTCGCGGGGCGGCGCTGCTGTTGGCGATCGAAATGGGCGTAGCGATATGGAAAGTGCACAGCAGCCGCGGGATCCTGGCCGTTCACGAGTACGAGTTTCCACTCGCAATGGCGATGGCTTGCTTCGCTCTGGCAACTATTGGAGCAGGCTTGATCTCTATCGACCACCCACTGTTTGGCAATGGCGGAGGATATTCGCGTAGGCCGCGCAATCCCAAGAATTAGTTGGCCCGAAGAGCATCCTCAGAGGCGCCGGCCGAAATAGAAGCATCCCGACTCAGGCTACTACGTCGTGGCGGTAGCCGATGTATGAGCCACTTGCGCAGGCGCGAGCGGCAGAATGATCCAGAGCACTAAATAGGCGATCAGGCCCGTCCCGCCGCAGAGCACCAGCAGCAACCAAACAACGCGGATGACTGTGGGATCGAGGTCGAAGTAATCCGCAACGCCCGCACAGACGCCGCCTATTTTCTTGTCGGTGCTTGAACGCATAAGCCTTCTGCTGCACACGGGGGCCTGAGCCGTGCCAGGAGCGTTGGTTTCCGTCTGTTTCGCACCACAGTTATAGCAAAACCTGGAGCCCGCCATGATCTCTTTCTGACAATTTGTGCAAGTCATAGTGCCACCCCCACTCAACAGACTTTCGCTGTTTCCTACTCTAAGGATACGAAATGGATTCGCGAAAAGTTTCATTGCGCGCCCAGCCCTTGCCGAAGCCTAGTATTCAAGCAGTTTCTTGACCGCCGCGGTGATGTGCCCGATTTGTGGCAGGATTACGTCTTCCAGTTTGGGCTGATACGCACAGAAAGTATCCATGGCAGCCACCCTCTTCACGGGCGCGTCAAGTTCTTCAAACAACTCTTCTACGATGCGCGCCGCAATTTCCGCTCCATACCCCCAGCTCAACATGTCTTCATAGGCCACGATCACGCGGTGCGTTTTCCGCACTGTGCCGCTGATTGCTTCCCAGTCATACGGCGATAGCGAGCGAAGGTCGATAATCTCAACGGAAATTCCCTCACGCTCGAGCTGCGCCGCGGCCACCTCTGCCCGGCGCACGAGCGCACCAAAAGTAACGATGCTGACATCCGAACCTTCTTTAACCACGCGTGCCTTCCCAAACGGCACCATGTAGTCGGGTCCGGGATACTCGGAACGATTGTACGGCTGCCGATAGAGATGTTTGTGCTCCAAAAACATGACTGGATCATCGCAGCGGATTGCCGTACGCAGAAGGCCGGCGACGTCCAGGGCAGTGGATGGCAGCACCACGCGCAAGCCGGGGCAGTGAGTGAATATGGATTCGCCGCTTTGACTGTGATAAATGCCGCCACCCGTAAGATATCCCCCGATGGCGACGCGGATCACCACGGGACATTTGAACGCTCCGTTCGAACGCCAGCGCATCACGCACAGCTCGTCGCGGATCTGCATCATCGCCGGCCAAATGTAGTCGAAGAACTGAATTTCCGCGACGGGCTTCAGCCCGCGTATCGCCATGCCGATGGCGTTGCCCACAATGCTGGCTTCGGCGAGAGGAGAATTGAACACCCGATCGGGCCCATATTTGCGCTGGAGTCCCGAAGTGGCCTTGAAGACTCCGCCTTTCCCCTTGACTTCCTTGAGATTCTCTTCACGGCTGCAATCGGCGACGTCTTCGCCGAAGATCGTGACGCGCTCGTCGCGGGACATTTCATCCGACAGTGTGGCTGCCACCATCTCGACCATAGTCTTGGGCGCACCGTGAAACTTCGGCTGCGTTTCGAACGCCTCTGTCGTGGGATCAACATCCGGCGAACATACGTTCACGCGAACCGAATCGATCGAGGGTGGTTCTGCGCCTAGCGCCTGGTCGGCTGCTTCGCGAACTTCCAGGTCGACTTCCGCTTCCAGCGCTTCGATTTGCTTCTGATCGAGCAGCGCTTCGCGCACGAGGAAGAGCGCAAATTTCGAGAGAGGGTCGCGGTGTGCTTCACTCTCGCGCTCCGCCGGCGTCTTGTATAGTTTCTCGTCATCGGAGAGCGAGTGCGAGTAGGGCCGCGTCACATGCGCGTGAACGAGTGCTGGTCCGCGCCGCTCGCGGCAATATTCAATGGCTTCCTTGCAGACGGCGTAGCTCTCCAATGGATCTGTGCCGTCGCATTCCGAAACGTGTAATCCGGGGAAGCCGCGCGTCAGCTTGGAAATACTTCCTCCAGCAGTCTGCACTTCGATCGGAACAGAAATGGCGTAACCGTTGTCTTCGACCAGATAAAATAAGGGCAGCTTTCTCCCACAGGCGGTGTTGAGAGACTCCCAGAACTCTCCCTCGCTGGTAGCTCCGTCGCCCGCTGACACATACACGATTTCATCGCGCTCGTAGCGCGCCATCTCTCCACCAGACGCCTTCTTCGCCTGCGCCAGTGCCTTGGGGCGCGATTCGTAATAGACAGTGGCTTCCGCCGCACCCACAGCTTGGACGAACTGCGTCCCGGTGCACGAAGACTTGCTCACAATGTTCAATTTTCGATTGGCCCAATGCGAAGGCATCTGGCGTCCGCCGGAGTTCGGGTCGTCCTTCGCTCCGACCGCTTGTAGAAGCATCTCCAGCGGCGTGACGCCCAGCATCAAGCAAAGCGCACGGTCCCGATAGTAGGAGTAAAGCCAATCGACCCCGGGACGCAGGAGCAAGCCAACCGCTGCGGTCACCGCTTCATGGCCTGCACTGGAAATTTGGAAGTAAATCTTGTTCTGGCGCTTCAACTGGATTTCCCGGTCATCCAGCCGCCGGGAGAGGTACATCGTCCGGTAGATACGAATCAGCGTTTCTCGGTCGAGGCCGTGATACTTCGTGGCGTCAAGCTTGGCTATCTTGACGCGCGTCTGTACCGTCATTCGGTCTGCCCTCGTTGGAGTGGAGGATTTGGCCCTCGCGGGAATCTATTATACCGGATGTCCTTTCGCCGCTGCTATTCCAGGTTTTGAAACTTTTCCTCAATGGAACCAAATCCTGGCTCATCTTGCCGCACCAATTTGGGAGAGGCCCCTTTGAATGGTTCCTCGGACGGAATTCGCTCCACCCAGCGCTGGTGGGAGAGTTTTTCATGACCCGAGAAGTACAGACGGACCAGGAGCTTGACGTCTCCTCTGGCCGCAGCTTCTGAAGACTTCGTCTTGTCCTTGGCTTTCTGCTTTTCGGGCTTAGCCCCCTCTCCATCCCCGGCAGCCTCGCCTCGATCAAACTTGAATTGAAGTTTCTTGTCCAACCGGAACGCCTGCCGCCAACTTTCCAATTTGTGGCGCGCCTGCTGCGCTGTCTCTTCATTTGCGCCGAAATCAAATACAAGGAAAGTATTGTGCATCTGGCGAGTCTGCGACGCGCACGCCGCCAAGTCAAGTCGAGAGGCTGGCGCTAGGCAGTCTGCGGGCCCGTAACATTGTCCCTCTGCGCAGGCGTTGCACCCAAAAATTCAGCAAATTCCCTGCACGGTGGAATATTTTGACGTAATATCGGGTAGTAGCAGACGAACACATTGCGCACCCCGTTCCAAAATCGCCGGCCAATCATCTCCGCTGGTCTTTGCCTGCTCGCGGTTGTACTCCTGTACGCTCCTTTTGCCGCTGCGGCCTGGACCGCTCGCGGGATGGCTTGCTGTGCCGGAGACCACTGCTCTATCCCCCAGCATCACCACCAGAAGGCTCCAGCCGCCCCAGATGTTGCCGAGGATTGCGGTCACAACATGGGCGGACTGCCGGCTTGCACAATGTCTTGCTGCCATCCCAATGATCGACCCCTTGTCGTGCCCATTACATTCTTATTGCCCGCATCGACATCCGTCCACGTACCCGCAACATCAATCCGAACGGGTGCGCAGTTGAAACAACTCGAGCTCCATCGTTCTTCCCAACCGCTCTCCCCGCCTCCTCGCGTCACACCTACGGCCCTGTAAAGGACCGTCCGCTCCTCCCTCGCACTTTGATTAACTCGCGACGCGGCAACTTTGCCGCGCGCATTCCATTCTTCCGAGGAGAAAATTGAATTCCATGCAACGCAGCGCTTTCTTTGTTGTAAGCTCGCTTCTGATTGCAAGCCTTGCTCTCGCCACCGTTTTCGGCACTGTCCGCGGCATTGTCCACGATCCTCAACATCGGCCCGTATCTGACGCTAAAGTCGTGCTAAAGGCAAGAAATTCTGAGTACATTCAAACAACCCAAACAGACGCAAATGGGGAATTCCATTTCGACACCGTCCCGCTGGGCGAGTACACGATAACTGTTTCGCAAGCCAACTTTGCCACCCAGGAACAGTCCTTAACTGTCCTCTCGGGAACGGCTCCAGTTCTCCACTTCGAACTCCAACTCGCCTCTCAGAATCAGTCCATCACCGTTTCCGCAGACGCGGGGCCAGCACAGGGGGAGTCCGTCACTCCAACAACGATCGTTGACCGCAACGAAATTACTCAAACCCCCGGCGCGACACGTTCCAACAGCCTAGCGATGATCACGAATTACATTCCAGGAGCTTACCTCACGCACGACCAACTCCACGTCCGAGGCGGCCACCAGGTGAGCTGGCTTATCGATGGCGTCCCCATCCCCAACACCAATATCGCCAGCAATCTTGGGCCGCAGATCGATCCCAAGGACATTGACACCGTCGAGATGCAGCGTGGCAGCTACTCCGCCGACTTCGGCGATCGCAGCTACGGAGTCTTCGACGTTGCGCCGCGCACCGGCTTCGAACGCAACAATCAGGCCGAGTTAGTTGCAGGCTTCGGTAATTTCTACCAATCGGATGACCAGATTAATTTTGGCGGCCACACCAATCGTTTCGCTTATTACGCCAGCGCCAACGGCAATCGCACCGATCTCGGCCTGCAAACCCCAACTTCCGCTGTCATCCATGATCGCGCGAACGGCTACGGTGGATTCACTTCGTTGATTTACAACGCAGATTCGCACGACCAATTGCGGCTCGTCGCGCAAATCCGACGCGACTTCTACCAAGTGCCTTTTGATCCGAACGATCCACACACGCAAGGAACTTTCCTTCACGACGTGAACCATGAGACCGATTCTTTTGTGACGGTGTCCTGGGTGCGCACGTTCAGCCCAGGATTAATGCTCACGGTCTCATCGTTCTACCACTTCAATAGTGCGAATTACGAAAACAGCCCCTTGGATCTGCCCAGTTCTGCGACAGAAAAGCGCTCGTCAAAGTACGAAGGCGGCCAGGCGGTAATATCTTGGGTCAAGGACCGAAACAACCTCCGAGCTGGTCTCTACAGCTTTGCGCAGCAGGACTACCAACTGTTTGGGTTGATCTTCAACGACAACAGCGCACCGAACCTAGAGCCTCCTGACGTCGAGAAACCTTTGGGCAGCTTGATTGCCGTCTACGTCGAAGACCAGCTGAAGGCGACCTCATGGCTCACGCTGAATGCGGGCGTTCGCCAGACCCACTTTTCCGGTGGGGTGGTCGAAAACACGGCCAGCCCTCGCGTCGGGGCTTCCGTACGAATCCCGAAACTGAAGTGGGTCTTTCGGGGCTTCTACGGTCACTTCTATCAGGCGCCTCCGCTTCTAACGGCGTCCGGCCCGCTTCTGCAATTTGTCACCAACCAGAACCTCGGATTCGCCCCACTCCATGGCGAGCGGGACGAAGAACACCAGTTTGGCGTCACCATTCCGATTCGAGACTGGACCCTCGACGCGGACAATTTCCTCACTCGCGCGAACAACTTCTTCGACCACAACAACTTGAATAATTCCGACGTTTTCTTTCCCATAACGATTCAGGGAGCTCGGATCAACGGGTGGGAGCTGGCACTGCGCTCACCGCACATCCGCAATCGCGCACAAATCTACCTGACCTATTCGAATCAACTTGCCCAAGGTTTCGGTGATATTAACGGCGGCCTGACCAATTTTTCTTTTGGCAACGGCTTCAAGCTGCTCGACCATGATCAGCGGAACACTTTGCACATCGGCGCACAGTACACGTTGCCATGGCGGAGCTATGCATCGACTGACGTTTACTACGCCTCCGGCTTCTCGAATGGCAACCCAGCCATCCCTGGCGACCATCTCCAGCCGCACACGACGTTCGATCTCTCTGTCGGCAAGAACTTTGGCGAGAACTTTTCCGTAAATGTTCAGGGTATCAACGTCGCCAACCGCCGCGTTCTGCTCGACAACAGCTTTACCTTCGGCGGAACGCATTTCCTCAACCCGCGCGAGATCTTTGTCCAGCTTCGCTACCGCTTTCATTACTGAGCCTCTTGACGCGGTGAGATATGACCACACGGGCATTTCAACAACCCGAGAAATAAAATAGGCAGGTAGCCTTCTCTCGCCTGCTCATCGAAAGTGTCTTAAACTGCATTCTTTAGCGAAGACATGCCGGAAACTACGACACCGAAGTCATGGCTGAACCGAACCGTCCTCGGCGTCGGCTTGACGAGCCTCCTAAGCGACTGGAGCCACGAAACCGCGACATCCGTGCTGCCTGCCTTTCTGGCGGCCATCGGCGCTGGGCCTGCGTGGCTCGGAGTGATCGAAGGCGTCTCCGACGGCCTTTCCAGTTTCGCCAAGCTTGCTTCCGGCCATTTCACCGACCGGCTCAAGCATCGCAAGCCTCTGGCTGTTTTTGGGTATGCCGTCACAGCGCTGGCTACAGCATCTTTTGCGTTTGCGTCGCACGCCTATCAGGTTCTGATTGCCCGCGCGACCGCGTGGCTAGGTCGTGGCGTTCGTTCTCCTGTCAGAAAAGCTCTGCTTGCGGCGGACGCCCCTCCAAACGCCTACGGCCGCGCGTTCGGCTTTGAGCGACTTATGGACACCGTGGGCGCCATCGCCGGTCCGCTCACCGCGCTCTGGCTTCTCGAGCAAACCGGCCATTCCTACAAAAAAGTTTTTCTCTGGACTCTCGTTCCGGGATTGCTCGCCGTAGCGTCCTTCTGGCTTCTCGTGCGCGAGCGGCCCATTGCGTCCCGCCCGGAACAATCCTTCTTCACGGGTCTCACCTCTCTTCCGATTCCCTTCCGGCGCTTTCTCGTGGGCGTCGGCATTTTCGGCGCGGGTGATTTTTCGCACTCCATGCTGATTCTGTACGCTTCGCGCGCGTTGGCCCCTACCCATGGGCTGGCGCGCGCCGCCAGCCTCGCCGTTGCTCTCTACACCTTGCACAATGTCTTCTACGCTGGCTCCGCCTATTTCAGCGGCTGGCTAAGCGACCATGTGCCTCAGCGCAAGGTGGTTCTCGCGTCGGGTTATGCGCTTGCCGGTGTCACCGCAATTCTTCTCTGTACCGGGACACATTCACTGTGGCTGCTTGCCGTCATTTTCGTCATTGCTGGCCTCTACATCGGTACGGAAGAAGCACTCGAAGACTCCATTACCGCCGAAATTGTCCCCCAAGAGCAGCATGGCATGGCCTTTGGCACCCTCGCTGCGGTTAACGCTGTCGGCGATTTCCTTTCGAGCTTGCTGGTTGGTTTCCTCTGGAGCGCCTTCTCCGTGCAAACCGCTTTCGCCGCCTCGGCAATCCTCTTCTTGGCGGGAGCCACCTTCATCCTGCGCCTTCGAACACACGCTTGATTCCCTGTTGCGTCGCATCGCGCGCCGTGCTAGCTTTGGCGAAGAAAAGGCGAATGGGCTGTAGCTCAGGCCTTTAGGCCTGAGGCTTTCGTGGAGGGTTTTCCATGTCCAAATCTCTCGCTGTTCGCGCGTCCTCAATCCCCTTGGAAACTCCAGATTCTTTGCTGGAACGCTCCACAAGCGCGCCTCAGCTGGCGCGCGTTCGTGAAGTGCTCGAAGCCTTCACCTCGCGCGACGCTCATGGAGAAATCCTGACCGCCGTTCGCCACTTCCCCGCGCGCGCCGCGGAATGGGCTGATTTTCCCACGTGGGTCCATCGCGATCTCATCGCTGCCTATGCTGCTAAAGGCATCGGCCAGCTCTACAGCCACCAGGCCGCGGCTGCCGAAGCCGTTCACGCGGGCAGGAACCTGGTTATCGTTACACCCACTGCGTCCGGCAAGACTCTCTGCTACAACCTGCCCGTTCTGAACGCCGTGCTCGAAGACTCCGACACTCGCGCCCTCTATCTCTTCCCCACCAAGGCATTGGCACAAGACCAACTCGCCGAGCTTTACGACTTGAACCAACGGCTCGAAAACCGCTTCGGTGTGTTCACCTACGACGGCGACACTCCCAGTGACGCGCGCAAAGCCATCCGCGAAAAAAGCCACGTCGTCCTCACCAATCCGGACATGCTGCACACGGGAATTTTGCCGCACCATACACGCTGGACCCGGCTTTTCGAGAACCTGCGCTACATCATCCTCGACGAGCTGCATACTTATCGCGGCGTCTTCGGGAGCCACCTCTGCAATGTGCTGCGCCGCTTGCGCCGCATTGCCAAATTCTACGGACGCGATCCGCAGTTCATCTGCTGCTCCGCAACCATCGCCAATCCCGGCGAGCTTGCCTCGCGTCTCCTCCAAGCTGAGGTCGAGGTGCTCAACGCTAATGGGGCGCCAGCAGCGGAAAAAACTTTCGTTTTTTACAATCCGCCGGTGGTGAATCGAGCGCTGGGCATCCGACGCAGCTACATCAATGAAGCTTCACGCGTTTCGCAGGAATTTCTGAGGCATGATTTGCAGACGATCGTATTTGCCAATTCGCGCTTGCACACGGAAATCCTTCTCACTTATTTGCTGCAGGCCAATCCGCAGCCTCCCGGAAAGCCCGAAACGCTCCGGGGCTACCGCGGCGGCTATCTCCCCGGCGAGCGGCGTGAAATCGAGCGTGGCTTGCGCGATGGCCGTATCCGCGGCGTGGTCTCGACGAGCGCCCTCGAACTCGGTATAGATGTCGGCTCGCTGGACGCCGTCGTGATGGCGGGCTATCCCGGCACGATTGCCGCCACCTGGCAACGTGCCGGCCGCGCAGGCCGCCGCAGCGGTAGTTCTTGCGCAGTGCTGGTCGCTTCCTCCGCGCCGCTGGACCAGTTCATCATCCGCCATCCCGACTATTTCTTTGGCAACACGCCCGAACACGCTTTCATCCAGCCCGACAATCTCGAGATCCTCATTAACCATCTGAAGTGCGCCGCCTTCGAGCTGCCGATCTCGCGTGAGGAACGCTTCGGCGAAGCCGACATCCAGGATCTTTGTGCCAGGCTCGCTGAAGCCGGATTTCTCCATCGCGCCGGCGAAAATTACCATTGGACACACGAAGCCTATCCCGCCGACACCATCAGCCTGCGTTCCGTCACGAGCGACAACTTCGTCATCATTGATATCACCGGGGCGCCCAATGTCATTGGCGAGATCGATTTCCCCAGCGCACTTGTCTTCGTCCACGAAAAAGCAATCTATATTCACGGAGGCCAGCAGCACCACGTCGAACATCTCGACTTCAAAGAGCGCAAAGCCTACGTGAAGCAAGTAGATGTCGACTACTACACCGATGCCATCCGCTACACCCAGGTCCGCATCCTCGAAGCCGCCGCCACCTCATCCACAAATAGCAGTGTCATCCTGAGCGAAGCGAAGGATCTCAGCGCTAACCCAGGCACGATGGCACCCGATCACTCCCATTCTCACGGAGACGTCCTCGTCCGCTCGCAAGTCGTCGGATTCAAGAAAATCAAATTCTTCACCAATGAAAACATCGGTGCGGGACAGCTCGAACTTCCCGAAAATGAAATGCACACAACCGCGTATTGGATGACTCTCGGCCGATCCCTGCTGCAATCGCTCCCCTACAGCGTCAGCGAGCGCCAGAGCGGCATGTTCGGTCTTCTCCACGCTCTCGAATCCGTCGCCTCTCTCCTGCTCATGTGCGACCGGCGCGATCTTGGCACCGCCATCGGTGAACGCCCGTTTACCCTGAGGCCGCGGGCGGCGGCCGAAGGGCCTTCACCTAACCGAGAAGAACTTGTCATCCTGAGCGAAGCGAAGGATCTCAACTCGCACACAATCGAGGTGTCTGCCGCTGGTCAACAGGAATTCTTCGAGCCCAACCTCTATCTCTACGATGCCTACCCAGGCGGTATTGGCTTTTCGGAGCCGTTGTTCCGCGCTCACGTCGTATTAGTACAGAAAACGCGCGAACTCATCGTTGACTGTGGGTGCGAGGCTGGTTGCCCTTCTTGTGTCGGGCCGGCTGGCGACCTTGCGCCCCGTGCCAAAGAAGCCGCCCTCGCGATCCTGGAACGCCTAACTGGCCCCGTGGACTACCAGGAGAACCAAACGTGACGCACTGGGACGTCACCGGGAGCGCAGAGAAGTAATGCCCGAAACACTTGATCGATTCTCGCGACTCGCTGCGCTGAAGCCCGCGCGCCCGGCGCCACTTCGTTCCGCGCCGCTTGACCAGCTTGCGGAAGAAGATGCTCTCGCGCAACTCCTCGGCGCCAGCGTAGCAACAAATCGCTATGGCGAGCACCTCGTCGCTCGAAACTGGTATTCGACGCCGGAATTTACCGCGCCATTCCCTTCTGCGTTGGAACTTCTCTCTCGCACTCGGGATGAATCGCTCTCACGCCACACTCGTGCTGCCCTCGAAGATCCGGCCAAATGGCTTTTCCTCGACACGGAAACCACCGGGCTCGCCGGAGGCACTGGCACCTATGCCTTTCTCGTTGGTCTAGCCTGGTGGGATGCCGGTGGCCTGCAGGTGGAACAGTTCTTTATGCGCGATTTCGGTGAAGAGCATTCCCTGCTTCATGAACTGGCGGCGCGCCTCGCCGAACGCCCTGTGCTGGTCACCTTCAATGGTAAATCGTTCGACTGGCCACTCTTGGAAAGCCGTTTCACGATGACGCGCGCCATCGCCACGCCACGATTGGCTGCACACCTGGATCTACTCCATCCCGCGCGAGCACTCTGGAAGCTCCGCCTCGGCTCTGTGCGCCTGGTCGACCTCGAACGCCAAGTGCTCGATGCCCAACGGCTTGGCTGGCGCCGCGAGGATGACATCGCCTCCGCACTCATCCCGCAGTTTTACTTCGACTATCTGCGAGGCGGCTCCCCTGCGCCGCTTCTTGGCGTCGTCCGCCACAATCAGATGGACTTGCGTGGCCTTGCAGCGCTCTTTGGCAAGATCAACACTTTTCTCGGCCAAGATAATTGCGTCGGCGATGCCATCGAAAGCCTTGATCTCTTCGGCCTCTCCCGGTTCCTCCACCGCAGGGGAGAATCCGGCCTAGCCCACATTGCCTGCGCCCGGGCCCTTGATCTTGGCCTTCCTGCCGAATTTACTGCTCAGGCCCGCCGCGATCTCGCCTTCCTCGCCAAGCGCCGAGGAGACTACCAGCAGGCTGCGGCACTCTGGCACGAGATTGTTGCTGATCCGCAGGATGGCGTTCACGCTTGCGAACAGCTTGCAATCCATTTCGAGCGCCGCGTCAAGGACTTTTCCCGTGCGACAGAATTTGTGCAATTAGCCCTGGTGAAGCTCCGGCGCCAGCGAGTCGTCTCGCGCGATCCTTACACATCAGCCCGCCTCACGAGACTCGAGGAAAAATTCCTGCATCGTCTTGCGCGTTTGCAGCATCTAATGAAATTCAGCGACGGCTTGGCAAGACCGCTTGCTCTTTCACGCTCCAGCCGCGAATCGGAAGCGCAGAGCCGATACCGTCGCCGTTAAGCCAATTCCCGTATTCCTCAATTCAAAGGAGGAAATCGGATGGAAAGCTCAGCTGCAAAACAGCAACCTGTGGCAGGAGGTAGTATGGCCACTGCCGAAGGAACGTATTTGCGCACCGAACTGGAGCAGCGCCGCGAGCGCCTTCACGAGGCTTTGCATTCCCCCGCCGCCGACGCTTCCCTTTCTCAATTGTTGACGGCTGTGGACACCGCGCTGAGCCGTATGGATCAAGGAACGTTCGGGCTCTGCGACACGTGCCACGAGAGCATTGAAACGGAGCGTCTCCTGGCCGATCCTTTGGTGCGGTTCTGTCTGGACCATCTTACAAGCGCCGAACAGCGTGCCTTGGAAAGTGATCTTTCCCTGGCCGCTAGCATCCAGCGCGCTCTCTTGCCCAAAACCGGCCTGGCACCAGCCGGCTGGGAAGTTCGCTATCACTATCAACCCGCTGGCATGGTGAGCGGCGATTACTGCGATCTTTTCGAAACGGACGGCGGCCTGCTCTTTATGCTCGGGGATGTTTCCGGCAAGGGCGTTGCTGCTTCGATGCTCATGAGCCACCTCCATGCAACTTTTCGCAGCCTCGCCGAAGCCGGTCTCCCTCTCGATCGCTTGGTGCAAGACGCCAACCGCATTTTCTGCGAGAGCACTCTCGCGGGACAATTCGCGACTCTCGTCGTGGGGCGAGCTGCCCACGATGGTTCAGTGGAGTTTATTAGCGCGGGCCACCTTCCCGTGCTTCACATCCATGGTGGCGGTGCAACGCCAAAGGATTCCACGGGAGTGCCTCTCGGTATGTTCTGTGACACCCGCTTCCCTGTTCATCGGCTCACACTGGCCCACGGTGACGCTCTGTTCCTGTATACCGACGGTTTGACGGAGGCACGGAATCGCGCAGGTGCAGAGTATGGTCTGCACCGAATCCGCACGCTGGCGGCGCGGCACACAAGTATGGAGCCTGCGGGGCTAATTTCTGAATGTCTCCAGGACCTGCTCAGCTTTCGGGAGGGTCTGAAGCAAACGGACGATTTGACGCTCCTTGCCGTTCGGCGCGCAGAGTAAGAACGTCTCGTTCTGCAGGAAGTTGGAAACATAGACCGACAGCCCTTGCCGCGATAATACTTTCTCCAAGCGCAGAGATCCTTGCGGTTCTCGCGGGAATGGATGTGAGTTTTTCCGGCGGTTGCGGAGCCATCGGCCAGCCAAGCGCTTTGGTAAAGCCATCGAAAACACTCCGAGTAGTGCCTTCCAGTGTGACGCACTCGGCACCGAGGCAATCCAGGAAAACTCCGCCGTCCGGGGTCTCGAACGAAAAAAAGTTCGGGCGGCGAAACAACTTCGTTCGCTCCTTGTACTTTTTCTCGAGCGCTTCAGAGTACTGTCCGAAAAAACGTTCCACAATTTCTTCGCTATTCAGCCGCAAGCGAGTCAAAAGTAGGAGCCGTTTCGTCTGTTTCTCCTCGTAAACAGCGTAACGGTCGCCGTTCCATGTTTCCGAAAGCGGCTTCGCTCGCTCCTCGCCAAGAAATTGTTTTAGAACCTCTTCCCAGCCAAACTCTCCGAGCGTGTTCTCTTCCAGTTTGCTCCAGCCCGTACCAAGCATCGCTTCCAGCGCTGGCAGCTCCACATGCGCCGGGATCTTTCCCGAGCGGTACAACGCGGGATGAAGGATTTGTTGTGTGGAAACCGGCGGCTTGGTGAACACTCCGGGTAGGCTGCTCCAGCTCGACGGCTTCAACATGGACGCGGAAAACTTGAGCCCCCCAAAATATGGAAAGATCAGCGTATCCTTGATGAATCGCGGCGCCTTTCGCAATTCTGCGGAGTCCGCCAGATCCCCCACCAATATGGACGGATCGAAATCCGGCAAATCTCGCAGCGATCGGCCGCTCCCCTGCAGCAGGAAATCCACCATCGCCGCCATGGCGCTTCCCTCGAGAACCGCTTCCCGTGCTAATTCGGCGTCATCATTGGGTCGCGCCGCTTTTACCCAGTTTTCAATTTGAAAATGTTGGTCCTCAAGCGCGTGCGTCAGTTCGTGGGCCATGACCATCTTCTGGTCAGCCAACGGTATCCAGTCGGCAATATAAAACTCATGTGCTTTCGGATCGTATAGTCCGGCAATCTGTTCTGTGAGCAAATCAACCATGAAAGAATCCAGGTCGAATCCTTTCGGAATTAATCCAAAAGCTTCAGCGCTTCGTTGTCCGGCATATCGCTCACCGGGATTCTTGTCTTCGTTCATTTGCCTGACAACGTAAGCGCGAATCTCTTCGCGTGATCGCAATGTCTTCTTTAGCGGCGTCAGGAGCTTCAGCCCAGTGATTTCGCTCATCTGCTCGAGGACTTCCTCGGCCGCAGCAGCAAATTCGGAATCGGACGCGCCACCATTCTCTGTCTTTGGCGGTACGGTTGAGGCCTGTTGCCCGCGAGCCGGGCTAGCGCTGATGCAAGCGGTCGCAATTGCGAGCGCCCACAGAAACGAAACAAGACGCATTGCTTTGCGATCCTTCATCTTTCGAGAATACCAGATTCTCGCCGGCTTCTCCGTTCGGCAGGGCACGGCCACATCCCCGGCCCAATCTAAAATCAGACTTGAAATCAGGTTAGCGGAGTGAGTTCCTTTTTCAGAGTCCTCTGTAGGCCTGCATCGTTGCGCACTTCGCCAAGCTTCCCCAGCCAGTCAGTCGGTGGGAATCTCCAAGTTCCACTGCAGGGATGAAAGGGGGCAACTTCTACCTTCTGGTCGAGGAGTCTGTTCCGAATTCTTAACAAAGTGGTAATTCTGGTATAGTCTGCACGTGTAACTGATCGTCCATTCCGAGGGAAAAAATGCTTCCCGGCCTTCGCTTGCGGCAGGCCCGCGAAAAACTAGGCTTGACTTACCGAGACGTCGAGCGTGCCAGCTTCGAGCTGGCTTCAAAACGCGGCCGCCCCGAGTTCATTCTCCACATTAGCAGGCTCGCCGACATCGAAAACCACGAGGTCGTTCCCACCCTGCACAAACTCTACACCCTGGCCGTGGTTTATCATTTGAATCCCCTCGAGATTTTCCGCTGGTACGAAGTTCCCCTCGACGAATTCTTCGGCGATGGTGCAGAGTTCCCTTCTCCCCTGACCCATCTGATGGCCCCGCCGGTATCCTTGCGCATCCCGGTCCGCTTCGACCCTGCCTTCGATCCCAGCCGCACGGAATTTCTTTCCCGCATGGTGGAACGCTGGGGGCACTTCGAAGGTGTGCTAACGAATGGGAGCGGCCGGCATCGCTACGGCTACATCGGCCTTGCGGACCGCAGAATGGTGCCGCTTCTTCGGCCCGGCAGCATCGTTCTCTTGGATGTCTCCGCCCGCCAGATCGATGACCAGGACTGGTCCACCGAGCATGACCGCCCCATGTATTTCGTCGAATTGCGCGACGGCTATCGTTGTGGCTGGTTCCATCGCGATGGTCCCCGCCTGGTCATGCAGCCACATCCGCTGTCTCGATGTCTACCGGAATCCTGGCGCATGCCCGAAGAAGCAGAGATCGTCGGACGGGTTGCTGGCGTGGTTACTCGCTTACACGAGCGGTCGAGCTCTCTGATTGAAGAATCTCCAGGAGCGCGCGGAGATTCGAGCAAAAAAGCTCTTTGAGATAGTCCGGAGACTCTTCCGGCAACAGCACTCGATAGGCTTCCATCCGCTGCCAGTGAGAGACTGTTATCGCCAAGCCTCCAGGCATCGTTTGCAGGCATCCCCGCACATCTTCGGCTTGCTCCGCCAGCGGTGTTTCCAGCACCCGCTCAAACACTTCCTCGTGACATTTCGCAAGCGCCTGCTGCACCGCCTCCTCGCGGTGCAGCGCCAGCAAACCCTCATGCTCATACCGGCCGCTTGCTAAATCCCGCAACGACGATAAATAGATCAATCTTCCGAACGGACTCGGAATCGAGGCGAGTGTAGTCGCCGTAAAGTCCTCAATAATCCGTCGGTTTTGCTGAAGTTGGGTCAGCATATCCTTGTGATCCCGCGTTCCGCTCACGGAACGTTTTCCGCGCCTGAGTCCGCTCCGCTTTGTCCCCCCCCATCCTCTGTCCCAGGAGGAGTTGAACCATGAAAAAAGCTTTGATTCTCTCTGCGCTTTCGCTTTTGACTTTGTTGATTGTACTTCCCATTAAGAGCATCGTCAATCATACTCTTGGTAATCCGGTTTTTGACAATCCCATTCTCCGTGCAGACGGCAACCCGTATCCACCGCTTCCCAAAAAGCCGTCCCTGTCGCCCGCAACTCTGGTAGCCGACGGCAACCCTTATCCACCTCTGCCTAAAAAACGGTCCCTTTCATCGGACTCTCTGATCTCGGACGGCAATCCTTATCCGCCTCTTCCGAAGAAGCCGACCAGCGGGCTCGGTCCTTCGAATCCAGGCGTTCTCGCGTCCGCAACACTCTTGGGCACGAGCGCGTAAGGAGCACTGTCCACCTAAGAAGTCTCTAATGTTGTTTGATGTCTGAAAGGCACCGTTTAACCCAGTACCTTCCGGCTATCTCTCAGGGCGCATCGGGACCATTTAACGGCAAGTTATAAACGTGTTAGGATGCGTCCTGAGATGATCGAGTCGGCACAAGTTCAGAACATACTGTGGGCGGCCAATGTGTCCCTGGGCCTGATCCTGGCCCTGCTGCTCATTGTCCGCAGGGATTACCGTGTGTATCCGGCCTTCTCCAGTTATGTTTTGGTGAACTTGATTCAGGCTCTCCTATTATTCCTGGGTACCTACCGTTGGGGGCTTTCTACTTTTGCGCTATGGCTGATGGGATCCCTAACGCAGTCCATTGTTCTTATCGCACGCGCGCTGGCCGTGGCCGAGATATGTTGTCGTCTGCTCTCTCGCTACTCTGGCGTGTGGGCACTCGCTCGCCGCGTTCTCCTTCTCCTCGCAGGAATCGTGTTCAGCTATTCGATTTTACTGGCCCGGCATGACTGGAGGCTTGTGTTCCAAAGCGCCCATCGCGCCATGGAACTTTCCATCGCCTCCATCATTGTTACCCTCCTTATTTTTGTGCGGCACTACGATGTGGAAACGTCACCCACGGACCGCGCGCTTGCCATTGGATTTTGTCTTTATTCCTGCTTCGCTGTGCTGAATATTACTCTGCTTGAGCGCTTTCTGGACGATTACGCCGATCTCTGGAATTTGCTCGGCGCATTCGCGTTTCTGGGGAGTCTTTCTCTCTGGACCTGGACCCTTCGCAAGCCGCAGTCCCGAACGGAACCCCGGCAAATTCTTCTTCCCAGCGGCGTCTATCAATCGCTCACGCCGGAAATCAATCTTCGTTTGCGCCTGCTGAATGAACAACTCAGCCGGTTCTGGCCGGCAGAGGCGAATCATTCATGAGCCCCTTCTTCTACTTCTTCTTTGGATTTGTGGCTGTCCTGCTTGCTTTGCTCTTCTGGTCTCTTCTCTCACCCAAGAAGAACGCGCACTCCTCGCTTGACGCGGCTGCCTTTCAAGGTTCTGACCGCCGCCATGTAACGTACCTCTCCCAGATTCACCGGGCCTTGGCGCCGGCTGATTCTGAATTCGTTGCCTCGCACGGCTCCGTAAAGCTGGCGCACCGCGTTCGCAAAGAGCGCCGCCGGGTAGCCCTCCTTTATCTGTCCTCCGTTCAAGATGATTTTCAAAAACTTCTGAAACTCGCCGGCGTCATTGCTGTCCTCTCCCCGGAAGTTGGCGCGGTCCAGGAGTTCGAGCGGTTGTGGCTGAGCCTGCAGTTTAGCCTCCGCTGTCAAATGATTCGGATCAGATTGCACTGCGGTTTTGCCGCATTGCATGAGCTGAGTGGACTAAGTCGGATGGTAAGCGGGTTTGCCGTACGAATGGAAACAGCCATTGCGGAGCTGGGTGAGCGCGCGGCCCTGGCCACGGAGCTCACTTCATCACTTGATAGCCGTGGTGTCCGCCCGCGCTAGCATCCCATCTATCAAAGTCAGCAAATCGGCCGCTTTGAACGGTTTCTGCAGCACGGGACGCCCGCTTTGGGCCCATATGTCCTCTGATCCGGCCGCAGGCGCGCTCGCCCGCATCATCACCATATGTTGGGCCAGCCGTGGCCTCTTCGCATCCAGCCATTGGCGCAACTTAATCCCACCGCTATTACCTGTTGTCTGAAGGTCCGCCACAATGACGTCGAACTCCTGCTCTTCCAGGAGCGCCAGCGCCTCATTGGCGTCGCATGCCGTTCGTACACGATGATAGCGGCTGCGCAATATGGCAGTGACCGCTTCAAGCACGGATTGGTCATGATCGACAAGGAGGATGCGGCCTTCCCTTCCCGCATCCGCCTGGCTGCGAATTTCAAGATCCGCTTCCGTCGCCGCCGCCTGAACCGGGAGTTCGATCGTGAACGACGCCCCTCGGGGCGCTACGTTTCTAACGCGGATCGTGCCCCCGTGTTCCGTCACGATCCCGTAACATATGCTCAGACCCAGGCCGGTGCCCTTGCCTACCGGCTTGGTTGTATAAAATGGATCGAAGACCCGCGACGCGTCTTTCACTCCCGGCCCACTGTCAGTGAACTCAACAAAGAGACCCTGCTGACACTCACCTGTCCGGACCCACAGGTCTCCGTCCGCCGAATGCTCCAGTACCGCGTCCACCGCATTATTGACAAGGTTGAGGAATACTTGCTGGAGCTGATGCGGGTCTGCCGCCGTCATGGGGAGGTCTTCTGCAAGATCCAAATGCACGCGGATGTTGCTCATGCGCAAATCGTAATCGCGCAACGCCAGCGTATCTTCGAGCACTTGATTGAGTTGCACCGGAACTCTCTCCGGCTTGTGCTGTCGCGAAAAACTTAACAGGTTTTGGACGATTCGGTGCGTGCGCTGCGCCTGCTTGTACAATTTGTCGGCATATTCCAGCCCCTGCGGCCCCATCTGCCCGCTGGACGAAAGCAGCTGGCTGTATCCGAGTATCGCCGTCAAAGGGTTATTTAACTCGTGCGCCACCCCGGAAATCAGTTGCCCCACCGCGGCCATCTTCTCACTGTGCAGAAGTTGCTCTTGGGTATGCCGGAGGTTTTCATAAGCCTGGCGTGTTTCTTCGTAGAGGCGCGTGCGTTCAACCGCGCTGGAAATCTGGCTGCCCACTGCGATCAACAGATTGACATCGGCTGGGGTGAACTCCCGGGGCGACCGGCTGCCGACGACGAGTCCCCCGATCGCTCGTTCCTTCGACCACAAAATTACGACATAAGCTGACTCGAGACCTTCTTTTCTTATGACTTCCCGGAAAATGCTCGGCAGCGGCAGAGCCTGCACGGGAAGGAACGTTGCGTGCAGCGCCTTGATGTGACGCAGCAATTCGGGCTGTACTTTTACTTGCGGAAAATGACGCCCGTCTTCCGACCGTTGCCCCACCGCGGCCACCCGGCGCAATGTTTGCCCTTCCGATTCGAAGAGATACATCGAGGACACGTCGAGCCCGAACAGTTCGACCAGTTGCCGCAAGGTTCGATGGAGTGAATCCGGTAAATCCATCGATTCGCTGAGCGTCTGAGCAATGGAATTCAGCACCATCAGTTCGCGATTGCGCCGGCGGATTTCCTGTTCGGCCCTTTTCCGCTCTGTGATATCCAAAATAAATCCCTGGTAAGCGGTGACGTTTCCTGTTGCGTCCCGCACCGCGATCGAAGATTCCATCGCGGTGCGCACCTCCCCGTCCTTGCGCCGCATCTCAAATTCAAAATCTGCCACCGCGTTATGTTCCTGCAGAAGTTTTTTCAGACGTTCGCGATCGGAAGGAGTGACATAAAGCTTCTTCGAAATATCTACCGCCATCAATTCATCCCGGTTTTCATAGCCGACGATGCGCATGAGGGCGTCGTTGAAATCGAGAAAACGCCCCTGCGGAGTCGAAATGAACACGCCTTCCTGAACGTTCGACACCAGCGTCCGATACTTCTCTTCGGCGCGCTTGCGGTCGGTGATGTCTTTCAGCACGTGGACGGTGCCGAGTTTCTGGCCGGCAGGATCGGTGAAGGTGGAATTCGAAGCAAGGAAAAATCCCCGCAGCCAGGGATCCGGTTCGTCTCCTTCGCCTGCAATACTCTCGCAATACGGGCAGTTCAAATAGTTCACCTCCGTGCGCGGCAAAAGCTCTGTCACACTGCGGCCTGCGAGAGCGTTGGCTTCCCGGCCGAGCAGCTGGCACAATCGTTGATTGCTCCGCAGAATTCGAAACTCGCGGTCGTGAACGACAATCGGATCTCCGATGGAATCAAATGTGTAGGCCCACTGACGTTGGACTGTGGCCACCTGTTCGAACAATCGCACGTTCTGCAGTGTCATACCCAGGAGATTCGTGATGTTGAGTAGATACGATATCTCGTCAGGCTGAAAATTCACTGTTTGGTTCGAACCCACCGTAATGATCCCCAGCGGACCTTCTTTCCCCGGCAGCGGCAAGGTGACGAGTTCCTTCAACCCTATCTCCGCCAACCGCCGCCTCACTTGGTCATTCTTTCCCTTCTCAACCCTCAGGAAATCGTATTCCTTGCTCAGAACTTCCTGGGCCCACGGCTCCGACGCGGGCACGCGACGGTGGTGCTTGATATACGCCGGGCCAAACCCCACAGAAGCGTGAATCACCAGGTTGGCCGACTCTCCATTGCCTTCCAACAGACGTACCAGGCCGTGCGTTGCGCCGAGGCTCTCCACCAGATGCCCCAGGACACGGTCAAGAACTTCCTGTACGGAAAGCGTCTGAGTGCTCGCCGCTGTCAGCAGCGTTAAGCGGCGCAACTTGTCATTCAATTGTTCTGTTCGCGAGTGTGCCCCTTCCAGTACCAAAACCATCAACGCGATACCTAGCGTGACCGACAGCAGGTGATCAAAAGCAACGCGCAGTTCGTACAAAGGGGACTGCGGCCAAAGGAAGCGATCAAGGCCGTGCAATCCTATGAGGAAAAAGGTCCCTGCGAGGAGCCGAGCGCCATGGCCGCGGTGCCTCTCCCTCGCCCGCCACAACAGCCAGCCGGCCCACAAGCACACAACGCTCTCAAATCCCGAGGTCTCCCATCGAACGGATCCAAAATGCCCGGGAGTGGTCCGCTCCACGTAGCAGATTCCCAAGAGCGCCGCGCCGGCAAGAGGCAAGATAGACCACCCCTGGCTGCGAAACCCAGAGGTAAGCTGCATAACGGCGCCCAAAAATAAGAGGAGCGCCGCAGTGTACCCCGCCAGGGTCGCCACGCGAACAACTGGATTTTCGCTGAATAACGTACCTATTTCGAGAAAGGAAGAAAGGGTCAGACAAACCCAGCCGCCAAGCCACAATCGAAAATTGCCGGTCTCATAGTCGCGACGCAGGAGAAAGAACAGCACCAGCAGAATGATGAATGCTGTGGCTTCGAAGAAGGCAATGCCGAGTAGGCCCTGATTCTCCAACACTTTGTGTCGCCTCCCGGCGCGAAATGCCGTTGTCCTCGTTGCTCCTGCCGGCGAATTCTCTCTGGAATAGGGAAAGCCCTGAGAGACATCTGTACTCCGACGCTAGCACGCTGTTTTCTTAATGGGCAAGGCCGCCCCATTCTCGCTGTGCCGTCACATATAATGCCTAGGGGGAGCAAACTACCTTGGAGACGGAGAACATCTTGGTTGTTGACGACGAAGAAGCTATTCGCGAAGTCGTTTCAACGATGCTGGAAGCTAAGGGTTACCGCTGCACCGCCGTGCAAAACGGCCGCGTCGCCCAGGACGAAGTAAAAAAGTGCACGCCAGACCTGGTTCTGAGCGACATGATCATGCCGGAGATGGACGGCATAAAACTCCTGGAATGGATGCGCCAATACGACCCTGAAGTTCCAGTGATCATGGTCACCGCCATCCACGACATCTCCACCGCGCTGGAAGCAATCCGTCGCGGAGCGTATGACTACATTCTTAAGCCGTTTGAAAAGGATCAGTTATTCCTCGGCGTCGGCCGTGCCCTGCAGCACCGGCGTTTAATCGCGGAAAACCGCAACTATCAGCGAAATCTCGAGCAGCTCGTGGAAGAGCGCACCGCTCAGCTGACCGGAGCCCTCACGCAGCTCGAACAATCCTACGATGACACGCTCGAGGCGCTCGGCAGCGCGCTCGACTTGAAGGATGCGGAAACGGAAGGCCATTGCCAGCGTGTGACCGCATTTTGCATATCCATCGCCAAGTCCGTGCCCGTACCAAATGCGTATCTGGCCGTGCTGGCGCGCGCTGCCTTTCTTCACGACATCGGCAAGATGGCCATCCCCGATGGGATCCTGCGCAAGCCCGGCCCCCTGAATGATGATGAAAAACAAATCATGCGCAAACACTGCCAGATCGGTTACGACATGCTGATTCGCATCCCGTTTCTCCGCGACGCAGCCGAGATCGTCCTCGCCCATCAGGAATTTTTCAACGGTACTGGCTATCCCCGTGGTCTGAAGGGAGAACAGATTCCTCTTGGCGCACGCATTTTTACCATCGCCGATTCTCTCGATGCCATGATTAGTGACCGCCCCTACCGAAAGGCTCTTCCCATGTCCCACGCTCGCGATGAGATCCAGCGGTGCTCGGGCACGCAATTCGATCCAAAAGTCGTCGAAGTTTTCATGTCCATCCCCGAACAGCACTGGCTCGATTTACGCGAGACTTTAGGTTCCCCGTTCCGCCTTGCCCATCTGCGGAACTTGTAATCCTCACGCTCATGGGCCACATTCCCATCTGTTGACAGCCTAATTCTTCTGACGCGATTGCACTTTGCGCTGTATACTTGATCTTCTTTGGTAACCCGCGAGCGAGGAAAATAAATGCATCAAAGACGCATCCGTAGCGCTCTTTTGGCGGCCGGCCTGCTGGCGGTCGTGGCGGCCAGCTCAGTCTCCGCACAAAACGTGAATGTTTCCCATACAAGCTTAAAGGCGGGCGATATGGCGCCGGACTTCACGCTACTCGATAATCACTGGAATCCAGTTCGTCTTGGCGATTTTCGCGGAAAGAAGAATGTCGTTCTTGCTTTTTATGTTCTCGCTTTCACGGAAGGTTGAACAAAGGAGCTCCAGGCCTATCAGGTTGATATGGCCAAACTCAAAGCTTCCGACGCTGTCGTTCTGGGAATCAGTATTGACAGTCCTGCCGCCAACAACGCTTTTGCGCAAAAAATCGGCGTCACCTTTCCATTGCTCAGCGACATGAATCGCAAAGTCCTGAAACTATACGGCATCCTGAAGTTGGAAAACATCCAAAAGGAAGAATATGGTTGGGCCCAGCGCACCACATTTGTCGTAGACAAACAGGGCATCATTCGGCAGGTGGAAGAAGAAGCCAGCGCCATCAATCCCAACAATGCCGTCGCCGTCTGCACAAAATTGCCCAAGAAATAAGCGCGTTGCGTATCGCCGCCAAAGTGCTCGTAGCGCTTCGCGTGTACGCTTCGCCGTTCTTCTGTCATGACTGACAATCCACGCACGGGCACGGCTTTCGAACCTATACCGCAATTCGATCTGACGGCGCAATATGCCGCCATCGGTGCGGAGGTCCGCGCTGCGGTAGAGCGCGTTTTGGCTTCGCAGCATTTCATCTTGGGGCGCGAGGGATCTGCTCTGGAAGGAGAAATCGCCGGGCTCTGCGGCGCAACCCACGGAATCGGCGTTGCCTCCGGCACTGACGCGTTGATCCTCGCTCTCCGCGCGTGTGGCGTAAAGCCAGGTGACGAGGTAATTCTTCCGCCGTTCACTTTTGTCGGCACGGGCAGCGCCGTGAGCACTCTCGGCGCAAAGCCTGTCTTTGCCGACATTCGCCCCGACACCTACAACGTTGACCCTGTCGAAATCGAGCGGCGCGCAACGCCACTCACGCGCGCGATAATCATCGTCCATCTCTACGGCCTTGCGGCCGAGATGGATCCCATCCTCTCGTTCGCGCGAAGAAAAAAGATTCCGGTCATTGAAGACAATGCGCAGGCTATCGGCGCAACCTATAAGAGCCGGCGCACCGGTTCATTCGGCGATGCCGCGTGCTTCAGCTTCTATCCCACAAAAAATCTCGGAGCTTACGGCGACGCTGGCATGATTGTGACGAATTCTGCGGAAATAGAAGCCCGTGTACGCACGCTGCGTAATCATGGTCAAACCGGAAAATATGTGAGCGCCGAGCCGGGCTGGAACAGCCGTCTGGACGAAATCCAGGCCGCCATTTTGCGCGTGAAGCTGCGCCACTTGTCCGAATGGCAGCGCGCAAGGCAGGCGCACGCGGCGGAATATCACCGCCTGCTCTCCAACGCACCTGGACTCGCGCCTCCCATCACGCCCGAGGACTGCGAACACGTATTTCACCAATACACCATCCGCGTGGAGCGCCGCGATACTGTGCAACAACATCTGTCCGATCGAAAGATCGGCAGTTCGGTGTACTACCCAGTTCCGCTGCATCTGCAGCCCCTTTATGCCTCCCTCGGCCACAAGCCCGGTGACTTTCCTCATTCGGAGCGTGCTGCCCAAGAAGTGCTGTCGCTGCCGATGTACCCGGAACTGCGAAGCGACCAGATCGCGCGCGTGGCTGAGGCAGTCCTCGAATCCCTCTGCAAATAAGACTTCCATGGGGAACAACTCGCGGTAAACGTCAGATAACAACTTCGATTTTCTATTTGCCAAGATAGAGAAGCGCCAGCAGGAAGAGCCACAGCCCATCCATGAAATGCCAGTAATACGAACTGACCTCCGCAGCGAGGGAAACCGAAATCTTCGCCGATTCAAAATTTCTCCGGTACACGTAAAGGAGCGCGCAAATACCTCCTAGAAGGTGCACGCCGTGAACAGCCGTAAAGATGTAGAAGAAGCTGCTTCCCTGGTTTGTCGCCACGTAGATGCCCTGCACGACAAGCTGGCGCCATGCAACAAGTTGGCCAGCGAGAAATGTCAGACCGAGTACCGTCGTGATCAACCAAAGACTGCGAAAACCGGAAATATCAGCCTGCGCTAGACGCTTCCTCGCCCGTTCCATCGTCGCGCTGCTGGCCAGCAAAATTATCGTGTTCACCCAAAGAATGGCCGGGAGATGGACCGGCGCCCACCGGCTGCTGGTCGTCCGCTGAACGAGGTAAGCGCTTGCCAGCGCCATGAAAAACATCAATATGGAAACCATGCCCAGGGCGATGCCCGTGCGGTAGCGCCGGGCAGAAGGCGGCCCGGGCGGACGACGTTTGTTGTCGTCTCCTCCGCCATCACCGCCGGCGGGAGGTTTGTTTCCGCCGCCTTTACCGATATCTTCGATAATGATTTTGATGTCGTCGAGAACGGGTGCTGCCGGCATTGTTACCTTCCCTGCTCAGCGATCCGCGCTGGCACTTCTTCAGGAGTGAGATGCTGTGGCAGAAAATCCTCGGCAAAGGCCGTAGTGCCGAATTCGTAGGCACCACGATACACTACCGGTTCTGCTGGACCAAAATTGTCGAACAGAGTTGGCGACGCGATGCTCCACTCGAGCGTGGTGGCACGCCAAGGATTTTTTTCGTTCACTTTGGCGCCCCACCAGACGCTCCGAACAAAATTGAAGAGAAAAATAACTTGTGCCGCGATGGTCACAACGATGGCGCCAGTGATGAAATCGCGCACCGGCTCTACGGCCGCCGCCACTGGATATGCTGCCGGCGGACGCGAATGAGCGGCCAGGCCCAGCCAGTGCATCGGCATGAATATGCAATAAACACCTGCGAACGTAAGCCAGAAATGGAGCTTACCCAATGGCTCGCTGAGCCGCCGCCCAAACATTTTCGGGAACCAGAAAAATAACGCTCCCAGGATTGCGAAGGTCGCGGCAACACCCATAACCAGGTGAAAGTGTCCGGTGACGAATTCATCGTTGACCGCGGCGCGGGCAAGGTCATGACGCGCCAGAAACAGCCCGGACAAGCCTCCTGAAACGAAGAGTGAAATGAACCCGAGCGCAAAAAGCATGGCAGTCGTGAGCTGGATTTTTCCGTTCCATAATGTTCCGAGCCAGCTTGCCAGAAGAATGACCGCCGGCAAGCCTAGAGATTCGGCAAGCATGGCAAAGACGAGCGGTGCGTAAGGATTCATCCCAGTCGCAAACATGTGATAGCCCCAAATGCAGAATCCAAAGAGGCCCACACCACACAGCGCAAGGACAGCCGCACGCAGCGCCCATGCAGGCTTGCGCGCGAACGTGGCCAGCAGATGAGACGTGATCCCCAAGCAAGGCAGCACCGCCACATAGACTTCTGCTTGGGCGAAAAACCAGAACAACCGCTGCCAGAGAACGGGAATCCCCTGCAGCGAAGCAGCAGGCATCAGTCCTGCGAGGACCTGCGGCACGGTGAAAAAATGTGTCCCAACAACGCGGTCCGAGAGAAGAAAGACGCAAGCGGCCAGAAGGATGCTGAAAATCAGTGAACCTAAAATGGCCGTTACGAACCACGCCCAGACGGTCAGAGGCATGCGCGGCAGCGTCATGCCCGCAGTGCGCAGATCGATGGCAGTGACGCAGAAATTCAGCGCGCTCCAGAGCGAAGCAAGGCAAAAGAGCGCGACGCTTGCCACCCACAGTGTCAGGCCACTTTCCGCCGGCACAAAAAAGGAAATCGTCATTCCCAGCAGCGAAGCAGCCGTGGCCCAGAGAGAGAGCAGGTTCAGCTTCGGAAACGCCATATCCCGCGCTCCGATTTGCAGCGGCAAAAAGTAGTTGCCAAAGCCAGCCTGCGGCGCCGCTGTCAACACCATGAAAATCATCAGCGAACCATGCAGAAGAGTCAGTGCCGCGTAACGCTCCGGCGTGTACGCCAATCCTGAGACCAGCGGAAGGCGCACGCTCGGCCAAACCAGCTGAATCCTCATCAGCAACGACAGACCCATCCCGAGAAAGACGCTGAAGAGCACCAGCCATAGGTAGTTCAGGCCGATCACTTTGTGGTCGGCGTTGCAGAAAGTACGCCCCAGAAAGCTGGTGGCAGACGCTTCCGGTGGAGTACCGCCGCTATCGTAAGTGACCATCGAGGGAGTCACTATACCTCCGCCAGCCCGTCGCCGGAAGGGGCCGAGGTAAGCAGGGCATGGCAGGGCAGAACCCCCCACCACCCCCCATGAAATTGGATGGTTATCAAAAGAAAGGAGATGCGGGAGGAGCATCGCGCAAGCGCTTGAGAAGAAAGGTAGATGCGCGACGTGTTTTTGGGTGTTCCTAGCCATGCGTGTAGGAGGTGCCCCCTCCCCCCGTGTTTTTCATAAGTGTTGATTCCAAAGAGGTTTAAGTTATTTAGAATGAACACTTGTATAAGTGTTGATTCTAAGTGAGTTATGGACGTGAGGTGTTTGCAAGAAAGTAACTGGGTCGGGCCTGAGGATTTTGAAGGAGTTAGAAGGACCGCCTGGCGGGCGCGCATGGGTCGCACGGCACCCTCCTACGCCAGGTCTACGGCGGGCAGGCGACGGAAGCGTGCCGACTTAATGAAACCATTATAGCATATTGGTACCGTATGTCAATGATTACTTGTAAGTGGTTTGGATGCTGAGGGATAGCCGGGTGTCTGTTTGAACTCGCACCGGGTAATTGAGGATTTGACGGGTGTGAAGGCGGGATGAACAGTCCCCGCAGACGCGAGACGAGGAAGGAAAAACCAAAATCAAGAACCGCATGGCCTGGCCCCGAAGGATCATCCGGGGCACAAAAGGCGCGCTCTGCTCACCACAGGCTGCTTTGAAAAACTATACCCAAGGGGTCGCCGCCCAATTCAAAAGCCTGTTGCACCCGCCAAATGGGCGTTGATATCCCTTTTCCCAGAACGAGACTTCCGGGGAGTCAGCGAGATTTCACTTGTCCGGTTAGTGCGTTAATCGTCCAAGTGACCGCGCCCCAGAGATAGACCTCAGGAAACTGAAAGTCTTCCTGGCCCACGAACGACGCATTGCAACTCCAGAGTCGTCCAACTCGATTCGTCCCTGCGGTGGTCGCAGCGAGGCTGGGGCTTGTGAATTGTTCTAGCGGACTCAGCCTAAGCTGGCCGCAACTTTGCATCCTACATTATGGGTAGGGCAGGTATCTCCACAGGTCGTTGAGTAAGCTGAAGCCGGTCGCTCCGGTGGAATCGAAGCCTTCGCCGCCGAAGAGCCAGAATTGATTGTTGTTATCGATCCAATAGCCGGGAGCGAAGCGAGACCCTGGACCATTGCCCACGTATGGGTAGATTATGGGGCCGGGCGTAAGGCCGTAGATGCCCGTTTGGCTGACCGAGGCGGGACCTTTCGTCCAGACCCATTGGCCGCCCTTGTACTCCCAGAGATCGGCCAGCGAGCCATTGCCGGTCGAGTCGTAGCCTTGTCCACCGAAGAGCCAAAGATTTCCCGCGGCATCGGTCCAAGCGGCGGAACTCCAGCGCGCACCGGGAACATTGGCGGCGGCAGCAACGCCCTGGGTTCCATAAACGCCCGTCTGGTTGACGACGTTGGAGCCACTCATCCAGGTCCATACTCCCGTTTTGAACTCCCACAGGTCGTTCAGTGCAGCCGGGCTTCCCTTGGAATCCAGATCGAACCCACCGAAGAGCCAGAAGTTTCCAGTGCTATCCAGCCAGGCGGCGGAAGTTTCGCGCCCGCCGGGGAAATTGCTGGTGCCGTTAGCCACACCGAGGGTGCCATAATTGCCTGTCCGGTTGGCCGTGTCAGAGCCGGGGATGTTGATCCAGGTCCATGTGTTCGCGGCGACGTTGTAGTTCCACAGGTCGTTGAGCAGGCCAGGTGTAGTGCTCGACTTATCGTAACCCTGCCCACCGAAGAGCCAAACCTTGCCCGAGGAATCGATTCTGGCGTTGGCACCCCAGCGCGATCCTGGGAAGGGAGTCGCCCCGGTGTAGACGCCGTTCTGATTAATCGAGGAAGCGCCCACCTGCGTCCACATCTTTAAGAAAATGTTGTATCTCCAGAGATCGTTGAGGAAGTTGAGGGAGCCATCCTGTCCACCGAAAAGCCAAAGATCACCGGTGGTAGCGTCGGTCCAGGTTACAGCTCCGGTGCGTGCTACGGGAGCCGGATTTGCGGGTGTCACCGCCACCCAGAAGTTGCCAAAGCCGCCGGAGTAGTTTTGGGTGCCGGTATATTCCCACATGTCATTGAGAGTTATGGGCTGAGGTGCATTGGGAAACGTGTAGGTCCAACCGTCGCCACCGAAGAGCCAGAGATTTCCGGCTAGATCGGTCCACGTCGCAGGGTACTTGCGCCCACCGGGGGTGTCGGTATCAAAAACAGGTGGATTGGGCGGCGGGCTTGGCGGCGGAGTAAAAGAACCCTTTTGATCGACCTGATTCGAACCGTCAAACCATGCCCAGTCGTTGTGGCCGCAATCTATAACAACGGAGGTGACCGTGCTGGTAGCGACTCCTGTGAAAAACCACGCGACACAGCCTTGTGGTTGCGTGCCAGCTGCATCCAAGATGCTGACATCGTACTTGCTACCGTCCGCGATGGCGGTGTTAAAGGTGAACGTGCCATTAGCGGGGACCGCCAGGTTGTCGCCGCCATTATCCTGCAGCACCATCTTGCCATTGGTGCCCACGAGGCCAACGACCGTGCCGCCGATGGTGTGGAAAATCGCCGGGCAACTGACCTGGACGCTGGTGACATTGGCATTGGCGGTGCCGGTGCCGCTGGTGACCGTGCAGTTCTGGTTGGGGCCGGAAGGCTGGGTGAAAATCGTGACGTTATACGCGCCGCCTGCGGGGACTAGTGTGGGGAACAAGAAGGTGCCGTTGGCTTTGACGGTTAGATTATCACCGCCGTTGTCCTGCAAGACGATGCCACTGCCAGCTTTAGCGAGTCCAGTAACCGTCCCGCCGATGGAGAGGGTTCCGGTAGAGCATGTTACCTGAATGTTGCCGACGTTCCCTGACGCTGTGCCGCTGCCGTTGGTCACTATGCAAGTTTGCCCCGGATTTTTCGGCTGTGTAAAAACGGTAACGCGATAGGCTGAACCGAGGGGGATGGCGGTCGCGAATGTGAAGGAACCGCTGGTGGCAACCGCGAGGTTATCGCCGCCATTGTTCTGCAGAACAAGCCCGGTGCCAACCAGACCGACCACATTCCCTCCGATGGTAGCGGTCCCTGTGGTACAAGTTACCTGCGCGGTGGTGACGTTCGCGGAAGCTGTACCGCTCCCGCTGGCGACCGCGCAGGTCTGCGCTGGGCCCGTGGGCTGCGTCAACACCGTCACGGCATACTTTGCGCCGCTAGCGACAGAGGTTTTGAATGTGAACGAGCCGTTTGCAGAAATCGAAAGATTGTCGCCGCCGTTATCTTGGAGAACCAGCCCGGTGCCAGACAGGCCGGAAACCGCGCCGCCGATGGTGAAGGTTGCCGCTGCAGGTGTGCCTGTGCCCGGACCTGTGGTCTTTGGCATGCCACTGCAGGCTGCCAGAAGAAGGGACGTCATCAGCAGGGACAAAACACAGTAGGGTTTCATGGCCGGCTTCATAACGATTTGGCTCCTTGGTGCCAGTGAGTTCTGACGCATTGCAACGCATTCGCTTCACCCGGCCGCGATCCGTTCGATAGCGCGGGGCTCCAGCTGTTACTGCGATGGCCTGGGCCGCGGAAATCACCGAGTAAAACGGCGGTTCCGCGGAAGTGTTAAAAGTTACGGTACGAGCATATGGGTGCAACTCTTAGAGAGGCAATTCATATCTGGTGTGATTGTGCTCACGTCATTAATAAGAAGATATATCGCTGTCCTTTCGGACAGGGTGCGAGCTGAAGCGGCTAACAGAAGCAGATAGGTGCCAGAGTATCTGAGGAAGCCCTCTCCCGCAACCCGATTTTGGCTATTACGTTGCGTTTTGACTAAGCCAGAAGTCTTTGCCATTCCTAGCGCCAACTCCTGGTAAGTCGCTTTACCGGTAACTTGGCTCCCAGTACTTGACTACCGGTCAGCGCTAATCAGGCTTTAGGGTTTCTGGGAATTGCGGCTGCTGTTGCGAATTACCCTTAGCTTAGGGCTAACTCTGATGTTTGCCGATCCAACGGATGGCGTCTTCGGTCAGAAATTCGTTGCGATCTTCTGCGAAATGGGCTCTCAATACCAAACGCGCATACTCTCTCGTCTCCGCTTCCTTCTCTTCCTCGCGTGCCACCTTTAGGTCTTTTAAGTGTTTTTTCAGTGCGTCGCGGATGAGCACATCAATGCTGGCGTGCTGAAGTTCGGCTTCCTCTTGAGTTTTGGCGAGCAACTCTGGCGTAAAGTTCAACAACCTCAAGAAAAGCCGGTAGATGTGCCTGCCTACTTTCGCCATGCCAATTTCCTCACAACGGGCCGATTATATTCCTTTTTTGGGACTGGTAGTCTAGGGATTATCAATAACGTGGGAGGATTGGGGGCGGCATCAACCCTTTAAACCGGGTTGCCAAACTACGTGGCGGAAACAAACCTCAGTAACCTAAGCAGGCCAAGCACAATTTTACCAGGCACGTACGCAAATTGGATTTTGGTGTTGCGCAGGAACAGGCGCTCATTCGCGAATCGTACTTTCATCCACTACGGCTAACTCCTGATTAGCCGGATTACGGGACAAGTGGTTTTGGCAGAGATTCCACTTGTCCAGTACGCGCGTTAATCAGGAGTTGGGTCCATTCAAGAAATATCGAATTAACGACAGTCGTATCGAGCCATCCGCCAATTATTTACAGTCTTCTTTGACTCAATGCGATTGCTGTCACTTTTGACAGTTCCATCCGGCGACTGCTGGGCACAGTATCAGCAAGAAGGAAAGGGTGCCTTGCCCTGTTCGGCGAGATTCGTCACATTGTCGCAAGGACCGCAACTTTCATTCACAACACCCTGCCGGTATTAACCGGCGCAAGGAGAACCCATGCGAAGAAGTCGGATAGTCACCCTTACCTTGATGTTTCTATTCTGCATGATTGCCATTTACGCAGTGGGAGCCCAGGTGGCCAGTAACAATCGTCGTCTGAGCATCCAACGGGCGATTTACGGAATGAGTGGCAAAGGCAGCGACGTCACCAACCGCGTCCGGAGCATGGTGCGTAACGACTCGCTCGATTTTAAAGTGAACAATACCAATCTGGGCGGCGACCCGAACCAAGGGACGAAGAAGACGCTCAAGCTCTCCTATACCTACATGGGACGCCAGCAAACCAGAACGTTCAACGAGGGAGACCGGTGTCGCATCCCCTAGCCCGCCGGAAAGATTGCTACTCTAGCGGAAATCCTAACTCAGAGGTGGCCCCCAAAGGGGAAGATTAGCCCGTTAGTACCTGGTAAGTCGGATTACCGGACAAGTGCCGGGCGGCATAGAAGTACTTGCTTCCAGGGTTTGAATCTTCCTGCGTCCCACGGATTACATTTCTCTTAAACACGAAGCGTCCTACTGAAAGTCGAGGACGAGGAGGGTAATGTCGTCCTCCTGAGCCCGGGCGGAGTTGTAGCCGGAGAAAACGGCGACGCTATCGAGGAGGGTGCTGGCGAAACGCGCGGCAGGAATATCGCGCTGCGTTTCCAGAAATTGTTTGCACCGTGACTTGCCGAATTCTTCCTGAGCAGCGTTCTTGGCTTCGAGGATGCCGTCCGTGTAGAGCAGACAGCGATCTCCGGGGCCCACGCGGATTTCCACAGAAGAGTAGACTGCTTCGGGATACATGCCCAACATCAGGCCGTTCTCTTCAATTTCCCGGACGTTACCTGCGGCGCCCGAGGCCAGCATTAGGGGTGGGTGGGCTGCAGCGGAGTAGTTCAGCAGGCTCTTCTCTAGATCCACAAAGAGATAAGCGGCGGTGATGAAGTGCGCTTCGAACTTGCCGCAGAGAGAGCGGTTCAAGCCGGTGAGAACGCGCGCGGGATCGTGGGCGTGAGCCGCTTGGCTCGCGAAAGCGACCTTGAGCATGGAGGCGATCAGGGCAGCGGGAACGCCGTGTCCAGTGACGTCGGCGACCAGAATGCCGACGCGCTTTTCATCGATGGAAAGGAAATCATAGAAATCACCGGCCACGGCACTCATGGGGACATAGCACGCAGTAATTTCGAGTCCCGTGAGCGTCGGGACGCTTTGCGGAAGCGTGGAGGACTGAATCGTGCGGGCGATTTCCAACTCTTTGTTGATGGCGAGGAGTCGTTCTTCGTTCGCGAAGGTACGGTGCGCGGACACGTATCCGAGACACGCGACGAAAACCAGGACACCAAAAAACTCCACGTTGTGCCCGGGCAAGATCTTAAGACCTACGAGATTTGCGTGCAGGATGAATAGAAGAAATACGAGAAAACCCGCGACGAAAACGCGAATTTCGGGGGTTAGGCGTTTGCGCGGGCCCAGGCGTCGTATGTTGGCGGCCAGGAACAGCGCGGCGGCCGCGAGCGTGGCGAGCGCGATGATGTTGTTTGCGACGCCGAGTTTTGCCGGAGTGATTCCACGCGCGGCGGCGAGGAACCCGAAAACCGCGAGCAGCGCTCGTGCGGTGAGAAGCCAGCGAAGGAACTTTCTGAGGTATTCGCCGCCGAGTTGGTAGAGGAAGAGGCCGCCGGGAAGAATGATTATAGAGGAGATGACCCAAGCGAGGTAGCTCCAAAACATTCGCGACTCTTCGAAGAGAGAGCGAAAGGACGGGAGATACGCTATCAGTCTGACGGCATAGAGAATACAGAACAGGCTGAAGTAAATCAGCGTGAGGTCGCGCGTCCTGCGGCGAAAACAGAAAAGGGCGATCGCGGCGAGAGCGACAGACAGAAGAACGACGGCGGCCGCAAAATTGGCTAATTCCCAGCGCAGCTCCGAGCGCGAAAAAGAAGGCACAGCTTGAGCCAAGAGAAGCGCGCTTGTGTTCGCCCCGTCTAGCATGAGGGATTGAATTGTAGCCAAATCACGATTCGAAGGGCCAGCGCGCAGTCGGTACCCGGTATGTCGCGTACCGGACAAGCGGGTCGCGATCCAGAAACGGCGTTCTGGGAAGTTGAGACGACAACGGGCCCGGCGTCACATGGGGCCGTTCAAGGCAGGCAGGGCAAAATGTTCCTGGTTGGGAATTAGAGAAGAGCTCTTCGACTCGCTGCGCTCGGTCACGGCAAAATTTCCTCGCCGGAAATTTTGGTATACCAACCCACAGGAAAAACCAGAGAAGAGCCCTTCGACTCGCTTCGCTCGCTCACGGCAAAATTTCCTCGCCGGAAATTTTGGTGCGGTAGAGAGGACTCGAACCTCCACGGTATTGCTACCGCCAGCCCCTCAAGCTGGTGCGTCTGCCAGTTCCGCCACTACCGCACAACGGTGAAGAACATTATTGTAGCCGCGAGTGACAGCGCTCGCAAGAGCAGGGAGGTTCGCGGCACGCCGGGCTAAGCGCCCGGCGCTACAAGAGCCGGAAAACCCAAGATGGCGACCTGAAGTCGCCGCTACAAAAGGCATAAACCAAGATGCCTGGCTCAAAAGCCAGGCGTTACAAAGGGCGGAAAACCAAGATGGCGGCGTCCCGACCGGGCCGGGATAAATGCCGCCGCCTCTGCAAAGGCCAAGGACAAAGATAGCCGCCGAATTACGGCTTTTTAGGTGGCATGGAAGCGGGCTGTGAACCTGCCGGAGTCTGCTGCGGGGGTTGCTGGGCCGCCGGCTGCTGCGCGGCCGGTTGGTTCGTTTGGGTTGGCGCAACCGGCTGCGGAACCGCTGGTATTGCGGGCGTCGAAGCTGGCGTATTCTTGGGCGCCGGCTTGGACACATTTTGCAACACAGACCCGCCGTGCTCCACAGCCCTATCCGTGCGTAGAACCAGTGCCATCGCACAGAGCATGAACATGATGGCGCACCAAGTCGTGGCCTTCGAAAGAACATTGGCTGCGCCACGGGGCCCAAACGCCGTCTGGCTGCCCGCTCCACCGAACGCTCCGGCTAGATCCGCGGCCTTGCCGCTTTGCAACAACACCACGATAATCAGGACCAGACAATTGACTACAAAAAACGCAGGCAGAAGCCAAAAGAACCAGCGTGAATCCGTAAGCCTCCATCCCGCGACGATGATGGCCCCGCCGATCAACAACGCTACAACCCATTTCATCCAAACTGGCATTCCCATCTCCCTATCTCAACGGCTTGAGCGCGGCTAACCCGCTTCTTTGACAATGCTTGCGAACGATTTCGCGTCCAGGCTCGCCCCGCCCACTAGCGCGCCATCCAACTCTTTCTGCGCCATCAATCCCTGAATATTGTCAGGCTTGACGCTGCCGCCGTACAGAATCCGCAACGCGGACGCGTGTGCGGCTGAGAATTGCTCTGCCGCGCACTGACGGAGAAATCGGTGAGCTGAAGCGGCAATATCCGGCGTCGCTGTCTTACCCGTGCCAATCGCCCAGACCGGTTCGTAAGCTATCAGAATACGGGAGAACTCTTCGCCGGTCAACGCGCCCAAGCTACCGTGAAATTGCATCCGGCAGACACGCTCCGTCATCCCGGCTTCCCGTTCGGCAAGCATTTCCCCCACGCAAACGATTGGCGTAAGCCCGGCGGCAAGAGCGGCTCTGGTTTTCTTGGACACCGTCTCATTGGTTTCGTCGAAGAATTGCCGCCGCTCCGAATGGCCGATGATGACGTAGCGGCACCCGGCCTCCACCAGCATGTTGGGCGAAATTTCACCGGTGAACGCGCCTTCTTTTTCCCAATACACATCCTGGCCGGCGATCGCTACGTTGGACGTTGCCGCGGCTTGCACCGCGGCGGCAATCGCCGTGAACGGTGGCGCGATGACGATATCGCAATTTTGGCTGTCCGCTGCGAGCGGCAGAAACGCAGAGAAAAACGCGCGTGTCTCCGCCGTTGTCTTGAACATCTTCCAATTGCCAGCGATGACGCGGCGGCGGCTAGTTTGGCTCATACTTTGTTCGTCAGGGCTTCGACGCCCGGAAGTCTGCGCCCGGCGAGGAATTCGAGTGAAGCGCCGCCACCCGTTGAGATATGCGAAATTTTGTCGGCGAGGCCCGATTGGTGCACCGCAGCAACGGAATCGCCGCCGCCAACAATCGAAATCGCTCCCGCCGAGGTGGCCGCAGCCACGGCTTTAGCGACTTCAAGCGTGCCCTTCGCGAACGCCGGCATCTCGAATACGCCCATCGGTCCGTTCCAGACAATGGTTTTCGCTCCAGCAATCTTCTGACGATAGGCATCGATGGTCTTCGGGCCGATATCCAGCCCCATCCACCCGTCGGGCGTGGCGGAAACCGGAACGGTTTGCGTCGCCGTATTAGCTTTGAACTCCGCGCCGACGACGTGATCCACCGGAAGCAGAAGTGCGAATCGCCGCTGGCGCGCTTCATCGCGCAGGCGGCGCGCAAGTTCCAGTTTGTCGTCTTCGACGAGCGACCTCCCGACCGGCTGCCCATCGGCTTTTAAAAACGTGTAGGCCATCCCGCCGCCAATCAGCATGGCATCGGCGATTTTCATCAAGTTCTCGACTACTTCGATTTTGTCGCTCACCTTCGCGCCGCCCAGAA
>Ga0307477_10000453_pt1 | contig 45418 bp, 52 predicted proteins | sample atmos_gasesECM2C_FD_203316 | JGI IMG/M metagenome (GOLD analysis project Ga0307477, IMG submission 203316) | Hardwood forest soil microbial communities from Morgan-Monroe State Forest, Indiana, United States - atmos_gasesECM2C_515 | ecosystem: Environmental > Terrestrial > Soil > Temperate... | reverse complement strand
AGGGCCCTCGCCACCAGGCAGAGGTGCGTCAGCGTCCGGTAGTCGCGCACGTACCGGTGGCCGAGCCTGACGACCTTCACGCTCTTCAGCGTCGGACGGCCACCTTCTCCGTCCGCTCGGAGAGCTACCCCTTGACGGCCTCGAGGAGGCCGTCGACCCCCATCCCCGTCGCCGCCGAGATGGCGACCACCTCCGCGGGCCCTAGGAGGCCCCTCTTCTCCTCGATCACCTCGGCCGGGACCAGGTCGCACTTGTTCAGGACGACGACCGTGCTCCAGGGCCCCACCTCGAGGTCGTCGAGCGCCGCCATGGAGCTCTCGTAGCTCCTGACGAACTTGGCGTTGGACTGGCTCGCGTCGAGGAGGAGGAGCACCACGGTGGCGTAGGAGATCTCCTCGAGCGTCGACTTGAACGCCTCGATCATGTAGGCGGGGAGCCCGCTGATGAACCCGACAGTGTCCGTAACCAGCGCCCTCGTCTCCCCGAGCGCGATCGCCCGAGTCGTCGGCGAGAGCGTCGTGAAGACCCCCGCGTCCGCCTCCTTCCTCTCCCCGGTCAGCCGGTTGAAGAGGGTCGTCTTCCCCGAGGCCGTGTACCCCGCGAGGGCGATGGCCGGGAACATGAACTTCTCCCTCCGTCTGCGGAAGACCTCCCTCCTCTGCGCGACCTCCTTGACCTTCTTCTTCAGGACCCCGATCCGGCTCTTCATCATCCTCGTGTAGACGTCGACCTCGTACTTCCCCAGGCCGAAGAACCCCGGCTGCTCCCCCCTCCTCGCCATCCTCACCCTGTCCTTCGCCTTTGGGAGCTCGTATTCGACCTCCGCGAGCTGCACCTGGAGCTTGGCCTCGGCGGTCGAGGCCCTCTTCGCGAATATCTCGAGTATCACCTTCTCCCTGTCCCTCACCTCGACCTTGCAGAGCTTCGCGAGTCCGTAGACCTGGGTCGCCCCCAGCGGCGCGTCGAACAGAACGACGTCCGCCTCCTTCTCCCTGACAAGTGCCGCGAGCTCCTGTGCCTTCCCCGCCCCGATCCCGAACTTTGCCCTGCCGAGGAACCTCTGGGTGAGGACCGCCACTGGCTCGTATCCCGCGGCCCTCGCGAGCGCCTCCGCCTCCTCCACTACGTCCTTGTCCGGACGGGCGACGAGGACTGCCCTGTTCATGCTCAGCGGCTCGGTTTGCGTCCCTCTAGCTCCCCTACGGAGACCATCAGGTTGATCTTCAGCTCGTGCATCAGCTTCCTGGTCAGGGGGCCGTCTGGCATGAGCTTCCTCGTCTCGACCATCCGTATCACCGAGGGCTTCTCGTTGATGAGCTTCCCGAGCTGCTCCTGGGATAGCCCCAGCTTCTCCCTCGCCTGCCTGACCCTCACGTTGTACTCCGGGTCCACGTCGTACTCGTTCTCAGCCGGCGACTGGGCGAAGGACCTGAAGGCTCCCTGGGGGGCGCCCTGGCGCCCCTTTGGCGACGGCCCCCAGACTGGCTTTCCCAGCCTCGCGCAACTGGCGCAGACGACCATGACTGCCCCGTCTATCTCGACCCTGCTTGGGACAGCAGGGAGCGGAGAGCCGCAGACCTCGCAGCCTGCCTTCACGAGGCTGAGGTAAAGGCGCCGGGTTAAAAACCTCGCTTAAATCGCGACCGGAAAAGAGGCATCCCCGCCAATGAGATTGCTGGAGCCGAGGAGGCAGTTCTCAATCATGCTCGACTATGAGTTCGGGAGGGGGACCAGCCGCGCCCTCCCAAGGTCGGGCCTCACCTTCGTCTTCTCCAAAAAGTCGGGCCGGCTCAAGCACGTCTTCCACGACGGGAAGCTCTTCGCGACGATCAGGCCCAACGGCGCGATCTCCCCCACTATGCTCGGGGCCACCCTCCTGATGTCCTCCAAGGCGTACGCGCGGAACTCCGTGGTGGTCAAGCCCGAGGCGGTCGAGTTCGTGAGCCGTGGCAAGTCGGTGTTCTGCAAGTTCGTCAAGGAGGTGGGCCGGGAGGTCCTCCCCGGGGGCGAGGTCGCCGTCCTCGACCCGGACGGGCGCGTCATCGCGGTCGGGCGGGCCGTCCTTCACGGAGACTACATAAGACAGTTCACGCACGGGGTGGCAGTGAAGGTGCGGGGTGCCCTGAGATGAAGGTCAACGACAGGCAGGCGAGGAGGATGATGGAGCGGATGGGCATCAACCAGACAGAGGTCCCCGACGTCGAGGAGGTCGTCATCAAGACCCCAAAGAAGGACATCGTAATCCACGACGCCTCCGTCTCGGAGGTGAACTTCCAAGGGAACCGGATCTTCCAGGTGGCAGGCGAGGTAGAGGAGGTCCCCAAAGAGGTAAAGAAGTTCGTCGAGGAGGACATCCTGCTCGTCCAGCAGCAGGCGAACGTCACCCGGGAGAAGGCGATAGCCGCCCTCGAGCAGTCCGACGGGGAGGTCGCGAAGGCCATCCTCAGGCTGACCTCATAAGACATCAGCCCAAGCGGCCCCAAAACGGACAGATATGCAGATATAGCTCACCGAGGGAGCGAGGGCGCAGGATTCCAGCATGCCAGTAGTCGACCCACAACTAGCAATCGCGGCGGCCATCGTCATGGGCGGGGGCCTCGTCGGCACAGGGCTCGCCCAGCAGGGAATCGGTGCGGCTGGCATGGGAATCATAGCAGAGAAGCCCGAGAAATTCGGCCAGGTCCTGTTCTTCTTCGTGATCCCAGAGACGCTCTGGATCATCGGTTTCGTGCTAGGCATCATACTCCTACTCAACATCCTCTAAGGGGCGGATGACCGAAGTGGTTGCCGAAACCCTCCTGGAGGAGGTCGAGGAGAAGCGCAGAAAGACTGTCCAGATGCTCGAGTCCGAGTACTCCGAGAAGAAGGCGGAGGTAGCCAAGAGGACCGAGGAGCAGAAGGCCTACATCCTCCAGTCGAGCAAGAAGGAGGCCGAGGGGGCCGCCCAGAGGGAGAGGATCAAGATCGGGGGCGCGGCCAAGCTCCAGGCGAAGAAGATGATGTTCGACGCCACCGAGAAGATGCTGGAGACCAACATCTCGGGGCTGAAGCAGGTCCTCGCCAGCTACGCCGGCTCTGAAGATTACAACAAGATGCTCTCTAGGATGGTCTCCTACTCCACCAAGAGGCTCGGCCCCAAGATCAGCGTAAGGTGCCGACCCGCCGACGCCCCCACCCTGAAGCGACTCGGCGTCGAGGTCTCCTCGTCCGACCTGGGGAGCGTGGGCGGGTTCAAGGCAACCAGCGCCGACGGTACCCTCGAGCTGGACCTCACCTTCGAGGAGCTGTTGCGCGTCCGCGAGGACACCGCGCGCGCCCTCATCCTCGGCAAGGGGTAGCTGCGCATGCAGTCCTCGTACGGCGCCAGCTTCGGCGTCCTGAAGGTCCTCTCGCTCAACCTACTTACCAAGAACCAGCTCTACGACCTGGCCAAGGCGAAGGACACAGCCGAGATCGCCCAGCGGCTGGAGGGCACCTGGTACGGCCCTGACATCGAGGCGGCGGAGGCGACATACAAGCCCCCCGAGTCGATCGAGATCGCCGTCAACCGCCACCTCGTCTACGTCAACAAGACCGCGCTCCAGGTCGCCCCCGTCTTCGGGAAGAACGCCCTCCGGGCCTACCTCGCAAAGTGGGACATCGAGAACATCGAGCTCATAATCGCTGCCAAGACCCTTGGAAGGACCCTGGAGCAGACGGAGGTATTCCTCGTCTCGTCCAGGAACGTACCCGTGGGGATCTCCACGAACACAATCCCCCTGAGCGAGCTCCACGCGGTCCTCCAGCAGCCCGACGTCGAGTCGGTGATCAACTACCTGGTCAAGTTCGGCTACGGGGCGGTCCTACTCCAGCAGCTCGGGGAGTTCCGGAAGACCGGCGACCTCGGTGTCTTCACGGTGGCCCTCCAGAACCTCTACTATGCCCGCCTCTTCCAGGAGCTGAGGTTCCTGCAGGGCGACGAGGGCGTCCTGAGGGAGTACATCAGGACCGAGATCGCGAAGAGGAACCTCCTGAGCATGCTAAAGGCCAAGGAGTCGAACCTGACCAGGGAGGTCTTCGCCAAGCACGTCATCGAAGGGGGCCTGCTCTCCACGCCGACCGTCCTCGACGCCTACTCGTCTGCCGAGCTTAGCGACGTCGCGAAGAGGCTGGAGCCCTGGTTCGACCTCGCCGAGCCCCTGGAGAGCTATGGGCAGGATCACGACCTGACGAAGCTGGAGGTCAGCTTCGACCGCCTGGTCGTCTCCAAGTTCACCCCCAAGTTCCGCAGCCTCGCGATATCCCTGACGGCGGTCTTCGCGTTCGTCCTCCAAGCAGAGTTCGAGAGGCAGAACGTCAGGAGGATAACCTACGCGAAGCAGTATGGCATGACCGAAGAATACATAAAGTCAATAATTCTTGCGGGGTAAATGGATTGAGTTTACGACCGACCGCCCAGAGCGGCAAGATAGCAGTCGTAGGCGAAAGGGAGCTCGTCCTCGGGTACCGCCTCCTCGGCGTGGAGGCCGCCTTCATCGCAACCAGAGAGAACGCGCAGAAGGTCTTGATGGACCTGTTCGACTCGAATGATTACGGCCTGATAATCGCTGGGGACGAGGTCAGGAGGGCCTTGTCGACCGCCGCCAGGGACAAGCTGGAGGCATCGATCGTACCGCTTGTAGTCTTCATGCCGCCCATCGGCTCGGCGGTTCAGCAGGAAGAGTCCCTCGCGAAGCTGGCGAGGCGGGTGCTGGGGGTCGACCTCAGGGTGGCCGCTTAATGGCAGAGGGCAAGATAGTCAGGGTGACTGGGCCGGTCGTCACGGCGGAGGGGCTTGAAGGCGCGAGGATGTTCGACGTCGTCAGGGTCGGGCAGATGGGCCTCGTCGGCGAGGTCATCAAGCTGCAAGGCAACATAGCCACGCTCCAGATCTACGAGGACACGACAGGGGTAAGGCCAGGCGAGAAGGTCATCAACACAGGCCAGGCGCTCTCCGTCGAGCTCGGCCCGGGGCTCCTCACCTCGATCTACGACGGAATCCAGCGGCCGCTGAACGTGCTCAAGGAGCAGAGCGGGGACTTCATCAGCAGAGGGCTGGTCATCCCGGCGCTCGACGAGAAGAAAAAATGGGACTTCGTCCCGACGAAGAAGAAGGGGGACAAGGTCACTCAAGGCGAGATAATCGGCACCGTGCAGGAGACTGCGCTGGTCTCCCACAAGGTGATGGTCCCGCCGGGCGTGAGCGGCGAACTGAAGGAGATCAACGGGGGCAAGCACACCATCAGGGAGATAGTCGCGAAGGTCAAGACCACAGGCGCTGACGTGGACATCTACCTCGCTAGCAAGTGGAGGGTCAGGACGCCTCGGCCCATAACCCGGAAGCTCCCGCCAGACACGCCGCTCCTGACCGGGCAGAGGGTCTTCGACACTTTCTTCCCAGTCGCCAAAGGAGGGACCGCCGCCATTCCAGGGCCTTTCGGCTCCGGCAAGTGCGTCACCGGAGATACTCCGGTCCAAAAGTCAGACGGCGAACTGGTTCCTATCCAATCCCTCTACGAAGCGCACGTAGGGTTCAAAGAAGTAGATTCCCAGGCTGAGGAGGAGTTCTTGCGGTCCGAGACTGGGGTAGGTCTCCACTCGCTGAAGGACCGAAAGATCTCCCAAAGTAACTCGAAGCTTCTCTACAAGGGCAAGAGCGACTCGGTCATCGAGGTGCGAACGAGGACAGGCAGGCGCGCCAAGGTGACACCAGTCCACAAGCTCTTCAGGGTGACAGAGACCGGAGAGATTGCCGAGACGATGGCCAAGGACCTTCACCCCGGAGATTTCATAGCATCAGTCAGGAAGCTCGACATCGACAACCCCGACCAGCCTCTGGACGCCTACTCAATCGAGGGGGCGAGGACGCCCGACCCTGAGATAAGGCAACTGATGAGAGAGCTCGCGATCGAAGCTTCCGCCTCCCACGCATTCACTGGACTGAAGCACTCCGCGCTTGCGACGATTTCTAGGAGGACCGGGGCGGTCAATCCGAAACTCGCCTGGGTAAAGCAGCTCTGCGAGGCCATGAACCGGCCCGTTCCGAGGCCGAAGCATCTCATCGGAGCGCGCCATGGCGCGCTCGTCCGCATACCTGAGAAGGTCACGCCTGCGCTCGCAGAATTCTTGGGGCTGTACGTCGCGGAAGGATACGTCAGAGGGAAGGGGACTGTCGTCTTCACCAACTCCGACCCAAGACTGCGCAACAAGTTCCTCGAGCTGTCTCGTCTCCTCTTCGGAGTCGAGGGAAGGGAGGAGTTCCAAGAGGGGAAGACCCCCAACGTGCTGGTCGGGAGCCGGGTGCTGGTCGAGTTCCTCTCATCCCTCGGCGTCGGCAGGACCGCCCATGACAAGGCGATCCCATCCATATTGCAAAAGTCGAGCATGAAATCGCTCGCATCCTTCTTTGACGCGTATTTCGCAGGCGACGGCAGCTTCTCTGGAGGACAGATCGAGCTGTGCACCGCCAGCCCGACGCTTCATCTCCAGCTCTCATACCTTCTGACGAGGTTCGGCATCCTTCACTCTCTGAAGGATAAGAACATAGACGGGACCGAGTATCACAGAATCTTCATCACCAGTGTGGGCAACGTCGGGCTCCTCCTAGACGTGCTGAAGGTCGGCAACCCGAAGAGGGAGACCATACGCAAGCACGTGGAGACCTCTCACCGGGGCTCGGATTCCATCGATGTGGTCCCTGTCTCGAGGGAGACGATAGAAAGGGCGTACAGAAAGTACGGCTCCTACGCTAACCTCGTGCGCTCCGGGGTGGAGATCCACAACTACATTGGAAATTCGGAACGCTTGAGCTCGACCATGTACAAGAAGTTCGTGGGAGCCCTGGTGACCCAGAGCAATGGCGTCCTCCTCGAGACGGACCGGACCATGCACGAACTGGCCGAGTCTCTCGAATACATCTACTGCGACGAGATTGTCTCGCTCTCCCTTCTCGAAGGGCCTTTCGACGTCTACGACGTGTCCTTACCAGAGTCCGGGAGAAACTTCGTCGGCGGCCTCGGGGGGATGCTCCTGCACAACACCGTCTCCCAGCAGCAGCTCGCAAAGTGGAGCGACAGCAAGATAATCGTCTACGTGGGTTGCGGGGAGCGGGGCAACGAGATGACGGAGGTCCTCGCGACCTTCCCCGAGCTCGAGGACCCGCGATCGAAGAGGCCTCTGATGGAGAGGACCATCCTCGTGGCCAACACCTCCAACATGCCCGTCGCGGCGAGGGAGGCGAGCATCTACACCGGGATCACGATAGCAGAGTACTACAGGGACATGGGCTACGACGTCGCCCTCATGGCGGACAGCACCTCGAGGTGGGCCGAGGCCCTCAGAGAGATCTCGGGGAGGCTCGAGGAGATGCCCGGCGAAGAAGGCTATCCCGCGTACCTCGGCACCAGGCTCGCGGAGTTCTACGAGCGCTCGGGGAAGGTCGTCGCGCTCTCTCCCGACGAGAGGGTCGGCTCCGTCACAGTCGTAGGCGCCGTCTCCCCGCCCGGCGGGGACTTCTCCGAGCCGGTCTCGCAGAACACGCTCAGGGTGACCAGGGTCTTCTGGGCGCTGGACGCGAGCCTCGCCGCGAGGAGGCACTTCCCCTCGATAAACTGGCTCACGAGCTACTCGCTCTACACCGACGACCTCCGCGGCTGGTACCAGCAGAACGTGGCGAAGGACTGGCCCGACATGCGCACGGAGGCATTGGGCATCCTGCAGAAGGAGGCCGAGCTCCAGGACATCGTCCAGCTGGTGGGCTACGACGCGCTCCCCGAGTCCGAGAAGGGGGTGATGGACACCGCTAAGATGATCAGGGAGGACTACCTCCAGCAGAGCGCCTACGACCCCGTGGACACCTACACCTCCGTCCACAAGCAGTACATCATGATGAACATGATCCTGACCTTCGGGAGGAAGGAGGCCGAGGCGATAAAGTCGGGGGCCCAGGCTGCCCAGATCGCGGCCCTCCCGGTCAAGGTCAGGATAGGCAGGGTAAAGTGGACTCCAGAGGACCAGACCGACGCGATGGTCAAGGAGATAGCCGGCGAGATGGACCAGCAGTTCGACGCCCTCGTCCAGGAGGTCAAGGTCTGACGTGCCCGACGTCCAGCCCGTCTCCTACAAGACCGTCTCGCAGGTCGCCGGTCCCCTCCTCTTCGTGAAGAAGGTGGAGAACGCCGCCTACGGGGAGATGGTGGAGGTCACCAACGCCCTGGGCGAGCGCGTCCGCGGCCAGGTCCTGGACACGAGCGCAGGGCTGGCCATCGTCCAGGTCTTCGGCTCGACCCTCGGGCTCAGCACCACCGGGACTTCCGTGCGCTTCCTCGGCGAGACTGCCAGGATATCAGTCTCGGACGAGATGCTCGGGAGGGTCTTCACCGGGCTCGGGAACCCGCGCGACAACGGCCCCGCGATCGTCTCGAAGACCAAGGTCGAGATAGTCGGCTCGGGGATAAACCCCTACAGCAGGGAGGAGCCTTCAGAGTTCATCCAGACGGGAATCTCGACGATCGACGGCATGAACACGCTGGTGAGAGGGCAGAAGCTCCCCCTCTTCTCCGCCGCGGGACTCCCGCACAACCTGCTCGCCGCGCAGATCGCCAGGCAGGCGAAGGTCCTCAACTCCTCGGAGAACTTCTCCGTGGTCTTCGCGGCGATGGGTATAACCAGCGAGGAGGCCAACTTCTTCATCCGGCAGTTCGAGGAGACGGGTGCGCTAGAAAGGACCGCCCTCTTCCTCAACCTCTCCTCCGACCCCTCGATGGAGAGGATCCTCACCCCTAGGCTCGCGCTCACCACCGCAGAATACCTCGCCTACGAGAGGGAGAGCCATGTCCTGGTCATCCTCACCGACATGACGAACTACTGCGAGGCCCTCCGAGAGATCTCGGCGGCGCGCAACGAGGTCCCCGGCAGGAGAGGCTACCCAGGCTACACCTACACCGACCTAGCCACCATCTACGAGAGGGCAGGGAAGATCAAGGGCAGGAAGGGCTCCATCACCCAGCTCCCGATATTGACCATGCCCGCGGACGACAAGACCCACCCCATCCCCGACCTAACGGGATACATCACCGAGGGGCAGATCTACGTCAGTAGGGACCTCGACAGAGGGGGCATATACCCGCCGATTGACGTGCTGGAGAGCCTATCGAGGCTGATGAACCAGGGGATAGGGCCGAAGAGGACGAGGGAGGACCACAGAGGGATGGCCGACCAGCTCTACGCCTCGTACGCGCAGGGCAAGGACATCAGAGCCCTCTCCGCCATAGTCGGCGAGGAGGCCCTGAGCGACACCGACAGGAAGTTCCTCAAGGTCGCGCAGCGCTTCGAGAACATGTTCGTCAGGCAAGGCCCCAACGAGGACCGGAGCATCGAGCAGACTCTGGACCTCGGGTGGCAGGTCATAGAGCCTCTCTCCGACACCGAGATCAAGAGGATAAAGCCCGAGCTCGTCGAGAAGTACCGGAAGAGGACGGCCGCCACATAGACAGGGAGTCGATGGAACTCGCCGGCAGCGATAAACGTCAGGCCCACGCGGATGGAGTACCTCAAGACCATCCGCAGGATTGCGATCTCCCGCAAGGGCCTGAAGCTGCTGAAGCTGAAGCGGTCGGCCCTCATCTTCGAGTTCTTCAAACTGGCCAAGACCGTGGCCGACATGAGGAGCGGCCTCCAGTCGAGGCTCGTCAAGGGCTACGAGGGCATCCACAGCACCGAGATGTTCGTCGGCCCCCTCAGGCTCGAGTACGAGTCGATGCGCATCCCTAGGATCCATGAGCTCACCCTGAAGAGCAAGAACGTCATGGGGGTCAAGATCCCAGAGATCACGTCCGAGGGGACGGGGGAGACCGGCCAGGAGTACCTGCTGGAGCTGCCCGCGGCAGTGAACCAGGCGATAAAGTCGTTCCAGGACGTCCACCAGATGGTCCTCGACGTCGCGGAGAAGGAGACCGCGCTGAGGAAGCTCCTCGTGGAGATAGAGAAGACAAAGCGCAGGTCGAACGCGATCGAGAACGTCCTCATACCCAGGCTCCAGGCGAACGCGAGGTACATCAAGTTCCGCTTCGACGAGATGGAGAGGGAGAGCTTCACCAAGCTCAAGACGGTCAAGAGGAAGATGGCCGAGCGCGAGGAGGAAGAGGCCCTGCTTGCCTGAGAAGACAGATAGGAAGATGCCGATAGGGCCCCCCTTCTGGGGCCGCCCGCCGGCAAGGAGGGTCCAGACCGGACCCTTCAACAAGCAGCAGCGCCAGCTCCGCCTCGTGCTCACCGGCTTCAGGGTAGCGAAGATAGCCGCGGCCGCGACGATGGCTTTGCTGATAGTGATGATGATATAGAATGGCGACAGACTACGCGGAGACGCTGAAGAAGATCAAGGACGCCGAGGAGGCCGGCACCCGGGAGGTCGCCGAGAAGAAGAAGGAGCTCGAGTCGGAGCTGACCAACATGGAGCAGGTCGCGGACAAGGCGATACGTGACTCGAAGACCGGGGCGGAGCTCTACGTGGCGAGAGAGGCCGAGAACGCGAAAAAGTCCGCCCAGCGCGAGGCCGAAGCTCTGCTGGCCTCCACGAAGAAGAAGGCCGACGAGATCGCCTCCAGGAAACTCGGCGAGAAGGAGCTCCGCAAGATAGTCGAAGAGACGCTTTTCTCCGAATTCGAGGAGTGACCGGCCGTTGCTAAAGCCCGCGGCGATGCAGAGAGTGGGTGTCGTCGGGCTGCGCGAGGAGAGGCAGCGCGTGGTCTCCCTCCTCCACGACCTGGGCGTCGTCCAGATCGAGCCCCTCTCCAAGAGCGTCGTGACGGTCCTCCGGGCGGAGACCGACAACGCGGCCTCCAAGGACGTCTCCGAAGAGCTCCTCAGGGTAAGGGCCCTCCTCTCCGCCCTCCCGCCCACGAATGTGAACCAGCGGAGGAGGTTCTCCTCCATAGACGGCGTCGTCAGCACCTCGAAGTCGATAGGCATCGACAAGGAAGTGGCCGAGCTGAAGAAGCGCCAGGAGAAGCTGACCTCAGGGCTCGACGACCTGAAGGGCAGGATGGCCCTAGTCCGGGGCCTGAGCTTCGTGAACGCGGACTTGAGCGTCCTCGACCTGGAGAGCGCCTCGTCGTTCTTCGGCACCCTCTCGAGAGAGGCGTACGAGCAGCTCAGCAAAGGCGTGTCGTCCCTGCCTGAAGCGATGATCCAGTCCTCCGGCGACGACCCGGTAAACGTCGTCGTGGTCGTCCCCAAGGCCCAGCTCGAGAAGTTCGGCGGGATAATCCAGGCCGCGGACATCCGGATGGAGCGGATCCCGCCGATGAAGGGCAGGCCCGCGGAGGTCCTCTCGGGCCTCGAGGGAGACGTGTCGCGATCCGAGGCTGAGCTGCAGAAGGTCAACGAAGGGCTGCACGTGGTCTCCGAGCGGTGGTACGGGACTCTCTCGTCCGTCGAGGAGCAGCTCTCCATCGAGGCGAAGAAGCTCGAGGTCCTCAACAACTTCGGCTTCACCGACAGCAGCTTCGTCGTGGAGGGGTGGGTCCCCAAGAAGAGCACCCAGTCGTTGAAGGACGTCCTTGCGCGCCACAGCGGTTCGACCGTGCTGTTTGAGATCCCCAGCGACAGCAAGCCGCCCACCCTCATGGAGACCCCGAAGAGGCTCAGGTTCTTCGAGTCCTTCGTCAGGTTCTACTCCTTGCCCCAGTCCAGCGAGTTCGACCCGACAATCATCTTCGCGTTGACCTTCCCGATCTTCTTCGGGCTGATGCTCGGCGACGTCGGCTACGGGGTCGTCATCCTCCTGATCGCGATCTGGATAATCAGGCGGGTCAACTCAGGGATGCAGGGCAAGAGCGTCATCCCGGCGGCGCTGAGGCGGTTCGCCCGCAACATCTTCCAGCCCACGCAGTTCCGCAAGCTCGCCATGGCCCTCATCCCCGGCTCGATACTCGGGATAGTCTTCGGGTTCATCTTCAACGCGTACTTTGGGTTCCACTTCAACCAGTACCTCTTCTCCTACCTGAAAACCGGGCTGAACCTCAACCTGTCCCAGAGCCTCGTCACCAACGGCGCGCTGCTCGACCCGATATCCTCGCGCGGCCTCAAGACCCTGCTCCTCCTGAGCGGCTACATCGGGCTCTTCGAGGTCTCCCTCGGCCTCGTCATGGGGATGGTCAACAGCTATTGGATGGGCCACAAGCGCCACATCTTCGGGAAGGTCGGCTGGCTCTGTGTCGCCTGGGGCATCGTCCTCATCGGCCTCACGGTCCTCCACCACGGCGATGTGAGCCCCATCACGAACCCGCCTGCAGGCTTGTACATCGGCCTCGCGATCGGGGGAATAGCCTTGATCGCATACGGCGAGGGCGCGCAGGCCCTCATCGAGCTCCCATCGATAGTTAGTCACATTCTCTCTTTCACGAGGCTCGTCGGGATACTGCTGGCTTCGGTGGCCCTCGCGTTGGTCGTGGACACGCTGTTCGTCGGAGACTTGGCCGGGGGCGTCCTCTACGCCGTGATGGGAATCGTGATACTCGTGGTCGGCCAGCTGTTCAACATAGTCCTGGCGTTCTTCGAGCCCGGCATCCAAGGGGCGAGGCTACTCTACGTGGAGTTCTTCTCCAAGTTCTACCATGGACAGGGGAGGCCATTCACTCCCTTCAGGGGGAAGAGGACCCACACTGTTAGCGAGATCGAAGTGATGGAGTCGCAAGGAAAGGCCGCGTCGTCCTCACTCTCCGCTGGAGAGATGAAGGTCGCGCCAGTCGCAACGTGACGGCGGCTACTCTTTCATCGCGTTCTCTTGCTTGATGTCTATCTGCTTCTGCCTGACCTCTGTGTAGAGGTTGCACCAGTCCCTCCCCGAGACGATAAGGTCGAACGGCTTTAGCTTCGCGTGGACGCACTTCCCCCTCTCAAGGATGTCGGCGTTGACAGGGTCTGTTGGCGAGAACCAGACGCAAGACAGGCAGTTCTCATACTGCCAGGTTATCCTCTTCAGGCTCTTCTGAGGCTCGGGCTCGTCGGTCGAACTCATGCGCTCTGCGCGGCCCTCGAATTACTTAAGGCCTGCTCCGGCGCGCACAGGCGCTCCAGCGCGTGCACGGTTCCGCTCCGAAAATGTCCCTCGTTCCAGCTGGAGACCAGTCGGAACATCCCCTTGAACTTGATCTCCCATCTCGCCTTGACCGCGCCATCGCCCACCTTGATCGTCTGGGTCCCAGCGAACGGGCCGGAGATGTAGGTAATCGTCACTGTCCTCTCGGCGTCAGCTACAATGATATCCGCCTCTCCCTCTCCTCCGAAGGCGAAGTTCACGTCGGCAGACATCCTAGGCCCGTTCCTCTCTGAGACCGTGATGTACTTGGTCCCGTGCCAGTACTCTGGGATGTGCTCGATGTCGGAGACCCTCCTCCAGACCACGGCCGGGTCGATGTCGAACTCCCTGCTCTCCTCTATGAGCACAATTGAGCCACGATGCCGCCATGATTTAACATCCACTCCCCATCGCAATCATTAAATCAGAAGCGCCTCCATTGGAGAGGCCTTGGTCACCGCCTCGATCAAGTACGAGTTCTCACAGCGCTTCCGAGTCCCGGCGGCCGAGGCGTACGCCTGGTGCACCGACTATTCTCCACAGGACCACACCCTGATGGGTGTCAAGGGGAAGAGGAAGGCGACCCACCTCACCGAGGACACCGTGATACTGGAGGACACCATCTTCTCGGGAGGCAAGGCCGTGCAAAAGAGGAAGCTGATACGGCTCGACCCCGGGAGACTGAGGTACTACAACTTCCATCTCACGGGACCTACCAGGAACTCTCTCTACACGTACCACATAGTCCCCGACGGCGAAGGGGAGTCGATGCTCGAGTACACGGGGTACGAGGTGTGGTACCCGAGGAAGGCCCCCAGCAAGGGCCAGCTGGCAGAGATTGCCAAGGCCGAGGACGCCTCCTGGCGCACTGAGTGGGGAAACCTGGCAAGGGCGATGGAGAGGGAGCTGCGCGGGAAGCGCAGCTAGAGATTCAGGCTCTCACTCGCACTTGCTATAGCCGCACGCCGTGCACTTGTAGCACCCTGCTTCGAAGATGATCGCGCTCTCGCTGCAGTCGGGGCACGTCCCTCCCTGCATGAGAGGGATTGACGACTCCTTCGTGACCTTCCCCGCGGTGAGCATCTCGAGGGCCTTTGCGACCGCGTCGGGGATGGAGAGGACCTGGAGCCCTTCGTCCCACGAGACGTACTTGCCGCGGATCCCCTTTAGCATCTTGATCACGCTCTCGATGTCACCGCCGTGCTGGAGGTAGAGGCTGATGAGCCTGCCGAGCGCCTCCGCGTCTGCCTTCTCGTCCCCGCCGAGCTTCCCGAGGGTCACGAAGACCTCCTTGAGCCCGCCGGCCTCGTCCGAGTTCGCCGTGACGTAGAGCCCTCCCTGCGGGAGCTTGAGCTTGAGCGTCCTCCCGGTCAGGACCTTGGGCCTGTCGAAGCTCGCCTGCTTCTTCTCGGCCTCGGCCTTCTTCTCCTTCGCTACGTTCCCCGTCTCGAGGATGCCCTCCCTGCTCCCCTCCCTGTAGACCGTGATCCCCTTGCACCCGAGCTTCCACGCCATGAAGTAGATCTTCTCGACCTCCTCCGTGGAGATCTCCTGCGGGAGGTTGACCGTGCTCGAGATGGCGGTGTCGATGTGCCTCTGGATGGCCGCCTGCATCTTCACCCTCATCTCCGGCTTGATCTGGTGCGCCGTCACGAAGTAGGACGGGAGCTGGTTCTCGTTGACGTGGTAGACGCGCATGTAGTCCTTGACCAGCGGGTGCCAGACCTTGAACTCGCCCTCGCTGAGCGACTTGCTCCTCCTCGTGTAGTAGAGCGCGAAGACCGGCTCCACCCCGCTCGACGACCCGACGAGTATCGAGCCCGAGCCGACCGGCGGTATCGTCGTCAGCGCCGAGTTGCGTATCCCCTGGGTCCTGATCTTCCTCTTGACCTTCGCGTCCAGCCTCTGGATGAAGGGCTGGGCCAGGTGCTTCTCGGCGTCGAAGGCCGGGGCCGGCCCCTTCTCCTTCGCGAGGTCCGTCGAGTAGTCGTAGATGACGTTCTTTATCCTCTCGAAGAGCTTGTCGACGAACTCCACCGTCGCGTCCTCGTCGTACTTTAGCCCGAGCTTGATCAGCATGTCCCCGAGCCCGGTGATCCCCACCCCGATTCTCCGCGACCAGAGAGAGGCGGTCTTCTGCTGCGGGAGGGGGTGCTTGTCGGCGTTGTAGTCCAGGACGTTGTCCAAGAACCTTGTCGCGAAGTGCGCCGTCCTCACGAGGTCGTTCCAGTCTATGCTCGCGTGGTCGGTGAACGGGTCGACCACGAACGAGGAGAGGTTGATCGACCCCAGGCAGCAGCACCCGTAGTTCTCGAGCGTCTGCTCGCTGCACGGGTTGACCCCCTCGACCGCCATCCCGTTGTACTCGGTCGTCGAGTCCCTCTTCATCGCGTCCCAGAAGATGAGCCCGGGCTCGTCGCTCTGCCAGGCCGCCTTTACCAGCTGGTTCCAGATTTCCCTAGCCTTGACCGTCTTCTCCATCCTGACCTTCTCGTTCTCGAAATGGAGCTTGAACTCGCCGTTCTTCTCGACCGCCCGCATGAACTCGTCCGTGACCTTGACCGAGACGTTCGCGTAGTTCACCTTCTTCAGGTCCTTCTTCACGTTGATGAAGTCGAAGATGTCCGGGTGGTCTACCCTTATCGTGATCATCAGCGCCCCGCGCCTCCCTGCCTGGCCGATCGTCCCCGTGGTCGTGGAGAGGAGCTCCATGAAAGAGACCGAGCCGGTGCTGATTATCGCCGAGTTGTTGACGGGCGTGCCGCGCGGCCGGAGTATCGAGATGTCGGTCCCCACACCCCCACCGAAGCTGTAGGTCCTCGCCGCCTCCTTACACCAGTCGAAAATCCCCTCTATCGAATCCTCCCTGATCTTGAAGAAGTAACAGTTCAGAAGCGTCGACCTCCGGGGCTGCCCGGCGCCGAAAAGGATCCTCCCTCCCGGGACGAACCTGTGGTTCTCCAGCAGCCAGTAGAACTTGTCGGCCCACTCGGCCTTCTTGTCGCCCTCCTCCACCGAGGCGAGCTCCCGCGCGACCCTCTTCCACATCTGCTCGGGGAGCTTCTCCACCTGCCTGCCCGTCTCGTCCCTGAGCGCGTACTTCTCGTAGAAGACCCTCGCCCTCAGCTCGTCTCCTCCGAATGCCTCGAGCGTCTCCTTCGGTATCACCACCTCTTGCTTTTGGAGCCGCTGCTCCCCGTTTCCGGAATTATCGATCTCGATTGTCAAATTCTCAAATCGTGCGCTTCGACATGTTGGATGTATATATTTCCTCCAACGTGAACCAGAAGTTGACCAATCCTATTCCCGGACGCGCTCTGGCCGAGTCAATGAGACGCTCTGGCGTGTAAAAGAATTGACAGGAAGTCAATCGTATTTACCTAGAGCTCCGACGTCGAATACTCTGACGAGGCGGTCGACCTGCAGCGCCCGCACCTCTCTACTTTGGCCGGAAGTTTGGCTCCGCAGTTCCTACAGAACGAGACGAGCCTGTGGACTTTGAAGAACGGGATCTTCGGCGCCGCTTCTGCGATGAGGTTGTAGATGCCCCTCACCTCGAGCGAGTTCGCGTCGAGGGAGACGGAGACCCCGCCCGCGGCACCCTGCGACATCCGCGAGACCATGTCCATGAGGTCGGGGTTGCCCAGGTCCTGCGGCCCGAGCCTCGCGCCCTGCGAGTAGCCGCTCTTCTCCGCGCTCTGGACGTTGGCCCTCCCGTACCTGTCCGCGTCGAGGCCCGCGAGCCTGACCGCGCCGCCCTCCTCCAGGAGCGCCACGCCGAGCCTCTCGCTCTTCCCCGACTTGTCCGACGCCGACTGAGTGGCGGTCTGGAGTATCTTCGTCGCGAGCTCCGCGCGCGCCGACGCCGGGCCGTCCCGGTTCAGGCCGAGGAGCGTCTCCTGGAAGCCCACCAGGTTCATCACCAGGGGCATGGCGTCCGAGCTCACCGTGTCAGAGCCGAAGCTCAACGCGGGGAGCATCCCCTTCTTCATCACCCTCTCTATCAGCCGGCGTCGCGTGAGGAGGGCGTCAGAGGCCACGCCCATCAGCATGGAGAGCTTCGCCCTGAAGTAGGTCTCGTCCTGGTTCGACTCGTATGAGAGCCTCGGGAGGTTGATCCCAAGGTTGTGGAGGACGCTCACGTTGTCCCCCTGAAGGCTCTGCGGCAGCACGTCGAGGTTGATTCCGAGGAAGCTCCTCCGCTGCCCCGACGGGAAGAACGCGACCTTCCCCCCGTGGAACGCCACCGCGGCCGCCTCCTTGAGGTACTTGGCCTCCTCCGACTTGTGGGGCTTGGCCAGAAGGAGCCGTATCTCGGGCCGCGGGGTCTCCTGGACATACTCCCTGTAGGCGTCGATCGTCGCGTCCAGGGCCTTGTCGACGAGCTCCCTCCCCGAGTCGTCTTTGCTGTACGGGTCGAGCTGCAGCGTCAGCCCCGGCCGCAGGAGCGGGTGGAGGACCGACGAGGTCTCGTCGAAGAACCTGAGGAGCGCGTTGACCACCTCGTGCTTGGTCCGGGAGCGCGTGAACTGCGCGATGTACTGGAGGAAGTTCCTGAAAACGACCTCCATTGTCGCCTCCTTCCTGATGAGAGGCGTGATGTTCGCGAGAAGGTTTATCGCCGACTCGAGGTCCCCGGGGCTCTGGAGCATCGGGACCCCGATGAGCCGCCCCTTGGGGTTGAACCCCGACGCCTTGGCCGAGAGCAGGTCGAGGAATATCGTGTCCGGGGTGAGCGCCCAAGTCCCGCCCTCCGAGATGTTGATGTCGCCGTTGAGGTGGGCGTCTGAGACGTCCCTCGGCAGCTGCTCTAGGAGAAGGTACTCTGAGAAGACGGACTTGCCGGTCTGGTGGAGGAGGGACTCGACGTCACCCTCGTCGCCCCCGGCCCTGCCCAGCAGTTGCGTCACGTCGAAGACAGGGAGGCCCAGGCGCGTGAGCTTGTGCCTGTACTCCTCGAGGTTCTGCTCGACGAGGAGAGAGTTGACCATCTCTCGGATGAGCGGGGCCGTCAGGTACTGGGTCTGGAACTTGTAGAGCCTCGACTCTGTCTCGCTCGTGATCTTCTGGGCCAGCTCGACGGGCATCCCCGCCTCCTTGACCAGCGACTGGAGGATCTTGTCGGCGTTGAACTCCTCCATCGCCTGGCGCGATGTCCTGACGTAGAGCTTCCCGCTCTCGATGAGGGACTGCTCCTCGATCTGCCTCGTCAGGTTGAGGACGAGCCTCCCGAGGTTCGTGACTGTGTACTTCCTCTCCTGCCTGTTGAGCTGGATAAGCAGCTGCCTCACGAGCTTCCTCAGATGGTAAGCGAACTTCCCCGACTCTTTCTTCGACTTGAACCCGGCCAACGACTTTAGCGCGCTGTAGGTCAGCGGGCCCTTCACGTTCAGGATCTTGAGAATGTCGAGCCTCTGGGGAGACGCGATTACACTGTAAATCGTCCTTACCCTTCGGGGTGCTGCTTGCATCGTGACCGGCTCGAGTCAAAACTATTTGAGCTTATCCTCGCGACTGGTCAAAAGAAGTTCGCCTTCACACGTTCGCCCAGACGCCGCCCCATCCGAGGCTGCTCAGGTGGAACTTCCTGGCCAGAGCCTCGGCCTCGCCTGGAGCCATGACCTGGGGGTGGAGCTCGATCCTCATTTGGATGGAGTCGGGGACGCTGGGGTCGAGCATGACCCGCTCGCCGCCCTCGCAGTCTATCTTCGCGAAATCATATTTCAGGCTGAAGTGCTTCGGGCTCAGCGGCTCGACATGGACCTCAACGTCCCAGTCGTTGAGCTCTATGTTCGTCCGGATGTACTTCTCCATGCGGGGGTCGGACTCGACCGCGATGACCCTCTTCGCGCCACGGCTGAACCACAGCGGACAGCACTCCAGGCACCCTGCGCCGACATCGAGCACCGTCCTTCCCCTCAGCGAGACGCTCGGAAGGTACCACTGGTTCCACGCGTGCGACTCGCGGAAGAGGACGCCTCCGTAGTAGGGCGCGAGGTATAGGGTCACGCCGCTCCTGCTCCTCACCACCCATGTGTCCTCGTCTTTCCCCAAGAGCCTCCACTCCATGAGCGGCATGTGGTGGACGAAGTACGGGAACCGGTCGGAGAACTTGCCCCAGGGCCTTCCCAGTAGCTCGGTCCGCATCGCGAGCCTCGAGGACCGGTACCTGTCGTAGGCGAGGGAGAGCGCTGCCCTCGAGTCCATCAGGAATCCGCCTCGGCGTCCTGTCCCGCCGTCACCGACGGCTCTCCCTTCGCGTATTGGGAGCCCCCATCTCCGCGAGGGTCATGTCGACGACTGGCTCGACCTTCGAGATGTGCATTAGAGACCCGTCCTTCCGCCTTATCATGTGCCTGGTCGACTTGGGAGGGAGTTTCTTCTCAGATAGCCCCGCCTCCAAGACGGCCTCCTTGCTGTAGGCCACCTTCCGAGCCCCCGGTTTTACGACGATCTCGTCGCTCATGTAGTCGAAAAGGAGGACCGGCACAGACGTGCACCCGAGCCTGCGGAGCGCCGCCAGGCGGTGCGTCCCGTCGAGGAGCACGAGGGTCTTCTCGTCGGCGGCGAGCGCCTTCCTCAGCAGTCCCGCGGACTTCATCGCCCTGACCACTCGCCGGAGTCGAGCGGGCTCGACTTCCTCGTGCTGCTTGAGCCTTGCCGGGTCCAACCTTGCCAGAGTCGGCTCGACCAAGTGTCTCCACTCTGCTCGCGCCGAAAGCTTCTATTTTAGCATCGGCAGAGACGACTTGGCGGAGACTTAACGCAGATCCGTGGGTCCTTAAATATGCGGTGAGCATTCTAGCATATGGAAGGCATTGAGAAGGTGGCAGAGAAGGTCCCGGGTTGGGTCGAGAGACTGCTCATCCCCACGCTCGAAACAAGGGTAAAGGCGATAGTGAAGGAAGAGGTAGGTCATCTTGAGAAAACGATGAACTCCAAGTTCGAGGCGGTAAATACCCGGTTTGATTCTTTCGAGCAGAGCGTCAATGCGAGATTTGACGCAGTCAACAGAAGGTTCGACGCAGTCGACGCGAGGTTCGAGGCGGTCAACACTAGGTTTGATTCGGTCGAAAGGAGAATTGAATCCCTCGATAAGAGCATCAACGTGGAGCAGGACATAACTGACCTAAAGGTCCGGATGGCCGCGGTAGAGAGGCGCACGGCGGGCTAGTGTGACACTTCACTTGCGGAAGTGATTGGTCACGACGAGCATCGACTGGAAGAAGCCGAAGACCACGAGCATTGGGGCGAGGTAGCCGGTGGAGATCACTGAGAGGTTCACCGTCGAGAGAAGGAGACCCGCCACATTCATAGTTGCCGTGGTAATGGACAAGCCAACCAAAGTCGATTGAAGTCTGTTCTTAGCCATTGCTGCGCTCGGAACCCGGGTGTTACCCCGAATAGTTATGGAATCTTGCCGTTTTACAAAGCGCTCTTTCCGACCTAATCCCCCGGGTTCAAACGGCAGAAAAGCGCCCTAATCGGCCTTATAGGAGGCTTTCCAGCTCTCTTGCTGCCCACAATACCCAAATATGAACGCCGATATCCAAAAGGAGCTAGAATATTGGTGGGGTCGCCCGGATTTGAACCGGGGGTCTCAAGCGCCCAAGGCAACTTCTCTTGTCGATTTGAAGCCTAGACCAGACTAGCCGACGACCCCTTGACCGCTCTTTTCCGAACTCGGTAGTTATGCGTTCTCTCTCGAGACAAAGCGGTTTCCTTCGAAGAAGAACCGCCATTGCTGTTTCAGCCCGCGGCTTATGCCTATCCGCCTGGAGCTGACGATGCTGTCCACCGCCCCGCCCCTTAACACGTACAGCCTCTTCGACGTCACCACGTCCTCGCCATTCATTCTGCGGTCGATTCCGAGAGCCTTTGTGAGCTTCCCGGGACCGCTCGTCAAGTTCCTGATTCTTGTCGACCCACGCAGCCGCTCCATCTCCCGGATTCCCTTTAGAGGTTCCAACGCCCTGATTAGGACCGCACCCGGCGTCCCTCTCTCTTCGGTCGTGAAGTTAAGGCACCAATGGAAACCATATGAAAAGAAGACATATGCGAACCCGGGGTCGCCGAACATCAATGCATTTCTCTTGGTAATCCCCCTGAAGGAGTGGCTCGCCGGGTCGTCCGCTCCCCTGTAGGCCTCGACCTCGACTATCCGGCCTGTCAGTCTCTTCCCCTCCGGGGTCACTCTGACGAGCACGCACCCCAATAGGTCCCTCGCAACCTCCGGGGTGTAACGGGAGAAGAACTGCCGCCCCAGGTGCCTGCCGGCCATCGAGACCCCGCGGCTTTGAGACAATCAGTCCCGACTTCTCTTTTGCGGCTTTCCTAGCAGCAACTAGCCTGTCGGCTTCTCACTTCTTCCCTTCTTCCTTCTTTATTCGGTCGCGAAGCTCGCCCTCGACCTCGCGCACTTGCCTCTCCGCGTGCTCCACCCCCTCCCTCCACATCTGGACAACGATTGGCCCCAGCGTGAGGAATATGCTCGTCGCCACCGACGCGACAGAGGTGAACGCCATGATGGAGGCAAAGATCTTCCCTGCGTCCGTCTGCATCGCGAAGGGCGGCCCCTGCCCCGTGGCTATCATGCTCTCGATATAGAATGCGTCGATGTAGCTCGCCCCCTCGATATAGTGGAAGCCGACGGTCCCGATGATCACCACTACGATGACCACCGTGATGGCGTAGAATGCCCTCCTGAACGCGCTTGCTACTGGTTGCGAAGGCTCGCTCCCCAAGCTCTCTAGGATGCAGCGCGAACTTCACATAAATGTGTAGCGAAGCTACGAACCTGCAAACATCGCCCATCCGGGCCTAACGGCTCCGCGGCTTGCTATTGTGGGCCACGGCTGCTTTGATGAGCGCCTTCAAGGCGGGCTCGTCGATCTTGTCGCCCTCGTGAAGGTCAATACCTCTGGATTTCTTGGCCTCGAGCCCAGCGTTGAAGAGCTTGTGCGGATCCGGGACGCTCGCTCCCTCAAAGAAGTTGACCTTCAGTTTGTCCTTGAAGGCGCCAACCGCCACGACAAGTCCCTTGTGAGACCACACCGCGGTGCTCCACTTCCATTCCTCAACAATCTCGGGGTCTGCGTCGTGGATGATTTTACGTATCTTGGCCAGCCTCTCTCCCCGCCAGTCAGCTAGGTTCGCTATTTCCTTGTCGATGAGCTCGGAGGGGCTCGGTGGCATTAAGTTCCGATTTCCGTCGGCATGATTTCTAGTTTTCTTGAGATGTATCCGGCGGCGGAGTCAGGCGGCCGAGGTGCCCAGAAGGGTTAAAGAATCTAAAGCCCATCGTCCCTGTACGAACAAGACACCGAACACCGTCGACGAATATATCTCTGCGGCTCCGATGGAGGTCCGGAGCAAGCTCGAGGAAGTCCGGAGTGCAATCAAACAGGCCGCGCCGGACGCCGCGGAAAGCATCAGTTACAAGATGGCCTACTACAGCTACAAAGGGCGTCTGGCCTGGTTCGGCCTCCACGACAGCCACATCGGGCTCTACCTGCGGCCTCCCGTCATAGCCGAGCACAAGAAGGAACTCGCGGGCTACCAGACCACAAAGTCCGCAGTCCATCTAGACCTGGACAAGCCAATCCCCGTTGCGCTGGTAAAGAAGCTCGTCAAGGCCCGACTGAAGAAGAACGAAGCAGGAGAGTAGAGTCGTGATGGGCAAGGGCGTTATTCTTGTCCTCGCCGCGGCTCTGAGCCTCCTTCTCGTCGTCTCATCGATGGACACCGAGGTAACAGTCGCACAGCCTTCCGCCGGGAGCAACTGGATCAGGGCCGGGTACGACGACAACAACTCGGGCTTCAACCCCCAGACGCAGATTAACCAGAACAACGTCCAGAACCTCCAGGTGAAGTGGACGTACAACATCCCCGCTGACCCCTACTCGGGAGCGCTGAGCAGCCTAGCCGGCGCCAAGACTAGGCCGCTTGTCATCAACGGGACAGTGTACATCGGGACACCGTTCGGGCGGGTCATCGCGATAAACGCCTCCGACGGGAGCGAACTCTGGTCCTTCCAATCGAACGTGACCGCTTTGATGACCCACCCAGGTGCGGGAGGCAGCTTGGTCGACCTGCACCACATCACCTCGTACGTAGGCGAAATCTACATGCAGGCGGCGGACTGCACAATCTATGGCCTCGACGGAAAGACGGGTACCATCGGCCTCGTCATCCCCGACCCGTGCGCGAACATCCCCGGAGGGCAAGTCTACTCTTACGCCGGGAGGAGCGCGCCGGTGCTCTACGAGAAGGGCGGGGTCCTCATCCTGGGCGAAGCGGGGGAGTCGACGGGGAGGGGCTTCGTCGCGGGCTACAGCGACATCACGGGCAAGCTCCTGTGGAGGTGGTTCGTAGTGCCCCCGCAGGGCGGCGACCCCAACTGGGACAGCAAGTACGTCGTCCAGCTTGGCAACGGGAGCTACGTCACCGGGATCCCGAAGGGGAATGTCCAGCCTTACAAGGGAGACTGGGGCAACTCCAGCAGCATCGTCGGGGGTACCTCGTGGGACCTCAACCTCGTCGACCAGGACACAGGGATTGCGTACGTCGCCACCTCCGTCCCCATGGGGCCTGACATGTCACTCTTCCCCGGGCCAGACCTCTTCGGCTCCAGCCTGGTCGCTCTGAACGCGACGACAGGGGCGATGCTCTGGTACTACCAGATGGTGACGCACGACATCTACTCCTATGGGATAGGCTTCCAGTCCGGTGTCCTGGCCCAGGTGCAGGTCGGGGGCAAGATGGTCAAGGCCGTCCTAACAGACTCGAAAAACGGGTACGCGTACGCGTTCAACGCCAAGACGGGATCCATGCTCTGGGGCCCCATCAAGCTCAGCCCGCAGGTGAACGACGCCAACGCAAACGTCGGCTCCGCGGCTAACATGACCATCTCCCAGGTGAACCTTGTAGGCAAGAAGCTCTGTCCTCTGGACGCAGGCTTCGCGCCCCAGGCCTACGCCTACAGCACTTTCTATGTCGCAGTGCAGAATAACTGCGGCACTCCGGTGCCCACCGGGCCGAACCTCCTCACCGGGACGCCCTCGTGGATCTACCAGCCGGTGGGACCTACCAACTCGACGATCTACGCGCTCGACGGCGCGACCGGGACGATAAAGTGGCAGTACCCCATACCCGACCCGTACCAGGGCGCCGCTCTTTCAGTGAGCGGAGGGGTCGTATACGCTGTCGACAGGACAGGAGTATTTTACGCGCTCAACGCGGACGACGGAAAGCTGCTGAAGACGATGAACTTGAGCGGGGTTGGGACGACCGGGGTCACCATCGGCGCGGACAGGGCGGGCGAAATGAGGCTCTTCGTGGCGTCCGGAGGCGTCGGGACCACCGCGACAACACCAGGGACGGTCATGGCGCTGGGCCTGAGTGAGGCCACTATACCTGGACAGACTGCACCGTTTCTCAGCCAGACCGAAATAACGTTCATTGTTCCCCTCCTGGTTGCAGGCGTGATTCTGGCCGTAGGCATAGTGTATAGGCGGAGAAAGGCGTGAAGAATGTGGGGAGGGTCGGATTCGAACCGACGGTCCACAGGTGGCCCCCAAAACAGGTATCGCCGCTCCATTGGCATATCATCCACGCGAGCGTGTCATCAAACTTATCGTCGTTTGACCCACTGGAGCCTGTTGCCTTGCCTGGCTGGGCTACCTCCCCATCAAGATAGGCGAGCGGTTGACGGGATTAAAAGGTAGACGCACAATCCAGAGTCACCTGCTCTTAGAGCGTGCATCGGCTCCAAGAATTGCACCACTAGATGATGAAATCCCATTTGAAGCGGATTTTCAAGGCTTATATCATACCAGAAATGGTTATCAATCATGGATAAGAAGGAATTTGAAACAATCAGAGACCTTCTGACGCTTCTTTTGATCAAGTCAGGCGTAAGCTACGAAGCCATTGGTGAAGTTACAGGCTCCAGCACCAAGACTATTCAAAACAAATTTCCAATAGGAAAAGTCGCCCGGAAGAGAGAAAATGTCTAGACGCAAAGAAGCTGATCCATTGGTGGCAAGATTGGACGCGCTTCTGCGTCTAAAACTGGAGGAGATGAGACGAGAGGATGAAACCTTGACTGTGGGTGATCAAATCCTTGTCCTTCAGGACGCCGGCTTGACACAAGCCGAGGCAGCCAGGATCCTTGGAGTCCCACCTAATCAGATTCCATCGTATTTGCGAAACGTCAACAACAAGAGACTCTTGACAAGATTGGTGAAGAGGCATAATGAATGAGGAATTAGCAGAATTGAGGCAAATCAAGAAGCTCCTTATTCTTTTGTTAAGAGCCAATAAGGTGGATCAACGGGAAATTGCCAAGGTTCTTGGAGTGACTGAATCTGCAATTAGTCATATGCTCAAGCCCAAGGGGAAGAGAAATGCCGAAGAAGAAGCCTAAGAATGTGGAAGAAGAACTCAAAACTATCCAATTGCTCCTGGCGGGCTTATTGCTAAAGGACGAACCAAGACCTACAGTTGACGCTTTAGAAGGTCTTCTCCAAGTGCACAAAGGAACACTTGCGCAATTGTATCCCCAACGCCGTGCCAAGAAATCCAATCGGGCCAAAGCCACCACAACTTGAGTTTAAGCAGAGAGGAGATTGTGCAAAACATCATTGAGGTCTGTGGACGATCGGAAACCAAGGCCGGGATTCTAAAGTCCGTACGAAAGAAAGCAAACTACCGAAAAGTTGCATCTTTGCTTGGGAAGGACGAAACTTACTGCTCGAGTGCGCTTAATGAAATGCTCGTTCACGGCCTTGTTCAGAACGAAGGTCAACGCGGACAATTCAGACAGACTCCAATAGTAAGAACACTCAACATTGACTCGATTCTCCTACATCAACCACAGATGCAAAAGAGACGACCCCTCTCATCTCTAACCACAAAAACCATCGTTAGACGAGTTCCTTCTTTTGATGAAGCGCTCGGCTCATTAGATGTTGATCGAGTCTTGCAACGAGATTGTTTTCCTTTGAAGAAACCTTACAGAAAGGATGTCGGAGAAGCGTATCTAACCCTTGAGAATGTCATCAAGCAGGAACTCAATCTGCCAGATACCATTTACGGGATAGATTCGATTAGCGAAGCGAATAGAAGAGGACTCTTCGAGAGACCGGTTCCTGCGGAAAAGCAAGGCATGGTGCAGTTATTCAATGCGGCAGTTCTCTGGCTACGCAATCCTTCTCACCACCGTAAGAAGGATATCCCAAGGAACGACGCGTTCAAGATGATTCTCTTTGCTGATTACTTAATCAAGCTCGTCAGGAAACAAAAGAAGCTCAACAAACTTTGATGCCACTCCTATGGCCTTCGGCATTTCCAGCGGCACAATTTTACTCTTCACTGACTCTGTTCGCCGCCTCTTACAAGGCCGAGGGGGAACTCGGCCGCTGGCAAAGATCGGTTTGGTAGATATAGTCACGGTCTACTACGTCGTCGAGATTGCCGTAGGCATATTCGTAATTGGTGGTTTGATATGGGGTGTCTACAGATGGTCGCGAGGTAGGAACCTACCAAAGGTGAGTGTCCTGGAAGCTGCTCTTCCGAAGAAAGAAGAAGAGCAAATTGCTTGTGAAGAATGCCGAACCGTTTTTGCTCCAAAATGGAAGGAAAGAGAAACAATTACGGGCAGCGTCATTCAGTATGCGAAATGTCCTCAGTGCGGCTTCGAGAATGAGTTTGAGATTGATTCGGATGAAGATGATGAAACAGAGGAAGATGATTGATAGCCTTTCAGGGTGGATAGCGGCCGGCTGAAGGTGATAGAAGCTACCCACAATCGGGCACGCTGTCTTGCTCGGCTGGTGTCCTAGGCTGATTAATTGCGCCTCCACCAGGGCGTTTTCATCATATTTTTGGGCGATTGATTCTGGACGGGCTCTGAGCTGGTTGTACGAAGGCTTCCAGCGTTCACTCCCTTCAAGAAACGAGTCTTCCGGTCCTGCTCTCCTTAACTAATCTTAGAGCTTTTGGAAGGGTGTTAGCAACAGTTGACTGAAAGTATTCTAAAAGTCTAGGGTGGCGAAATTTATATCTAACCCAATAGAATGTGCGAGTAAGCGCCCTCAAAATGTGGACCTATACACTTTACATGCTTGATGCCTTCATAAGGCGAAGAGGCAAATACAGCAATATTAAGTTCAAGTTCGAGGACTTCTCAAACTTCGTCTTTGAAGACTTGTGGAAGAATCAAAAAATAGTCTTTCATGACACCGCTAAAGATTTGCTCAAGGACGTCCGTTACTTGGGAGAACTCAATCTAGTTCAGTATAATGAAAACTCTAATCGAATATCAATTACAGATGGCCAGTATGCTACGATAAGGAAAATAACGGTGGAACTCAAGAATGATCCGATTCGGGAGAGAGTTCCGCTTGTTGCGACCTATATCAACAAAATCGAAGCGTCAGTTCCTACTCGTGCTCCAGGGCGTCGCTAGAAACAAAACTTCAAATCTGAAGCGGCGAAGGTCATCTGGGGTAATGGCTCACGTCCGGGTTGATTCAGCCTCTCTTCTACGAAATACTCGCCAACTATGAAAGTAAGTTCGCGAGGGTAATTGATCTTGATTACAATCTGATGAATGACGACACGATAATTGATCCCATCTATGGGGAGATTGTGCTCGATCGACGAATTCTTTACCTAACCTCTCTTCCTCTTGTAGAAAGGTTGGCTAGAATTAAGCAACTCGCGCTCACCTATCTCGTTTATCAAGGCGCTAACCATTCGCGACTAGAGCACAGCCTCGGGGTCTCTCATCTGTTGACCAAGTTCCCCAGTGACCTGAGTGTCGACGATTCGGTGACTCTCCAAATAGTCGGACTCCTACATGACCTGGGTCACTCGGGTTGGGGGCATGCTTTAGATGGAGTTGTCGGAAGACTCATCTCTGAGGTTCTTGTCGAAGGGTCATTGAGTGAGGAATCCCCATTCTTCAGTTACAAGAAGCTTGACATCGCAATAGTATCATATCTACTACTCCATAACGACCAATTGACCAATGCTCTAAACAACGTTGCACGGAGTCTTACGTCAGATAACGCACTAAGCTATGTGGAAAATCCATCGCGTTTGAGAGACGTCGTGGCTTCGGTCATTTCGGAAGAGGAGAACGGCTACGAGCTGTTTTGTAAGTGGATTGACTCATCTCCAAAGGCGATAGAAAAGATACATTATTTCATTGAGCTCTTAGGCAGGGATATCAATTGCGATCGAGTCGACTGGGTAGTCAGAGACGCTCATCATGCCTTCCACATGGTTACCGCATATACTGGGAGTATTGAGAAAGTTAGCAAGAACAGGGAATTATTGAAGACGCGCAACAAACGGGGAGGGGCACTGGTGAACAAAGCCGAGTACCTAAAGAACTTGAAAAATGCAACGAAAGCGGTTCGCGAGGAACTTTACAATAAGGTCTACGAGGGAACAGAAAAATCATTCATGGATTCGCTCCTAGTGCGGCTTGTTTATTCTTGCTTGATGGTGTTGAGTGCGTATGGAAACGCTACGGCTTCTCCCTCTACAAAGTCCAGAGTTATGATGGGTTACATCTTCCTCCCTGATGAAGAACTATCTCATTATACAGAAAGCATCTTGAACGTTGCTTCGCAAGTGCCGGGAATCGATCAGGCGAGCTTGAATTTTATTCGAGGGTCTGACGAACTTCAACAGTCAATCTTCAAGAACATGCGAGTTGTCATGTCACTGATCAGAAACAACTTTAGACCCGCGAAAGCCATCCGGCCCTATGAGGGCTCAAACCTAAAGAAGATAGGCAAGTTAAGAATAGGCTACCGAGAGTTTTCGGTTTCGTACTTGGACATAGATTGGTTCATGGCGAAAGTCCTTTCAGGTAATGGATTAACTAGCAAACATACTCTACCCTCTCACCTGACTCAGGTAGAAGCTTGGGTCCTCATGAACCAATTCCTAAACGACATGAGGATTGATGTGATTTCATCTCTAGAAGTGTACAAGATTGAGGAAGCAATCAATCAATTGGTTCGGGATCAGAACAAGGCGAACTCGGATTTTCGAGTATATCTGTTGCCGAACTACTACTTCTTACGTAGCCTTACAGAAGACCTTGAGGACCCCAAATCAAGCATCGGAAAAGGCGACATCTTCAAGGACTTCTGGCAGATGCTCATCAAGAAACATGCGCACAGACCAATCTTCTTCATCCTTACTAAAGGCAGTGGAAGCGAGGACGTCTATGCAATCATAGAAAACGAGATAACGAACAAGTTCGGCGAAATTATCCAGAATTGGTCACGTGAGATTAAGAATCGAACTTAAGGTCGAAACCTCTTACCACGAGTAGGTACTTCCTCTGCCATCCGAAATGAGACATCGGATTCGGACCCGGCCGAGCGTGGTGACATGTTTTATCACATCGAAATCAAGAGATTCGCCAATTAGCATCTCCTGATTGGCTACGTTCCCGTCTCCTGACTCTGTACCTCATGAACGGTTAGGTCTTCAACAACCAGGCGCGGGACGTGCGGATGTCGACGCCGGAGAGAAAGGGTCTTCGGGCAGTCTTGAAATAGCGAGCCACGGGTCTATTGCAAATCGCGAGCAATGGCTAACCGAAGAAATCCAGATACTTGGGGTGAGTGGCATCTCAGAAAGAAAGGGGTCTTGGAGCCGGAGCTCCAGAAGCTCCCTGGGCTCCTGAAGCAGCGCGGGACGCCCCGGGTGATCGACCTTGGGTGTGGGACGGGGAGGCACGTCTCCTTTCTCGGCGCGAACGGCGTCGACGCCTATGGCTTCGACCTTTCCAACCGGGCTGTCGACGAGGCGAAGGCGCTCCTAAAGAAGGCGGGAGCAGACGCGGACGTCTGGGTGGGTGACATGTTCGAGACCCTCCCCTTCGAAGACGGGTCCTTCGATGGGGCAATCGCCACGCGGACGATTCATCACGGGAGAATCAAGGAAGTCAGGAGAGCGCTCGGAGAAATGAATCGGGTCACCAGGCCGGGAGGCTATGTCTTCCTCCAGGTCCCGGAGCTCCACGACCCGATATGGGTAGAAGGGCGGGACCCCGAGAACCCGCACGCGGACGAAGTGGAACCAGGCACGCTTGTCTGGTACAGGGGCGAGGAGGCTCTAGTCCCCCACCATTACTTCACCCGCGAGGAGTTGCTGAACCTGTTCAAAGGTTACGAGATAGTCGAGATGCACTCGCGGACCAACCACTACGGCGGTTGGTGCCTACTTGCAAGAAAGGCTGCCTAGGCCGGCTTCCTGACCCTGAACCTCATGAACAGCTCCGGCTTCAGGGCCCAGGCGCGGGACGTGGCGACGTCAATTCCCGAGAGGACGCTGAGCCTGCTCAACCTCCTCCCCACAGGGTTCTCGAAGATACCCAGCCCCCTCCGCTCGATTAGTTCTAAGGATGGGTGCGCGTAGGCGCCTACGGGCCGGACGTAAGCCCTATGCCCACATGGCCCTATCAGCACCTGCTGGTTGCTGCGTACCCCCCTGTACCTCCCAAGGATCGTGTTGGGAACGCCGAGCACCACGGTCCCGCCGTCCCTCCCCACCCTGACCACCTCGTCGAGCACGACCCGGAGGTCGTCGATATGGTGGAGCACGCGGATGACTACCACGCAGTCGAACGAAGAGTCCTCGAAGGGGATCCCCCGAAGGTCGCACCTTAGGAACATGGCTCTCTTGAGCCTGGCTGAGGCGAGGGAAAGGTTCCTCTTCGAAAAGTCGACCATGACCACCTCGGGGACGCAGGATTCGAGGACCTCGGTGATCCTCCCAAAACCCCCTCCAAGCTCAAGGCAGGACCCGACCCCGGAGACCCAGCTCCTGACCAGCTCCCTCTCGGCCGCATTCTCGATGTCGCGGCTCCGCCACTCGCCCCGGTAGTCGTAGTTCTCATAGTCCGGAACGTACCTCGCGGCGTCTTCCATTGTGTTGGCGGCTTCGAAATCAGGCGCGGCTTAAATAAAGTCGAAATTCAATGCCGTTCCATCTGGAACCACAATCGGATGAGTGGGAAAATCCCCGGCGTAGGCCAAAGCAAAAGGCGATTTGCAAATATGCGAAATGTGACGGTGGCGCTTAATGGGCTATCGCAATTGATATCGCGCACGCTGACTCCGTTTGGTTGAGATTCAGATTGTTGACGAGAGTGGGACCGCCCTGCTGACCTTGACTTGGAGAAAGCGCTCGAAGAGGGCCTGCTACAACTTCTTGGATTCGAGGATCGCGAAAGGCAAGCCTTAAAGTACTTGGCCGCCAATTATGAATCGACGAAGACACATGGACAGCGCTAGGGATCTGAGGGTCGCAAGGAAGGTAGCAAGTGGGTCTGCAGCGATGATAAGAGAGTACCTTGATGAGATGAGGAAGCAGGGAAGGATAAACGGGGAACTTTCGATCGTAGTAAAGGACGGAAAGAAGGAACGTCGGTTGCCTCTAGTCTCCAACAGATTAACATAACAGAGCGAAGCCTCGAGCGAGGCAAAGTTCTCGTCACGGTTTTCTGAGCATCACCTCGTACTTCAAGCGCGCTTCTTCTTGACCTTCGAAAAAAGGCTCACGGTCCGGCCGTGGACGAGGTCCAGGCGTGCCTCCTCTATCGCCTCGGAATCATCTTTCGAAAGGACCGAGTGGAACGCCCTCTTCAGGGAGGACACTCCTTTTCCTAATCCGGTCGATTTCCTGCTTCAACTCGTCATAGCTCGCCTTCAATCCTTCCTCATGAAGCAGAAAGGCCCGGACAGATATTGGCGTACGCGGGGCTATGTCTCTGGCCTGAGAGACAGGTGGGCTCGGCTATGCTTGTGCATGTGAATGTAGCAGTAGGCCGCCCCACAGACGTGGCAGGTAAAGTGGAAGCCGTGCCCTCCGATGAGCCCTCCGCAGTACCCGCAGTGCCTCGTCTGCTCGAGTAGGTTGTCGGGAACCGACCGGCCGTCCCTAGATGAGACCCTCGTCCATCTCACCCTAGTCGCAGTCCTTGCACCGAGGCGGGGGAAGGAAGTGGGTGATGCCTATCGGGTCAACGTAGGGCTCGTACTCCGAGGGCTTGAGCTTTCGAGGTTCCTCTTCTTTGGCCAAATGTCCAGTATTTTCACGCGGTGAGATTTAACGAAGCGAGGTGGCTGAAAGTATTCGGGCCGGAGGGAGCGCTGAAAGTGTTCGCCGGACGAGAGCCGACCACATCAACTCATAATTGGACTAATTTTCCGGTCCTGTTAACTCGACGGGTTCTCTTTCGCCCCGTTGACTCGCGGGTCGTGGTGGATGCATCTCTTGACGTATTTGTATATGTCATATCCGATTCCGACGAAGACAAGCAAAACAAGAATTGTGATAGCATCCCCCGTTATCTCAGACGGGTAAAGTTCGGCTATTACACCCAGAAGAATCGATGGAAGGACGACGAGAACGAGAACCCATCTAGGAAAGGGCTTCGTCTTCAGAGACACCTACAAGACTCGACCAATTCTCCAAACGCTTATATTTTCTGGGTCGCCATTTTCACAAAGTGGATTACGGCGCCCTCCTGAACGCGTTCGACGCCGCGATAATCCTGGGAGTCTCAATTCCCTCCATCTTCATGGCAGGGAGGATCTCAAAGCAACCTGTACGGAACCTCTCGCTGATGCTCTCATCCTTCCTCTTCGTCCACGGGCTATATCACATCTCAGAGGCCCTGGCCACATTCGATTCCCTGAGTTTCTTCGGCCCGCTCTCGGACGTCATAATTGAACCGGCGGGCTGGGTCCTGCTCTTCGGCTTCATGGTGTACTTCGCGAGGAGGGGCGGGTAAATGCTGCCCACAATCTTCCCGCTCGACGCAGGCTCCCCGGGCCTTGCAGACGCACTGGAGGCCGTCGCCCCCTACACAGAACTCCTCTCGCTCGTGCTGGTGCTGGCCTCTTTCGTGATCGTCTCTTACCTGGCCCTCAGGACGAAGACCTTCCGCAGCTTCCAGTTCGAGATGTTCCTATTCATGCTCGTCCTGGCCGTCTCGGAGGTCCCCAGGATCCTCGAGACCCTCGGCCTGATCAGCGGAGGTCCCTACTACGACATGGTCGGGCTCGAGATACACAGCGTCTCGATGTTGGTCTTGGCGGCCTTCGTCGCCCTCAGGATCTACGGTTTCTGGAAGGGGAAGGCTGCGTGAGCGGACACCCCGGAGATCCGCGCCAGGAGACAACTTTCCGTGACTTCATCGTCGGCGCGGTCAACGACGCGCTTCTGAAGACCTTCGACGCCTCCACGGCCAAGGCGGTACAATTCTACATCGACACAAACATCCTCGTGAGCAACCCGGCAGCGTACTCGGACTCGGTGCTGAGGATGTTCGGGAAGGCCGGAGGAGGGGTGGTGGTCGACTCGATCAAGAGGAGCCTCCTCCAGAAGGCGGGAATCTCGGAGGACCCAAAGAAGTACCCCAGCCTGCAAGACTCCCTCAACGCGGCGGCGAAGAAGTTCCGACTGGTCTGATTCTTCTGCCCAGACTTCCGCTCAGTGGACTTCGGCCGAGAGCATGTCTATCTTCGTGATGATCCCCTCGACCTTCTCCCCGGATGCAACGAGGACAGCTGGGACGAACTTGAAGAGCGAGAAGAGCGCCTCGATGGGGGTGTCTACGCTCACCACGGGGAAGCTCGGCTGGACCACCGTGGAGACGGACTTTGACAGCAGGGCGCGGGTGTCCTCGACCCCGCTCAACAGCGTCACGATCTGGTTCTCCGATATCGAGCCCACGAGCTTGGTCCCGGAGTAGACGGGGACCTGAGAGATGTTGTTCTTCTTCATTAGGTTGATGCTCTCCGAGACGGTGACGTTTGTCTGGATGGGGATTACGGGGGACGACATTACGTCTCGGGCCTTCTTCCCCTCCATCCTGATGTGGGACCGGAGGGCCTCGGAGATAGACTTCATAGTGCTGAACGACGGGTCGACGAGCCCAGACTCGAGCTTCGCGATGAGGGACTGGCTCACCCCCGCGGCTTTTGCGAGCTCGGACTGGGTGATGCCGAGCTGGACCCTTATCTTCTTGAGCTGCTTCGGGTCGATTGTGGATACGGACACGGTACCCCTTCCGCGATATTCATATATGAATATTTTGGAGGCGGCGTTTAGGAAAGGTTGTAGGGCTTCCCGGCCTGCACTGTCTCCTTGGGGAGCTTAGCCTTCCACTTTGTGAGGAACTCCGTGTCCTCTTTCCTGTTCCTCAAGTCGTCCGGGAGGAGCACCGGAATCTCGTCGATGATGGGGTAGAACCGGCCGCAGTCGTCGCACAGTAGGACCCCGTCCACGATGACGTCGTCGCCCCTGTTGGCGAATTCGAGCAGCTTGAGCGGATAGTGCTTGTCCATCGGGCACGCGAGGATGTCCAGGAGCCGCCTGCGCATTCTCACGACCTTGCGCAAACTCGCTTTAAACCGTTCTGGCCGATAGCGGGATGGCGTAAGCTGCGTGCCCTCGGACTCGAGCTAGAGTGCTCGATAGAGGAGAATCTGCCCAGCGATGAGCACCCCTGCCATAGGCATGATCAGCGGATCGAGGAACTCGAAGTTAATCACAGCCTCTGCCGCGGTCTGGATAGTGGACGCGAATGGAGCGGCCGTCAGCGCGACTGCCCCGACGATTATTGAGTTCACCTTCCAGGTCCTTCCGGACGTTCGTCTAACCCAACCGACATTCCCGAACAGTCTCTCCAGTCCTGTTTTTCTGGTGTTCATGTGGTATAAGGCAGACCGGGTAGGGATAGAATTGGTGCCGGCACCTGCCGGCAAACGCCAGTAACTCTTTTGACCATCCGCGCTCCCTATGCCTTCGATGTTCGACGTCTCACTGAAGCTCGATTACGGCTTGCCGTTCGCGAACCTCTCGAAGGCCTTCCCCGCGGCGAACATCCAGAGGTGGTGCAACCTCGAGGTCGACATACTGGAGATAGAGTCTCGGGAGGAGGACTTTGGTGGAATCGAAGCGAGTCTCAGGCAGATGGTGAAAGGACTCGGAGCAAGGGTCATACGGATGAACAGATACTCGCCCAAGGCTCTCGAGGTAGTCATCGGATGCAAGTGCGCCGTCGAGAATTCGTCAGTGGCCCTCATCGAGTGGGCCGGCTGCGTACCGGTGATGCCGGTGACCTACGAAGAGGGATTCGAGTACTGCAGAATGCTGGCATTCACGAAGGAAAGCCTGAGCGGTGCATTGACTCGGCTCTCGAAGATTTCCAAGCTCGAGATACAGAGCAAGTCGGTGGTGTCCCGAGAGTCGGCGAGAGGAGCAATCACCGTGCCGGTTGACGAGTTTCTGGGGTCTCTGACCAGGAAGCAGCTCGGAGCCTTCATGGCGGCGATGCAGATGGGTTACTACAACCTACCAAAGCACGCAACAATGGAAGAGGTCGCCTTCAGCCAGGGTATGAAACGCTCTACCTATGAGGAGCACCTGAGGAAGGCAGAGCTCAAGATATTGCGAGCGGTGAGACCCTACGCGAGGCTGGTCTATACCACCTCGAAGGACCTCACCGAGAGTCGACCCTGAGAAAACAGTTAAATGACCTCGTCCGCAATGCGCACCTAGCCGGCCATAGCGTGCGGGTCCGACCCGAACTCGTTCCGATCTCGGCAGTCAAACCGCATGTCGCTTGGGTGCTACTGATGTCTGTAAAGCGTCGGGAAGCTCAAGTGCCGGCGACCTTTTCCTCAATCCCAAGGTCGGCCAGCTCCACCGGAGCGCTGCTGACCTCACGACCTCGATTGTGCGGCAACTGTGTAAAATGTTTAATTTGGGGTGATTAAACACGCCCACTGTACATTCATGGTTACTCTAGCCGGTATTCCGCTCCAGTTCGGGACAGACCTCAGCAGCCTGATCAACATAGTTTGGCTATTGTCGTTCTTCGTGTTCATCGCCTACGGTCAGAGGCTCCAGATTTACATCATTGCAAACGACATTTCCAGGGCGCTCAACCGCCTGAAGTCGATGAAGGACAGGTCGAGGAAGGAGGCGGTGGACTACTTTGTGGGAACAGGGAAGACGGCAGCCGACCCCGCCCAGAGGATCGACGACTTCCTCGAGTACGTCACCATCATGCCGGTCGACCTCGACCCCCAGGGCATCGTAGGCAAGATCGAGCACATCACCCAGACGAGGGACGAGAGGGTCCGCGCCGAGGTGAAGAAGCTCCTCCCGACAGCGGACCTGATGAAGGTCTCAGTCGCGGAGAACATCCTGGAGATAGCGGGCTCCCTCAACATGATCCACAAGATAGTGAGGCACTACTACCTACTCGGGAAGAAGACCAACTCGTACATCCTGCTGGTCCAGCTCCAGATGATAATGCCCCAGGTTCTGTTGGAAGCTGACGCCTTGATCAACGCGGTCGACACCTTCAAGCTCGGACAGCCCGTCGGTGACGGGATAGGCCCCATCATCGCGTCGAGGTACATGGCCAACGTCCCCAAGCAGACGATCGCGAAGGACACGGTCATGTCCGTCACCGAGTACAAGGGGCGCACCCTCTACGTCCTAAAGGCCGAGGGCCCGATGGGATACGTCGGCGAGCCCGGCGCGGCGATTGAGAGGCTCGTCGAGGAAATGAACGTCCCACTCAACGCGATAATCATGGTGGACGCGGCCCTGAAGCTCGAGGGCGAGAAGACCGGCGACGTCGCCGAGGGGGTCGGGGCGGCCATCGGCGGGATCGGCGTGGACAAGTTCCGCATCGAGAACGTCTCGGCGAAGCACAAGATCCCGGTATACGCGGTCCTGGTCAAGCAGAGCATCCTCGAGGCAATCACGGTGATGAGGAAGGAGATTACCGACGCGACCGAGAAAGTCCAGACCCGCATCCAGAACCTCATCGAGGAGAAGACCAAGGAAGGGGACAAGGTCCTACTCGCGGGCATCGGCAACTCCCTGGGAGTGGGCCAATGAGCCTCCCCATGACCTCGGGCTTCCAGGGGCAGAACAAGGTAAAGCTCAACGTCTTCACAATCGAGGAGTGCCCAGCGTGCGGCCAGAAGACCAAGAGGCCCTTCGCTGCCGGCGACTACATCACCAAGGACGGCGCCAAGTGCACAAAGTGCGGCAACACGACCAAGATCACCCTGATCTACGCAGAGCCGCCAGCAAAGCCTAAGTGAAGATAGAGACGGAGTTCCCCTCGAGCGCCATCGTGTGCTCGAACTGGGCCACAGGAGCCTTCGAGGCCTCCACAAGCGTCGGGTAGCCCCTAAGGATCCTGAGCTTCTCCAGCTCCCTCAGCATCTTGAGTAGCTGCCCCTTACCGTACTCCTTCGAGAACCACCGAGGGGTGAACGGGAGGCTCTTCCTCAGACCCCATATCCTCTCCACGAGCCCGTCGAGCTCCTTCGACCCCGTCTTCTTCCTCATAGTGAGCGAGTAGATCGTGACCCTGGACTCGTCGTCGACCACGTACCCCGCCGCGTCCCCCAGCGTGAGGAACGGCTCTATCGCGAAGACGTCGTCCCTCCTGAGGGTCGGGAGGTTCGACGCGTAGACGTTGGGGATGCTCTTCCCGGCGTGCACCGTGTACTGCTCGAGGGTGTGCCCGCTGAGGTTGCTGATGGTCTTGAACCCCTCGCCTTTGGCGACCGACTCTATCGCCCTCCCTATCTCCCCCGTCCTGACGTCCCTCTTCACGGTGTCGATCGCCGCCTGGAGGGCCCTTTTGGTCGTGTCCAGCAGGAGCTGATACTTCGGGTTCGCGCTCACCGTGACCGCGGTGTCCGCGATGTACCCGTCGATGTGGATGCCGTAGTCTACCTTCACCAGGTCCGACTCGCCTATCCTCGTGGCATCGTCCTCCTGCGGGGCGTAGTGGGCCGTGACCTCGTTGATTCCTATTCCCGTCGGGAACGCGGGCTCGCCCCCCCGCCTGTGGATTTCCTCCTCCACCGCCGTGGCCACCTCGAGCGCGGACTGGCCGACCTTCACGTTCTCGACTATCCACTCCCTCGTCTCCCTAGCGACCCTCCCAGCCTTGGAATACTGCACCGGGACCTGCATGTTCTGGGCCGGACTCAATCAGGAGCGATTAAAATGTGAGCATGTCCCCGTGGGCTGGGCGATGGCGAGGAGATACTCGAAGGTCGCGACCGGGGGCACCTTCGACGAGCTGCACGCGGGCCACGAGCGCCTGCTCGAGGAGAGCTTCGCGGCCGGGGACGAGGTGGTCATAGGCCTGACCTCCGACAAGTTTGCGGGGAGCCAGGGGAAGCACCCCGCCCACTCGTTCGCGCAGAGGGAGGCCGCCCTCAGGTCGCACATCGCAAGACACTTCCCTGGGAGGAAGTACTCGATCTCGAAGCTCGAGGACTTTTTCGGCCCCGGGATAACAAACCCCGACGTCAAGGCGCTCGTCGCGAGCCCCGAGACCGGGAAGCGGGTGGAGCTGGCGAACCAGATGCGGGCTGCCAGCGGCTATCCTCCTCTCGAGCTCGTCGTGGTCAGGTGGGTGAACGCGGACGACGGGAAGCCCATATCGACGACGCGGGTGAGGCGCGGAGAGATAGACAGGGACGGCAAGCTCAGGAAGCGTGGCGCCCGTGGACCGTGAGGCCGCCTCCCTCTGGATTATCAAGCTCTGTCTAGGCGTCGGCGGGAGCTTCCTCGCAGCAGCGTTCGCCGCAGAGGCCTACGTCCGGGGCGGGCCATGATCGTCTTCGCCGTCGGGGTCTTCTTCATGGTCGGCGTGATGAGCAGCCTCTTCGGGAAGCTCAGATTCAGGTTCTACGTGCTCGCGACCGTGGTGTGGACGACGGCGCTCCTCGTCGCAGGGCTCCCGACCTGAGCCGCGGGCCATCGGTCGAAAATTCAGGAAACGGATTTAATCCGTCCTCCCTAGTGCTCGACCCAGTGTGGAAGCGGACAGACTCGACCCGTGGGGGGAGGGGTTCATCGGGAGCTACGAGCGGCTCCACCAGGAGTTCGGGATTGAGCGCCTTGACTCCCTCGTCCCAAGGTTCAAAAAACCCTCCGCTCACATCCGCCGCAAGATAGACTTCGGGCACCGGGACCTAGGCCGGATTCTCGACGCAATAGACAAGGACAAGCCCTACGCGGTGATGAGCGGGATCAAGCCCTCGGGCGACTTCCACTTGGGCACCAAGATGACGGCCGACGACATGATCTACTTCCAGTCGCTCTCGAAGAGGGCGACCGTCTACTACTGCATCGCCGACGTCGAGGCGTACAACGACAACGGGCTCTCCTTCGCGGACAGCTCCAAGACCGCCGTCCGCAACGTGGCCGACATCCTCGCCCTGGGGCTCGACCCGGAGAAGGCCGTGGTCTACAAGCAGAGCGAGGAGATACGCGTGATGAGGCTCTCCACGATCTTCTCGAGCGGCGTGACCAACAACATGCTAAAGGCGATCTACGGGGAGAGGAGGATCGGCCTCTACCTCTCCGCCTTGATACAGGCGGGGGACATACTCATGCCCCAGCTCCCGGAGTTCGGCGGGCCCAAGCCGGTCCTCGTCCCCGTGGGCGCCGACCAGGACCCCCACATCAGGCTGACGAGGGACCTCGCCAACGCCTACCGCTCAGACTTTGGGTTCATCCCGCCCTCCGCGATCTACCACAGGCTCACTCGGGGCCTCGACGGTGGCCCCAAGATGTCGAAGCGCGCCCACGGCTCCTCCTTCACCCTCGACGACGCCCCCGCCTCGGCCGTGAAGACCGTTCTCGCGAGCTTCACCGGGGGTAGGGCCACCGTCGAGGAGCAGCGGAGGCTCGGAGGGGAGGCGGACAAGTGCCCCATCTACGACCTCTACCTCTTCCACTTCGCCATCGAAGACGAGTACGCGAAGCGCGTCTACGACGAGTGTTACGGGGGGATAAGGATGTGCGGCGAGTGCAAGATGGAGCTCGCGAAGATTGTGAAGGGATACCTGGAGGAGCACAAGAAGAAGAGGGAGTCGATGATGAAGGATGCGGAGGAGCTTATGACTAGGAGCAAGAAGGTGCTAGCGGGGGCCGCGAGGTAGACAAGAAAATGGAAAAGATCCCGCTTCATCCTATCGAGCGCAAGGTCCTCTCCAGCCTAGCCGGGGGCCCTCAAGTCTTCGAGGTCCTCGTCACTTCGTCCGGGCTCCAGGCCGACCAGGTCCGGCGCTCGATCTCCTGGCTCCTGACCAAGGACCTCGTCACGACGTCCGAAGTCTCGACCGCCCAGGTCACCCTCAAGGCCCAGCCCGCCGAGCTGACCCTGGTCGAGAAGCTCAGGGAGGGCGGGGGCGAGGCCTCCGTCGCCCTGATGAGGAACGTGATGGGACAGGACCGGGAGTTCTCCGCCGCCATGGGGAGGGCGGTCTCTGCCGGGTGGGTCGAGGTAAAGGAGGGAATCACCGGCCAGAAGCTCGTCCTCAAGAGCAACGAAGCGGGCAAGGCGCTGAAGGACCTCCTCTCGCAGCTCTCAGTCCCGGCCGACGAGTCCGTCGTCCCGCAGGACCAGAAGGGGATCGTCGCCGACCTCGTCAAGCGCGGCCTCGTCCAGAGGAAGGAGACTAAGTCAATCACGGTCGCGATCACTCGGCTCGGGAGGGGGGCCCTCGAGTCCGCGGAGCAGGTCGGGTTCGAGATGCTCACCCCGGAGATTATAGCGTCGGTGAGAACCACCGGGGTCGACGCGAAGCTCAGGCCCATCGACGTGGCCGCCGGCGCGCCGGCTTTCTACCCGGGCCGGAGGCACCCCGTCAAGGAGCTGATAGACGAGGTGAGGGAGGTCTATCTCTCGATGGGGTTCTCCGAGATAGTCGGGGACGTCGTACAGAGCGCCTTCTGGAACTTCGACGCCCTCTTCACCCCCCAGGACCACCCCGCCAGGGAGCTCCAGGACACGTTCTACGTCAAGGGCGAGGCGGACCTCGAGCTGTCGAGGTCCGGAATCGTCACGCGGGTCGCGGCCGCCCACGAGAACGGCTGGCAGACGGGGAGCAAGGGCTGGCGCTATCTCTGGAACGTCGAGGAGGCGCGGAGGCTCGTCCTGAGGACCCACAACACCCCCGTCACCTTGCAAGCCGCGAAGGACGCAGAGGGCGCTGACGCCAGGGTCTTCAGCGTCGCCCGTGTCTACAGGAACGAGAACCTGGACTACAAGCACCTCGCCGAGCTCCACCAGATGGAGGGGATAGTGATCGGCGAGGGGATGAACCTCAGGCATCTCATGGGCATCCTTACCGGGTTCTACGGTAAGCTCGGGATGAGCGGGGTGAAGCTCTGGCCCTCCTACTTCCCTTACACCGAGCCCTCGATGCAGGTGATGGTCTACTACGACAAGGTCGGAAAGTGGATAGAGATGGGCGGCTCCGGGATATTCAGGCCCGAGGTGACGCTCCCGCTGGGTGTGAAGAAGCCGGTCCTCGCCTGGGGCTGCGGGCTCGAGCGCCTCCTCATGCTGAGGCTGGGCATCGAGGACATCAGGGAGCTCTACAATAACGACCTCGAGTGGTTGAGGGAGAGAAAGGAGATTGCCGGTACTAGAGATTCGGTTTAGGCGACTCAAGAGCATGACGGGGCTCTCCAAGGCGAGGATCATGGACAGGCTCCCGTACCTCGGCCTCGACATCGAGGGCGAAGGGGCCGAGTCAGTGAGGATCGAGTACAACCCGAACAGGCCGGACTTTTCCTCCGACTATGGCATCGCGAGGGCGCTCAGGGGGCTCGTCGGGAGGGAGACTGGGGTCAAGAAGTACAGGGTCGCGAAGGGGAAGACCAAAGTCTTCGCCGACAGGAGCCTCGCCAAGGTCAGGCCCTTCATCGCGTGCGTAATCGCGAGGCGGATCAAGCTGGACGAGGAGACGATCCGGCAGCTCATCTCGATGCAGGAGGACCTGCACAACGGCCTGGGCAGGAAGAGGAGAAAGGTGGCAATCGGCCTCCACGACCTAAAGGCCATAGTCCCCCCGATCCACTACACGGGCAAGTACGCGGAGTTCGCCTTCACGCCACTAGGCTCGGCAGAGCCGATGACGATCAGGGACATCCTAGACAAGACCGATACTGGAAAGGCGTACGGACACATCCTCGCCGGCAAGATTGCCAGCAAGACGGTCTACCCCATCCTTCAGGACTCTGTTGGGACCGTCCTCTCCTTCCCCCCGATAATCAATGGGGACAGGACCAAGGTCGGGACCAAGACGCGCTCCCTGTTCGTGGATGTGACCTCGACAGACGAGCGCCTGGGGAACGAGGTCCTCGCGATAATCTCATGCGCCCTCGCGGACGCCAAGGGGAAGCTGGAGACCGTTACCGTGAACTACTCGAAGAGCCAGGTGAGGACGCCGCAGCTCGCCCCGTCCAAAATGAAGTACGACCACGAGCTCGCGACTGCCATGACGGGCCTCCGTCTCTCGAAGAAGGACGCAAAGGCATGCCTCAAGAGGAGCAGGCTCGACATCGACGGAAAGAGCTTCGCGGTCATCCCCGCCTACAGGGTCGACATTCTCCACCCGGTCGACCTCGCCGAGGAGGTGGCCATCGGCTACGGGCTCGACAGGATCGAGCCGAGCTACCCGCCGAGTTCCGAGCTGGGCCGGTTCGACCAGGGGGTCGCTTTCCTTGAAAGCCTCTCCACGACGATGACAGAGGAGGGCTTCAACGAGACGATGAACTACGACCTGACCGACGAGCCCACGCTCTATGGCAAGTTCGAGAGGGACCCGGGCTCGAAGATCGAGGTGGACAACCCGAGGAGCATGGAGCACTACCTCCTGAGGGACTCGCTCCTCCCCTCGCTGCTGGCCGTCCTCGGCCGGAACGTCAAGAGCCAATATCCCCAGAAGCTATTCGAGGCGGGGAAGGTCTTCCTGAGGGGCGAGTCGGGCGTCGAGGAGAGGTTCCGCCTCGCCGTTGTCGCAGCCTACTCCGAGTCTTCGTACACAGAGGCCAAGATGCACCTCCAGGCGCTGGTCAAAAAGCACTTTGGAGAGCTCGCCGACACGGCGCCTTCCACGCACTGGGCCTTCGCCGAGGGGAGGTGCGCCGAGGTCGTGCTCAAGGGCAAGGGGCTCGGCCATCTTGGAGAGGTCAGGCCCAAGGCACTGGCGAACTTCGGGATAGACATGCCAGCGTGGGCCTTTGAGATCGAGGTCCCGAGCGTCAAGAAAAAGTCTGCTTAGCATATAAAGGCCGATTGCTTCGGAACCCCGGCTTCCGTCGGACTGCACGGAAAACGGCCACCCGCGATGGCACTAAACATGCCTTGATGAACGGATGGTTTACCCAGCCGTGCTACAGACGGAAGCCATTGATTCTCATTCCCTAGTCAACTTCGAGCATCGGCTCGGAACAGTGAAGTTTGACCTCTTCGACGCGGCTCGAATCGATTCCGGGTCCGCTTGAGTGATTTCTCTTACATCGAATCCGAGCGTATGAAGTAGGAATGAGGTGTCCAACGGGACATCAAGCTTCTAATCTGCTTGCTCCTTCTCCGACAACTTCTCTAGTTCTCTTGCGCTTGTTCTTGCCCACTTCTTGGAATTCAGTGCTAGGTCGATCGGATTCGGCAGCAGCTCTACGACGAGCTTCCCGCCCTCCATTTCGTACCTAACCTTCTGTCCCTCCTTCAGGCCGAGCTTCTGCATGAGGCCTTTCGGCGGATAAAGCGCGAACCTCTTCGCGACCCTCCCTACATTGGTAAAGGGGCTACCTGGAGTTGGCGCATTACCCAGTGGATAAGGATTGCCGGGTGGGCTGTGAACACCGGGCTTAACCATTCCATTCTTCTACTTCGCCACTATACCAAAGCCATTTATCCGGGCAAATCGAAATCGGAACCGGCCCGTTCAAAGAGGCTTTGCGACATCGGCGGAAGCCGGGGGATGAGCCGGGCTGATCAGAGGCGGGCCACATCACGCTTCCAATGTCACTGGCGAAGGAGCGAAGGTTCGAGGCCTTCAAGGAGTTCCTCGGCAGGTTCGTCGTGGAACTCAACGTCGCATCGAAGGAGGGGGCGGTCGTGCTTGTCGAGGGGAAGAGGGACGTCCGGGCTCTCCGGCTCCTCGGATACTCTGGAGGGCTATTCGCCGTCTCCGACCTCTCCAAGGCCGCCACGAGGCCGAAGCTATTGGAGCACGACAAGGTCATTATCCTGACCGACCTCGACTCGGAGGGAAGGCGCCTTGCAGCGAAATGCGCGAAGCTCCTCCCAGCGATGGGGCTCAAGCCCTCCCTCGCCGAGAGGAAGCGCCTCTCGGCCGCGTCCAAGGGCATCTTCCTCCACGTCGAGAACCTGCGCAGATTCGCACGCGAGTAACTCTGTGAGAACACCCGAGGTTTCAATCAGGCGCAGAGATAGGAAGCTATTCGACCCGACTTCATTCACTTTCGCAATGCCTTGCGATCGCAACCAGCGACCAAGAGGGAGACTTTTTAGAGGCGACTTCAGTACTTAGCAGCCAATGAAAGCGGGTCAAGCAGAAGACGAGGAAGTGATGAAAAAAATCGACCGACTCATGAAAGACCCCGCAAAGTGGAGAGAGTACATCGAGTCTCGCGCTGAAAAGGCGATCAGGAATTGGGGGAAGCACTGAATGAGGCGAACCGGCTTCGAAGCATTTTGGAAGAACTCCGCCCCATCATCATCCGTCGCGCAATCGTAGCCTGGGATCGCAGCGCTCAACGATGTCGAGGAAGCGCTTAGGAATATCCGTCGGGCCTATCCAAAGTAGTCCGCCGCGGCGGTCCTCGAAGCTACTCTGATGATGGAAAACGGAAGCAAATCATCTTCAAACTGTTTAAATACCCCGGAGATACCGAAAAAATCCAGTTAAGCTCAGTAACGTTAACTAGCTAGACACGAGTTGAAATAATTGCCTGATTCGGCTATCGTAAAGTACCTCGTTAAACTGAGGTTCGACATAGACGGAGTCGTCGAAAAGGCCGACATGATCGGAGCCATCTTCGGACAGACAGAGGGGCTCTTCGGCCCAGAGATGAACCTGAACGAACTTCAGAAGACGTGGAAAGTCGGACGAATAGAGATCAATCTAGAGTCCAAGAACGACAAGACGTACGGGGAGATCCTCATCCCGATGTCCACCGACGTGAGCACAGCAGCCCTCATCGCTGCCGCGGTGGAAAGCGTGGACAAGGTCGGGCCCTGCCAGGCCCGCGTACAGCTCCTGGCCATCGAAGACGTCAGGGCGTCCAAGAGGCAGCAGATCGCGGACCGCGCCAAGGACATCATGAAGGACTGGAGCTCGAGGACGACCAGCGAGGGCGAGAACCTCCTCAAGGACGTCCAAGAGTCCACGAAGCGGGCCCGGATAGTGA
>Ga0307477_10000452_pt1 | contig 45420 bp, 27 predicted proteins | sample atmos_gasesECM2C_FD_203316 | JGI IMG/M metagenome (GOLD analysis project Ga0307477, IMG submission 203316) | Hardwood forest soil microbial communities from Morgan-Monroe State Forest, Indiana, United States - atmos_gasesECM2C_515 | ecosystem: Environmental > Terrestrial > Soil > Temperate... | reverse complement strand
AGACCTGTCTGAAAATGGCCCCCTCCGGTTGCAACCGGCCAGGACGTGAGAAATCCAGCCTGCATCCCCACTTCCTTCTCCGGCATCCTCAATTGTTCAGAAATCGCTGGCCATTCCGTGGATGAATTGACGGTGTTCGAACGCTCGCCTATACTGAATGTTCGAATTGCAGGGTGAACTCTCACCGGTCTGGCCTCTTCAGAACGTAGCTGAGCGGTTTGTGGCCTCAAGCGGCCGATATGTTGGAAGCCGCAATTCGGGGAGCATGCCTTACAGACCAGCGAATGACTGCTTATTCAAAGGTTTGTTGTCCCAGGAAAGGAATGTTGCATGGCCGAAGCAAGCTGCCGCCGCGAGCTGGAGTTGGAGATTCCCGCGGAAGAAGTGACGAAGAAAATCGAGAACGTGGCGAAGGAGTTCGCGCGCATCGCGAACGTGCCGGGATTCCGGCGCGGGAAGGCTCCGGTGTCGCTGATTCGGCGGAAATTTGCCGATGACATCAAGGCGGAAGTCTTGCAGTCGCTGGTGCCGGAACGCGTGGAGCAAGCGGTCGCGGAGCAGAAGCTAACGCCGGTGTCGCAACCGCAGGTGGACAAGCTGGATTTCAATGAAGGCCAGCCGCTGAAATTCCGGGCGGTGTTTGAAGTGCTGCCGGAATTCGAACTGGGGAATTACAAGGAACTGGCACTGGAGATGCCGGCGCTGGAAATCAACGACGAGGACGTGACAAAAACGGTGGAGGACATGCGCGAGCGGGCGGCGACTTTCGCGCCGGTGGAAGGCCGGGCGATTCAGGACGGCGACTTTGCGCAAGTGAAACTTCTGGGGACGCCGGAAGGCGGAGGCGAACCTTTGCAGGCGGACAGCGTTCTGTGCCACATCGGCGCGGAAGAGACGATGGAACCGTTCAATGCCAATCTGAAAGGGGCGAACGTCGGCGAGCACAAGAATTTTGATGTGGAGTACCCCCCGGACTATCCCGATCCTAAACTCGCGGGCAAGAAATATCATTACGCGGTGGAAGTGCTGGGGATTAAGACCAAGAAACTTGCAGAGCTCAATGATGATTTCGCGAAGGATGTGAGCGATGCTGCCACGCTGGAAGAGCTAAAGAAGAAAGTGCGCGAAGGGCTGGAGCACCAGCGGGACCACAAGCACAAGGAACTGTTGCACGAAAAAGTTCTGGCGGAGATCGTAAAGCTTCACGACTTCCCTGTACCGGAATCGCTGGTGCAGCATCAAATGGATGTGCGGCTGGAGCGCGTGGTGCGGTCGCTGGCGGCGCAAGGGGTTGATCCGCGGGCGGTGAACGTGGATTGGGTCACACTGCGGAAGCGCCAAGAGGATCGCGCGAAGGATGACGTGAAGGCCGAACTCATCGTGGACCGCATCGCGTCGGCAGAAAGCATTGACGTGACCGACGAAGAAGTGACTCATGAGCTGGAACACGTGGCCAGCCATAGTGGCGAATCGGCGGAAGCGATGCGCGCGCGTTTGACAAAGCAGGGCACGCTCGATAGGATGAAAGCTAAGCTGCGCAGCGATAAAACGCTGGACTGGCTGGCGCAGAACGCCAAGGTCAAGACCGTGGCAGCAGCGATTGCCGCAACCGATTTAAAGTGAAACATTCCGGCAGTTCGACCACCCAAATGAAAAATTTCGAAGAACCAGCGTATCGCGGCACAACGCTTGTACCGATGGTGGTCGAACAGACCAGCCGAGGCGAGCGGGCCTACGACATTTATTCGCGGCTGCTCAAGGAACACATCATTTTTATCGGGACGCCGATTGACGATCACGTCGCCAACCTGGCTACGGCGCAAATGCTTTTCTTGCAAGCGGAAGATCCGGAGAAAGACATTCAGCTGTACATCAACTCGCCGGGCGGCTCAATTACCGCGGGATTCGCCATCTACGACACCATGCAATTTGTGAAACCGGACGTGGTGACCACGTGCGTTGGCCAGGCGGCTTCCATTGCCGCGGTGCTTTTGGTGGGCGGCGCGCCGAAAAAGCGTTTTGCGCTGCCCAATGCGCGCATCCTGATTCACCAGCCATGGATGTCCGGACTCGGCGGCCAGGCCACGGACATTGATCTGCACGCGAAGGAAATCCTGCGGATGCGCTCGACGATCAATCAGCTGCTGGCGAAGCACAGCGGCCAGCCTGTGGATAAAATCGAGAAGGACGTGGAGCGCGACTACATCATGAATCCCGAGCAGGCCAAGGAATACGGGATGATTGACGAAATTATTTATAAACATCGCTAGTTTTCCGCGCCGCAGAGTGCTTTACTAATCGAAGCCGGGGAAGAAGGCCAGTTCCAAAAAGTTAGTAACCGTTGGAGATTCTCTTTTGCTCCGGGGAGTAATCGGCCTAGAATAGTGGATAGGGACTCCGTCCAAGCTCAGCGGAGACGAGGCCTTCACACCAGTGAAAAAATTCAACCCAGACGAACCCTTGCGTTGCTCCTTCTGCCATAAGACTCAGGAGCAAGTCGAGAAATTGATCAGTTCGCCCTCGGACTATCCGCGCGCCTACATCTGCAATGAATGCGTGGGCGTCTGCCAGACAATTCTGGAAGATGAGAAGCGCGAACAAACCGCCGCGCCGGCGAAGCGGCTACCGCGTCCTCCGGAGATCAAGCAATTCCTGGATGGCTACGTTATCGGGCAGGACCGCACGAAGAAAAAACTCGCGGTCGCGGTGTACAACCATTACAAGCGGATTTTCCTGAACAAGCAGCCGGGCGACATCGAGCTGAGCAAGTCGAATATTCTGTTGATTGGGCCGACCGGGACGGGGAAGACACTTTTGGCACAGACGCTTTCGCGCATGCTGGACGTGCCGTTCGCGATTGTAGACGCCACGACGCTTACCGAAGCCGGTTACGTTGGCGAGGACGTCGAGAATATTATTTTGAAGCTGCTGCAGGCGGCCGATGGCGACGTGCAGAAGGCGCAGCAAGGCATCATTTATATAGATGAGATTGACAAGATCGCAAAGAAGGACGAGAACCCGTCGATCACGCGCGACGTTTCCGGCGAAGGCGTGCAGCAGGCGTTGTTGAAGATTCTTGAAGGTACGGTCGCGAATGTGCCTCCACAGGGCGGGCGCAAGCATCCGCACCAGGAATTTACGCCGGTGGATACGACGAACATTTTGTTCCTGTGTGGCGGAGCGTTTGTCGGGCTGGAGAAGATTATCGAGAAGCGCGCGGGGCGGCGGTCGCTGGGTTTCCATACGGATTCCGCGCCCACGACGCCACAGAAGCGCAATACGGAGCTGCTCGAGCAGGTGCAGCCCGGCGACCTGATCCGCTATGGGTTGATTCCGGAATTTGTGGGGCGCTTGCCCGTTGCCGGAGTGATGAACGACCTGGACAAGAGCGCGCTGGTGAAGATTTTGACGGAGCCAAAGAACGCTCTGCTGAAGCAGTACCAGCGGCTGTTCGAATTCGAGAACGTGCGTTTGCGCTTCACGGACGAGGCGCTGGAGACGGTCGCGGAGTTGGCACTTCAGCGCAAAGTGGGTGCGCGCGGCTTGCGTATGATCCTCGAAGACCTCATGCTGGAGTTGATGTACCACCTTCCCATGCAGCGGAAGGTGCGGGAATTCGTAGTCACGGCGGACATGGTCCGCACGCGCGAAATTAATTGGAGTTTGCTCGAGAAGGCTGGCTAAAGCGCTCGAGCCTTGATCTTGACCGTGCGGTTTGATTTGGGGCGCACGGGTGGAACCCAGGGGTTTTCATGTTCACTCGCGAAAAACAGGAATTGAAGCGCGTGCCGATGATGCCGGTGCGCGATATGGTCATCTTCCCGCAGCAGATGACTCCGTTCATCGTCGGGCGGGAAGCAAGCGTGCGCGCGCTGGAAGAGGCGTTGGCGGGCGACAAGAAGATTTTCCTGTCCACGCAGCACGACGCTTCGGTGGACGATCCCAAGCCGGAAGAGATTTACGCAGTTGGAACGCTCGCGAATATCGTGCAGAGCGTGAAGCTTCCCGATGGCAACATCAAAGTTTTGGTGGAAGGCGTGGAGCGTGCACGGGCTATTTCGATTGCTGCCGAGGAAGGATTCTTCCGGGCAACAGTGCGGCTGCTTTCCGCGCGGGTGGAGCCGTCCCCTCAGGTCGAGCAGACCGTCCAGAAGATTACCGGCTTGTATGAGCAGTTCATCAAACTTTCGCAGAGCCTGAATTACGATACGATGATCGCGGCGGCGCGCGTGGATGATCCGGCGCGGCTGTCGGATACGATCGCGGCCAATCTGCAACTGCCGGTGGATGAGAAACAGGATTTGCTGGAGACCGTGGATCCCGTCGAGCGGCTGAACCGCATTGGGGACATCCTGGAGATCGAGCTTGAAAAGCTGAACGTCGACCGCAACATCAATACGCGCGTGAAGCGCCAGATGGAGCGCGCGCAAAAAGAGTATTACCTGAACGAAAAGCTGAAGGCCATCCAGAAAGAGCTGGGGCGCGGCGAAAAGAACGAAATTGATGAATTGAAGAAGAAGATTGATACGGCCGGGATGTCCAAGGAAGTTCATGAAAAGGCCATTCAGGAGCTGAAGCGGCTGGAGCTGATGCCTCCGATGTCCGCGGAGTCTACCGTTAGCCGCAACTATCTGGATTGGCTGCTGGCGGTGCCTTGGAAAAAGAAATCGAAGGAAATCCGCGACATCAAGGCCGCGGAGAAGATTCTTAACGAAGAGCACTACGGACTGGACAAGGTGAAGGAACGCATCCTCGAATTTCTTGCCGTCCGGCAGTTGGTCAAGAATCCGAAGGGTTCGATACTTTGTTTTGTTGGGCCCCCAGGTGTCGGCAAAACTTCGCTGGCGATGTCTATCGGACATGCGACGGGGCGTAAGTTCGTGCGCGTTTCGCTTGGCGGGGTGCGCGATGAAGCGGAAATTCGCGGCCATCGCCGGACGTATATCGGCGCGCTGCCCGGGCAGATCATCCAGATGATGAAAAAGGCCGGCACGGTGAACCCGATTTTCGTTTTGGATGAAGTGGACAAGATGTCCACGGATTTCCGGGGAGATCCATCAGCGGCGTTGATGGAAGTGCTCGATCCGGAGCTCAATCATTCGTTCTCCGATCACTACCTGGACGTGGAATACGACCTTTCGAAGGTGATGTTCGTTTGCACGGCGAATGTCCTGCATACCATTCCCCAGCCGCTTCAGGATCGCATGGAAATCCTGCGCCTGCCGGGTTATACCGAGCAGGAAAAACTGGAGATCGCCAAGCGCTTCCTGGTGAAGCGCGCGCGGGAAGCTACCGGGCTGACCGAAAAGAATTTGACGTTTACAGACGAAGGGCTTCTTCACATCATCCGGCATTACACGCATGAGGCGGGAGTTCGCAGCCTGGAGCGGGAAATCCAGAATATCGCGCGCAAGATGGCGCGCAAAGTGGTGACCGATGGCGCGACCTCCACCGTGGAGATCACGCCGGCGAACGCGAACGATTTCCTCGGCGTGCTGAAGTACCGCGAATTCTGGCTGGAGAAGCACAACGAAATTGGCTTGACTACGGGGCTTGCGTGGACGGAAGTTGGAGGCTCGGTGCTTTCCACGGAAGCCACGTTGATGGAAGGCAAGGGCCGGCTCACGCTCACCGGAAAACTCGGCGACGTGATGCAGGAGTCCGCGCAGGCGGCAATGAGTTACGTGCGGTCGCGTTCGAATCTGCTTGGCCTGCCGAAAGATTTTTACCGCAACATTGATATTCACGTGCACGTGCCCGAGGGCGCCATTCCCAAGGACGGGCCATCCGCGGGCATCACGATCTGCACTTCGATCGTCAGCGCGCTGACACGAAACGCGGTGCGGCGAGACGTCACGATGACCGGCGAAATCACGCTGCGCGGAAAAGTGCTGCCCATCGGCGGCGTGAAGGAGAAGCTCCTGGCGGCCCACCGAATGGGCTTGCGTACGGTACTGCTTCCGAAGGACAATGAGAAGGACCTAGCGGAAATCCCGCAGGAGATTCTCTCCGGTCTCACGATCCATTTTGTAGAGACTATGGATGAAGTGCTGCAGATTGCGCTGGAGCGGCCCACCGTGCCGCTTGAGCCTCCCGCGGTTGCGCCCGTTGCTGAAGGATTCGTGCCCGGCGCCGAGAAAGACAAGAGTTTGACAAACTGAGCAGCGTTGTTTTGGGCCGACCTCGCCCCGCGGGGTAGCCCCGACAGAGCCGAAGTTGCGCTTGTCGTGGTTGAGGCTCGATGTTGCATGGCGCTGTGGCCAGTTGCAGGTTGGCTCCGACCGTGTCGGGGTCACGCTTGAGAAAGTCTGGTTTGCCCCATCCTGGCAGGTAATTATTCATCGGCCAGTTCGGTGCACCACCTCAAATACAATCCGGAATTTCGCTGGCCGCTTCGCGGCCGCGCAAGACAGGGTCAATTTTCACATCAAAGCTAAGGATATATGCCAAAAGAAACAAACGTTGAAGGAAGCAATCAGATGAGTATCAGCCTTGCGGAGCTGAAGGAAAAGAACATCACAGACCTCGCGCGGATCGCCAAGGAATTGAACATCCCCGGCGCCAGCGGGATGCGCAAGCAGGAGTTGATCTTCCAGATCCTCCGCGCGCAGACCGAAAAAAACGGATTGATCTTTTCCGAGGGGGTGCTGGAGTGCTTGCCCGATGGATTCGGGTTTCTCCGGGCGCCGGAATACAACTATCTCCCCGGGCCGGACGATATCTACGTCTCGCCGTCGCAAATCCGCAAGTTCGACCTGCGCACGGGCGACACGGTTTCCGGGCAAGTACGGCCGCCGAAGGATGGCGAGCGGTATTTCGCGCTGATCAAGGTGGAAGCGGTCAACTTCGAGGATCCGGAGGTCGCGCGGAACAAGATTTTCTTCGATAACCTGACGCCGCTGTATCCGCAGGGCCGGTTGAAGATGGAGACGACGAAAGAGAATATGACCGGGCGCGTGCTGGATCTGCTGTGTCCGGTGGGCAAGGGGCAGCGCGGGTTGATCGTGGCGCCGCCACGCACCGGAAAGACCATGATGCTGCAGTCCATCGCGAATTCCGTGACGGTGAATCATCCGGAGGTCGCGCTGATCGTGCTGCTGATTGACGAGCGGCCGGAAGAAGTTACGGACATGCAGCGCACGGTCAAGGGCGAAGTGATCAGCTCGACGTTTGACGAGGCGCCGCAGCGACACATTCAAGTGGCGGAAATGGTTTTGGAAAAGGCCAAGCGACTGGTGGAGCACAAGCGCGATGTGGTGGTGCTGCTTGATTCCGTGACGCGTCTGGCGCGCGCTTATAACGCGGTTACGCCGCCTTCCGGCAAAGTGCTCTCCGGCGGTATTGATGCGAATGCGTTGCAGCGCCCGCGGCGATTCTTTGCGGCCGCGCGGCACGTGGAAGAAGGCGGCTCTCTCACAATCATTGCCACCGCGCTCATTGATACCGGCAGCCGCATGGACGACGTCATCTTCGAAGAGTTCAAGGGCACTGGCAACATGGAAATCAACCTCGACCGCCGCCTCTCCGACAAGCGCGTGTTCCCTGCCATTGATATTCAGCGCTCCGGGACGCGTAAGGATGAACTGCTGCTTCCGCCGGAGGAGTTGAGCCGTGTGTGGGTGCTGCGCAAGGTATTGAGCCCGCTCTCCACGGTCGAGGCAATGGAGCTTTTGATCAGCAGGCTCACCAAGACCAAGTCGAACGCGGATTTCCTCGGGTCCATGTCCGCACCAACCTAAGCAGGGAATATTTTTTCAACTCAAGTCTCCATAAAAAGAGGCGCAACGAGTTACTCGTTGCGCCTCTTTATCTATTGCCGCAGGTTGCGGCAGGAGCCGTTTGAAATTCTCGCGCTGGTCCTTCCCTGCGGACCAGGCAACTTCCCGGGATCGGGAGGTTCGAGCGTGTCCTCAACGAGTTTTTCACAAACGGCTGCCTGCTGCGCATCCTTCGGCTTCGCGTTGCAGAGGAACGATTCGTCGGACAACTTACCTCCTTCCGGGAACACTTCACCCACAACGGAAACTCTGTGAACAACGCGGCGATTCCGCGGCAAGAAACACAAATCCCGCGGCGGATTGCTTTGGATCGAAACGATTTAGCCGAGTTTCGTTACGGTCGCGCGAACAAGCAGACGTTCACGAGACTCTGTCGCCTTGCCATCGATCCGTATTGGCTTTTGTCTTCGTGTGTCACATCTGCCTCTTCACGCTCAGTGAGGGTCCCGGCGAAACCGGGACGTAAAACTGAGGTAATGCGAAGGTAACCGGAGATGGCAAAACTGTCAAGACCTTTTTACAAGAAATGGTGTTTTTGGCGCATTTTTCGCATAACTTGTTAATTCTAAAGTACCTATCCATTCCTGGGAGGTTAAAAGGCGAAGAATGGAGCGCCATCGGCTCAACCATTGGTTCCGGCTAGATCATTTCGCAGGTTTTCAAGGCCCGGCTTGTTCGTCGATCCAGTGTTTCATGCGCGCTTCCACCACGCCGAGGGGCACGGCGCCATTCTCGAGCACGGCGTCATGAAATTTTCGCACATCGAATTTTGCGCCGAGGCGAGCTTCTGCTTGCGTGCGCAGTTCGCGGATTTTGAGTTGCCCGATTTTGTAGGCCAGCGCCTGGCCCGGCCAGACGATGTAGCGGTCCACTTCGACGGTGATGTCTTGATCGGTTTTTCCGGTGTTGTCCTTGAAAAACTGGATGGCTTGTTCACGCGTCCAGCCCATCGAGTGCATTCCGGTGTCTACGACCAACCGCACCGCGCGCCACATTTCGTAGCTGAGTTGCCCGAATTTCGAATACGGATCTCTGTACATGCCGAGTTCTTCGCCGAGGCTCTCGGAATAGAGCGCCCAGCCTTCGACGAACGCCGAGTACCCGACGTGCTTCCGAAATTCCGGCTCGCCTTCTAGCTCTTGCGCCAGAGAAATTTGCAGATGATGGCCCGGCACGGATTCGTGCAGCGAAAGCGCTTCCATCTCCCATTTTGGCCGCGCGTGGAGATTGTAGGTGTTGACGAAATAGCAGCCGGCCCGCCCCGCGCTCGGCGCGCCAGCTTCGTAATAGGCGGTGGTCTGCGAAGGCGCCTTGAATTCAGGGATCAAGCACACGCCATAGGGGAGGCGCGGCAATTTTCCGAAGAGATGCGCGAGCTCAGGGTCGATTCTCTTTGTGACGATGCGGTATCCGTTCACCAAATCGTCAGGCTTGTCGTAAAAGAATCGCGGGTCGGTGCGCAGGAATTCGGTGAAATCGTGGAAGCTGCCTTTGAATCCGGTGGACGCGATCACTTTGTCCATCTCCGCCCGGATGCGCTTTACTTCGGAGAGACCGATTTGGTGAATCTGCTGCGGGGTCAAGTTTGTCGTGGTTTGCCAACGCACGTGGAAGGCGTAGGCCGCCGAACCGTTCGGCAGCGCAGTGGCGGCAATCGATTCGCGGCATGCGGGCAGATACTCGGAAACTACGTACTCGTGCAGTTTCTGGAAGGAAGGCGCGACGCTGCCTAAATAAATCTGCTTCGCCCGCGCTGTTAATCGCGCCCGCTCTGCCCCTGGAAATCCTGCGGGAAATCTCGTGAAGGGCTCGAGCAAAGGACTTGCCAGTGGATCGGCGGGAATCAGGTCCGCGATCTGTTTCGGAAGATCGCGCAACATCAGCTTAGGCGGCGTGTAGCCTTCCTTTAGCCCGACTTGAAGGAGCGCAAGATTTTGGTCCAGGGTCTTCGGCAGCGCTTCGAGGCGAGCGAGAATGTCCTCATAATCCGCAACCGACTGGCGAGGCATGTTCGCGATCGTTCCCGCGGCGCCCTGTTGGATGCCATCCAGTTGATTCATCGGCATCCAAAGGCTGCCCGGCACAACGTTGCGGAACGGGATCGGGTCGTCGCCGTACTGCAACCCTTCGTCCGCGGTTTCGAGGAGTTCGCGGTAGAGGTCGTAGTTGAACTGCTCCCTGGCCGGAAGCGCGTCGCGCGAAATGGATTTCAGCTGCGCCAGGCTCTCGTGAAGATGGCGAATTCGCGCTGCTATGCCCTCGGGCGATTCGTCGGTCCAGCGACGGTTCTGCCCGGGAAATCCCACGGCGGTCGCCAATCCGGGATACTCCGCCAGCCAGCGTTTCCAGTCGTCGTTGAGGTAGGCGCGGAATTTTCGCGTGGCTTCCGCAGGGTTGTCGTTCGCGCTTGAAACGCCCTGACCCAGCGCCAGCATTGGCATGACAAAAAGCGCACTGCCGGCGGTAATCGCAAGCATTGTGAGCAAACGCATCATCCGGCCCTCCCCGCTTTCGCCAGTTCCCTTTCGCGCTCCATTGCAAGCATAATGATCAGGCGCGCGGTTTCTTCGATGACCATGGCGGTGTTGTCCACGAGCACGGCGTCGGCGGCGCGCACGAGCGGGGAAACTTTGCGCTCGCTATCACGCTTGTCGCGCTCGATCACTTCATCGAACACTTCGGCGAGAGTTAGTCTTTCGCCTTTTTCCTGGTGCTCTTTCCAGCGGCGTTCGGCGCGTTCTTCCGGCGAAGCATCCAAGAAAATCTTCAGCTCAGCATTTGGAAAAACGACCGTGCCGATGTCGCGGCCTTCCATTACCACGCCACCGCCCGCGCCGGCGCGCTGCTGCTCGGCAACCAGCGGCTCGCGCACCTCCGCGATGGTCGCCAGCCGCGACGCTGCTTGCGCCACCTCCGGTGCGCGAATTTCCTTCGTGACGTCCAGTCCATCCAGAAAGACGCAATTCTTCGCCCCGGCCTGTTCGTACTCCGGCGTGGGCGCGCGCAGCTCGATGTGCGTTTCTTTCGTGAGCGCCCCCAGCTGCGTTTCATCGTCCAGTGAAACACTCTGTCGCAGCGCCTTCAAGGCGAGAGCGCGGTACATGGCGCCGCTATCAAGATACAGATAGCCGAGCAGTGCGGCGACGCGGCGCGCGACGCTGCTCTTCCCTGATCCGGCTGGGCCGTCGATGGCGATGGTGAGTTTGGGCATTTATGTGGCACAGCCATTTTTGGATGTGCGCATTTCTCTCAATAGATTAAAAACGAGCACCGGCGGGAGTGTCCGGGCAACTCAATAGCCCATGATGTTGTAGCCGCAATCGACGTAAATCGTTTCACCGGTGATGCCGGAGCCCGCTTCCGAAAGCAGGAATACGGCGGTACCGCCCACTTCAACCGGGTCCACGTTGCGTTTCAGTGGAGCGCGGTCGGCGTGCGCCTTTAGCATGTCGCCGAGATTGGAGATTCCGCGCGCGGCAAGTGTCTTGATCGGTCCGGCGGAAATGGCGTTGACACGAATGCCGCGCGGACCGAGATCATTCGCGAGATAGCGGACGCTGGCTTCGAGCGCCGCTTTGGCCACACCCATCACGTTGTATTTCGGCACCACTTTTTCCGCCCCGTAATACGTCATGGTGACAATTCCGCCGCCGGAGGTCATCAGCGGCGCGGCCGCGCGCGACACGGCAATCAGCGAATACACACTGACGTCATGCGCAATACGAAATCCTTCACGCGAAGTGTTCAGGAATTCACCTTTCAATTCTTCCGCCGGGGCAAACGCGACGCTGTGCACGATGCCATTCAACACGCCGTACTGTGCTTTTAGCTGCGCGAAGAGCTTCGCGATTTGCTCGTCGGAGGAGACATCGCACATGAAGCCCACCGCGCCCGGCAAGTCGGTGATCAGGTCCTTGGCTTCCTGCTCGAGGCGCTCGTTTTGATAGGTGATGGCCAGGCGCCAGCCGGCTTCGTGCAGTTTTTTCGCTATGGCCCACGCGATGCTGCGCTTGTTCGCGAGGCCGAAAATTACCGCTGTTTTTTGCGCATCACTCATTCTTGAGTCCTCAGTTGTTAGTTGTTAGTTCTCCGTTTTTAGTAAACAAAAAAAGGAAAACCAAAGACTTTTATTCCGGTTCGATATTCCAACTATTTCCGTTTCCACCATCTGAGACGAGCGATTCAGGTGCGGTGAAACGCTTTCTCTATCTCTTTCAACGAATAACGAAGCACGACAGGCCGGCCGTGCGGGCAGCTCATTGGGCAGTCCGTTTTGGCCAAAGCGTCCAGCAGCCACTCCATTTTCGAGTGTTCCAGCGGCATGTTCACTTTGATCGCCGCGTGGCACGCTGTGGATGCGGCGATTTTTGCTTGCAGCGTTTCTATCGAAATCGCGGCGTTTTCGCGTTCGATGCCGTCGAGGATTTCTGTGAGGAGTTTTTCCGCGTCGGGCGCTCCGACGCCTGCGGGGACGGCTTGGATAGCGACACTTTTCGGGCCCATGGGTTCGACTTCGAAGCCGTTGGCCGCCAACTCTTCGGCGATTCGTTCGAATGTGACGATTTGGCGCGGCGAAAGTTCAGTCACCAGCGGCATCAGCATGCGTTGGGCTTCGATTTTTCCGGCGCGGCGGGCTTCAAGGTGCTGCTCGAACAGGACGCGCTCGTGCGCCACGTGCTGGTCCACGATCCACAGGCCTTCGCCGTTTACCGCAATGATGAAACTTGCGCTCACTTGACCCAACGGCTTGAGATCGGCGATTTGTTCCGGGCGCGGGAGGCTCGCGGGAGCATCCGCGCTCGGAGGGGCGAGATTCGCGGCCCAATTCCCAGCGGCGGAAAACTGCGCCGGCGCGACGCCGCTACCAAACGCGATTCCTGATTCGAATGGAATGCGCTGCTCGAGTGGCCGCAGGGGCGCGACCGCGACGTCGAATCCGCCGTCCGAGCCGACTCCGGAACCCAAGCCGATTTCCTCCACTGGAGGAATGATCGCGCGCGGCACTCCCGATTCGATTGGTGCGGGCGTGATTCCGCTGGAAAATGTCCCATTGCCGGCGCCGGCGGACTGCGGCGTAGCAGTCGCCGCAGCAGCGGCAAAACTGGCGATGGGCCGCGCGCCCATCAGCGCCCGGCGAATGGCATCGCGAGTGAAATCGTGGACGAAGCTTGAGCGGCGGAAGCGCACTTCGATTTTTGCGGGATGCACATTGACGTCCACTTCGTCGTACGGCATCTCCAGAAAAAGCAGAGTCGCGGGAAAAACCGCCGGCGGCAGAATGTTGCGATAGGCTTCGTGAATCGCGTGCAGGATCAGGCGGTCGCGCACCAGGCGGCGGTTCACAAAAATGTAGATGCCGTTGCGGTTTGCGCGCTGGATGTCCGGCCGCGACGTGAAGCCGCTCACCGTCAGCGACGATCTTTCTTCTTCGGGGTCGAGAGCCGGTTCGGTGATGGCGGCGCGGAAGGGCGCGGATACGGTGGGAATTTCAACGAGTTCGTCGAGCGATTGACGGCCGAAGAGCTGGTAGACGCGATCGGCCGGTTTTTCGGCGGGCGGACAGTTAATGATCTCCTGCGTCGGCGTGGTGAGAATGAATTGCTTGCCGGGATTAGCGAGCGCGTAGTGCGTGACTAGTGAAGCGATGTGGCCAAGCTCCGTGGTGTCGGATTTCAGAAATTTTCTGCGTGCGGGAACGCAATAAAAAATATCGGCGACGCTGATGGTTGTCCCTGCGGGAAGGCCGGCGGGCTTCACGCCAATGAGTTTTCCACCCGCGAATTCAACGCGCGTCCCTTCGGCTTCCACACCATCGCGCGTTTCGAGCAATAGCCGCGAGACGGCGGCAATCGTCGGCAACGCTTCCCCGCGAAAGCCTAGGGTGGAGATGGACAATAAATCGTCGGCGGAACGCAGCTTGCTGGTGGCGTGGCGCTCGAACGCCAGCAGCGCGTCGTCATGCGTCATGCCGTAGCCGTCGTCAATCACGCGGATCATGCGCTTGCCGCCCTGTTCGACTTCGATGCGAATGGTGTTCGCGCCGGCATCCAGCGCGTTCTCGAGCAGCTCCTTCACAACGGAAGCCGGGCGCTCCACAACTTCGCCCGCGGCGATTTTATTCGCCACCGCTTCCGGCAATATGCGAATGCGGCTCATTTTTCTCTACTGACTTCCTTGATGGCAATGCCAAGCTGATCGAGCTGCTCTTTATCCACCGGCGACGGTGAGTCGGCCATCAAATCCTGGGCGGCGGTGGTTTTGGCGAAGGCGATGACTTCGCGGATGGATTTTTCGCCGGCGAGGAGCATGACGACGCGGTCGATGCCGAGCGCGATGCCGCCGTGGGGCGGCGTGCCGTAGGTCAACGCATCGAGGAAGAAGCCGAAGCGGCGGCGCAACTGCTCTTCGCTGAGGCCGAGGGCTTTGAAGAGGCGCTCTTGAATGTCCTGGCGGTGGATTCGAATGCTGCCGGAGCCGAGTTCGTAGCCGTTGAGAACAAGGTCGTAGCCTTTCGAACGCACTTCCCAGGGCGCGGATTCCAGCTTTTCCAGATCTTCGTCAACGATGCCGGTGAAAGGATGCTGGGCGCTGACCCAGGTTTTGTCGGTTTCGCTCCATTCGAACAGCGGGAAACCTGTGAGCCAGAGGAATTTCCATTGGGATTTGTCTATGACGCCGAGCGCTTCGCCGAGGTGCAAGCGCATTTGGCCGGCGATCAATGCGGCGGCTTCGGTGCCTTTGATTTGTTCTTTGGCGGAGACGGCGACGACTAGATCGCCGGGCTTCGCGCCGCAAGCTTCGGCGAGTTTTTTCACGTTTTCCGGACCGATCAGTTTTTCGACGGCCGAGGTCAGGCCTTCCGGCGCGACTTTCACGAAGTAAACGCCGCGCGCGTGCAGCGATTTCGCTTTCTCGGTTAGTTCGTCGAGCTGTTTGCGCGAATATGCTGCTGCGGCCGGGGCTGCCAATGCGAAGATGTTGCCTTCGATCTGCAGCTTCTGCTTGGCTTCCTCCGGAAAGCAATGGGTCACTTCGTGCAGTTCCATGCCGAAGCGCAGGTCCGGCTTGTCGCTGCCATACTTTCGAATGACGTCCTTGTACTGCATGTGCGGGAATGGCGCTGTTACCTTGATGCCGGCGACAGCGCAGGCGCGCACCATGACCTGTTCGATCACATGAAAAATATCTTCCTGGCGCGGGAAGGACATTTCGAGATCGAGCTGCGTAAATTCGAGCTGGCGGTCGGCGCGCTGATCTTCATCGCGAAAACATTTGACGATCTGAAAGTATTTGTCCAGCCCGGCAATCATCAGGATCTGCTTGAAGATTTGCGGCGATTGAGGCAGCGCGTAGAATTGGCCATGGTGGATGCGGCTGGGCACGAGAAAATCGCGCGCCCCTTCCGGCGTCGAGCGCGTGAGCATTGGCGTTTCGACTTCGAGGAAGCCCATCTCGTCCATGACCTTGCGGATTTCGAGGATGATTCGATGGCGCAGCGCGAGGTTGCGGTGCGGCTTCGGGCGGCGCAAGTCGAGATAGCGGAAGCGCAAGCGCGTTTCTTCGGCGGCGTTGATTTCGTCTTCGATCGGGAAGGGCGGCGTCTTGGCGTTGTTCAAAATGTGCAGCTTGGATGCGACAAGTTCCACTTCGCCGCTAGCCAATTCCGGATTGGCTTTCTGGCGCTTGATGACTTTGCCTTCGACAGCGACGACGAATTCGCTGCGGGCCTGCTCGGCTTTGGCGTGGGCGGCGGGCTGCGTTTCTTTGTTGAACACCACCTGAACGATGCCGGTGCGGTCGCGTACGTCGAGGAAAAGCAAATTGCCGAGGTCGCGGCGACGCGCCACCCAGCCCATCACCAGGGCGTCGCGGTTTTCGTCCTTGGCGCGCAGTTCGCCGCAGTTATGTGTGCGCTTCAGATTGCCCAGAAAATCCAGCACGGTGATCTTTCCTTTCGAAATGACCGCGACGTTTTGTTCGTGCAAAAAACCGCACGGGTCTAAAGGCCCGCCGCTACACGGACTTTCGCAAATGCTCGAGTAAATCCGCTTCCGTAAACTTTGTCTGCGATCCGTCGGCCAGCGTCTTCAGCGTCCACAGGCCTTCGGAGACTTCATTATCGCCGAGGATGAGGGCGAAGCGTGCGCCCAATTTGTCCGCCTGGCCGAGGGCTTTGCCAAATCTTTGCTCGACGGGGGGCAGCTCGACGCTGAAGCCGGCCTTGCGCAAGTGTTTCGCGGCGCGGATGGCGGTGGCACGAGCTTTTTCGCCCATCCAGGCGATATAAACGTCGCGGCCTTTGGGCGCAGGCACTTTGCCACTCTCCTGCAGAGACAAGATCAAGCGATCTTCGCCGATGGCGAAGCCGATCCCCTTGGTTGGTGGACCGCCGAGGAGTTCGACGAGGCCGTCGTAACGGCCGCCGCCGCAGACGGCGTTCTGCGAGCCGAGTCCTTGCGCCGTGATTTCGAACGTGGTGCGCATGTAATAGTCCAGGCCGCGGACGAGCCGCCAATTCTCTCGGTAAATGACGCCGCGCATTTCGAGCTGATGTTTTACGGCCGCGTAATGCGTTGCGCAGTCTTCGCAGAGATGGTCGGCGATGTGCGGCAATTTGGCGATGATGCTCTGCTCGCTTTCGAGTTTCGAATCGAGTACGCGCAGCGGATTCGTCTCAATGCGGCGTTGGCTGTCTGCGCCGAGCTTCTCCTTTACCTTCAGCAATTCAGCGCGCAGCAATTCAACGTATTTGGGCCGACACTCGCGGCACCCGATCGAATTGATGTCCAGTTGCACGCCCTGCAATTCGAGCCGGTCGAAAAACGTCATGACCATTTCGATCACTTCGGCGTCAATGGCAGGAGCGTCGCTCCCGCCCAACACTTCCGCTCCGATCTGATAAAACTGCCGGTAGCGCCCCTTCTGCGGCCGCTCGCGCCGAAACATCGGCCCCATGTAGTAGAGCTTCACCGGTTGCGCCAGCGACTGCATCCCATGTTCGATGTATGCGCGGCAAACCGAGGCAGTCGCTTCGGGTCGTAAACTAACCGATGTCTCATCGCCGTCTGCAAACGAGTACATCTCCTTCGATACGACGTCGGTGTCTTGCCCAATCGAACGCGCGAAAAGCTCGGTTGGCTCGAAAATGGGAACCCGGATTTCGCCAAAGCCGAAGGTGGAGAAGATCGCGTGCGCCGTTTGCTCGACGCGGTTCCACAACGCCGTCTCCGGTGGCAGCAAGTCGCGCGTGCCCTTGATGGCCTGAAATTTGCGCCGTTCTTCTTTTTTTGCTGCGCCTTCGCTCACTCGACAGGTTCCTCGCGATAGATATTTTTGTACTCGACGTAGCGCTGCGCATACGCGTCAATGGATGCCTGATCGATCCCCGTCAGCAGGCGCTTCACTTTTCCCGGCGAGCCCATGACCAAACTGCCCGCCGGTATCGCGGTACGCTCGGTGAGCAGCGTGCCCGCCGCAACGATGCTGCCTGCGCCCACCGTCACGCCATTCAGGATCACCGCGCCCATGCCGATGAGGCAGCGCGACTCGATGGTGCAGCCATGCAACGTCACGGAATGCCCGATGGTCACGTCGTCGCCAAGAATCAGCGGCCACTCATCGCGCATGACGTGGCAGACCGAGCCGTCCTGAATATTGGTACGCGCGCCGATGCGAATATAATGCACGTCGCCGCGAATCACCGTGCACGGCCACACACTCGAATCCTCGCCGATGACCACGTCGCCGATGATGACCGCGGCGGGGTCAACGTAGGCGGAAGCCGCAATCTGCGGGCACTTCCCGCGATAGGGTCGAATCATGCTATCCCTTTGATTTGCCCAGAGATAAGACGGGCACGGCCCATTCGACTAGCTCAGGGTGAACACGCCGCGCCCTCTGCCAGCGGCGCGCAGAATCAAACAGAGTGAAGATAACATTCAGCCAGAAAACTGACAAGGAAGCGCGGGGATTGGCTGGTGGTGCTCTCGATTCATCCTGCCTTCTGCGAACATCAGGAGGCCAACCTTGCGGGGGCGCTGAATTCGCACCTATAATCCAATGTCTTTGCGGCGCTGCGCCGCGTGCAGAGCTGGGAGGAATCGTGCCCGTTGGGACTGCGTTTCACGAGCGAACGCTGGCGTTGTGCGAGAGCCTGAACTACCGCGAATGGTCGGGCTATTACACGGTCAGCGTGTACGAGATGCATCACGAGCACGAGTACAACGCCATTCGGAATTCGGTCGCGTTAATTGATATTTCTCCGCTCTTCAAATATCGCGTGACGGGGCGGGATGCCACGAAATTCGTGAACCGCGTGATTTCGCGCGACATTAACAAGGTCACGGTGGATCAGGTGATCTACTGCTGCTGGTGCGATCCGGAAGGAAAAGTGATTGATGACGGCACGATTACTCGGCTCGGCGAGAATAATTACCGCTGGACGGCGGCGGACCCCAGCTTGCGCTGGTTCCGGCAAAACGCGCTGGGGCTGGACGTAGGCATTGAAGATATTTCCGAGCAGACGGCGGCTCTGGCGCTGCAAGGGCCGATGTCGGGCAGGCTATTGCGCGAAGTGACGGACGCGAAAATCGAAAACCTGAAATATTTTCGCATGACGCGCGGGAAAATCGCCGGCGTCCCGGTGGACATTTCGCGCACGGGATATACGGGCGACCTGGGCTTCGAAGTTTGGATGCCTTGGATAGATGCGGTCAAAGTGTGGGACGCGCTGATCGCAAAGGGCAAAGCGTTCGATATTCATCCGGCGGGGATGATTGCGTTGGACATCGCGCGAATCGAAGCCGGGCTGATTTTAATCGACGTGGATTACACCTCGAGCAAGAAAGCGCTGATCGAATCGCAGAAGTATTCACCAGCGGAGATTGGGCTGGGAAAACTTGTGGATTTGAAAAAAGATAACTTTGTGGGACGCGACGCACTCGCGTTGGAAGCGAAAAAAGGCGCGGAGCGCGCGCTGGTGGGATTGGAAATCAACTGGAACGAAGTGGAAGCGCTATACGACATATTGAAAATGGCGCCGCAAGTGCCGGGCATGGCCTCGCGCGTCGCCGTGCCAGTGTACCGCGGCAGCCGACAAGTGGGTAAAGCGACGTCAACGACGTGGTCGCCGACGCTGAAAAAAATGATAGCGCTGGCGTGCGTAAGCCGCGAGAATTCCAAGGTTGGGGCGCAACTCAGCATAGAAATGACCGTGGAAGCGGTGCGGCACACGGTTTCAGCAAAAGTGGTTGCGATGCCATTCTTCAATCCGCCAAGAAAAACGGCCGTGCCAACAATTTAGCAGTGGGACTCAGTTTCAAGGAGTCGCCTGGGAGCGAATCTTGGACTCATTGCGACTTGCGACGGCCTTACTTCTTTTTCCGATCTTACTCTCCGCCCAGAACTCCGACCCAGCCAAACAAAGCAAAGCGCAGAAGAACCCGTGCGACTGGGCGCAGACTCAGCAGGAAATGAACCAATGCAGCGGTGAGCAATACCGCAAAGCCGACGCCCGCCTGAATGCCATCTATGCCAAGCTGATTGGCCTGATGGGCAAGGACATAACTGCGCCGCAGCAAGGGAACGACAGCGACGGAAAGAACTACAATGAAACCGCCATCCAAAAGCTACGAGCAGCGGAAAAAGCATGGATTCAATATCGAGATTTGCATTGCGATGCCGCTCGGCAGCAATTTGAGGGTGGGAGTATCAGCCCTATGGTCTGGGCGGATTGCATGAGAACTACGACAGATCATCGAATCGAAGATTTGGAGAACGCCTACGAATCCCCAGATAGGAAGCTCAAATAAAGCTGTTTTCGACAGCCCACTGTGTTGATGCCAGCCCGGCGGGCAACTTGTTCAGGCGCAATTCATCATTGGGTTAACCGATTGTATTTTTTCAGGACGGCGCGGAGTTTGTCGTGGGGGAGCGCGATGACTTTGTGATCGTTGATGCCGGTCATAGTTTCGGCGGCAACCATGGCGTTGATGATGGCTTCTTCGGTGGCCTGGACGGTGGCAGCGAAGAGCGGCTCGATCTTGTCATTGGGCAACATTTTGAGATCGACGACGTGGTCGGCGGCCGCGGCACCGGGATTGGCGGTCGAAAACGCGATAAAAATATCGCCGGAGCCGTTGCCGGAGATGCTGCCGTTGCGGCCAAGACCAAGAGAAACACGGCGCGCGAGGCGCTTGAGCTGATGCGAGACGAGCGGAGCGTCGGTGGCAACGATCACGATGATCGAGCCGCGGTCCAATTCGTTGAAGGACGCGGAGGCATACGCGGGATCTTCGGGAATTTCCCTGCCGACGGGTACGCCCGCGATGCGCAAATTCGGGCGCACGCCATAGTTGCATTGCACCAAAACGCCCACCGTGTATCCGCCGGATTTTTCGGCGAGCTTACGCGAAGAGGTGCCGATGCCGCCCTTGAATTCATTGCAGATCATCCCCGTGCCGCCGCCGACGTTGCCTTCCTGGACCGCGCCGGACGCCGCGGAATCAATGGCGCGAAATGCGTGCTCGGACTTGACGTGAAAGCCGTTGATGTCGTTGAGCCAGCCATCCCAGGTTTCCGCCACGACTGGCAAAGACCACCAATAACCGGTCGGATCGGGCTGCCCGTGCATAACGCGCCATTGAATAACGGCGTCACGCACTACGCCCACGCTGTGCGTGTTGGTGATCATTACGGGACCTTCGAGGAAGCCGGACTCTTCTACCCAGGTCGTGCCCGTCATTTCGCCGTTGCCGTTGAGCGACCACCAGCCGGCGAAAACGGGATTGCTCATGGAGTCTTTTCCGCGAGGCAGCACGGCGGTTACTCCCGTTCGAACGGGGCCTTTGCCGACTTGGAGTTTTCCTTCGCCGGAAATGAGTGTGGTGTGGCCAACAAGGACGCCGGCAACGTCGGTGATGGCGTTGAGCGGGCCGGACGCGCCGTCAAAAGGAACGCCGAGATCGCGGGCGCGCGGCTTGGCGGGTGGATGTTCTTGGGCAAACGCTAGGAAAACCACCGACAGCGAACAAACACTCAGAGCGAGAGAGCGCAGACCAGCAAATCGCATCATGGATTATTTTTTCTCCCAGGAAGATCGTGCGGAAAGCAGAAGCTCCGTATTTCTCTTCACGGCCTTTTCGAGCAGCGCAGCTTGCTGCGCCGCAAGTTTCCAATCACCCTTTTCGACGGCCTCGGTCAGCCCCGGGAATTCCAAATGCGCGTAGGTGTAGCGCGAGGCGTAGAGAAGGTGTTGAAACCACGGGCGGCCGGGAATGCCCGCTGGGTCGAGCCAGTTGGATTCGACTTGGAGAAGCTGATCGTTGAGGCGCTGAATTTTCTCCGGCGAGACGCTGCCCGCAAGAAGATCGCGCGCAGAAGCTTCGTGCAGAACGTGGCCCGCCTTCTCGAAATCCGCGATGCGAGAATGCAACCGTTTCAGATTGACATGCGACTTCAGATTATTTTTGTCTTCCAGCTCGCGGAGGAACTGTTCGAGCGCCGAGCCGTTGAAGCCAAAATCAAATGGCAAAACGTCCGCGTTTGCCAGGCGCAGCGCGACAAGTCCCCAGATGCGCGTGAGCGCAACGTGGTATTCGAAATTGGGATCGCCGATCTCGGACATCCAATAATGGTCGTCATACATCGAGTGATACACGCCATAGTCGCCGGTGAAGCCCAGGTTGATGACCGGCCGGCCCAGATGATTGAGAAAAACAGTGTGATCGGAGCCGCTGCCGATGCGCGTTTCGACCAGCGCGCTGTCAAAAGGCACGGTACTGGCTTTCGAATCGCGCTTGGTGGTGGTGCGCCAGGCTTCATACAGCGATCGCCCGGACGGCGCGCGAACGTCCTTGGAAGCTTCGACGAGCAACGGCGCAAGCGACGCGACGGCGGACGGCGCGAAGCTGAGGCCTTCCTGGCCCGCGGTGGTCGCGGCGCCCGCGACGGATTCGTCGACGTTCAAATACGCCACGAGTTTTTTCTTGAGATCGTCGGCAAATTGCTCGCCCCATTCCGTTGAGCCCGTGAGCGCGTATTCTTCGCCATCCCAACTGCAAACGATGATGCTGCGCCGCGGCCGAAGGCCCCGCTGCTTGAGTTCGCCGAGGGAGCGCGTGAGCTCCATCATCGAAGCCGTGCCGCTCGAAGGATCCACGCCGCCGAAGGCCCACGCGTCGCGATGATTGCCGAGGAGCACCCATTCTTCGGGAAGTTCGCTGCCGCGAATGCGCGCTTCGACGACCGTGTAGGGCTGCATGCTCGTGTCCATGTCTATTTTCATGTGGACTCTCACGGCGCCCGTGAGGCGATACGTGATGGGCAGCGCGCCCTGCCACTCTTTCGGCGCTTCGGGGCCGTTCATGTTTTCGAGAAGCGGCTTGGCATCACGCCAGGAAAGTGGGAGCGCGGGAATTTTCGGAAGTGAGAGCGCTTCGGCCGGAGCGATATGTTTTGCTCCGGGCACCGAGGCCCAGCCGGGCGTGGTGGGATCGCCGGGAACAATGAAATCGTACGTGATCGCGCCGCGCTGGATGTAGCTCTCCGGACCCCACGGCCCATCGGGGAAAACTTTCCCGTGAGTGTAGCCCTCTTCGGCGGGATCGGAATAGATGAGCAGAGCCGCCGCGCCTTCGCGCTCGGCCGTCAGTGCTTTAAAGCCGCGATAGCTGTAGGGATTCGAATAGCGGACCAGGACGATTTTGCCTTTGACGGCAATACCGTTTTTTCGCAAGACATCGTAGTCTTCGGGATTGCCGCTGTGCGCGTAGACGACTTCGGCGGCGACGTCGCCGGAAGCCGAGTAGCCGAAGTAGGCGCCGGAGACCGCGGGATTTTTTGTGTCGGGATCGACGTCGTACGGGTCTTCGCGAAGAGACGCGGTGAAGTGGACGGGCTCGGTCATTTCGAGTGAGACGCTGAGGGGTTTCGAATGCAAGACATTGTACCGGCGGAGGGTGACGTCTTCCCAGCCCTGCTTGCGCCACTCGTCGGCAACGAAATCGGCGAGTTTATTGTTGCGTTCGGAAGCGGCGGGATGCGGTTCGGCAGTGAGCGTGCGATGCCATTCGCGTGCTTTGTCGGGCGAAGGAATGGATTGAAATGTGGTTTCGAGCTCGTGCTCGCTGGCAGCGTGCGCGGTAGAAAAACCGAGGATAGACTTGGAGGGTGATGCGTCTTCCTTGAGTTGAGCGGAAAGCGTGAAGGACTCGATCAGCAAAAACGCGAACGAGATTAGAAAACGGCGTGAACGAAGGACCATTTTTGATTCGTTCTCCAAGTATGCGAGGAAACGGAGTGCAGAGAATGACAGCCAGTCGGCCGCGCTTCAAGCGGAAAAAACTTTTGCTAGCGCTGAATGCAAGGCGCGCGCGATCAGAGCGGATTCCTCCGGTGAAATCGTGAACGGTGGCGCGAGGAGGATGTGATCGCCGCGAAGGCCGTCCACGCAGCCTTGCGTGGGATACGTCAGCATGTTTTCATCAAGGCCGGCCTGGCGAACTTTTTCGGCGATGATTTCGGATTTCGGGAAAGGCTCCCGCGTGGCTTTGTCTTTGACAAATTCGACACCAAGAAGCAACCCGAGGCCACGGATATCGCCGACATTGGGATGCGATTGCAGGGGAGAAAGTGCTTCGCGCAAATTGTTGGTGGCGGGAAGCACGCGTTCGAATAAATTGTGTTTTTCAAGATAGTCGAGGACAGCGTTGCCTGCGGCCGTGGAAACCGGGTGCGCTTGATACGTGAAGCCATGCATGAACGTGCCGGAGCCGCGTTCGAACGCTTCCACGACGCGCGCGGAAACGAGCACGGCGCCGAGCGGCGCGTACCCGCTGGCAACTCCCTTCCCGACCAAAATAATGTCCGGCTCGATGTTCCAGTGCTGGACGGCGAACGGTTTTCCAGTGCGGCCCATCCCGGTCATGATTTCGTCGGCGATCAGAAGAATGCCGTTTTTGCTGCAAATTTCGGCGATGCGCGCGGCGTAGCCCTCGGGAGGCACGGCGGCGCCGAGCGTGGCGCCAACGATGGGTTCAAAAATAAAAGCGGCTGCTTGCTCTCGCACGTGTTCGAGCAAATGAATTTGCAGATCGTCGGCACACGCAAGTTCGCACTGCGGAAACGTCTTTTCGAACGGGCAGTGATAGCAAAAACACGGCGCGATGTGGCCCCACTCGGAGAGAAGTGGTTCGTACGGCGCGCGGCGCGAAACATTTCCGCTGACGGACATCGCGCCAAGCGTGCTGCCGTGATAGCTCTGGCGCCGCGAGAAAACGCGGTAGCGATCTTTCAGGCCGATTTCGAGATGATACTGCCGCGCGAGTTTTATCGCGGTCTCCGTGGCTTCAGAACCGCCGGAAGTGAAATAAACGCGGCCGCCATTGCAAAAATTCGCTGGAGCGAGGGCGAGGAGCCGTGCCGCAAGTTTTTCCGCTGGAGCCGAATGAAATTGCGACGTGTGCGCGAACGCGATCTGCGCGGATTGCTCGGCCATCGCGCGCCCGATCTCTTGCACTCCGTGTCCGATGCTGACGACTGCGGCCTGCCCGGAAGCATCCAGGAAGCGGCGGCCATCGGAGGCAATAATCCAGCAGCCCTCGCCGCGAACGGCGACCGGAAATGTCTTCTTAAAATTGCGGGGGAAAAGTCCGCTGCTCGTCGGCATGAGATGTCCGCGCAGCGATTGTAGCAGAGTCGCAACTGCGCGCCGCAGGACACTCTGTTCCTCGAACGCGCCGGCGAAAACGCGGCGCTCTCTAACAAGTATGGGTGTCGCAGCGTGTCGCGCTTAGTGCGGCTGCACTTCGACCGGCTCGGGCAAGTGTATGCTTCCCCGCATCAGTTCCCCGATGCTCAGATTCTGTCCGTGCTGGACGTAGCGCGCCAGGACGTTTGGCTGAAGCCAATCCAGACCCCAGGCGTCTTCGACGGCAACAATGGTGTAGGAACCGGGAATGACGCCCTGCAAAAGGAAGGTCCCGTCGAAGTCGCTTTGGTCCCGCCGGAAGAATTCAATGTGTGCCTCCGGATCTTTCGGCACGAGAGCGACCATGATGCCGGCAACCGGTTTGTCTTTCTTATGTACTACTCCTTCGATGGAGACGACACCCGCGGAGAGAACAGCGGTCATCTCCAGCCCGGCGCCTGGCGTAACAATCACATCGTGGCCCGGTGAATCACCGGCCTGCGAAGAGGTTCGAACAACGGAATAGATTTTTGTTGGGGTGCCGAACCGAATCGCGTATCTGCCGGGCGCCAGATTTTCAAAAGTATTCTGCCCGGAAGGATCCCCCTGCTTGAACGCAACAACACGCAGCCGTGAATCCTGCAAGCTGACAAAATACTGCTTGGGAAGCGGTTCCGGGCCGGGCATTTTGATAGTCACCTTCAGGCTGCTGAGAGGTTCACCGCGAGAATTGCCCAGCTCCTGCCCATCGCGGGCGATGTCGATGTCAGTGGATACCTCCATCTGGCCGGAATTTGAATTCTGCGCCCTCACCGTATAGCGCCCGGGTGGAACACCGCTCAATTCATAAACTCCGGGCGCCACGGGCCGCATGCCTTCCGTCTGGACAACCTGGACAGAGTCGAAATCACGTTTCTGCAGCATTGGCATGGTGAAACTAGTCTGCTGGCCCTGCTCGTCCACAGGGACTCGTAAAATAAGATGTAATGCCGGAGCGGGATTGAGGTGTATCTCGAATTGCAACCGATCGCCGCCCTTCACCTCAATTGAAGTGGCGCGGTCCGCTTCCGTGGCGCCATTGTAGTAAGTCGTCGGGTAGACGACGTCCAACGCAGGCGAGACTTGTGAAGCTCGATGGCCCGCTGCCTCCGGCGCGGTCACCGGATGAATCGCATACCAGGGTCTTGCAGTAACGGAAATAAAATAATTGCCGGGACGGAGCAGGTTGAAGTCGAAAAACCCCCGGTCGTCAGTGGTGGAATTAAAGAGGCGGCCGATGCGAGTGATTCCCCCATTATGGCTTTCGAAATAGAGCGTGACTTGGGCGTTTCGAACGGGATCACCGAATTCATCAATCACGTGGCCCGAGATGAACGCCATCGGCGTCAGCCGCAGAACCAGATTCTCGGTCGAGAATTCCGAGCCGGTCACAATCGCGGTGGAGAACTGTTCATGTTGCTCGTATGCTGCGGAGAGAAATCCACGTTTCGCTCCCTGCAAGGAGTATTTTCCAGGCTTGAGTTGCAAAAACTCAAAATGACCGCTTTCGGAGGAGATCATGGAGGTAACTTTCCCCTGGTCTTTTGTTTCCGCGATGGAGATGCGCGTCTCGGAGAGCGGTGCGCCAGTCATAGCGTTCACGACGGTTCCCGCAATCTTGAATGATTGCCCGGCCTGCGGCCTTTCTTGCACTGAAGGATTGGAGTATTGCCCGGCATCTGCAACGGCGGTTTGCAACAACGCCAGTCCAAAGACGGTATTCAGAATACAGCGCAGCGGCGCGGTCAATCTCATTGCGAATTGCCCTCCGCAAGCAGTTTTAAGCGCAGGCGCTCCTTCTGGCCGGCGTTGACGTGGATAACTTGCCCCTGGGGCTCGAGTTTGCGCAGCGTTTCCTGAGTGGTGGATGCCAACTCGTGGTGCTGCTGTTCGAACGCAACGACCAAATAGGAACCGGGCGGGAGCTGCTCTTCCGAAAAGGCTCCGTCAGGAGCGCCGGTCCTCTCACGGAATTGTCCCGAACTCCCGGCGAGCGGAAGAAAATAGACGTAACTCTCAGAGCGAGCAGTATCGCCATACTCTCGCGAGTTCTTTGAATTGCTTGGTTCCTCGACCGTGCCGCTCACTTCGGCACCGTCGTCGCGCAGCGTGAGTTCGATGGGAGGGCTCGAGCTGCCCATTCCCACTTCAAATGGTTCGCTAAGCAAGTCAGTGCCGCCGGACAGAATGGAAGCCACATAACCGACACCAGTTTCGGCGTGAACGTGATAACGGCCGGGGCGAACGTTGGGAATGACCAAGGTATGTTCACGAGTGCCTTCCTCCGGTTGCGACCCCCCGCCTCCACTCGCGCCAAAATCCTCGAGGGGCGTGAGCGTCACGTGGACACTGGTGCTCCGGTGTGGTGAGCCATTCGACAAACTGCCAGCAGGTTCCTCGGGAGGTTCGCCGAATGCGCTCTGGCCCGTGCTGAGCTGCTCCCGCACATTCACGCTCAAGGTGGAATTGGGCACAAGAGTAATTGGAGGCAGTTCGACCGCCCCACCATGCATCGAAAAATTCAAAATCCCCGTTGAGCCCGGCTGGGCGTTGGGGTTGGAGTTGGCATCTGCTTGCAGCGTGTAGCTACCTTCGGGGAGCGATCCCACAATCTGTTCTTCCGCCTGGTTGTAGCCGAGAGAGTAGCCGGGACCGGGATGCCCGAGCGGATAGACACGAACATTGAGCGTCAGCCCCGCTGCTGCGTTCGCGACGGGAATTTTAACGGGGTAGTATTCGCGGCGAGTTACGGAAAGCTGGGCCTGAAACGTTGCGCCTGGGGCCAGTTGAATCGGACTCGCCGCGGAGAAATCAGCAGCGCTGGGATAGAAAACCGGCGCGAAACCAAACAGTTGGCCGGCTGGAGCGGCAGTAAGCGGATCACGATCGAGCTGCTCGTGAGTGAGCAGCTTGTAGGTTCCTTTCGCGAGATTTGAAAAACGAAACTGGCCATCCGTCCAAGTGGTGAAGGAACCCGCGGACACCCAATGTTGTTGCCCCTCGTTTACCTCGAGGCGGTAAATCTCCAGACGAATGCGCAAGTCGCCTTCCGAGCCGGGGATATTAACGCGCCCGACGATTAAGGACTCGGGATCGAGATAGAGAATGATCTCCGATTGGTTTTGAGTCATTCGGCGATTTGCCGCATCATTTGTGTTCTCCAGGAAGCCAGGCTTGCGCGCCAGCAATTGGGTTGGACTGAGTTGCAAGAGCGATTGAAAACGGCGAGCGTCGAACGGGCGAACTTGGTTTGAGGCCGACGAATTCTCTTGTGCCTCTGGTTCTTGCGGCGGGAATTTGAATTCGAAATGGCCACGGTCATCGCTCAAGGTGGCGTATTGCTGGTCGGGAGAATATACGAGCGCGCGGCTGATGGGTTCGTGCGTGATGCGATTCAGAACCGTGCCATGAACGGAGGAAGGAGGATCGGAAGTGCTGGCAAACCCGCCAGTGGACTGTGCGTTCGCGGAGAAGCAGAGCAAGGCTAAGAGGAGAAAGGATGCCGAGGAGACGCCGCGCAACCGTACACTGCCGATCGCGAAATCAAGTGATTGCTTGGCGGGGGCGGTCATGACCGGGGTTCCTTCGCTGCCCATTATTTCACCATGAAACATCTTTGTGTTGAAGGATTAGTTGCGGTACTTGAGGAAAGCGCTGCCTCAACGGAATTCAGGATGAGCTAGTCAGCGAAACGTATCTTTATGCGCGAGCTGCCTCCGACGATTTGTTGCCATTCAGAATGGATGGCTAATGCGGCTGACGCGGGCTGCGGCAGTCTCGGCGGTGGCCAATCTGTTCATCCCCCTTGGAACGAATTTTCCCCCAGTGTGAAAGCGCCGCTGGCGAAACCGCCTGACGACTTCTTAAACAACGGATAGGGCGTTGCACTCTTGGATTCAGGAGCGAAACGTGCCAATATCCGTGATTCTTCACGGACGGTTGCGGCTCATTGTGTTTCAAAGGAGAAGTGAGAGATGAAAGCGATTTTTCTGCGATGCGGTTTCGTGATTGCGCTGCTGCCGGGATGCGGGCTGGCCGTTTCCGCGCAGGAAGCCGGGAAGCATGCGATCACCTTTGACGACATGATCAAACTGCACCGCATCGCGGAGCCACAGGTGTCGCCGGATGGAAAATGGGTGGCGTACACGGTGTCCACGCCGGACATGGATGCGAACCGCAACGCGAGCAACATCTGGGTCTTGGCGACAGCGGGCGGCGCGGCGATTCAATTGACGCAGAGCGGGCACGATTCGTCGCCGGTATGGTCGCCGGATGGAAAAACCATCGCGTTTCTCTCCTCCCGCAGCGGTGACTCCCAAGTGTATTTGCTTTCGCTGGAGGGCGGCGAATCCCATGCACTGACGAAGCTCTCTACGGGCGCCGACATTGTGAAGTGGTCGCCGGACGGAAAGACGATCGCGTTCACGTCTTCGGTGTATCCGGATTGCAAAGACGATGCCTGCAACAAGTCGCGAGATGAAGAGAAAGAAAAAAACAAAGTCAAGGCGCATGTGGCGGAGCATCTTCTCTATCGTCACTGGACGCATTGGAACGAAGGAAAGCACAGCCATTTGTTCGTGGTTCCGGCGGATGGAGGAGCGGCGCCGCGCGACCTCACGCCTGGAGCGGAGTACGACATTCCACCGGATGAGCGAAGCGGGCCGGGAGACATTGCGTTTTCGCCGGATGGAAGAGAGCTGTGCTTCACGGCGGTCACGGACAAAATGGAAGCGATCAGCACGAACGCGGATTTGTTTCTCGTGCCGGTGGCGGGCGGCCAAGCGAAGCGCATCACGACGCAGCCGGGATTTGACGGAAATCCGGCGTACTCGCCCGACGGAAGATTCATTGCGTATCACGCGCAGCTCACGGGCGGGTACGAAGCAGACCGCTGGCGCGTGTTGCTCTACGACCGCACGGCGGGACGAATCGAAAATCTTACGGAAACGTTTGACCGCAGCGCGGAAGAGCTGGCGTGGTCGCCGGACAGCAAGACGATTTATTTCACCGCGGAGGACGAAACGGAGAAGCCGGTGTACTCGATGGCGGCACACTTTGGCGCGGCGCCAAAGAAAATTATCGCGGACACGTACAACATGGGAATTTCGTTCAGCGCGGACGGAAAAACGCTGGTGTTCGAGAGGACGAGCCTGACGATGCCGGCGGAACTTTTCGCGGCGGCGGGCGACGGCTCGAACGTACGTCAACTGACGCATCAGAATGATTCGATCCTTGCGGCAGTGGAAATGAACGCGGCCGAGAAGTTTTGGTTCGAGGGCGCAGGCGGAACAAAGGTCCAAGCGATGCTGATCCGGCCGCCGAAATTTGACGCGACGAATAAATATCCGCTGCTGGTGGTGCTGCACGGCGGCCCGCAGACGATGTGGTCGGATGCGTGGAGCTACCGATGGAACGCACAAGTGTTTTCCGCAGCGGGCTACGTGACGCTGATGATTAACCGGCGCGGCTCGACGGGCTACGGGCAGAAATTCACGGATGAGATTACGAATGACTGGGGCGGCAAAGCGTACGTGGACGTGATGAATGGCGTGGATTACGCGCTGAAGAAGTATTCATTCGTCGACGAAACGCGCATGGCTGCAGCCGGCGGCTCGTATGGCGGATACATGGCGGATTGGATCGCGACACACACGGGGCGATTTAAGGCCATCGTGAGCCACGCGAGCGTGTATGACAAAGTGGCAATGTACGCGACGGAAGAGTTGTGGTTCGAAGAGCATGACATGCAGGGCACGCCGTGGTCGAATCCGGAGAGCTACAAGAAGTGGGCTCCGGTGACATATGTGGGGGATCTTGCGAAATTCAAGACGCCGACGCTGGTGATCTGCGGCGAACGAGACTACCGCGTGCCGTATACGCAATCGTTGGAATTTTTTAGCGCGCTGCAACGCCAGGGCGTGCCGTCGAAGCTGGTCGTTTTCCCCGATGAGGGACATTGGATATTGAAGCCGCAGAATGCACGGTTTTGGTACAAGACATTTTTCGATTGGCTGGCAACGTACGTCAAGTGATGGATCGGCCTTGCCCGGGCGCAGCGGTGCTGCGCCCTTACAAAGGTTTCACGTCGCGAGCAGGCGGTGGAGGGCGCGGCGCGCAAAGCGGAAGAGATGGTAGAGCAGGAAAATAGAGAGCGCGACGAGCGCGGCTACGATGAGAGTAGTGGCGAGCGGATGAGCGGTGGCCATCCAGGTTAGCCAGACGGCGAGAATGTCTTCGCCAAAACTCAAAACCCAATTGCTGAAAGGTTCGGGGCTGGTGTTCACGGCGGCGCGGGCGCTGGCTTTTGTGCCGTGCGAAGTGAGGGCGACTCCGCCAGCGAGGAGCGCGGCGCCCCAGCGCCATTCTGCGGGAGCGGATCCTGCGGCGGCGTAGGTCAAGAGAGCTGCGGCCGGCGGACGAATGAACGTGTGGATGGCGTCCCAGATGGTATCGAGGTATGGGAATTTGTCAGCAAGAAATTCAATCAAATACAGCGCGATAGCAATTCCGAGCACCCAGGGATGCGCGAGAACCTGCAATCCAGGCGGCAGAGTGAGCACGCCGAAACGCTGGAGCAGTCCGAGCGTGGCGGCGGTGGCGTAGACATTGAGGCCGGAGGAAAATCCGGCACCGAGCGCGAGGCCGAGCGTTTCGATGGGGTTCATGCGAGAACATCATAGCAAGCGGAAATACCCCACGCAGGCAGTAACTTCCGCATGCACGGAGCAGAGTTTCCGTTTGACCGGCTGGTGAAGGAAAGCGATGCTGTTGACAGGCGGTCATCCATGTTTGGTTTGGGCCATCTCTTCTATCCCTGGGGCTTTCTCGTGCAGGGCCTGGCGATTGTGCACTTCATCAGGCGCCGGCCGGAGAATTATTGGTTCTACGTCATCTTTTTTCTCGGACCACCGGGGGCTGCCGTGTACATCCTTGCGGAAGTGCTGCCAGACCTGGGGTTGCTTCGCGCGGTGTTCCAGGGATTTGGGCGACGCTCGCGCATCCAGATCGTGGAGACGCAGATTCTGGATAATCCTTCGGCGGCCAATTACGAAGAGCTGGGCGAGCTGTACAAAGACCAGGGGGAATTTGCGAAGGCGCGCGAGGCGTTCAATAACGCGATTACGGCGCGAAGCGATTCGATCTATACGTTTTATTCGCGGGCGCAATCGTCGCTCGGGCTCAACGATTTCACGGCGGCAATTCCGGACCTGGAGCGCGTGGTCGGGGCGGATCGAAAATTCGACTATTACCGGGCCGGCGGCCTGCTGGCGGACGCGTATGCGAAAACGGGGCAACTGGAGCGTGCGGAGCCGCTTTTCGTGGAGGTCGCGCAGATTTCGACGACTCCGGAGACGCTGTACAATTACGCGAGCTTTCTAGCAACGGCAAACCGATGGGGAGAGGCGCGCGAGTGGCTGCAAAAGCTGGAAGCAAAGAAGCGAACCCTTCCACGGTATATGCAGAGGCGCGAGCGGCCGTGGTTCCGTAAAGGCAAGGCGTTGATGAAAGTGCTGGCCGCCACCTAGGGATCGTGGCGGATTGTCGTTAAGGGTTCTGGACCGGGACCGCCCCCCCACCCCCTGTTTTTTGTAAGTAGATGGCTCTGTTGATTCTAATGAAGTTGCGAAGCCTGCCTGGATTGGTTAGCTGCGCTAAATCTTAGGGAAATCGGTAGCGACAGGACTCCAAGAAAGAATAGGAAGCTGGAAAAACGAAAGAGTAGGAAATTACCCAAGAGTAATAGTACCATAATTCTGCCAAACGTCAAGAGGAAATTGCGGCTCTGAGAGGCGCGCTGTGAAAAGCTGAATGGTACGGAGACGGACGATTCAACTTCCTTGGTTACGTACTTCGTTGGGCCCGGGCCAATCCCGGCTACTGTGACTTTTGGCATCGTTCTCCTGACGCGCTGATTTGTGAACCGGCAGCGAAGGCAAACGCGCTATTCTCGACGACTTTCGATGGGAGGATATCACTACTGGAATTCACCTCGGACGAAGACAGCTTCAAAGCCCCCACCTTCCCCGGCCCGGTCGAGACAGGGGCCAACCGAGGGTGGGGCGCTCCGTGGCGGCCCTCTGGACGGAATGACAGGATGTGTGCTGGTTGTTAGAAATGGACGACGAAGCCGGCGGAGACACGGGTGCAGTTGGTGTGCGAGCCGGGGGTGTTGAGGCCGACGTAGTCTACCTGGGGGCGAAAGGCCAGGTGCGGAAGCAGGCCGATATCCACGCCGCCACCAATGCTATAGGCAAACTGGTTGGATGAGCCGCTGCCTGCTCCGGCGGTGATGCGCGAGCCGCCGAAGAGCGCCTGAGCGAAGGGATTGATCTTGGTCGGGTTGCGCAGAGTCAGGCGTGGACCGAAGAGATAGGTATACGTGTTCAGGGAAACGCCCCCAGGCGATGCGTGGTAGCCGCCAAAATCGCCTACGAGGCCCAGCCAGCGGTTGGGATTATAGGCGAGGGAGCCGCTGACCCCGTTCTGATTGAAGCCGCCGGAGCCTCCCAAGCGAAAGTATGAGTAGCTGACGGAGGCGTCAAAGGACTGGGCGCGCGAGGGGATGGCGAAAACGGAAAGCGCCAGCAGCAGGATGATGAGCTTCTTCATTGGAGTGACTCCTTTCGGGCTTTGCACAGCGTTCCGATGGGAGCCCGAAACGAGCATGGCGGGCATGGGGGGCCGTTCGCGGGGCTCGCCCCATTTTGGAACGATTGGGGGACGCCATGGCAGGGGAAACGGGTGCAGAGTGTTCCATGAGAGCAACAGAGGAGAACGAAGAGCCGAGGGGGAAAATTCTGGAGGCGCGAGGCGGAATCGAACCGCCGATAATGGTTTTGCAGACCATTGCCTTACCACTTGGCGACCGCGCCACCGGACGAAATGAAAACTGGACGGGCGAATCTCGGAGAGTGTGAAGCTTCTCCCGTCCAATTTCCTGCTCTGCACAACGACCGCAAACTTAGGACGATCGGACTTGCTGGCGGGTCTGAAGACCAGCCACTCTGCCACTACATTGAAGCGGTCCGCCGCGGACGGCGGACCATACAAAATCAACGGGCGGCGACGGCCACCTCGGGCTGGGCGGCGCGCGTTTCGTTGACGATGGGGGCGCCGATGAGGTTGCCCCACTCGGTCCACGAGCCGTCGTAGTTGCGCACCTGGTTGAAGCCGAGGAGATACTTCAGCACGAACCAGGTGTGCGAGCTGCGCTCGCCGATACGGCAGTAGGCGATGACTTCGTCCTTGCCGGTAATGCCCTTGGATTCGTAGAGCTTCTTCAGTTCGTCGTAGGATTTAAAAGTGCCGTCTTCATTGGCAGCTTGCGCCCAAGGAATGTTCGCAGCCTGGGGAATGTGGCCTGCACGTTGCGCGGTTTCGGTCATGCCTGGAGGAGCAATGATCTTGCCGGTGAATTCATCCACGGAGCGGACGTCCACGAGCTGGCCGGGCTTGCGGCCTTCGACCACGGCCGAGACTTCCTCCTTGCGAGAGCGAATGGAATCGTCGGTGCCGGAAACGCGATAGGAGGCTGGAGTGACATTCGCGGGATCTTTGGTAAGCGCGCGCTTCTCTTCCAGCCATTTTTTGCGGCCGCCGTTGATGAGGCGGACATCCTTGTGACCGTAGAGCTTCAATTGCCAAAGGGCGTAGGCCGCGAACCAGTTGTTGTTGTCGCCATAGAGAAGGATGGTGGTGTCGTTGGAAATGCCGGAGGCACTAAGAAGCTTCTCGAGCGTTGACTTATCAATCAGGTCGCGGCGGATATTGTCCTGGAGCTGGGTCTGCCAATTCCAGGCGACGGCGCCGGGGATGTGGCCTTGATCGTAGGCGGTGGTGTCCACGTCGACTTCGACAAAACGGAGATTGGGGGAATTCAGATTGTGAGCGGCCCAATCGGTTGAAACCAGAACTTCGGGATGTTTGTATTCGGACATGGCATTCTCCTTTTGCTTCGCTTCGAAACTCATTTGCTCCAAAAACAGAAAACCCACCTGCCAGTTGATTTCTGGCGGTGGGCTGAAAACTCTTGAGGCTAAGATTGAAACTCTAGATGCTCAGCCTCCCCACGCCAGAAGACACACACATACAGCACAGACAACAGGCGCAGGGCTGCACGTTCTTCTGGAGATCAGCGAACATATGCAAAGGATACATGGGAAGCGGGAGCTTGACAAGAGTGCTTCAAAGGAAAATTTTTTCTCAGTTCGAAGGCCAAGATCTGTGAAAAAGATGCTCTTGTATTACCGGGACTTCCGGAACACCTAGGCCTGGCAGCTTGATTTTCCCGCTAAAGGCTACATAATGAACGCGTTCACGCGCCCAGGGCGTGACATCCATGGTTTGTCCACAGTGCAGCTACGAAAACACGGAAACTTCCGTCCAGTGCGTGAAGTGCGCAACGCCCCTGCCTCTCAGTGACCTGACGCTGGCCACCGGCGTTCAGGGCTGGTCGGTACCCGCTGGAGACGTGGTTGTTTCTCCAACCACGATGGCACAACTGAGCCCAGGGACGGTTCTGGGCGGGCGCTACGAAATCGTGCGTTTGCTGGGACAGGGCGGTATGGGGGCGGTGTACCAGGCGCATGATCGCGAACTGGAACGCGAAGTTGCGCTGAAAATCATTCGCGCGGACATGGCGGCGAATCCCGAAATCCTCAAGCGCTTCAAGCAAGAACTGATCCTCGCCCGGCTGATCACGCACAAGAACGTCATCCGCATTTTTGATCTGGGCCAGGCGGAGGGGATCAAGTTCATCACCATGGAGTATATCGAAGGCGAGGATTTGCAGAGCGTTCTTCGCCGGAAGAAGAAACTGGAGCCGAAGGAAGCGGCCAATATTATTTCCCAAGTGTGCCGAGCACTGGAAGCGGCACACGCGGAAGGCGTGATTCATCGCGACCTGAAGCCGCAGAACATCATGTTGGACAAGAGCGGCCGAGCTTACGTGATGGACTTCGGCATTGCGCGTTCGGTGATGGCGTCCGGGATGACGCAAACAGGGGCTTTGATCGGGACGCCGGACTATATGTCGCCGGAGCAGGCCAAAGGAATTCCGCTGGATGCACGATCGGATCTTTTCACGGTAGGAATCATTTTTTACGAACTGCTGAGTGGCAAGGCGCCGTTTGAAGCCGATACCACGATGGGAAAACTGTGGAAGCGAACGAGCGAGCCCGCGCGGCCCCTGGGTGAGCTAGACCAGACGATCCCGCAACCGCTTTGCGAGATTGTACGGAGATGCCTGGAAATCGATCCGGAGAAGCGGTTTGCCAGCGCCGCGGAGTTGCTGCGTCAGATTGAGGCGTGGCAGGGGCCGGCCGCCGGAACGCGCTTGGACATACGGCCACAGGGAGCGTTGGCTGCCTATGCGAAGTGGGTGGGCGCGGGGACTGTCGCATTGGTGCTTGTGGCAGGATTGTTCCTTCGCACGAAATTCAGCTCGCAGCCTGTTGCGGCTCATGCGCCGGTCAGTTTGCTGATCGCGGATTTTGATAACAAGACGGGAGACGCGGTGTTCGACGGAACGCTGGAGCCGATGCTGGGAATTGCGCTGGAAGGCGCGCCGTTTATTTCGTCGTTTAATCGCGGGCAAGCGAAGAAGGTGGCGGCGAAGATGCAGCCGGGTGCAATCCATATGGACGCGGCACTGGCACAATTGGTGGCGGTGCGCGAAGGGGTCAATGCGGTTGTGGCGGGTTCCATCACGCAGGAAGGAAGCGGGTACAAGGTTTACGCAACCACGTTGGACCCTGCGACGGGCAAATCCATCTTGAAGGAACAGAGGGACGCTTCCAATAAGCAGGATGTTCTGGCGGCAGCTGGAAAACTGGCGGAAAGCATCCGCAAGGGGCTGGGCGATACTACGCCGGAGTCGGCGCAACAAGCTGCGGCGGAGACATTCACCGCAGGATCGCTTGAGGCGGCGCATGCGTATGCGGTTGGGCAGGATTTCCAGCAAGCCGGAAAGTGGGCGGAGGCCATAAACGCGTACGGTCAAGCCATACAGCTCGATCCAAATCTTGGCCGCGCGTATGCCGGCACTGCGGCGATGTTGGCGAATCTTGGGAAGCGCCAGGAAGCCGAAAAGTATTATGGATTGGCGTTGGCGCACATCGATCGCATGACCGACCGAGAAAAGTACCGCACGCGGAGCGGTTATTACCTGATCATGCGAAATCAGGCGAAGGCGATCGAAGAGTTGTCCGCGTTGGTGAGCCAGTATCCCGCCGATACCGCGGGCCACGCGAATCTGGCGCTCGCTTATTTCTACAGCAGAAACATGAGCAAAGCGCTCGAAGAACAGAAGCGGGCGCTGGAGATCACTCCTCATAGCGTTCTGCAACGGAACAACTTCGCAATGTACGCCCTCTATGCGGGAGACTTCGATAGCGCAGCGAAGGAAGCACAGGCGATCCTCAGCGAGAATCCCAAATTCGATCATGCCTTGCGCACCTCCGCGCTGGCGGAATTAGGACAGGGGCATAACGAAGAGGCCAGACAGGAATACGCGAAGCTCCAGGGGGTGAGCGCCTATGGTGCTTCCATCGCCGCCACGGGACTCGCTGACCTGGCATTGTACGAGGGCCGGCTGGCGGAGGCGGCGAGTATTCTAGAGAAAGCAATCGCCGCCGATGTTGCGAACAAAGACGCGGAATCCACGGCTGACCGCGGTGCGACGCTGGCCCTGACACAGCTCACGTTGGGAAAATCTCAGGAAGCTGCTTCCTCGGCAGCGAAGGCGTCCGCCAACAGCAAAGAGCCAGGCATCCTTTACCGCGCGGCTCAGGTTTATTTAGCAATGGGCCAGGAAGCGAAGGCGCTGCAACTGGTGGCGCCGCTCGCCCAGCGCCTGCAAACCGAGCCGCAGATTTATGCCAAGTTGATCGCAGGCGAAGCGCAGCTCAAAAGGGGTAACGCGCGAGAAGCGCTAAACAGTTTTCAAGAAGCACAAAAGCTTGCCGATAGCTGGCTAGGCCATTTTGATATGGGTCGCGCCTATCTCGATGCCGGCGCGTACATTGAAGCTTCCTCGGAATTTGATGTGTGCCTGAAGCGGCGCGGCGAAGTCACTTCCGTGTTTCTCGACGACATTCCCAGCTATCATCTGCTGCCCGCGGTTTATTACTATCAAGGCCGGGCACGCGAGGGATTGAACAGTCCGGGCGCCGCCGAGTCGTACAAGACGTATTTGTCCCTCAAGGAAAAAGGCGCCGGGGATCCGCTCGTGGCGGACGCCCAGCGGCGACTCGAGCGGCATTAGTAAGGCCAAATCCAAATTTACCGGCGTGTCGCAGTTATAAAACCCTTCAAGTCCCTTACCCGACCACGGCAAATGCGGGTCGACCAGGCAGCTTTGTTCCCGCAGGGGCCCAATCAAACTGCGGCTTGACATTGGAGCGCTTTCGAAAGAGACTTCCTCATCGGTTGCTCGAGACGTGGCAAGTCCCCTCCACTTTTGACTTCCACGCGTAATCGATTTGCCGTCTGCACATCTGCTCGGTCTTGTGAAGATGGTTAGCCGCCCAACATACTGAGCGACTCTACTCCTGTTAGGAGCTCAGCGATGAGAATCTCTGCGCGAACTCTGTGTTCCATTCTTGTCCTGGCGTTGTTTGGCGCCTTTTTGCTGTCGCCTACGGCGATGGCGCAAGTACCCGGACGAAACGTCAACATGGTTTCGGGCACGACATGGCCGACGGGTGATCCCTTCCTGCAGCGGCAGAACGAGCCATCCATGGCCGTTTCGACGCGCAACCCCATGCATATCCTGGCGGGCGCCAACGACTATCGAACAGTGGATCTGGAGCTGGTGCTTAGTGGCGGGGCGGAAACCGGCGACTCCTGGCTCGGGTTGTTCAAGTCCTTCGACGGCGGACTGACGTGGCAGAGCACGTTGCTGCCGGGCTGTGTGCAGCAGAGCATCCCGCAGTGTAAGGACAATGGAGCGCTGGGAGGGATATACCAGGCGGCCTCTGACCCGGTGGTACGAGCGGGCACAAACGGCATGTTCTATTACGCTGGTTTGGCGTTTGACCGCGCGACGAGTTCGACTACGGCAAGTTCCCTCAGTTCCATCTTCGTGGCGCGCTACAACGACCTGAACAACAACGAGAACATCGATCCCATCACTTACATTGATACGCATATCGTTGCGACGGGGAACAGCGCGCAGTTCCTGGACAAGCCGGCGATGGCCGTAGACATTCCACGGGCGGGCGCATCCACCTGTTCGTTTACCGCGAATGAGCCGGGAACCGGGCCGAGCGGCGGCACGCTTTCGGTGCATCAATCGTTTCCAACCGGGAATGTGTACATCGCGTACACGGATTTTCTGGCGGCGACGAAAGCCAATTCGACGCCAACACACCTGATGTTCACCCGTTCGACGGATTGCGGCGTGACCTGGAGCACGCCCGTGCAGATCAATTCGGGAACCACGACGAGCCAAGGGAGCGCCATCGCCGTCAACCCCATCAATGGAAACGTGTACGTCGCGTGGCGCCAGTTCGGCTCCACCGGAATACCCGACGCGATTATGGTGGCGGAGTCGACAAACGCGGGAAGGAGCTTCAGCGCTCCGGTGCGGATCTCCACGTTTCAGCCATTTGACCAGGGGACGACGGGCACCTCGTTCCGCACCAACGCTTATCCATCCATTACAACGGATTTCTTCGGATTCGTGTATGTGGCGTTTTCGGCGCGCGGACTTACGGCCAGTGGCGACGCGCGAATCGTGGCCGCGGGCTCGATCGATGGCAGGTACTGGACGCCTGCTTTTATGGTTGACAACCCCCCGCAGAATGCGCAAACCGATCCTGTGGGACGCGGGCACCAAATCATGCCGGCGATTACCTTCGCCAACGGGAGACTCACGCTTCTCTATTACGACCTTCGATTGGATCACTACGCAGGATTCTACACACCGAGTTCGACGAGCCCCGCGGGTTACGCCGAGATCCTGCAGCCGGAAGGCGAACTGGCTCTGACGCCCGCCGAGACCGGCCTGGTGTTCACTAAATACATTGATGATGCTGGCTTGACGCTGCGACGCCACACGATTGATCTGCGGGTACTGGAGCTTGGAATCTTTCCTACCCTTGCGTTGGGGCCGTCCGTGTCCGTGTCACAGTACGCCTACGGATGCTGCGTCAATCCGAACTTTCCGGATATCGAGCAGTTCAAGTTTAACGTGCCCAACCTGCCGCTCTTCTCGCAGGGCCAAGTGCCCTTCCTCGGCGACTACATTGACGTCGTTCCCTCGCCACAGTTTGTTCCTCACGGAAACTCGTGGGTATACAACTTTACGCCGAGCGTTAATCCGCTCTTCCATGCAACGTGGACCGACAACCGCGACGTCGTGCCGCCTGCAGATGGCAATTGGGCAAATTACACACCGGCCGTGCCGGCGGGAACGACCAGCGTCTTCCAGCCCGGTGACTCTCTTCCAAGTTGCAAGCCCGGCCAGGAAGGGATGCGCAACCAGAATATCTATACGGCGCAAATCACGGGCGGGCTTGTGGTGGGCGCGCCCGGCAACGCGAAGCCGTTAGGCACAACCACGTTCAACGGGAAAACGGTGCCCTTCCAGCGCGCCTTCGCCGTCGAAGCTCAAAACGTAACGAATCAGCCGATCAACGTCCGGTTCACGATCGCCAATCAGCCAACTGGAGGGACCGCCTCATTCCTGCAGTTCTCGCAGTTGACAACTCTGGACGTCACAATCCCGGCGTTTTCGTCGGTGTCGCGCAGTGTCTTCGTGACCTCGACGAGCGCCCATGCCACCGTAACCGTCAACGTTGCTCAGATCAGCGCCATCGGCGGTTCCGTGGTCACGAACGGGCTCAATTCCTCCGCAGTCCTCAACCCGGATGTCACCAATCCCGACATCACGAATCCCGACGTCACCAATTTGGGCGTCACGAATCCCGACGTCACCAATTTCGAAGTGACCAACCCCGACGTCACGAATCCCGACGTCACCAATCCCGACGTCACTAATCCGGACGTTACCAATCCCGACATCACCAATCCGGATGTCACCAATCCAGACGTCACCAACTTCAGCGCGACGAATCCAGACGTGACCAACACCACCATCACGAACCCCGACGTCACAAACCCGGATATCACCAATCCGGATGTTACCAATCCGGACGTCACCAACGGCTCGATTCAAGACGTCATCTACCCGATGACCAACAACGGCAACACCACCGCGACCTATACGGTAAAGATCGCGACGACTCTCACTCCGCCCGGCGGCGTTCTCCTGCAGCTCATCCTCAACAAGCTCTACCAGACGCCCGCCGCCAGTAATTGCAAGCTCGTCAAGCAAACCCATTGGGTAACGGTAGCCAACATCACGAAGCCGAAACTTTTCACGGCAAGCGATCCGCAGCTCGGGAATCCAGATGTCACCAACGCAACGCCGAATGAGGCGTCGGTCACTCTGGCGCCAGGCGAAAAAGCTTACATCACGGTTCGAGTCGTGAATCCCACGCCTGCGTTGACGCCTTTTAACCCTCTCGCCGCGATCATTCCCGTGACGGTGCCGCAAGCAGTGAACACGCAAACCGTTTTGGCGAATCCGGGCACTGTAGTTTTTCCGCCCGTCACCGTGCCACCACTGGTTGTCACAACGGCGACTTTGCCTGATGGCATCGTTGGCAATTCCTTTAACGCGAATGTCGTTGCGCAGGGTGGAAACCCCGGCGCCGACACGTGGAGCGTTTCGTCGGGAACGTTGCCAAGCACACTTGTCTTGAATACCGCGACAGGCGCAGTCAGCGGCACGTTGACCGCGGTGGGAACTTTCACGTTCAGCATCCAGGTGAAAGATACGGCCATCGGAACGCAATTCCCGCAACACACCGTGACGCAGAGTTTCACGGTTCACGTTGCGTCGCCTCTCGCGCTGGCGCCCGCGTCGCTGCCCGGCGGAACGCAAGGGACATTTTACAGCCAAACGGTTCTCCCTACCGGCGGACTTAGTCCCGTGACAGTTTCGCTTACCTCGGGCACAGTGCCCGCTGGGCTGGTGTTCAAAGGTGGAACGATTACGGGCACGGCCACGGCAACGGGGACTTCGAATTTCACGGTACAGGCTAGGGATAGTTCAAACCCGCAGCAGGTGTTTACACAGAGCTATAGCATCAACATAGTATCGGCAATTCCGACCGTCGGAAATGTGGTGTTTACAACGCAGCCGGCAAACTCGGTTGGCGGGCAAGTGCTGACGGGCAGTCCGGTCCAAGTCACGGTGAGCGACAATTCTGGAGCAGTCATTCCAGGCGTTCCCGTGGCGATGAGCTTCAACGGTACACCGGCCTGCTCGGCTGCAATATTGGGAGGAACGCTTACAGCCACTACCAACGCTGCGGGTGTAGCTAGTTTCTCAAATCTAACTGTGGATCGCGGGCAGACTGGCGACATGCTGCAGGCGACGGTACTGGGTGTTTCTGGCGTCTCAACTCCGTTTACCGTGAATGGCTTCTGCGGCACGGGCAATTTGAACACTGCACGAGCCTTCCCAACGGCGACACTGCTGAACAACGGCACGGTCCTAATCGCTGGAGGCCAAATTTCGGCTGGGGCAACCAACGCGGCAGACCTTTACAACCCCGCTGCGGGAACTTTCACTTCGACCACCGGCGCAATGCAACTGGGTCGGGTGAACCACACTGCTACTCTCTTGCAGGACGGCACAGTCCTGATCGTCGGCGGGCAGGTGACTCCCACGCCGCCAAGCACCAACCCATTCACCGGCACTGCAGAGATTTACAATCCCGCTACAGGCGCATTTGCACTGCTGACCAGTGGGCTGACCTATAACCGCGCCGGTCATTCGGCTACGCTGCTCGCCGACGGCACTGTCCTCATCGCCGGTGGTGTGGGCCAAACCGGCTCGGGACCTACCGGGCCACAGCCCATCGCGGAGATTTACAATCCTTCAACTCAGACCTTCACGGTCGTCGGGGCGTTGAACTTCCCGCGGCAAAACCACACGGCAACGCTGTTGGCGAACGGAAAAGTCCTGATCGCTGCAGGAATTATCAATGCAGTCCTCGTGCCCAGCGCGGAAGTGTATGATCCCGTCGCGCAGACGTTTGCGAATACGGGCAACCTAAACGCCGGCCGCCAATACCATACCGCCACCCTGCTGAGTAATGGGACGGTTCTGATTGCGGGAGGATTGCAGTCTGACTCCGTGACCGGAATCGGCACGGCGGAGCTGTACGATCCGGTGGCGGGAACTTACTCGTTCACCGGCAGCTTGAACACCGCGCGCGGCGTTCACTCGGCAACGATGCTTCCCGACGGAACCGTTTTAGTGGCAGGCGGATACAACAATGTGCCCCCTTTCACTCAACCAATCTTGGCCAGCGCGGAGGTCTACAATCCCGCTACTTCCACATTTGCCTTCACAGGCAGCCTAACCGGCCAGCGCTGGCAGCACATCGCCACTTTATTGAACGATGGCACGGTTTTGATCGCCGGAGGATTCGGTGCGGGCAACTTCCTCGCGAACGGCGAGCGGTATTACAGCACGGCGCCGCTTGCCACAATGCAAGCCACCACTCCCACGACTTTAGCTGCGGGTCAGCCGAACACCACGGCTTTTTCAAACCCCACGGCTTTCGGCGGTGCAGCTACCAACATCACGTCGATCGGGTTCAACGGAATCCTGAATGGAGCCTCTTTCCAAAGCTTCAACCCGCTCGTCGTTGCCGGCATCAGTTTCTCGACTCCCCTTCCGGGTACATTTGTAGACTTAACCACCGCGTCGTTCTATTCAACGACGACTCCCTATCCTGCTGATTTCATCGTCGACTCCAGCAATGGCAATCCGACGAACCAGCTGGTGATTACCCTGCCAAATGCGACGCGCGCGGTAGGATTAGACTTCGGGGCGCTGGGCTTCCATGGAGCAAGCACTGGAAACATAACGCTATCGAACGGCTTTGTCCTGCCACTGAGCAGCCTGACTACGGTTGGACAGACACAGTTCGCGGGGTTTGTCTCGGCGAGTCCGATCACTTCCCTCGCGTACAACGTGACGAATGACGACTGGGTGGTGCTGGATGTGCTGCTGGGGACCGCAAACGTCGCGCTTCCGAACGCCACGCAGGGCCAGCCTTATGCGCAAATCCTTCTGGAGCAGGGCGGCGTTGGTCCGCTGACCTGGACCTTGGCCGGAGGTGCATTGCCTCCAGGCATCAGCCTGAGCTCCTCTGGCATTTTGCTGGGCACACCGACAGCCAGCGGCGGCTACTCCTTCTCGGTTCATCTGGTGGACAGCAGCAATCCGCAGAAGAGCGTGACTAGTGCCACTCTGACGCTGAACGTGGTGTCGCCGCCGCAGTGACCCACCGGCCTGATCGGATCTCATACGCAAGGCACCACCACGGTGAATCTCGGCTGGAGCCCAAGCGTTTCTAACGGTGTTGCCGGCTACAACGTATACCGTGCGCTTCAGTCAGGCGGTCCATTCACGAAGGTTAATGCTTCGCTTGACGCCACAACCAATTTCACAGATTCGAACGTCTCGGTCGGCAACACGTATTTTTACGTGGTGACCGCGGTTGGCAACGGCAACGTGGAGAGCGTATTTTCAGGGCAGCTGTCCATTGTTGTGAATTAAGGGCGGACCGGTTGGCCAAATAACTGCGGTTCCATTGACGCTGGGCATGCAGCGCAGGTACCACTGTGCTTCTAACGCGAGAGGCGAAAGTTGCAAGCACCCTGCGGAGCGTGGCTCAGGGTAGTGGTTTGTTCTTCGGGAGTCTCACCCCCAGTTGCACCGACAACAACGTCCGCCAATCCATTTGATGAGGTCCGCGATTCAAGTTGAAAGTTCAAGGCTTGGTGAGGAAACAGGATGCGACTTATCGAAGCGGATTGCGCTAGGATTCCGTGCGTGCGGGATCCCGCGAAACATTTGAATTTGTGGAAGAAGCGGCTCGGCCATGTGCCGGATGCTGTGTGGGAACAAAGCGTGCTTGAGACGCTGGTGTTGGCTGACAACGGACTGTCGGAAGTGTCCGGGGAAATCGGCCGTCTGAAAAAGCTGCGCATGCTCGACCTCGGGCATAACGCATTGACTTGGGTGCCTGATGGACTTGGGGACCTCGATGGTCTGACGGATTTCCTATATCTTCATGACAACCAATTAGCTTCGCTGCCGCCGTCACTCGGAAAACTGACGAAACTGCGTTACCTGAACATGAGTGAGAACGCCTTCGAGGTATTTCCAGAATGCGTGACGCGCATGTCGAGGTTGATCGAACTTCGAGCATCGGACAATTCTCTGGCGATTCTTCCTGATTCGATTGGCCGCTTGTCGCGCTTGCGAGAGCTGCATCTGAGAAACAATGAGCTGACCACGCTGCCAGAATCGATTCGAACAGTGCAAGAACTGCGGATCGTGGACCTCCGAGGTAACCCACTGACGCACTTGCCTGCCGCGATGGCGACGCTGCCTCGATTGGAAAAACTAGACTTGCGATGGGTGGATACGCTGGAGCCTCCGGCATGGTTAGCGGATCTCGAGGCTCGCGGATGCGCGGTCTATTGGTGACACGCCTTCGCAACAAGAGACAGCTCTACTGGGGCTATTCACTCGGTGATATAATTAGAGTAATCGAGGCGCCCGTAGCTCAGTTGGATAGAGCGTCTGCCTTCTAAGTAGGCAGCGCAAATCTAATAAGTGGCGCATCTGGTGTCGCTTAAACAGAAACGTGCGGTGCAACCACCCTCTTGAGTTGGACTGAAGTTGGACCGAAAGTTGTGGGGTGAACCCCTTAGATGGCACAGTTTTTTTGGACACAGCTTCCGCTTTCGTAAAAGCGTTCTTGCATCTCCTAGCAGGAGAAGGGGTCTGGGGAAGGGGACGGCATTTGAGTCCCCTTCCCC
>Ga0307477_10000451_pt1 | contig 45422 bp, 32 predicted proteins | sample atmos_gasesECM2C_FD_203316 | JGI IMG/M metagenome (GOLD analysis project Ga0307477, IMG submission 203316) | Hardwood forest soil microbial communities from Morgan-Monroe State Forest, Indiana, United States - atmos_gasesECM2C_515 | ecosystem: Environmental > Terrestrial > Soil > Temperate... | reverse complement strand
CGTGAAGCCAGGCGCCACGAGCGGGGCAGGTAGTGTCCGCTGAATCGACGCGATGAAAGCCTTTGGTGCCTTTTGACCACGGAGAACCGCGGTGCGCCGTTGCTGGGGCAGAGATATGCGTGACGCCGCCTATCCAATTTGTCACGCGGTCGGGGAACCCTCCATCGCCGGCTGCTCGCCGCACGGGGAGGCTTGGTCGAGGAGGCGAGCGCGCTGGTTCAATGCCGCTCGCCGAATGTTGCTGGCTGCCGATGCGCTGAGGGTTAGGCGCTGCGACTGCGGGCTTCGCGTTCAGCGAGCTCTCCGGCTACCTGAGCGAGTGCTTCCAGGTTCCGCGACTTGATGCGCTCCTTCGCATTCTGAGCTTCGAGCACGCGGTTCGCCTGCGCCGCAATCGTCATCGCAGCGGTCGCGTCGCGTGCAACGTGGTTGAGCCTCCAGCGCGCGGCGGGTTGGTCCAAGAGGTCCGCAAGCAGACGCCCGCGCGTGCGCACGGCGTGATGGCGCGGCTTATCGAGCGTCGCCGTGACGGAGGGACAACAAGCCTCGTCGTCGCACATCACCTTGGGCCGCATCGATGTCTCTCCGAGCAGGATCTGTCCGACCCGGCGGGGCACACTTCGGCCTAGGGTCTCGATAAAGATTCCGGCACCGCCGCCACTTGATTCACCGTCGCGGGACTTTCGGCTGAACTGCCGCCGGGCAATGTTCGTTTGCTCGGCGGTTCCGAGCCCACACTCATAGCCGTCAAGTCCGGCGGCGACCAGCGCTGGACCGTAAATGCCCTGCCGCCAAGCCATGACGCGCAGTCCGGAGGCCTTTGCGCGCAGCGCAGTGTCGAAGAGGCGACGCAGCTTTCCGTACCCATCTTGCCCTGCGCCGGCCGGAGAGAAGCAGAGCGCTATCGATGCTTCGTTAAGACCCTTGGCTCGATCGACGAATCGGTCGATGCCGCTGGACCATGTCACCGGGCTGCTGAAAGACTGCAGTTGCACGCAAAAGACTGGGAGAACCGGCAGCCGGATCCGGTTTCGCTCCAAGTAGTCAGCCGTTCGATCCACAAGACTGAGCGACGCGAGGAACCATGGGTCTGTCGGTGACGCTGCGTAGAAATAGGGCGGGATGATCGTCGTGGCTCCCAGCATCACCTGGAAATCGACGACTTGTTCGACAACCCGATGGACGTCCAAGTCAGCGAGGGCCAGGGCCTCGGCCTGACCGAATGGCAGTTGAGCCCATCGATCGTCGGGCGCGATGCCGCTCTGGAGGAACGGCGTATCGGGGTCAACCAGATACGGCACCCCGGCCGCCTGGGCGAGATCAGCGAGGACCGGACGGGCCTGGGCGACGTGCGCGTCCGCAACCAGTTGGTTGATTGGAGGGCGGCGGGTTGAAATACGGAGTCCGGAGGCGACTGCAAGCAGATCGCTAACGACGACGTGGTCGTTCATCGCCGCCCGGATCAGTAGGTCTGCCATGGCACCTCGCTCGGCTTGCAAACGGTCTCTGTGGGTGCTATCTTACGCGTCATTCAACCTGAAGTCCATCCTGTTATCCGGGCGGAGGGATGGTCGCGTGAGCGCTGAAACCGCTGCCTCCGGGTTCTCCTTTCCGTCCCTGGTCGAGGAGATTCGAGCTAACGGCCTGACCGCCGCCGAGATTGGACAGATCACCGGTGTCCGCGAACGGCAGGTGCAGAACTGGGCGGCGGGAAGCTCGCGGCCCACCGCCGAGACTCGCGACCGACTCGTTGACATTCACTACCTTGTACGGCAGCTTCGTAACGTCTACCTAGCCCAAGGCGTCGAGATCTGGCTGCACGCCCGGAATCCCGAGCTAAACGATCAGCGCCCAATCGATATGCTGGTTGAGGGAAGGTTTGAGCCCGTCGTTCATGCTGTCCAACGTTTACGGTCAGGCGCGATGTAAATGCCACGAATGCTGGCCGTGGCGGTCGCCGACGCCCCCCGCACGAGCATCAGCGGTCCTTTCGAGCGCCATGTGGACCTCGCATGGCGCGAGTTGACCGGGAGCAACAGCGGTGGGCGATGGGGACCGACCGGGTCGTACTCCGTGCTTTACCTCGGTCGACCCCGGGCTTCTGTGGTGGTCGAAGCATACCGCCATCTCGTCGAGCCTTTCGCCGCCGACGGCATGACCGGCGAGCTGGTCGGTCCAAGGTTGGTACTGACCTGCGAGGTATCGGTCACAGAAATTCTTGACCTGCGGGACGAGGACGCTCAGCGCGGCGTTGGATTGACGGCTGCGGACCTAACGTCGGCGGTGGGTGATTACGAGGCATGTCACCGCGTCGCGAGAATTGCCCACCAACTTGCCCTTCACGGGATCATTGCGTACGCAGCCACAGGCCTTGGTGAAACGCTGGCCTTGTTTGAGCAGCACCTCCCGGCCAACGAACTTCCCACCTTGATCGCGAGAACAACATGGGAACACCTACCTGCAGATCCGAGGCGCCTCCGCCTCGTTCAGGACGCCGAGGGGCTGGCGTGATCTACGCGTCGGCAGTCTCTGGCTGCTGTTGGTGTCAAGCTCGGGCGGCCGACGTCCGTGGCTCGTCACGTGTCGGCTACTGGAGAGCTCTGCTGCTGCCGCTGGTATCGTCAGAAGAGATGGCAATCGCGGCTGACCTACCTGCGCTTAACCAATTCTGCCAATGTTGGCTGCAACGCCGCCAGCGACTCGCGACTCGCCGTATCCGGAATCTCGATACTTAACTTCATGAAGGTTCCGCAAATTCATCGCCCTGCGCCGTCGAGGCGCCCAGACTCCCCTTGACTTGCCCCTCTGGGCGCCCCTAATACTCGAACTAGAATTCAGCGTCATCCAGGAGGCAGCTAGCTCCGCGGGTCGGGCCGGCAGTACCCAACACGATCAGCGTTCCGCCTCGACCCACGATCCCAGCAGCACGTGGCGCTTGCTGGGATCGCGAGCAAGGTTGCCGTGACACCTTCACGGCGTTTGCACTGTGTAGGTCCCTTCGATAATTGCGCCTGTGGGGGTCCAAAACCTTATCTATCCGTGGGACGATGAGCGGTCGGCTTGTGGGGGTCGGAAACTCTGACGAGTCATGCTGCCGCGCCGTAGTGCTCGTGGATCAAACCGCCGAGCACATTTCGTCGACGAATTTCGCTGGGAGTGAGGAGAGCCGCTTCACCCGCCTCCTCCTCCCCCGCCGGTACCCCGAGGTCGAGGGAGCGATGCGGCCGTCGGCGATTGTAATGCGCTGCGTAGGTTCGCAGGACATGATCGAGGTGCCGGCGACTCCGCACGAGGATCCAGTCCAAGCATTCGCTGCGCACCGTTCGGACCCAGCGCTCTGCAACCGCGTTCGCTGTGGGTGCTCGAATCGGACTCAGGATCACGTCGGCGCCGCACGCGTGGAACACCTCGTCAAAGCTGTCGGCGAACATCGCGTCTCGGTCATGGATGAGGAAGCGAACTGGCGAGGCCCGGTCCTCGAAGTCCATCGCCACGTTCCTGGCCTGCTGAGTGACCCAGGGGGCGGTCGGATCGGCCGTCGCCGGGCTCACGAAGACCCGTCTGCTGTGTAACTCGATGAAGGCGAGCACGTAGAGGGTGCGCAACCACACGGTCTCTCCACGGTGAAGAAGTCGCATGCGACGATCCCGCTCGCCTGGGCGCGGAGGAACTCCGCCCAGCTGGGGCCGAGTCGTCGGGACCGAGACAGCTCGTCGCAGCCGCATTCGGACGGTGGTTGCGCCCACGCGAATCTCCAGCTGCCACAGCTCGCCTGAAATGCGGACACATCCCCAACGCGGGTTCTCGCGAGCCAACCGCAGGATGAGTTCACGTACGTCTGCAGTGAGTGGCGAGCGTCCGGGACGCCTCGCTGACCCGTAGGTCCACTTGCGCCGCACCAGTTCCCCGTGCCAGAGCAGCCGTGTCGGCGGAGCGACCATAAAGGATCTCCAACGCTCCCGAGGCGGCACGCGGCTCACCGCTGCCAAGAGCACACGATCCGTTCTCGAAGCCGTGGCGGGCCGCTCTGGCGGCGCAGCACTCGGAGCTACTGCCGGAGGCCGAGGATCTCGAGATCCTTGCTACCCGCGTCAGCAACTTGGCCGCGGAGCACCTGTGAAAGCGCCCGCACGATCAGGAACAGAAGGAAGCGCACAGCGGGAGGGTAGCGGACCGCTCATCACCAAACGAACTGGGCTCTTGGACCCCCGCAGGTTCCAACAATCGAGGAGCTGCGTCTGGTCCACCTCGTAGTAGTGTAGTTAGCACCACTACACCACTCGGTGTACCACTCCAGGACCGGTAGAACCCACTCTTTGATCGCGGCGTTGCGCGCCCCGAATTCCTCCATCACGAGTTCACCAATGTCTCGCAGCAGCCTCCACGAGTTGCCGCAGGCCGCTCCCCAAAACGCGGTGGTCGAGTCCACACCCGTTACGCCGGGGAGCTTCGCCCAGACCGGGGACACCGGGACCGTATGGCTCGGAATGCTACGTGCGAAGTCCACTGCCAAGAGCTTCTTCATGGCCGCCAGGCCTTCCGTGGACGCGCCTAGTTACCAGCGGTGCGGTAGCGTTGCCTCGGGAGGTCACGCGAAGCAGCGTTGGCCACTTCGGAAACCCGAGCGTCGACCTTCCGCACGTTGTCGGCTTCGGATGCGTCGATTTCTACGACGTCACTCACGACGAAGGAACTCGGCGTGTCCGCATCGAAAACGCGCAGGGCGAAGGCGAAGGATGTCGGCCGATTCGCCTGCACATTTACGATGACATCATGCGCCTCCCCGGCGTTGAGATAGAAGCTATCGTTGCCCCGATCGATCCAGACTTCAATGCCCGGATTCTGTAGGGGAAAGTAGCTGCCGGCGGAGCGCTCGAGCGATCTTGCAGGTTCGTGAAAGTCAAGGTGCGCCAGCACATTCTCCGCGTGATGCCTAAGATCCAACGGACCCTGCTCCCATGGGAGCAGGATCTCGGCCTTCAACGCGGGGTCGATGCAGGCTCCGACCTCCCAGTGCTTCCTCCATATGCGGCCCACCGTAAGTCTGACCTTGCTCCACACGGCCGCGAAGGCGCCTGTCACCTCGGCGGCTGGCTCAAGCTCCTGACCCGAGTCGTTTACCCTGATTCCAACGCTGGATAGGACCAGCACCGGTGACCAGGCACCCTTTCCATCCTCGAACTTGTAAGTCGTTTGTCGCGCCGGTCCCGTCGCACCGAGCGCAAATGCTTCCTTGGTTTCACTGCGTTGGCGTGCCGTGAGGTGCCTGTCGGCTAATCTCTGCAGAGGAGGATGTGTCGGCACGAGGTGCGCTGCTCTGGCAGCACGCTCTACAAAGTTGGGAACGACCTCATGAACGGAAAAGAATTGGGGTTGTTTCCCGCTAGGCCACTCGGAACGGAGCCTGAAGCGGTGTGGCTGCTTGAAGCAAATGCTCGCTACGGGAAGATCGTTCTGCTGTGCGTCGAGCCAACTCAATACTGCCTGCCGTGTGTGCTCACTCATGTGGCCCTGCCGCTCCCGAAAGATGTCGGTTTGCGTTGATGCACATCAGCTTGCCACGAGCAGGGGCGATCGGATGGTCCAAGGGCTTGCGTTGTATGGAGCGATTGATCGCCGAGCCGGATTCTCGACCCTGCTGAGGGTGTACACGCGCGGCGCCAGAGTAAGAGGCCGTCCGTTGGCTTGTGAGCCCCGTCGTGGCCATCGCCGCCCGACGTTGACGCTGTCGACGACGACAGCGAGCCGCTCGCGTCGCGACATTCTAGGAGCCGGCCTCAGTGTTTGTAAGCGCCCCCTTGCGCGTCCTTCCCACCGATTCCCGGGCTGGACTGAACATTTGTCCTGTTGCGCTCCCATGCGTTCCGGGCGGTATCACAGGGTAAATGTGCACTCATAACTGTATACTTCCTCCGTCGGTAAACGATGTAGAGCACCCACTTTCGTGTGAAGGTGGCACCCACGATGGGGGAAGGTATCTTGGGGTGCAGTCACTGGCCGACGGCCTTTTCTACACCCTGTCATCCAGATACAACGGGGAAGTAGCCTCACTCTAGGACGCCTTAGAAAAGGCGCGTAGCAACAGGGAAGGTTTCCATCTCTACCTCAGCACCCTGTCAGGGGGATCCGACGGCTGCAGCAATCCGGACGGATCAGAATCTCAACCGATCACGCCGGGGCAGTCGACTACGATGATGTCCGCGTGACAGCCATGCCCTGGTCCCGGAGCGACCATAAAGGATCTCCAACGCTCCCGAGGCAGCACGCGGCTCACCGCTGCCAAGAGCACGATCCGTTTGCTCGAAGCCGTGGCGGGCCGCTCTGGCGGCGCAGCACTCGGAGCTGATGCCGGAGGACGAGGATCTCGAGATCCTTGCTACCGCTTCAGCACCTCGGCCGCGGAGCACCTGTGAAAGCGCGCCCGCACGATCAGGAACAGAAGGAAGTGCACGGCGGGAGGGTAGCGGACCGCTCATCACCGGCGAACCGGGCTTTGGGACCCCCACAGGCAGCGTGCTCGTCCATCCCTGAAGCCCGCGGAACGTGCGCGGTTGGACTGTCAGCAGGAGCGACGCGCACAAACTGCGCAGACGCTCGCACTCAGCAAAAAGTGCCGCGGGCGTCGTTGCGCCCACCGTGATGTACAGCCCGACCCGGAAGAGCTTGCTCTCGCCACCAGCGCCGCCTGCACGGCCCTTGGTGACGTCCCGCCGGCAGAGTTCGAGGCTTGTCTACAGTCAGCCGTCAGCCGCACCGGCGTCGTGAAAACCAACCCCGCGAGTCTCCATCAAACCCAGACGGACTCAGTTTGCCGAATCGTTGTCTGTTGGTTGGCTCCGATTCCAGAGCTCCTGAATATCACTGCTGACGTTGGGTTTTCCCGGAACATCCTCCTGATCTTTGGGGAGCAAGAGCCCCACAGCGACTATGAACACCGTCGACATCAGAAAGAGACACCCAATAACAAACATGAGGACGGCCCCAGCAATGAGGTGTCGCCGCAGTGACAAGGCGCCACCCAGCGTTGTGATTAGCACCATCGTTGCACCAGCAGCGATCACGCGCACCTTAACGAGAGTTGGCTGCCCTTGAAAAACTTCCGGCGTGTACCAGATGGGCTTCGGCCGTCGCCTACCCTCCTCGTTCAACCGCCAGCTTCCTGCGGTCCCACGCCCTGCACTGCGGTATAGCCTCCGCCAGCACATCCTCCGATTAATCCTGCTCCCGCTACGACGGGCTCGAACGGGCCAGCGAACGCCCCCACGCCGGCACCCACTTCAAAGCCTATCTTTGCTCCGACGAAACAGCCAACCGCACCGGAGATAAGGTCGGCCGGACTGATCAGATTGCCGATTCGTCCACTAGGCAGCACACAAACCGGCTGAAAGAAGCTGCACTGTGAACCGTCGGAACCCGAAACGCTGTCAGGACTGTTATCGACGGGTTCCACAGGACTCAGGTCGTGAAGGTCACCTAACGCCTCCATCGCTTGATAACGCTCGACTTGCGCTACCTCGGCGTCTCGCGAGTCCTGTCCTGACGAAGCCTTCCACGCGCCCATTTCCGCGTCGAACCTCAACTGAGCCTGGGCCTCTTCTTGACCTAACCATACTCCCATCTGGGCTGCCCCACGGGCCAACTGTTGGGTCCATTCAGCGTCCCATTCAGCCTGGGCAAGCGCACTCGTAGTGTCGGTCATTTGGCCGTGTACAGTGCCCTCCTCGCCACGCGTAGCGTTCATCTCGTCCTGAAGGACGCCCTCTTGGCTGGTCAGGGCATCGTACTGGCCCTGTAGCGCGCTGAGCTGCCCATTGATGGCGCCTAGCTGGCCCACCAAGGAGTCCATGGTGGCGAATTGCCATCCTCCTCGCGCCTCATTGGCCACGAATCCTGAGACAAGCGAGGCGATCTGACTCTGATCGCTGGCTATCTCAGCCTGGAGTCGGTTTTGCTGCGCCAAGTCGGATTGATACTGCGCTTGCTCGGCGTTGTCCTGCGCCAGCAGAGCAGCCAATTGGGCTTGCTCAGCGGCCAGCTGCGATTGCAGCTGCTGGATCGTCGGGTCGTGCCCGCTTGGGTCGACCCGGTTTACTGGATCTCCGTTAGCGTACGAATAAGGGTTCCGCGTAGTCGGATCGACAGTCAGCGACAGGTCGCTCCCGCTGGCGCCATAGGCATCCGGTTGCGACCAGGTTCCGGTGCTCGGTGTGTACGTGCGCACGCCGAACTGATACGTACCAGCGTTGACGTCGAGCCGCGCACCGCGGTACCACAGAGAGTTGAGGGACGACCCGGTGGAGCACGGCGCCACGTTTCCCGAACCGCTTCCCTGGAACTCGCTTGCGCCGAAAGCGTCGAAGAAGGCGTCACACGTTGTGTAGCCATCAGTCATCGTGGTGATGGAGCCGTTTCCGTCATCATTGGCGGCCTCGACCTGGTAAGGATAGTTGGGGTCACTCGGCAGAAACCCGAGCACCCCGCGCAGGTTGCCGCCGGCGTCGGCCACGTAGCCGACGGTGTCGTCCAGAGTGGAGCCAGACCAGTTCTGCTCTGAGTCCTCGACTTTTCCCAGACCGACGTAGGTGATCAGGCTCTTGCTCTCCGCAGCCGATGTCGCTTGAAAGAAGTCGGACTCCACCATCCGGCCCAGGGCGTCATAGCTGTAGTTCGCGGTCCCCGCCGCGGTCGAGCAGCCTGCCCCCCCGCTGCCGTTGAGGGAGGCGCTGGACCGCTGATCGAAGGCATTGTATCCGTACGTGCCGCAGTTGTCCTGGATCAGGTCGCCCGCTGGGTTGTACGAATCGCTTGTCGCGGCCGGTCCATCGGCAATGGAACCGTCGGGATTGTAGGTGTAGGTATTGGTACCCCAGCTCAGCCGGTTGCCGTCGCGGTCCCAGGTGGCACCATTCGTCACGGTGGTCTGCTTCCCGCTGGTACCGGGTCCTGTTGCGGTGGTCGACTCCAGCCTCGCACTCGGAAAGTACTGGTTCGTACCGCTAGCACTGACTTGGTTATGAGCTTGACAGGTTTGGGCTGGCGACGCCTGGGTTGCATCCTGCCCTGATAACGACCACGACGTCACCCTTTTGTTGTTGTCGTAGCCGTAGGTCCAGGTGGCGTCGGTATTGCATCCGCCGTCGGTCACCGTCGTAGACGCGACGGTGTCGTCGGGATTGAGCACATAGGATTGGTCGCTGAGTACTCCCGAGCTGGTGGAAGTCGAATTACTCGTCGTGACAGTCGACTTCGCCTGCTGCAACTCGCCCGAAGCAAAATACGTGAAGTCCCAGGAGTACGTGCTTGAGAGACCGAGCGACGGGCTCTGATATGACCCTGGATTCGAATGCGGGTCTGGCGCCTGTACCACCCAGAGCGCGCCGGCGCTGTTGTAGGTCATCAAGATCGGACTGGGGCTGCTCGGTGCTTGGCGAGTCCAAGTCAGGCCGCTGCCGGTGTAGGCATATGAGGTCTGGGCGCCATTGCCTCCGCTTACGGTGCTCGCCGCAGACTCGAGCAAGTCGTCGAAGTAGTATTCCGTGCTGAGTGAAGCAACCTCCTTGCCAGTACCGTCGAGACTCACTAAGGTGGTGGCGTGGCCATTAGCGTCATACGAGAACTGCTCAACGCTCTTCCCATCGCGGCCGGTTTGCTGCTGCAGTCGCTGGTCATCATAGTATGAGTACTGGAGCGCACCAGCATCCTGATATACGGTGCTGTCGCTTGAGTCAGTGATCTGGGAATCGGCCGAGGCTTTGAGGCCTAGAGCATTGTATTGATACGTGACGGTGCGCCATTTGCTACCGTCAGTGGTGACTGGCCGCATCTCCGTCAGCAGACGGTTGTCAGCGGTATAGGTCATTCTTGTGGCGAGTCCATTGGGATTGGTAGCGTCGCGGGCGTTTCCCGAGGGCGAGGTCATGCCGGTTACGTTGCCAGCAGCGTCGTAGACGTAGGAAGTGACATCCATCGACCCTTGCGCGTCACCGGGAGTCTGGGTGGTTTTGAGCCGGTCATCGCTGTAAAATGTCTGGCTCGATGTGTTCTGCGAGGGGTCTTGCATCGTGACCATGTTGCCGTTGCCGTCGTAGCTCCATCTCTGGACATGCGTGATACTGCCGTTCTGCTCGTCGGTGCGGCTGGCCAGCAACTCGTCAGACGTGTAGCTCCAGATTGTCGGCCGGCCCATCGCGTCCATCGTCTTCACCAGCTTCCCGTCGGCGTCGTAGTAGTAGCTCATTGTTGTGATCGTCTGACCGCCCAGCCGGTACGAGACGAAGCATGTTCCGTTGCTGGGCGTCGTGTTCCAACTGGCAGTCAGCGTGAGGCTGGTGCTCGTATTGGTGGCGACGACAGCTGTCTCCGTGTGAACAGCACTACAGTTGCTGCCGTCGTGCCAGGTCACGACGATTGGCGCTTTGTACCAGAGTCCCGAATTACCCGATGAAGTCGGCCAATTCTTCGAGGTGTCGGTCAGGGTATTCGTCCCAAAGCTGATCGTAGAACCGGTGTTAGTGTCCTCCGAGGGCGAGACCCCGAGCATCGCCGCTTTGAGACCATCGTCCGTGTACTGTGTCGTCGTCTGCCGCCCGTCTGCACCGGTGAACGCGGTTTGGCGCCCCGCTGCATCGTATTGCCGGTCCGTGTAGCAAAGCTCGACCTGGCTGGGGTAGGCAGGATAGTAGGCTGGCAAGCTGGGGTAGGCGCGCGGCGATATCGGATAGTTGGCGTTCCAGGGACACCACTGGCCCATACCTGGGTTGCTCCCCGAATAGTAGAAGTCCCAGCGACAGGTACCGCCAAGATCCTCGCACTGGTGCGGGTTGTCAAACGGCGCATAGGCCCGTGGGGTGATGATGCGGGTGACCCTGCCGTCGGCATCATAGATCGTGGCCACCTTGTACGCCTCATCCGCTTTGGGCGTGATGGTGAACGGGGTGCCGTCGGACGGCTGCGACGGAGACCAAGCACCGGCGAGGTTCAACGTGTTGCTTGTGTTGCCGGATATCGTCCCGCTGTTTCCACCCGCCCGCACGATGCTACCCGCCCACGCGTTGGTGACCCAGCCGGCGGAGTTGTCGGTGGCTGTGGTCGACCCATACCTGGTGCTCATACTGGACGCGACATTGGGAGCGAAGGCGTTGGGTGGGTACGTAACGATCACGTGCCCGTCAGCGTCATAAAGCGACCGCGTTCGGATGTTCTGTCCGCCATCGCTGCTGGTGGCCCCGTTGATGCCATCGGACGCCCCTTTGACCGTGTCCACGACCCTGCCGTCAGCGTCGAAGGTGTGCGCGGTCGTGAAGGTCTGCGACGTATCGGGGGTGGTGATTGTCAAGACGTGTCCGGCAGGATCGTAGACCGTGGTGGTGGCGGCCCGAGGCGTCGTCATCACTGTCCTTCGGTTTGCCAGGTCGAACGTATATGTAGTTGTGTCGTGGTTGGCATCCATCACCGAGCTGAGGTTACCGTCGGCGTCGTAGCCATCCTGCGTGACTTGCGTTTGGGTGCCGGACGCAGTGTTCTCATACGTAGTCGTGGTCAGCGCCTTGTCGAGTTTGTTGTAGGTCTTAACTGTGTCGAACAGCGTCGGACTGGATGCGGCGCACGCACCGCCTCCACCTTCTGTGAAGTGGCGCGGGGGGCACGTGACGGTCAAATTTCCGTCCAGATCGAAGGCATGGTCGGTTTCTAGGTTCGTTGTTGAGTCGCGCGGTACCAACGCAGCGAGCTGGTGGTGCAAGCCATCGAACGTAAAGGACGAGGTCTGATGGTTACCATCGCTGGAAGCCCACTTGTCGTCGACGCCATTCCATCCCTCCTCCGAGGAGCACAGGATTCGGCCGTCGGCAATGGGTGCATCGTCCACGGACTCCCGACAAGCACTTGGAACGGTGCTCGAGTCACTCGGCCAGGGGCCTTGAGTCCACACGGTTTCTGTATGGCGGTTGACCGCGTCGTAGAAATAGAGGCGTACGTTACCCAACGGGTCGGTCACCGAGCTCTGATTGTCGAACATGTCATAGCCATACCGTGTAGGTGGATCACCCGCAGCGGCTTCGACTGGTGTTTGGCTTGTCTGCAACTTATCGGTGGGTGTCCACGTCATTGAGATGTCGTAGGTGTTCACAGCGCCAGAGGTAGGATTGCCGCGGGCTGGCCGCCTGGTCAGCACGTTCCCGTTCGGATCCACCAACTCGGTCGTCAAATTACCGAGGGCATCACGCTGCGCGACCTGATATCGCCAGGGGTTCGCGAACGCGGTCTTGGCTACCACGCCAGCTGCCGGACACGGGCCCCAGGACGGCCCATTGGCATCGACTGCATAGAGCGTCTCGGAGTACGCACAGCTCGGTGGTCCTCCCGCTGTCCCGGGAGCGCCGTCGAGGCCGCCTGGAAAAAGCCCTAGGTTGGTACCGTGAGTGGCGTCAGGATCCCAGATGCGAACTCGATCACCGGCTGCGTCGTATGCATAGACGGTGGTGTCTCCGAGCGGATCGGCAACGGCCTTGAGCCAGCCGCCGGCGACGGTCGTCCCGGAAAGATCGTGATCTCCATTCTGGTAGTACGTGTACTGAATCTTCGGAATCGCTTGTCCGGAAGGTGTTTCAGCAATCGCTTTCGGAGTCTCCTCCGTGAGGAGTTGCCCATACTGGTCATATGTTAGTCGTCGAGAAGTGATGTGGACTCCATCGAACTTCGGCGCGTCCGAGCCACACAGCAACCCGGTGTTGGTGGCTGGAGCCGAGGTGGAAGCGCAGGTGTTGCTCGTCGCTGGAGCGTTCACAGCTCCGGAGGAGTTGTTGTCCACGTACATGGTGGTGAGAAAATCGGTGTAGGTTGAGCTAGGGTCATTACCTCGCGGCGTCAGCGATTGCGTCTGGTCCACGAGCGCGAAAAGTGTCTGCGTATCCCACCGGCCGCCGCCGCTGGCCGACTGTGACGTGACCTGCCCGTTGCCGGCTACCTGGTCTGTGTACACCTTGGTAGCCGAGGCACCCACGTACGCGCTACTGAATCCGGCCGTCGCGGTGGCCTCGCTTGCGCGAGCGCATGTGGGCAACGGCGCGCTGTCCGAAGTCGGGTCGCTGGCGTTGAGGCAGCTGCTCTTAATCAGCAGTTGTCCCAATGGCCCGTATGTAAAGACTGTGTCCTCTGCGGCGGTCGTACCATCCAGGGACTCACGGAAGCTCCGGCAGAGATTGTGATCGACCGCCGGGTCGGGCTGACGGCAGGCGCCCTTGGTCGTGTCCCACCAATAGAGACCCGTACGCACGGTGTAATTCAACAGGGTGTCGATCTGGTCGACCTGGCCCACGCTGCCCGATGGATCGATCGAACTGTAGCGGGTCAACTCGTTGCCAACCGTGACGTCGGTCTCGGTGGGACTACTCGGTGACCAGCTGTAAGAGGTTGTGATCTTGTCTCTGGTAGTGACTGTCCCGATATAGGCGGGACCTGGAATGCTGCCTCCTTTTGCGAAGGTGCTGGTGTAGCCGAAGGTAGTTGCATTTGAGCGCGGGTCGATGATCGAGCACAGCTGCAGCGACCCGGCATTGCTGCCCGAACAGGTCGCCCCATATTGGTACTGCACAGAAGATCCGTCAGGGTTGATGACTTGAGTCAGTTGAGCTGACCCGTTCAGCACGTACTTGGTTGTCCTTCCCGCCGGGTCCTTGACATCGGTCTCGGTGCTCGAGGGGTACGAGAAGGAGAAGCCGCGACCGCTCGAGACTTCTGTGTAGGACGTGGGGTTGCCGAGTGCCGCTCCCGCAGTCGGTTTGTTCGTATAGGTGAGACGCAGCTCGTTTCCCGTCGCGTCGGTCAAGTCGATCAGGTGGCCGTCTGAAGCGAACTCGTAGCGAATGCGATCCGGCCGCTCAGCCCCGAAACCCAAGAGCCGAGCCGTTGCCGTCGAGGCCGAACCGCAGCTGGTAGCGGAGGGTTGCTCAACATATCGCCAGAGTCCAACGTGCAAGCCGGGCGCCGGACTGCCAACTATGTCGACACAGACGTGATATCCAGCGTCGACGTTCGACCCCAGCACCATGGGCTGGATGGTCGCTTCGGCGCTCGATGTGCTGCTGGGATCGATCTCAGAGGACAACGACGAGAAGCGAATTACCGTCCGCTGGCCCTCGGATCCGACCCACGTGATCGGGAACCCATACCGAATCTGATTCGCAGGCACGTAGAGGCCGGCCGGTGCCAAGGGGCTCGGGGTCAGCGTCCATCCGTTGGCTAGTGGACTGCCCAAAATGCCCATCCCCTGCGACGCAGCGTTGTAGGAGCGGTGCAGGGAGAGCACCAGCGCGCCATGACCCTTGATCGGCGTGCTGTCGTCGGCCCTCACTAGCAGGTTGCCGGAGGCGACATCCACCGCAGCCGAAGACTCAGGCCCGACCGAGCGACCGTCGAGGGTCCACCAGGGCTGGCTCCCATCCCCGCCATCGCACATCTCGGTCGCTGCCGTGGATGAATTGCTTCCGGAGTAGCCCTGGAGTGTCGAGGTGGCAACGTTCGCATCGAATGAGCATCCGTGGTCCGAACCGATTCCGATCGCCCAGTACGTAAAAGTGTGACTTGAGCTCGGTGCGATCGATGTCGTGAAGGTCAGGGTTCTGCCGCTGATCTGGCATTCAGTGCTCGGGCACGCGACCCCGTCAGCAGTGATCCAATTCAGCGCAGGCGGCACTACGTCAGAAGGCACCGTATCAGTCGTGACCGTGGACGACATCAGCGTGCTGTAGGGATTGGTGATCTTGACACTGAATTGGAAAGCTTCCCCTCGCGCAAACGAGGTTCTCGCGCCCACCCTGGTCACCTTCACAGTGGGCGGACCCAGTGGGGTCACGTCGTTTGAATCAGCCGCGGGACCGTTGCCCTTCACGCTGCTGGCGTAGACAGCCACGTAGTAGGAGTTGCCATTCGTCAGCCCGGTAAACGTGGCCTTCAGCGCGGACCCCGACACCGATTTGCCGGTCGAGGTGCCAGTCGCTGTGTACAGCGTTGCCGTGTACGAGGTGATCGGAGACCCGCCGTTGCAAGCGGGAGCGGTCCAGGTCGCTGAAACGGATTGGTCATTCGACGTTGCCTTGACCGAGCCTGGTGCGCTCGGTGTCGAGCCCGTGCAGGTGCTGACGTTCGTTACGGTATCAACGGGTGCCGCGCTGGGGTTGGGCACAACCGGCGACGATACGGATGGGCTCACCGAGACCGGCGCCGAGGTTGCCGTGCTTCCGACGTAATCGGACGTGCGGGCAGCAACGGAGAATGAGTAGCTGCCAGTCGCTAGTCCGGTTAGCCACGCTTGAGTCGCACTCGCATCCACGTAGGCAGCGTCCGCCACGACTCCAGAGGTGGCCGACCCGGCTCCGACTCCTGTGATGACATAGCCGAGCGTTGGGTCATTCGGCGCATCAGAGACGCCTTGCCAGGAGACGAGCGCACCAAAGTCAGTCGCGGGTTGTGCGGTGACCCACGCGGGCACCGGTGGCGGGAGCGTCGGCGTACCGTCCATCGAGGGAGGGGGCGCCAAATAGTGGGTCAGCGTATCGCCGGGATCCGTAATGGGAGCAACCGAGGAGGTCGCGTCCCTCGCAAGCAGTTGTGGCGTCGGAAAATGTGGCTGCAGGTCTGTGACACCTGGTGCATCGGCCTTCGCCACGATTGACGGTTTCCACAGCAATGGCACAGATGCAGCGATCGATGCAATTGCTGAGAGGCAGACGATAAGCGCGGTTGTCCGGTACGCCTTCTGCCGTCGCAAGTAGATCGCCCCATCCCTGAACGCTCCGCTATTCCTATCCGTCCGCACCATATCCGTCGCTCCGTCACCGCTGGCCGCTAGCTACCGTCCGCAGCTTCTACGGATCTAGACGGAATCCGCCCCCAAAACCCACGCTCGTCAACCGGAGGCGTTCATCCGGTTTGCGTTTGAAGCGCTCGCGATGTTCTTCACAAGAATTTACTCAGCCTTGATTGCGCATCTATCTATCGATCTCGGAGGCTGCCTCGATGGTCGCCACCGGAGAAGATGCGCGACTACTCTCCGCCTATAGGTCCGGCGATGCCGCTGCTTTCGAAGCCGTGTTCCGGCGCCACTATCAACCGGTACTCCGTCTGGCCACTCGCCGACTGAACGAGCGCACAACCGCGGAAGAAATCGCCCAGGAGAGCTTTATTCGCCTGATCGCGGCCGCGACTACCCGGAACATATCGAGCCCAGGTGCATACGTCCGACAGGTAGCACATAACCTATGTACTGATTTCCTTCGCAGCAGGCGGTTGGCTTTGGCTCCGCTCAACGACGTCCATCCCGACCCAGCCCCGAGTCCGCTCGATTCGCAACTCACGGACCAGCTCCGCGAGCAGGTGCACATGGCTCTTGAGCGCCTGAAGCCGAAGCAACGCAAGGCGCTGGTCCTTTGGGGGTTCGAACATCGCTCGTATAACGAGGTCGGTGAGGCGCTCGGCGTATCGCAGCGTGCCGCCGAGGGACTGATTGCGCGAGCGCGCCAGCGCTTTCGGACCGAGTATGAGCGCTGTGTTAAGTCCGAGGACGTAACCCCTAGCTCCAAAGAGAGCTCGACTATGGTGGCGCTGGCCGCGGTCTGAGCCCAGATCCGGCAGCATGATTCATCCCATCACCAAACCGGTTGACATCACGACCTTGCCAACGCGCCTCGGCCGATTCCTGACGAACGGTTCGTAAGCCAGGGAACGAACGTTCGGTCACTGCTACCGATCGGATCGGCCGTCTCGTGAACGCCGTCACCCTGATTGCCGCGTCCGCTACGACGGCGCCAACTCCAACTCCCGGGCCTTGCAGTCGAGGACTAACACCCCCGCCTCTCCAACGCCTACGCCGTCACCGTTAAGGCCACTCAGTAGTCGTGCGCCAGCTGTCGCAACTGCCGGCTGTGAATCACTTCTCGCAGACGACCATACTTGAGCGCGGCTCCTCAAGTTAATTCTTCCAGTTATCGCTTGCTCCGTCTGGACGCCGATCTCTCAGGCAAGTGTCGGGTCGCTGGGCTGGAGTCAGTCAGCACCCCCGGGGTAAGGAAATCATGGACCGGCAACGCGAGCTGACCTTCTGAGACTCCATCCGTATCGGTCGCAGTCGCATACCACGTAAGAGTCACCGCACCGCCCGCGAGCGAGCCCGACGCGGCCAACCGAAACGCTTCTAACCACACTCCATGACGCGGTCTCAGGTCCTCTTCCGCGAAGAGGAGTCTGAGGCCATCACCCTCCGCAAGGACGTTCAGGCGGGGAATAATCGGAAAGGGTGTCACGGTAGAGCCGAGAGTCGTCACACCGTAGGCTTTGTTGACGAGGGATCGCTGTGGGTCATTATATGCGGCGGAAACCGCGCCGTTCACACGAACGTCCACCTGGACAGCTCGTTGATTCCGATCGGTCAGGTTGATGAGTCGCAGTTGGATGGGCGGTGCGCGCGATGCTAGATTCGCCACGAGATCTCGCGCGACTTCGGCGTAATATCCATCGCCGCTCGATTCGGATGTTTGTGGTTTGTTCCCCTGGGCGTAAGGTCGCTTCCCGTCGGCGATCCTTTCGCGTTTAGACGAGGCCAGTCGGCGAACTCCTTCAGGTCTGTCATCGACGGCGGGGATAGTCGGGACGTTGCCAACAATCTCAAGTGCAACTGCAATTCTTGTGGCCTGTCGCTGTGCTCGCTGGCTCAACATTCGCATTGCGTCGGCGTCGGCCAGGTCAGTACGGCCGAATCGACGGACGAAAACCGCACCCGACTTATGGCTCCCGAATTCTCTTCTAAGCACGTGAACTGGATCACCGAAGCGCGGTGGTTCGACTGTGATGACCAAGACGGTCAGACCATCCAGTTGCTCGTAGCTAAAGTCCCACGCGGGACCATCAAACCCAACGTACTGGTTGACCTTTTTCTCGATCTCAGCGGAGTCGACGGGTAGCACTCCTACCAATCGCTGACGCTCCACGCCGACTAGCAGATACGCGCAACCCTCGAGAACCCGAGCGGCGCGTTCTGGGTCGCGATTTGCGAATCCTAGTATTTGTCGAGCAATCTCAAAGATAGATGATCGGTCGGTCAAATTGAGCGAGGACTTCCACTCGATCCAATCCATCTCCACGTCAGCGCGCGAACCCTCCACCACAGCTCGGACGAGATCTCGGCGAGCGGCGGCAGTTCGGAGGGCCCGATCTACGGGTATCACTACAGTCCCTTACGGCAGTTCTCGAGCACGGCAACTCTCGCTGGCGATTCGCAAGTTTGGCGGATCGAGGCTCAACCGATCGGCTAGTGTCACGATAAGGACGACGGGGACGACATTCTGTCTACAGCAACGAGAGGAGATCGTTCTGGGCAAGCGCGGCGTACTGGTGGCACCAACGCGATGTCCGCCCCACGCCTGGCCACTCTCATGCAGGGCCGCCGCGTCCATCCGAAGATTGTGCCGGCGATCCTCGACCGCTCAACCGTCGCTGTCACGCTGGACCTATACTCGCACGTAATCCCGACGATACGGCGGGAGGCGACGGCGGCCACGGACGGGTTGCGGCGCAGGGACCACTAACACACGTCGAACCTTGGACAACCAATAGAATAGCCGACGTCATGACCGTAGCTGTGACCTGCAACCTCTGAAGCGTGGCCCCGTGCCAGCGGCTGCGACCCGCTGCATCTCGGTGGAACGTTCAGTAACACGACCGCGGTTGCCGCAGCCCCCCACCGAGCCAATGTCAAACCCGGCACAGAGCGCGGCCGCTTAGCCTCTTTTTCCTCGGTATGCGCATAGGGCCGGCTCATTCGCGAACAAAAGCGTCGAGGGCTGCGGCTGCCCCTCGTAGACGAGGGGCCGTGCCCCGCGGAGCCGTCAGCTCGCCACGCTCGATCATTTCGGCGAGCTGTCTTAGGAGTATGCCGGTGTGGCGCATGGCTCGCCGGCTCACGGGCGACGGTGCAGTCTCTAGCGCCGCGACCGCGCGTGACGCGCCCTCGAGCTGCGAAAGCATCCCGCAGGGGCCATCATGTCGACCGATGTGAGGCTGTCGAACAGTCCGCGTAGCGAGGTTGCTAAAGCGCGGCGTTCAGCAGCATTCACAACCGCTCACCACGACGACTTGGGCCTCGTCGAGCTATCCCCCTCAAGGAGTCGGAGACTAACGCGGAAACGCTCGGCTCGGTCAGGAAACTCGCGTTCAATCCAGGCAGCCATCTCCTGCGCGAGCGCCTCTTGGGAGGTGTCAATGTTTACCGACTGCTCTGTGGCGAGCCGAATCGTAAGAAGTACGACCACAGTACAAACAAGCCGCGTTAAAGAGCCAGGGTCGGACAGGTCGCGCCCACTGAAATAGACGCGAAATGCACGCGCGGGTCGCCATTAAAAGCCCGGCAGTTCGCCATCGTCCACGGTGACTCCGCTGACGCTGCTACCGTTGCGCGGCGAGTTTGTGCGGCGGGCCTGGACGTACGAGGTTAAGGGACTCCCCGGCCATCCAGCACCGGCGGATAGTGTCCGCGAACTCGTTCTGCATTTGCTCAGGATCCGCGCTTTGGGCTCCGTTAGCATTACGAGAGAGTTGCGTCAACACCGTACCCGCGTCGGAGCGACCACGATCCGCCGGCTCCTTCGGCAGGCCGGGTTGGTCCGGCACCATTAAGCCTCGGGTCGACGTGGGCAGGCGAGAGGCATCATGGCGTCTATTGTCCATGGGCCGCCTTCATATTGAAAGGTAGTTGTCCTCACTGGTGCTGCTGTTTGGAGGGTTCACGAGCTGCCAGCTGGTCCCATTCCATTCCTCGATGAGCGTCTGATGATGCCCGCCCATGTAGTAACCCGCAGCAATACAGAAGCGTAAGTCGATACAGCTCACTCCGTAAAGGATGCTATCGCCACCGGTTATCGCATCCGGTGACGGCCGCGTATTCCAAGTGTGGCCACCCCATGCGCCAATTAGGGTGCGGTAGGCGGCGCGCGGTTCCGGGCGGTACCTGCCGACCGCTGTGCAAAAGCTGCGGCTAAGGCAACTAATACCGAACAGTTCGTTCTCTTGCCCTCGGGGGCCATTAGGTCCCTGCACCCAATCCCAACTGCTTCCATTCCATTCCTCGACCAACGCTAGGTCGCTGGCTCCATAGCGATACTGCCCCACGGCCATGCAAAAGCTGGTGCTCGTGCAGCTCACACGATGTAGCAAGTCATGTTGCCCATCGCCTGGGTTCTGCGCCATCACATGTGTCCATGTCGTGCCATTCCATTCCTCAACCAGTGTCTTCAGTAACGACTCTCCACCGTGGGCACCCACCGCCATGCAGAACGTAGCGCTGGCGCAGCTAACACCGTCGAGAAGGTTCGGCTCGGAGGGGCTCGTGCTGATTGGAGGAGCCAGATCCCACTTGGTGCCGTTCCACTGCTCGGCGAGGGGCTGATCAACCATATTACTGTCCGTGAACTTTCCCACGGCCATACAGAAGCTCGTGCTGGTGCAACTGATGCGCAAAAGTTCATTGCCTTGGCTGTTGCTCGTGCTATTTGATCGTGTCGGGGCCCATCCTTTGCCGTCCCACGCTTCGATCAATGTTTGATTGACGGCTCCTGTTTTTACATAGCCCACCGCAAAACAGAACCGGCTGGTGACGCAGCTTATACCTGAGAGGTGCCCGCTCTGACCCGCTGACGAAGCATCCATAGTCCAGTTACTTTCGTTGCGAGTCTCTATAAGAGCCTGGTCGTTCGCACCGACGCTATAGTCGCCAACGGCGACGCAGAAAGTAGTAGCTATGCAACCCGTGGGTGAAGCGCTGCCCTGAACAGCTTGCGAGGCTTCGGGAGGAGTTGGGGACGACACTCGGCCAACTCGGATTGCAAGCAAGACGCCGACACAAGCCACCGTTGCGATGCCGACGGCAGCTACAAGAACCTTGCGCTTGGTCAGAGGCGCTAGTAGCGCACTTGCGCGGGTAACCCTGAGCCGTATCGTGCCTACACTCGAGCGTGTGAGGGACTTGTCGCGTGTTGGATGAGCGGCATGTGAAAGGGAGGTTTGAGCTCTACTAGCCGAACAATCAGGCGCAGCGTCCTTCGGTCGGGAGGCCTTGGCAGATCCGGCTAGGGTCCCCGACGAGGCTAGACCGGCCACTAACGCAGACCCACTGGCTGTGACAGGTCTACCCAATAGCGCGATCAACTCACGAACGTCTGAATGCCACCGTCTATCTGACAACTCATAGGCGTTGCGCCGAGCAAGGGCTGCGATCGATGGCGGAAGCTCTCGAGCATTCGGCATGAGAGCGCCACCAACCAGAATCGGCAAGATCCGGATCCGCCTCTTGATGGCGCCCTCGATCTCGAGCCGAAGGTAATCCTCTGGGTCGTTCAGGCTGTGTGACGGTGTGCTCAGCCAGTGCGGTCCGATCAGCGCCAGCACGACATCGCAGCGCCTCAGCGCGTCCTCGATAACCTCGACGAAGTCAGCCCCCGGGGAGATGGCATCGATATCCATGAATACGCTGTGCTCACCGAACCCCGCGACGAGAGCATCAAAAAGCCTTCCTGCGTACCCGCTCGTATCGTCCCGTCGGTAGCAAACGAAGATCCGGGGGGATGCCCTAGGCGCCGCGCCACTGGCCATGAGTACTCCATCCGTGAACCGGGCTAGCAGTGTAGCGTCGCCTAAGCGCCGTTGATACACATGCCGGTCCGCGCGAAATGGGTACCGCGCTCGCAAGGTGGCCCTGCCGCTGGCACACTAGGTAGGGTGCCGACCGGTCAGCCTGATGGTGCGGGAGTGGGCAGAGTGCCGCTCAGCTTCCGCATAGGTGTAACCGGACACCGGAGGCTTCAGCACCCTCATCGCGTCGCGGCCGACCTGACGGCAGCAGTCGATCGACTCATCGAAATGGGACCTGGCGCAGGCACGACGGCCACCCCCATCGAGCTCACCGTGGTCTCGTCTCTGGCCGAGGGCACCGATCGACTCGTCGCTTGGGAGCTGATCAAACGGGGTGCCCGACTCGAGGTGGTTCTCCCCTTCCAACCGCATGAGTACCGCATCGATTTTCAAAACGCCGCCTCGAACGATGAGTTCTCGCAGCTGCTCTCCCGTGCCTCACACGTCGTCGTACTACCTGCCGATGACACCCGCGACGATAACTACTTTCGGGCAGGAATCGCTGTCGTCGACCGCAGCGACGTGATCATAACCGTCTGGGACGGACACCGAGCCCACGGCCATGGTGGGACCGCGGAGATCGTCAAGTACGCGAGGGTGCAGCGTAAGCCACTGCTATGGATCCAGCTTCAACCCGGACATCATTGGGTCGAAGAGCGGTTCGGCGAAGACACGGATGCCGCCCCCTTGCGGATATCGTTGTTGAGCCGGACAGCCTTTGGCCGGCTCGACGGCTACAACAGAGCGCGCGCCCCGACCGCGACGGGCGCAGGGTCGCCACCGTTCACTTCTGCCTCTGTCCCTGCGTCGCTGCAAGCGCGTTTTGGGCCGTTTGTTGAGTACGCCAAGCCCTACTACACCCGCGCCGACGGCCTATCGAAACGCAACCAGTTTTGGCATCGGCGGACGAGCGATGCCCTCTATCCGATCGCCGTCATTGCTGTCCTACTCGCTGCGCTCCAAGTTCTCTTTGTGGCCACAAATCAGGGCCGACCCATCCCGGCGTCGCAGGGCTTCGCGGTGGCGGAGAGCTTCTCCCTCGCTCTGATTCTCGGAATCCTCGGAGTCGCCACCCTCACTCACTGGCACGACAAGTGGCTCTCCTGCCGCTATTTGGCTGAACGTGTGCGCTCAAGCGTGTTCCTTGCGGCAGCCGGCGTCGGCGAGGAGGTTCACAGTCTACGGAGTTCCGGCCTGATTGCGGACCCCTCAGAGGAGTGGCTCAGCCGGGCCTTTGTCGAGATTTGGTCGCGTCGCCCACGGGCATCCGTAGATGAATCTGACACTGGGCGCGTCCAACGTTGGCTGGCCGAGGCATGGATCGATGGGCAAGTGGTGTATCACCGCCATGTTGCCGATCGAACCAGCTTGTGGGAGCGATGGCTCGGCCGCTTGAGCCTTCTCTTCTTCTTGCTCAGCGTTGCGGCTGCCGTGTTTCATACAGCCGAGCTGTATCTATGGCCGGAAAGGACGGCGCAATGGACATTCGACGGCCTTCTCTCGTACGCGTCCGTCGCGCTACCGACCATCGCAGCCGGCATAGGAGCCTTTCTCGCCCATCGCGAATTCGCGCAGCTTGCGAATCGCTCGCGACACATGGTTGCACGGCTCGTGGAAGCCAGACGGCTTCTCGAGAGCTCCGTCACCGTACCCATGGTGCGACACGCAGCGATCAGCATCGAACAACTCTTGCGAGGCGAGACATCCGACTGGTATGCATTGGTTCGGCTGCATCGCCTTGAGGTTCCTATGTAAGGTTACGCGTTTGCGGCGAGCACAGATGGCCTGCAGCTTCCAACCATGGTGTAAGGCGGTTCGTGCAAGTGCGCCCTAAACCGTCCACTTGCCCTGACAAAGATAACGGCCGTGGGCAAAGGGAACCGATCCGATGCCTCCCCTGTCGGTACCACAATCGCTCCATCACGAGCGAGGTCGCGTAGCACATCCAAAACAATGCGTTGCTGTTCATCGGTCGTCGGGCCGCTAAACACGTCGCTCGCCGTGACGAACCAAGCGGAGAGCGAGCCTTAACGCGCGAAGACATAGATGGCCCTGTGCCATTCTGTCCATTGGCGCCGAGCAGAGCTAGCATCCCGTCATGCCCTTGAGCCAGCTGGGTCCATGTAGGTTCTGGCCAGATACGTCCATCGGTCGCAGATAGGTTTCTGGTTCACATCACGTTCATAAAGGATCCCACTCGATCCTTGTGACAGGCTATAGCGGGCGTTGGTCGTCGTTGTGCCTATGCTTGGAATGAATACCCACGATAGAAGTAGCCATTGCAACCGCAGCTTTGTACCAAGCGCCCGTATTTCCGATGCTTTGATTGGAATAAGACGTCTCGTTATACGTGAACATCATGTTCACGCACTCAATAGGATGGTTGAGGCACAGGCGGATCGCTAACCAGGGTTACCGGGCGTGACGAGCGGGTCGAACTCGTCTTCGACCACAAGGACGAGTTTCGGGGCCGCGTCGAGAAGTTGCTCGAGGAGGTTGAACGCGACCTCGCCTATCCCGTCGGGAAGGCCACGTTCGAGGATTCTCGCATCCGGGCGGGCCTGCAGGCGGCGGACCTGCCCGCGTACGAGGCACGCCGATGTCTCACTGAAGTCGTGACGTTCTGGCCACGGAAGCCGGTCCGCGGCCAATGGTGGCAGCTGATGAATGCCAGGCTGCCTGGGGGAGTGCCCGCATCAGGGCGGACTACCGGGATCCTCAGATCTTGGAGTTCACCAATGTCGTGACGGGCATGCCTTAGGCCATGCGCGAGTCATCGTGAGTGTGCGGCCTCCCCATGAAATCGGTCCGACGGAGACGATCAGGACGTCTTTCTTCATGGCAGCTCACGCTCAATTCAGGCCGCCAGTATACTGTCGCTGGCCACTCCGGGCCTGGAGCGGGAGGCAAGGACGGCGATGGATGTAGCCCAACGAGGGCTGGATGCAGGTAACTCACTCTATCCGTGGCTCAATAGCGACGAGCGGTTCGAGTCTGCAAAGCTATTCGACTACCCCGGGACGCGCGCGGGCTTCACGCCACATGATCAGCCGACCCCCGTCCCTCTCAATGTGAGAACTCTGGCGCGAGGTTTTGGCTTAGCTCGAAGAGCTGTAGCAGGAACGGAACGATCTCGAGTTAAGCATCGGCCGCGACTGTCGGGGCCAACGCAAGGTTGTGATGATAGACAGTCAGTCTCATTCAGCGCTGAGATGCGCCTGCCCCTCAAGCCGGTCCATCAGCTTCCGTCCGGCTTGGTCGAGGGGGGACGTGCCCACTCCAAAGCAGGCACGCCACATGGCCATGCAAGTTCTGAACGTCTCTCTTTGCAGATCGAGCGTCATGGCCTCGCCAATGAGGACTGATGTCGACAGAAAGAGCTCGCACGCCTTCAGATGTTTTTGCATGAGGCTGAAGTCGCTGATTACGCCCGTCAGCTGTTTGCCACCGCCGACACGCGGCGTCGCAATAACCAAGTCACGAAGGGGATTATTGTGGCTCTTCGCGCTCGTGACGGCATAAACAGAATCATAGAATGGTCCCATTCCGGCTTCGCTGGCTAACTCTTTGATACTCGCTCCAACCGACCTCGGGGAAGTCTTGGTGACGAGTTCTCGCAGCCGCGCAGCCGGATCTGGAGCGCTCAACACCGCGCCGCCGAAAAAGAATAATTCGGAACTGGACCTCGTCACTAACTCGAGTGCATCGGCAAGCCCTGCTTCATACGCGCGGGTCGCTTGGTATAGCCAACGCAAACCGACCGCGACGAGCCGGAGGCCTTGATTGATAAGCATCAAGTCTCGGTCAAGCGAGCTGCGGCCATCGGCCAGCGCGTGCAGGAGGCCGAACCATATGTCCATCCGCATGACCCCGTCGGCGACCTCCTCTACTGACATCGTCGAACGGAAGCTCTCCTTCCAATCGTCGTGATGACTCGCGGTGCGCTCTAGGTATGCGGTTGTATCCGGTATTCGGAACATGACTCTGGATGCTCGGAACTTCTCTGCTTGGGCCGTATGTTGAGGTTTAGCCAAACGCCCCGATTTTGAAGGCAGCAGACTACACTGCTTAAAGGATTCGATCTTCGGGCGACTCACCTGATGCTGATCATCGGACAGGCCAGGACTGGGATGTGTGACGCCAAGCCGTGAGTGGTTGTGTTGCACTCCGAACAGATGAAGCGGGACGTCACGACGCCGAGATACGAGGAGACGGCTTGGCCGACGTGTCTGGTACAAATCGCTCGGGTGGAGACGCGCTGCGATATGGAGCAAAGTCAAGCGCCTCGCCGCGATCTCCGACACGCTGCATGGGCTCTGTCTGATAACTGAGATCGCGCAATCTGATCGCACCGAAGATTCCGAACTCGTTCAGGATGTCGTCAAGTAAGCGGTGCTCCAGCTTGTCTAGCACTTGATAGAAGCCCGCGGCTGGTCCAGCAGTGAGTCGGTACTCTGGGTTGCCGTACGCTGTGACACGAACATCGACCTTTAGTTCGTCGTTGGCGTTCATCAAATTCACTGCATCGTAAACACTAGCTGCAAACGGACCATAAAGGTGCCAAATCCACGTGAGGGTTGTGATTGGTTGCTGGTATAGCTCGTAGCTACGCAGGTCCGCGAAGTAGAGGAGTTTGATCAGTGCCGTCCGCGTTAGTGGTTTGGGTGCGCGACTTACGAGGAACGCTATTGCGTCTTCCAAACGGCGCTCATCAAAATCGTTCAAGGCATGTCCTTTTTGGCAGCACGATTTTGGAGCTCAACAGGAGATTGGTTCGGCGAAACCGCATTGAGTAGGTCGATGAAACGATGTCGTACTTCAGGAGAAAGCGTGCGGAGTGTGTGCAGAGCGTTCACACTTCCCTCCTCGTCTCTTGCAACCCATGCCAGAGAGGCTAGGAGAGCCTGGTCTGCGGACACGAGCTGCTCCACTAGTTCCTTTATGAGCGGTCCGTCGACTTCGTCCACATAGCGCTCGGCAATCGCTTCAAAGCAGTCCCTAAGCGCCCGCTCAAGGCGCCGACTCGGAGGATGATCGACCGTCACGCGGGGACGATAGGCAGCTATCGGAGCAAGTTTCAGTTGGTCCCGAGCCATGCTCGAACGTGATTCGAGTTCCTGGAAAGTCCGTGAGGGTGGGGGCTCATGAGACGGGACGGGCAGTTCCAGCGCCTCATGTCCCTCACGGAGCTTTGCCAGGATCCGGTCAGAGGGCACCGGGCCGCCGCCGGCGGAGAGCTGGGATAGGTAGGGCGCGCTGACGCCAACGCGATCGGCTAGAACGCGAAGAGAGAGGGCAGACCGCTTCAGGTTTTCAACCAAGGTGCGACCAAGCTGGCGGGCCCAAGCCTCCTCGTACTCTGCGCGGAGGTCCTCAGACAACAGGCGCAGACGCCGAGGAATTGGATCCCCAAAGCTGGGTTCGGGGTCCTCGAGGTGCTCCAGAACACGCTCGACCCTGGCAAGCCGGCGGCTGTCCTCCTCTCGGGCGCTGACAACTAACAGGCGGTACAGCTGCCAAGCGACTTCGACGTCCCGCTCAGCGTGGAGGCTGCGAAGTCCGCGTATTAGCTGTTCCTTGAGATCAATCGGCCGGGCCTCCGGCGTACTGGGTGGAGCTGGGAGCTCCCTTGCGAGCGTCTGAAGTTGCGTTTGCTGCGTATAGTGCTGTTTGCTCAATCGCCGCCCATGTGATAATGTTCGCTGATCGCTAGCCGCCCGACTATACAGGAGTTTGCCGCGAATGGCTGGACTTGACGGACGACATCGCGACGCCAATGGGCGCATTTCTCAGAAGCGTGCGGACACGAAACTCGACACGCTCCGCCGCGATTACCCGGGCCTCGCGCCGGGGAAGCCGGGAACTACACACCTTGGAACGCTCCGCACCAAGAGTGGTGAGTCGCTGTCGCAATTGTTGCGTCACCCAAAGAAGCGTTCGTAGAAAAAGGAGAACTCCGGTGGACGACTCCAGGCTGTGGGAACGGTCATCGGCGTCGGGAGCGGCATTTACCTGCTAACACGATTCCTGAGCTGATAGCAAGCGAAACGAACGAGTCACAGATCCACGATCAACGTTCCCCTCAATACGGAGATTCGCGAATGAGCAAGGTTGCTGCCTACCATACCGATTCGCCGGAATACCCACCCCGCGAACGGAACGTGTATCACGATCACGACGACTGCCCAGACGGCAGGCGCATCAAGTCGTGGCACCGCAAGCCGGGAAATGCGGGACGCCCTCGGTGCGACGCGTGCATTCGTTTGGGCTAAACGGCACGCGGCCGGTCAGCCCAAATACTACACCTTTGGGGTGGCCTGGAAGCGTTACCCAGGCTGCAATAAGCGGCATCGAATTCGCCAGTGCTGCAACCCGCACCGACAGGGCAAGCCGCCACGTACTGAAGTGGCCGAATAGACTGGACAGCTATCTACACAGACACCATGCGCGAGCACCCCGGGGCGCACCGACTCTCAAAGCGGACCACCTTCGCCTCGTGTGCGGCTGCCTCTCCGGCGGCGGTTAATCTGGCCTCCTTCGAACCGATAGCCAATACACTTGGCTCTGAACGCACCCGGAATGCGCTGGAGAACCCTTGCAAGTCGACATGAGGGCAGAGATAGCCGGGTTCGGTGCCCTGGTGCTCTTGTCCATGGTTGGTTGCGGCCCAGCTACGCCAGCGGGGACAAGGACGACTCGGTCGGGGTTTGAGTTATCACCGCATTCGTCTTCCACGCCCCTCCCAATGTCAAGCTCCTCACCGTCTGCGCTCCCGACGACGCCTCCCGTGGCCCACGTAGCAGGCTGGCAGGAACAGGACAGCCCTAATTGGGTGGGCTACACATTTCTGAAAGGCGATGTCACGGGTGTCCGAGCACAGTGGTTGGAGCCGATGGTGACTGGAGAGAAGGGAGATGAAGAATTTGTCTGGCTTGGCATAGGTGGTTGGGCGTTCACACTTGACAATCTGATTCAAGTCGGCACATTCGCGTACTTTCCGTCAACGGGCGCCATCCGTCAGGGCAGCTGGTATGAGCTCGTGCCGGTGGATGGCACTGCGCAGTTCAGACCGGGCATCAATGTCAGTCCCGGTGACCGCATCTTCGCATCGATCGTTGAACTTCAGCAATCGGCACGCGTCTGGGAAATGCAGTTGGTCGACGTGACCGCCGGTGAAAGCTTCGACAGAGTCATAGAGTTCAACTCGCTTCGTACGTACCCAGCGTTCGTCGTAGAGGATCCGACGAACGGCCCGTCCACAGCGAGGGCCGGACCCTACGACCCTTTCCCGCATTGGGGAACAGTCACCTTCTCAAGCATGCAGGTTCGCATTGGTGAAGCGTGGACATCGGCAGCAGCCCTTCGAGCCTACCGGTGGAGGATGGTCCGCAACGGGAGCGTACTCGCTGCTGCGGGACCAGTGAGTGTCGATTCTGGTTTCTCATCTTTCCAATGATCCGCGAGAGCAGCGCTTTTCTCGTCTGCCGCTTTCCACACCCCGCTCACGCCCAAGTGGAGGCAGTGGCGATCATGGGAAGCTCCGCACAGGTTTGAGTCGTGGTTAGTGGTGGAACCAACAGGCATGCAATAAGGGACTGTCTTTTGGGAATGCCTGTAATCGAGAATGTAGAAGATCGGCTTCGCCATAGCCTTGGGAAACCAGCCCCTCTGAGGATCCGAAACTCCGACAACCCGTACTACCCCGCGGTAGTATTCGTGGATCAACCCGCTGAGCACGATCACAGTGCCCGGGTGACCACGAACAGAAGGAAGTGCACGGCCGGAGGGTAGCGGACCGCTGATCGCAAGCCGATCACGATTTTAGACTCGCATGAGCCCTCGACGCTCAGGATTTGGCCGTGGTCACCCGCCCTAAGGCTCGAAAGCAGCGTGCTCCCCAACTCGGCTGCCTGGCTGCGCTTAGGATGTGCTGAGAATTAGCCCCGAAGATCCGTCCGATACACCGCCGACCGCGATCTCATCTCCTGCCGCCGCCCCTTGAACCACGGCGTTTAGGCTGCCACGGACGGTCGGGGCGTCTGCGACGCTCCAAGCATGTCCGTCCCAGTGAAGGATCAAAATATTCTGACTTCCCACGTCTCCGCTCGTGGTGCCTACAGCCCAGATGTCGGAAGAGGAGACGAGGGTCACGCCGTTCAACCCACCGGCTCGCAACGCTGTCGGTACGTCCGACCAGCGAACGCCATTCCAGTGCTCCACGAGTGGGCGCACTTTGTCTCTTGATTCAGTCGGTTCACCACCAACAGCCCAAATGTCGCTACGACTATCGAATGAGATGGCATTCAAGCTGCCGCTGATGGGCCGGCTGGCCGTGAAGGTGGACCAGCGCTGACCGTCCCAGTGCATGGTCGCAACCTTTCCGTTGTTGTCCCCGACAGCCCACACGTCGTCTGAGGATACGATGGCCACTCCGTGCAAGGCGCCCGGGATCCTGTTGAACTCGTATGTCGACCACGCTATCCCATTCCAGTGCGCGGCCAGGGGTGTCTGCTCGCCAAAGGGACGAACGGACAACTCCCAGCCCACGGCCCAGATATCTTGATCCGACTTCCCGGCAAGGCCATCAAGGTATACCTGCTCGTCAGCGGTATGTATTGTCGGTCGGGCGAGCCACCTGTGTCCATCCCACTGCGCCACCAACGCTGTGCCGTCGAGGACATCACCGACGGCCCATGCGTCGGACGCGGACAGAGAAGCGATCGCGTTGTACCTCGGTAACTGTCCGACGGATGGCAAACGGTATCGAACCCATCTCCCACCGTACAAGCGTTCAGCCGCGGCTGAAACTGGCATCCATCCTCTATCTTGCTGATATACGCTGATCGACCCCACAGCCCAGGTGTCAACACCGATCCTTGAGCCAGCTCCACTGACGTAGAAGTTGCGTAAGTCCAAGCTCAACTGCCGCCAGGCCAACCTGTCGGCGGCGCCACAGGAGTTCAACAATATGAGGAAAGCGGCCAGAGGAGCCAATTTGCGCTCAGTTCGGGTGCGGTGCGTCGAGGACTCTCGACAGGCCTCGCTTGGCGCTCGTTGGTGGAAGCGTCCGGATTCCAGTGGACTTGCCCCAAGCCAACACAAACGCGAGCGCAATATGTCAGCAAGTCTCCGCGTCGTGCGATCCTGCGTCTCGATGGGCTTCACTTCCCGGTGGCTACCCAATTTCGCTCAAGATCTCGAGTAAATGAACTGCCTCGTCCAGCGCCTCAGCGCTGGCCTCATCATACCGATTCCGTTGGTCCCACTCTTGTAATACCTTCTGTTCCATATCTGCTCTCGGCAAGAACAAGTAATCCTCGAATTGGCAGCCGTCGGGTGAATTCACGATCTGGGCGTTCCCTTGTTCAAGGGCCAGGTGGAACTCGTTTACATAAGGTAAGGTCGTCTCTTCGAGTGGGAAGGCAACCGTCCCCGAAATATTGGGACCAGGTCCGCAGTAGATGTTGCACGGGGCTTGAGCTTGCCAGACGACAGTTCCCGAACTAGCGTCCCGAAAGACTGCAACCGCTTGACATACCAAGTAGCAGGGCTCGCTCAGAGTAGGCGTTCGCGAAGGCGCAGGCGTAGGCGTAGGCGGACCAAGGATAGGTTGAGGACCATAAGTCGAGGGCAGCGGCTTGGAGGGGTCGCAACTTCCATTCGCGGCGAGCGACCAGCCTGGGAGGCATGTGGGTACGAAAGGTGGCGACTGGTAACCACTCCCGGAGTCGCCACTATTTCCTCCTGGCACGCCAGGCCCGCTACTTCCACTTCCACTTCCACTTCCACTTCCGCTGGTCCCGGTGCCGCCGCCATTGCCGTTGCCCCCGCAATTACCCAGGCATGGTGTGCAACTCCCGGTGTACTGGCAGGGCATCCCGCCACACGTCGGGTCGCCGTTGTCGCACGTCTCCAGATGTCCAGTCGGATCGATCAGATTCACCGGATCGTCGTTGACGTAGTTGTAACGGTCAGCAGATAGGGGGTCGGAACCGATGAACAGGTCTGCTTTGGTCGAGCCCGGCTGGAAGGAGTCGGGCGATAGGAAGGCTCCCTTCGACGGGTCGTATGTGCGTGCACCGAACGTGTAGTCGCCGGTCGACGGGTCCTCCGCAGCATAGTGGTAACCAAACTCGCTGAACTGGAGAGGTTGTTGAGCGTAGGACAGTTGACAGCTGCCGGCCGCGGCACCCGTGAAATCGTAGGCGCCCATGCAATCGCCGGCTCCGCCATCAGTGCTGACGTATCCGAGATTGCCTTTACCATCACCAGATAGCCACTGCCAAGCATTGGAGGTGAGATCTTCAACCTGGACCGGGGTGCCTGAACTGTTGTTGACCGCGTAGCGCTGATGCGCGGTGCCTTGTCTGTCGAAGTACGTGAACACATCAGGCTCCTTGCCGGTATTGGCGAAGGAGTAAGTCCATGACGTCGTTATGCCCGCACTCCGATACGAGTGGGAGAGCTGGCGGTCGAGCGCGTCATACGTGTAGGTGGTTTGGTCGCTGACCGGTACAGTCCCACACGCTGGTGGTCGGCTGCTGTTCGGGGAGTTGACGACGGCCGTGGCTGTTCTCAGGCGATCAAATCCGTCGTAGACGTAGTTCCAACATCCGTCTGAGCTGAGCCGCCCATCTTGGTCATATGTGGACTGAGCCGAGGCAGGTTGGGAGCCTTGAGGCGTATTGATGGTGGTAGTGAATTGCTTGATGCTGTCGTCTGCCCAGTACGAATACGAGACTGGATAGGTGTTGCCAGAGGGCTGCCACTGGACTCGATTGCCATCGTGATCGTAGATCAGACCATCATTCTGGACGCGGCCATCCGGGTAGTACGCGTACCCGGTATTGACGGCATTCCCAGCATCCGACATTGTAATAGAGCGGGTTAGCCGAAAGTCAGCGTCGTACGAGTAGTAGTTGACGTCAGTGTACGTAGTACAGCAGCTTTGCGGAGGGGACTGGCACCCGCTCGCACCAATGATCTGCTCCTCGAGGGTGCCGTCGTCGTTGTAGCAGAAACGCTGCACTGCTCTGTTGTCGCTCGGATTGTTGTTGGTCGGAGTAATCCTTGTCGTTCGCCCATCACTGTCGTAGCTGACTTGCTCCACGGCCGGGTTGCCGTTGCTAAGGTACTGGTCGGTGGCGAGCTGGTTGGCCTGGCCCGCCGCGGTGTATCCGGCAGCCTCTGTACCAACCGCACCACCCGAGTCGTTGAGGGTTTGTAGGGTAGCCATATGCCCGGATCCATCGTAGGACCACTGCGCTTGATACGAACCGTCGTCGGTGGTTCGCAGGCTGCCATCGATGTAATAGGTCGACTGCACCGTAGAACTGCCGCTCGATGCTGAGATCTGGTTACCGTCAGCGTCGTAGGTGAACACTTTCGCCGGGGTGGTGGAGTTGCGAGACAGCACTTGCTTCAGTCGCCCGTCGGGATAGTACTGGTATTGCGGTGTGCCGTCATCGCTCGGAACCGAGGAAGAGCAATGCGAATCCAGCGAGTTGGTGATGTGCTGGCTGGTGCGCTCGGTCGCTCCGTCATAGGTGTTGTCGATGCTGCGGTTGTCGCAGTTGGACGTCGGCTGGAGGGTGTGCAGGAGCAGATTGTCGTCGCTGTAGCGGTACTCGGTGGGTAGGTTAGTAGGGTTGTCGGCGTCGCCGAAGTTGGCGTTGGGGCTCGAGACGAAGCGCAGGTTGCCCACACGATCGTATTGATAGCTGGTGACGTAGGGATTGTTGTCCAGATTCTGCGTGCCAGTCGTATACGCTCCCCCCGCCGGCGTAGCAACGGATTGCCTGAGGTCGTTGGTGGTGTAGGCGGTCAGGGTCATGGGCGTGGAGGTGTTCGAACCGGACGAGGGAGGTGTGTAGCTGCTGTCGGTGAGGTTGATCTGATTGCCGTTTGCGTCGTAGCCCGCTTGCTGAGAATGGGTCAGGCTGCCATTGGGTGGACTCGTGGTGTTGAGCTTGAGGTGGTCGCTCGACCATGTGTAGCTGGTCACGTGCCCGAGCGGATCAGTAGCGCTGATCTGATTGCGCTGCACGTCGTACTGGAAGCTGGTGGTCACCGACTGAGCCTGGAGGCTGGGGTCCGGCGTGATCTGCGTATAGAGAAGGCCATCGTCCGTATAGCTGTAGGTGTCGATGAACTGTGCGTTGGACCAATTGCCGCCGGCGGTGGCAGGCAGCTTCTGGATCACCCGACCATCAGCATCGTAGTGGACGGCGGTGATGCAAACACCCGTGGTGCTGGCGTTGTTCGGACCCGGGTACGCAGGTACACCTGGCACCGTTTGAGGTTGAGCACCTGTTCGACAGTCCTGCGCCTGCGAGGCTTGACCAGAGAACACCGGCAAACCGACACCACTGATCGCTGCATCGGCGGTGTCGTAGCGGGGCACGTACTGTGCCGTGGGACGGCCGTCAGCGTCGTAGTCGGTGCGTACCATGAATTCCGGATTCGGGGCTGTGCTCGTGGGGGTTTGGTTGTATGGAGAGGCGGCCACAAACGCTCGGGGACTAAAGCGGGCGACGACGTTGCCCTCGGCATCGTAGAGCTCGCCCGTCTCGATGTTGCTACCCCCGCTGCTGTCCGCCGTACTAACTTGGCCGAAGATGGTCGTCGGTTTACCTGAAGAGTCTTCGGCGGCAACGACGGAATAGACGGGCCGGCTGTCGGCATCGTAACTGACGAGATCATCGCGAATAGTAGGAGGAGAGCCCTCGTCCAACTGCTGCGAGGTCCAGGTCCGATTGCCGGCAGGGTCGTAGCCAAAGCTCGTTGGATAGCTGACGTTGCCGGCCGTGTCCCGCGGCACAATGGTCTCTCGGAGGCGGCCCAAAGCGTCATAGCTGTTCGTGGTGGTGTGCGCATTGGCATCGGTGGTGCTCAGCAGATTGCCGTCGGCGTCGTAGGCGTACGTCGTCGATCCAAGCGCACAGGTATACACGGTCTGCCCTGAAGGACAGGGCGCGCCCGAGGAGTCCACGTAGCCCAGATACCGTGCTGAGGACACCAGCTGATCAGCGTCGTCATACGTGTTGTGGGCCGAGAAGTACCCGGAGCCGGTGCATTTGGTTGACTTACCGTCGACGAATTCTCGGGGCGGGCACTTGTCGGTCAGGTTGCCGTCCTGGTCGTAGACCATATCCGTGTGCAAGGTCTGATAGCTGCCGTCGTAGCGCGGCGTGATCATCGAGACCATCCGATGTACGGCATCGAATCTGAACGCGGACGTTTTGTGGACGCCGTCGCCCGACGCGGTGGTGTTGTCGACACCGTCGTACGTGGTCGTGGTGGTGCAGAGGATCTCGTTGGCCGGGTACGGTGGATCGCTGCTACTCGTGGTGGTGTGACACTCGGACGGCACCTGTGGCGCCGGCATCGATGTTGCGGAGCCCCGGGTCCAATGTTTGGCGATTTGTCTGTTCACAGCGTCGTAGCTGTAGGTGGTGACGATCTTGTCCGGGTCGGTGGTGACCGTCAGATTCCCGTACTCGTCGTACTGGTTGACCGTGGCCGCGTGCTGCGCAGCCTCGGCCGGCCGTTGCACCTGGAGCAGGTGATCATTGCTGTCGTAGGTGCTGCAGGTGTCGAAGGGCCCAGGGGTTTGACTGGGCGCGTCTGGGTTGGGGCAGCTCGGCACGCTTGACGCTGCCTGGTTGCCCCGTGCCGAACGGGTTCCCCAGCGGTTGCCGGCGCGATCGACTTCGTACGTAATCGTGTTGCCGAGCGCATCGCGCGACGAGGTGACGTAGCGCCAGGGCGAGTTAAAGCTCGTGTAGATGGTTTGCGAATAGGTCGCTGGGAAGTTGCTGATCGAGTCTGATGCGTTCAATCCTGCTGTCGCGTCGCGATCCCAGGTGCGCACAACGTTGCCTGCCGCATCGTATGCGTAGGCGACGAAATTGCCGCAGGGATCCACCACTGCCTTCAGCCAACCTCCGGCGGGCGTGGTGTTGGAAAGATCCTTGACCGTGTCGCCGTAGTAGAGGTACTGATATCCGGCGGTTGAAGCGCCCGACTCGCAAGTCACCCCCACTGTTTTCGCGTACTCGTCGGGTGTGGACTTGGTCAGGCGCTGCCCATGCTGATCGTAGGAGTAGGTCGTTACGGTCGGATGAACTCCGTCTTTTGAGGGAGCTGTAACATTGCACGTGCTGCCGGTGTTGAGGCTACTTACACCGCCACTGCAGGCCGGCGTTGACCCAATCGGCAGTCCTGCGCCAACGCTCGAGGTAGCGTCGACCGTATAGCTGGTTTCATAAGAAGCCGAGGCTGATACCGTGGCCGCGTTCCCGTTGGGGGTCAGCTGGGCTACGCGATCGCTGATCACGAACACCGTAGTGCTGTCTCGCCGCCCTGCCGACCCGGAAGCCACACTGTTGGCACCCTGGATCGTATCGGTGAAAGCGCGGACGCTTCCTGACGGCGCCTGTGGCGACGACGCCTCAACGTACTGGGCAGCGTAGCCCTCAGTCGTGACGACGTTTGGACTCGCACTCTCGTTTTGAATGAGGACGGCTCCCTCATCATTGTATCGATAGTTGGTGATGCGATCTGGCGTCACGCCACCGTTGAGAGCCCGGCGAATGATGGTGCAGCGATCGTTGTCCTGTGCCGAGTCCGGTTGGCGACAAAACGTCCCAGTAGCGGCGCTGTCCCAGGTGGTGATCGTCTTGCGGAGCCAGTTACTATTGATGTCCCCTTCATCGAGTTCGCCGACTCGACCATTTGGGTCGATCGATGTGAACAGCTTCCGCTCTCCCGCTCCGCCTGAGACATTGGGCGTATCAACCGTCGTAAATCCATTTATGCTGTAGCTGAAGGTCGTTGCGGTGCCGGCTCGGTCGATGATCTGTGCGACGACAGCCGGCCAGCCAGTGGAAGCGCCGGCGGTATAGTTGATCTTCACATTCCCCCCGCGGGGGTCAACCAATTCACAAAGCTGATTCGCGCCGCCACCACAGCTGAGGCTGCTGCTCGGGTACTGATACTGCAAGGTCCCACTGCCGCCCGGATTGATCACATTGAGCAGTCGGCCCGCGCTGTCCTCCTGGTACTTGGTAACGCGCTTGGCCGGGTCAGTGACGTCTACCTCGGGCAGCGTCGTCGAGCCCGAGACCCACGTCTTGCTGTAGTCGAGCGTGAATGTCCGCCCGCTGCCTCCGGTCTCGCTCACCCTAACGAGGTGTTGATGGTTATAGTTGCTGTCGATCTGCACGTAGCTCAGGTCCACACGATTGCCTTCGGCGTCGCGCACCCACAGCAGTCGACCATCGGACGAAAACACTCGCAGCACTCGATCAGTGGTCATGGTTGCGTAGGCGAAGACGCGCGCGTGGGTGGCGTTGAGGTCGTTGTGTGCGCAGCTCGCCACCGACGCAGTGGCCTCCACATAGCGCCACATGCTGGCGTGCACTCCCGGCTCGCTGGCGTACACGGTGTCGACGCACAATTGCGTGTACGTCGTGCTGGTAGGCGGCACGTAGGCGCTGTCGGTCGGGGACACCGCGCTCCCAGTGGGACTGGTGAGTACGAGCGGCCCGAGCGGGCCGCTCGTCCCCCCCGCCGTCTTCATCAGCGTTGTGACATCGATCGAAGTCTGCAGGTCAGTCGCCGCGAACACCACCCGTGCTCCCGAATCCGTGATGAGCGTGACCGCCTGGCCGGCAGTCGCGTTTTCGTCCGATGAGAGGCGCAGCGCGGTGCCCCCGAGCTGATCGCCAGCACTGACCCAGCTGGTCGTCCAGCCCTGGCCCAGCGGCTCCGCTCCGGTGATGTCGGGGAAGACCCCCGGGTAGACGTAGGTGGCGCTGTTATAGGTGCGACTTGTTCCAAGCGTTAGGTGACCGTGAAGTTGAAACACGGTGCTGTCGCGCTGCGAGAGCACAAGGTTCCCATCGGCGACGTTGACCTGCGCCAGCCCGTCCGGTCCGGTGGGGGTGTTCGTGAAGGACCACCATGGCTGGATGCCAAGGGCGCTGTCGCAGACCTGCGCCGCTGCCGACGCCAAGCCGCCATTTCCTTTGGCGTCCGTAATAAAGGTCCCGCTGTATGCAAAGGCGCAGCCGCCGTCGTCGCCCAGCGCGCGCAGGGTCGCGGTGACGGGGAGGCCTGCCGCCGGGACCGTCAGCCCCGTAATCTTGATTGCCGAGCTGCTGATGGTGCATACGGCTCCGGCGGCGCTGCATGGTTTACCCGCGATCCTGATCAAGGATCCGGTCGGGTCCAGCGTCGAGCCCCAGGCGCTCGCCGCTGGTTGCAGGTTGATCAGCAGCTGGTCACCCGCCTCGGCCGACCCGCCGGCCGGCGTCAGATAAGTGGACAGCACGGCTGAGGCGCCGCGGGCGTAGATCGCGCGATTGAAGGTAGCCGTCACTGAGGGCGAAGCACCGGCGATGACCGCCGCGGTTTGCGGCGATGTCGCACCTTGGCCGGCCGGGTTGAAGGCTGCGACCGCGAAGGTGTACGGAATGCCGTCGGTGATTCCTTGGCTGACAACCGCATGTGTCGCGGTGCTGGAGAGGTCCATCGTCTGCTGCGCTACCGACTGCCCAGAAAGGTAGGTCGTGACCACATACCCAGTGACATCTGGACTCGTCGTGGAACTCGACGGGCTGGGGGCGGGCGGAGTCCACGCGACGACAACCTGCTGGTCGCCCGGGATCGCGGTGACGTTGCCCGGCGTTCCTGGCACACCGGGATAGATCGAGCCGCTGTAGTCCGAGATCAGGCTGGTACCGATGGCGTTAACCGCTGCCACCGTGAAGGTGTAGCTGCCCGCGCCCGTTAGTCCGTTCAGCGTGACGGTGGTTGCCGACCCGCCCGCGATGATCGGAGACTGGGGCACCGCATTGAGGTACGGCGTCACCACATAGGCGGTAATTGGGGTCCCGCCGTCACTGGTAGGCGCAGTCCAGGAGACGGTCACCGGCGACGCCCCACTTCCAGTCTGCATCGTCGCCTCGGCACGGGCGCGGGCTCGCCGCACAGCCCGCGCGGATCCACTCGAGCCGGATGCGTAACTCGCAATGACGGCGCTCGGCGGCGATGGCACACCGGCGGTGGTCAGGGAAGCTTTGTCCGACCACCCCGTTGACGCGGAATACTGGTCGCGGCCCATGACCCGCCAGTAGTACATGGTCCCGGGCTGCAACGCTCCTGTTGGTACCTGCCACGAAGGCATTGAGAGCCATCCGGACGAGGTGATATACCCCCCGAAGCTGGGATCGCTGGTTATTTGGAACTGATAGCCAGCTTGAGAACTGCGACCCGCTGGGGTGCACAAACCATTCGACGAGCCATCGCTATTTCTGCAGCTGCTCGCAGTGAGGCTTGGCGTCAACGTGTTAAGAGGCGAGCCACCGTTGGGTGACGCGGGCGCTGGCGGGCTGCTGACTAGGATGTGGAAGTCGGCGGTATCGACACCGGCCGCGGATAGCCACGTCCCCGATTCATTGACGTCCCAGCGGAGCACGTAGGAGGCCTCGGGCAGTCCCAAAGATGACCCGCTGCCCCCCATGGCTGCGATGCTGGCGTTGACCCAGGTCGAATCACCTGGCGCCACGTCAGTGCCAAGCGGTGTCGTTGGCCCGTCGGCGATCAACGCGTTTTCAGCGCCGTCGTACACGTGGTAGCCGACGCCGAATCCTTCACTTGACAGCCACGTGGATGAGCCCTCATTGCCGACATAGATCCATTGGCTACTGGCCAACGTATCCGTCGGCCCCCAAAACGGAGGATTGCCGTTCTGAGGATACTGCGGTGGGTTCTGCGCGCTATCGGCAAAACCCCAGTTGGCTGGTCCGAACTGCTGATCGTTGGAGGCCACAGCACTGGCCCGCAAGGCGCGCGATGCACCGTTGTGCGCTGCCAGCGCGGACCTCGTACTGGGTTCTTTGGCGGCGGGGGTTATATACCGCTGCTTGGTGGTCAGTCGGTCGAGCACGCGACCGCGGTGGTACCAGGTGCTGCCATGGATCGGCGAAGGGCGCCGAGCGGCAACAGCAGCGGTATGCGACAGACTCTTGATCTGAGCTGCCATTGCAGGCGAAGCGGTGCCAGTGACTGGGTGGGCGACTGTCGAGGGCCGAAGGACCCCAAAGAAGGGAAGCACGCTGCCCGACGAAGTAGTCCCCGTCACCAACACAACGGCCGCTATGAACAGCAAAAGCGACTGCTGCGTGCGCCTCCCCGATCTTGGTCCCGCCATGCCAACTCTCCTCCACGCCTTCCTGAATGGCTGCTGCGCCGAGACTGCGGACGCTGCCCATCACCACCCAGGTCAGTGCCGGTTAAAACGCGCGAGAGTCCGAAAACGCTTACGTCATCTGGAAAGGACGCTTCGGCGATCTCGGTGATGGCCACGATCGGCTTGGATGACGCGTATGGCTCGCTCTCGTCTCGGAAGGGAGTGCCGGCTCTCAGCTAGGACCGCGAGTCCCCGCGGATTTCACGGCACCAGACGTCACTCCGGCCTCATGCGCTTGGCGCTCGAGAATGGACCATTCCCACCACGCTCCAGCTGCTGATTAGCGCGGCCTGCGGTTTGAAGAGTTCGTAGCGCGAAGTGGTGATGTCATGAGGTGGTACGCCGCCCGCCCCGCGGCGATATATCGCCCGGCATCGTTGGCAGGAGGCTCAACCATGATGTTCGTCGGGATCAACTTTCACCGCAACCCTTCGCAGCTCGTCGCGATGGACGAAGCCGGCGTCACGCTGAAACGGGCGATCGAGACCCAACCGCCTGAGTTTTTTGAGGGCACGACTCTGCAACACGCGTGACGTGCTCGCCTTGATACCTAGCAGAGCTGCCGTATCGGAATGTGAGCGGTCCTCTAGCATCGTCGACGTAATCACCGTTCTTTCAGAGAGTGTCAACAGGGCGAGAAGTTCGTCGATGTCTCCCGGGTACCATTCAGCCTGCCGCTGAGGACCTAGTCGAGCGTGGAGCGCAGCCACGAGAAGTTGCTGAGTCTGCTGACGCCTGACCTGATCCGTGCAGACATGGCTGGCTGCCCGCAGTAACCATGGCGCCGGTGCGGCGAACACACCTACGTGGCGTAAGGCCCTGGCGAAGGTTTCTTGCGCGGCGTCTTCCGCGTCGCAGCGATCCCGTAGTCGTTTTATGCAGAAACCAAGAACCAAGGCATAGTAGGTCCGGAAGAGCGCCTCATACCGCTCGACCTGGTCGTCGCCAGTTGCAACCGGAGAAACCGTAGCCGAATACGGCGGGCTGGCAACCGGGTTGTTTGGCGGTTTTGCCCCGGGAAGGACCACCTATCGACTCCATCGGAGCAGGCGTCTCTGCACCTGCCAGGGCGAGAGCTTACACGCGTCGCGGAGTCACCGCTACTATAGGTGCCAACTGAGCTGACTTGTTGTTATAACGCCGTATACAGACAATCAGTATCAAAAACGTTCGGTTCCATAAGCTTGCGCGATCTCAGTTGTCAGACCGAGCTCATGCAGCGTGTCGGAGATCGCGACGTGGCGCATGACCTTGCTCCTATCGCAGCGCGTCTCCACCCGCGCGATTTCTACCAGACACGTCGGCCAAGCCGCCTCCTCGTATCTCGGCTTCGTGACGTCCCACTTCATCCGTTCAGAGGCAAGCGCAACCACTTCTGGCTCGGCGACACACATCCCAATCCTCGCCGGGCCCAATCTCAGGATCAGCTGAGACGCGCGGAGTTCGAATGCTGTCAGGGTGCGAAGCCCCTCCGGTATTCGAACTACCAAACGACGCGAACGCGTCTGAGCGCATTGGCCATTGCGATCTCGTGAGGTTCGGCCTATCCGCGGATGAGGCCTCTAGCCACTTGAGGTCGTCTTAAACTCTATCAATGTCCGAACCGCTCGTCGCTTTCGTCACTGCCCTGGACGTGGAGGCGAGGGCGGTCGGCAAACTCGTAGGCGGTCAGTTCGTGGTGGAGCGAACGCTCTCGAACGTCACCATAACTCGCGGCAAGCTCGCGACTGGCGACGCGACGACGATCGAGGTAGCGCTAGTGATTAGCGGGCCGGGGAACGTCGCGGCGGCCGGCGTGGTGAGCCAGCTTATCGGCGACTGGCCAAACGCTTACTTCGTGTTTGTCGGTATCGCTGGTGGCCGGAGCGATGAGGTGGCTATCGGTGACGTGGTGGTTCCCACCCGGGTTTATGCACCGCAGCAGGGGAAGGAGACCCCAACACGGTTTGCGCCGCGGTCTCATACGCCCGCACTGACGCGTGATATGGAAACCCTGGTGAGGCAGGTCATCGCGGCTGGCAAATGGACTGCGCTGGCGCCGAAATGGGAGAACCGGACGCCAAAGGCATTCGTCAAGCCGATTGCGTCATCCGACGTGATCGACACTAGCGGTGCTTCCCAATTGGAGCTCGTGTTGGGAGAGCACTTCGATGATGCCTACGCTGTGGAGACCGAGGGATACGGCTTCCTCGCGGAGCTGGCCACACGCTCAAGGCGGGGCGTCCTCGTACGCGGCATCTCTGATCTGTGCAAGGGCAAGGACGCAAAACGCGATGCTGCGGCCCAGCCTGTCGCCGCCGAGATTGCGGCGACCTTGGCCGTCGAAATCGTCCGGGCCGGCATCCAGAGCGGTGTGATAGCGCGTCCCGCCCTCACGAGCGCCGCGAGCCGGCTCGTCCGCATCGTCAGAGCGATCGCTGGAACGCCGGTGCCATTGGAACGATTAGCGGCGGGACTCGTATCGGGGGGCCTATCTGGTAGCGCTGTGATCGACGAGGCTACCAGCGGGGAGACGCTCTCCCTGAGGCTCGAGAGGCGTATCCGCGTCGCCACGGCCGACAAGAGCTCACCACTCGAGAGCGTACCAGTCGCGGATCTGAGTTTTGCCATCGATACGCTCGTGGCTCAGTTGGATGATCGACCGTCGGCGCGGCTCTTTTTGGCCGCGGCAATCGAGTTGGCGCGTGTGGTGTTGCACGCCGATCCGGTGCGCGTGATCGGGTTCTTCGATCGCGTCGAGAAGGCTGCGAAGAGAGCCGGGAGTCTACGACTCGTTATGGAAGCAGCGCGAATCAGCGTGCTCGCAGCACAGCGCGGCGACAGGGGCACGGCGGACGTCGCGGCTGAGGCCAAGGCGCTCATCTGCGGCACGTCGTGGGTGTACCAGCGCATTGGCATGTTGCCCGAGGCGCTCGCGGACGGCCAGCGAAGCTTGGAGCTTGGTCAGCAGATCAACTGGCACCGCAACACTTTTTACTGCGAGAAGTGTCTCGGTCGGTTCGAACGGCTGCGTGCCGAGTCACTCCCGGCCTCGGAGCGCCCGGATGCCCTCCGCCGCAGCGTTGAGCGCCTCCAGCGAGCGATCATCGGGTTCGAGCACCTTGAGGGGTTCGGAGCAGGAGACCCAGAGGTCGGTGATTGCCACAGCCTGCTCGGCCGCACCTACCTGATGATGGGCGAGCATGAAGGGGCCCGAGAGAATGCCCGGATTGCGCAGGCTTTGCTGACGGACTCATAGCACAAAGACGCGCTCGACCTCGCGATCCTTTCGGCAGAGTTGGACGCCGTGGACGGTGATGCGGACGCGGCGCTGCGGCAGCTTGCACCGATCGTCGCCATGCAGGTGGATGGTCTTGAGCAATCTGAGATCGTCGCTCGCGCGCTGGTCGTAGCCGCTCGAATTACGGGACAACAGGGTCGCGTCAACGAGGCCGTAGGTTGGTTGGACCGGGCGCTCCTGATCGCTGAAGCAGAAGACCTCCAGCTCCTGGCAGGCGCCATCCGGTGGCAGCGTGAGGAGTTTAAGCCGATCCTTCCGCGCTCTCTTCGCGTTGCACTTGAAGCTGAGCCGGTTCGGGTACGGGCCGTTGGCCTAGTGGTCTATGCTGATGATCAACTCCATCGCCGTGATCGCGTCGCCGCTCGTTCCCACGGTTCGGTAGAACGCGCATACCGCGATCGAATTCTTCGGTTGGCGCGAGAGGGTGCTGCGGTGGAGAACCAGCGGTGGTGAGATACTCTGCCCGGCGCCAAGCGTGGCGAAGTGCAGCCGCCAGGCGGATCCAGCAGATGACCGCTAACGGGAGCGTAGAAGAAGCTGTGGAGGCTCTCGCTGCGCGGCTGGTCCCACAAGATTCTGCAGTTCCTGTCGTTCCTGACCATTTCTTCGCGGAATATAGGATTGTGGGCGCTCAACCCGACAGCACTCTGCCACACCCAGGCGAGCTTGAGCGAGTAGCGGGTGGATTCCGCATCCGGTACTCGGCGAGCATGCCCAGTAGTCGGCGACGATTCACCTTGGCGCACGAGCTCTGCCATGCGATCTTCGCCACCTCTGGAAGGGGCTGGCCGCGTACTGGCCGCGAACTCGAGCATATATGCGAGATGTTTGCGGCTGCGCTGCTCATGCCGCCGTGGGCAGTAGATAACGAATGGAATCCTAGCATCCGGTCTTTCGACGCGTTCATGTCCTGCGCTAGAACCTTCGACGTTTCGCTCACTGCGCTCGCGCTCCGACTGACACAGCTGCGGTTGGCGGTTGTTGTCCACGAGCGTGAGGGCGCGTGGGCACCGTTGGCGCGCACACTCCGAATTCCGCACCTGCACCTGCTTATGAGTCATGTGAATGGACCGGACCGCACATTCCTCTGCCCCGGCATCTTCAGCGCCGTCTCATCGGTGAGGTGCATCGTTGGCCCCGAGTGGAGGGCAGGCCGCTACGCGCTGCTATTGCCTGTCCAGACCAGCAGCGACCGACCACCCGTCGCTCCGCAAGCACTCGAAGAGGGTCTGGCTGTGGTGCGACAGGCACTGGCCCGCGGGCTCCGCCGGCACGAACCAGTGCACATCGCAGAAAGCGCTCGGCTCGAGGGTGCGTGAACATCGCGTCTTACAGACGCCGCGTAGCTACATCAAGCGGAGTCTGATTTCGTCCGCGGTGCACGAGTTGCTCATCCCCGAAGAGCGGGGCGTCCAGCGCGATCAGGTGTCGGCACTCGGGCACCCGGCGCGCTCACTCCAGGCCGATATGCCTAGTACTCATCAGCCTGCGAGCAGCGCATCCTGGAATCGCAAAAGATGAGACGTGACACGGTCGACGGCGAGCGAAGGATTGCCCTGCGCCACCGCAGCCTCGAGCTGTACGTGCTCCTCGTCTAACTTGTGCCATGTGTCGCGACTGAGAGCAGGCACACCGTTCTGCAGTTTGTACCCAACGTTGAACACCCGCAGGCGATCGCCCCAAAGGCGAATTGTCGACGCGCCCGTCGCGAAATTCGCTTTTTGCGCAGCAAAGACGTGGAAGTCACGCTCCTTTACCAAGAAGGCGTCATCAGGAACATGGTCAGCCGTAGTGGTGGATGCTTCCGAAACGGATCTTGGCACGATCGTGGTTTCGGGATCGGGCTCGTGTGACGCGAGGGAACCGAACACCCTTTGCTCCACCCCGATCCTGAGGTTGGTGATCTCTTCAACTTCGTCTGGCTCGACAGGCACTACCAGACAACCGACTTGAGGCCGCTTGATAACGAACCCTTGCGCTTCCAGGACCGCAAGCGCAAGCCGAACGGGGGTTCGGCTGGGTTGCGGGTAGCCGGGTGCTTGAAGAAGGCCGCAGATCTGGTCTTCTGACGTCTCCTGCCCAGGTGTGAGTTTCCCTTGTAGGATCAGGTCCAAGATCGCGTCTCGGACTGCGTTAGCCCGTGAGGCGACAACTGGGGCTGTCGCCGTGTCCGGGCGGGAAATTGTCTGAGCCATGATCCATACCTCCGGG
>Ga0307477_10000450_pt1 | contig 45461 bp, 41 predicted proteins | sample atmos_gasesECM2C_FD_203316 | JGI IMG/M metagenome (GOLD analysis project Ga0307477, IMG submission 203316) | Hardwood forest soil microbial communities from Morgan-Monroe State Forest, Indiana, United States - atmos_gasesECM2C_515 | ecosystem: Environmental > Terrestrial > Soil > Temperate... | reverse complement strand
TCAGCGGCCGGTAATCAGCGTTAAGCACAAGGGCCGGGCAGTTGTCGGGGACACGCTCAGCCGCTAACACGTCACCACATCCGTACTGAAGGCGTGTCTCTCCTTCTACCCAGCCAGCGGAACAAAGGCGCGCGGGAATGTAGCCTTAGCGCGGCGCTTCGCCAACCCCAATTCCAGGGCGCTTCGCGAGGTTGGTTGGCGGCCATTATTCCGGCGCAAGCGTCACTTTGATGCCATCGGTCGTGACATCGCAGCGAATTTGGCAGGACAGGCGGGAATTTGGCTCGACAGCTACAGCCATGTCGAGCATGTCCGTCTCTTCCGGTGAGGGTGGGTTCAGCTTTTCGTACCAGTTTTCCGCGACATATACGTGGCAAGTCGCGCAGGCGCAGGCGCCGCCACATTCCGCAGCTATGGGAAGGCCCGCGTCGCGCAAGGCTTCCATCACGGTCCAGCCGTCATTGCCTTCGATGATGTGCTCAGCGCCTTTGCGATCTATGGCGAAAATTCTCATGACAATCAGGGTTACGACACGCCGAGCTTCTTCTGCAAGGAGGAGGACGATGTGGTGTATTGGAAGCGAAGCTTCTCGTTGGGCCGGCAAATGTGGAACGCCGCTTGCGCCATGAGAGCCGCTTCATGAAAACCCGAGAGGATCAGTTTCAGCTTGCCGGGATACGTGTTGATGTCGCCGATGGCGAAGATGCCGGGCGTTGCGCTTTCGAATTTTGCGGTATCCACCGGAATCAGATTCTCGTGGAGATTGAGGCCAAAATCCGCAATTGGGCCAAGCTTGATGGTCAGTCCGAAGAAGGGCAGAAATGCATTGGCTTGATGACGCCATTCCTTCTTGTCGGCGCTCGCCAGCGTCACCGATTCAAGGTGGCCCCCCTCTCCGTGGAGGGCCTTCACGCTTGCCACGAGGAAATCGATTTTGCCCTCACTCACCAGTTCGCGCATGCGATTGACACTGTGCTGTGCGGCCCGGAAACCATCGCGGTGGTGCACCAGCGTGAGGCGGTTGGCGATCGGCGCTAAATTCAGAGTCCAATCGAGCGCCGAATCTCCGCCGCCGGCGATGAGAACGTCACGCCCGCGGAGCTGCTCTATCTTCCGCACCGCATAGAATACGGATTTTCCTTCGTAGGTTTCGATCCCGGCGATCGGAGGGCGTTTAGGGACAAAGCTGCCACCGCCCGCCCCGATCACGACCACTGGCGCGATCAAGGTCGTGCCGGCATCCGTTGTCAGCCGCCAACGGCCATCGGGAAGCTTCGAGAGTCCGTTCGCCATTTCGCCGAAGTGGAAATCGGGACGAAAAGGTTTGACTTGCTGCAGCAGGCGTTCGGTCAGCTCCTGACCGGTTACGACCGGAATTCCCGGAATGTCATAAATCGGCTTTTCCGGGTAAAGCTCAGTGCATTGCCCGCCCGCCCGGTCGAGAATATCGACCAGGTGACATTTGAGATCGAGCAAGCCGAGCTCGAATACGGCAAATAACCCGATCGGCCCAGCGCCAATAATTATCGCGTCAGTCTCGATGGCCGCCGAGCCAGTAGCCGGGGGGATCATGTCATTCATTTTACAAGCAAATTGTGTGAGACGCTCTAAACTTACGATCCTTATATGTAGAAAGTGGAGGCCACGCAATATCGAGGCAAAGCTTTCGTCCATTTCTTGTGCAGCAATCCCTTGTCTGCCCTGAACAGAGAAATTCCGGCTTCTGTGAGCGTGTTAAGGAATTGGCCACCATGATTCGCTTAACGTTTCGCCGGTGTCGATTTTGACACAGCTAGCACGCCGATAAATCCAGGGTGGAATGATGGCCAGCTTGAAAGCCCAATTATCCGGCGAGACCGAGCAATTCGCACCGCAAAGCGACATTCGGGAGGTGGACGCTGGCGCAGAGCCCGAACCGGCCCATAGTCCGCGCGCCCGCCAGACCGGCCTTGGCATCATGGCTTTTTCCATTGTCCTGGCCGCATTTTGGGCAGGTGCCGCGTGCGCCTATTTGTGGGGATATTTTGGGCCGCGCGGTCTCTCGCGCCTCGATCCTGAGCTGCTGTCCTTCTTGGCGACGGTGATCGTTCTTCCCCCGGTTTTTTTTCTGGCGTGCGCCTTTGCGCTCGTCCGGGCAAAGAGTTTGAGCGATTCGGCGCTTCATCTTGCTGAGATTGCCGGCCGTTTGACGGCTGTCGACGATCGGGCGGTTAAGGGCGCTCAGTCGCTCGGGCGAGCGGTTCGCCGCGAATTGGATGCGCTTTCCTCAGGTTTGGATGCTGCATTCGGGCGGTTGCGCGCGCTCGAGACAGCGCTTGCGGATCGGGTGGCACAATTGGAGGACGCCAGCGCGCGAGCCGGAGTCAAAGCGGAGCACATTGCACAACGTCTGCGTGACGAGCGCGAGGGCATCGAAGAATTTTCCACGCGGCTCGACGAGGTCTCGGCTACGGCGGCGGAAATACTGGCCGGACGCTGTGCACAGCTTAAAACGATGATTGAGGCTGCGGGCGGAGAACTGAAAGCAGCCGGCCGCACGCTGGACGCGCAGGTCGCGCAGTTCCGGGAAGCCGCGGATAAGGCCGCCAGCGCCCCGCAAGCCGCGGCCGTCGAGCTGGATCGCCAGGCTAAGCAAATCGAATCTGCTGCGGAAACCGCGGTCGGCCGGGCGGAGTTCGTGCTGGCGCGGCAAGAACGCCAGCGGACTGCGATGAGCGAATTGCTCGTCCGCCTCAAAGAGGACATGGAAGCATGTCAATCCGCGCTGGAATCGCAACGCAATTTCTCCGAACGGGCTACGGCGGCACTTTCCGGGGAAGCGCAGCGGCTAAACCAGATTGCCGTCGAGGGCGCGCGCCGGCTTGAAGCTGCAATGGGCGATACCGCTTTACAGTCTGCACAGCTTGCTTCGGGATTCACCAAAGATGCGGACTTTGTCAAAGACACCGCCGACATCGCGGCGGCAGGGATCGCAAAGCTGGTCGAGGCAATGCGCGAGGCTGCCAATCATGCCGAAGCGCTCTTCGCCGACAGCGCTGCCAATGCCAAGCGCCGATCCATCGAGTTTGTCGGCGATGCAACCGTGGAATGCGATCATTTGCGCCGGGCAGCTGCTTCCGTCGCTGAAGAGACCGAAAGAGCGCGAGCAGCGCTCGCCCGCGCGGCCGACGAGGCGCAGGACCACATTTTGAAAATCCCCGGGATTGCCGCGCAGGAGGCGCTGCGCGTGCGCGAAGCCTTGCGTGTCGAAACCGAGCAAATGATCGACCTTTCGGCTCGCACGATCACTATATTGCAGTCCCGCAGCAGCCGCCGCGCAGCGGAGGAACGCGAACGCGAGGCAACCGGCGCAGACGGCCAAGCCGAGCCCGGCCATGGAGGCTTGCGCGGACTTGCGCGCCTGATCACAAGGCCCAAGCGTCGCGCGCAAATCCGCGGAGGACAAGCGCCAGGCAATTACCAACTTTCTGCGGTGCTTGCTGCGGCGGATGCCGGCGTCAAGCCGGGTTTGAGTTCCGGCACCGCGGCTCATTTGGCCGGCATGCAAGCGGTGCTTGCGGATCTCGCCGGCGATTTGGAAATGGCCGTCGACAGCGTCGATCCGGCGCTATGGCGGCGTTATCTCGAGGGCGACCGCGGCGCATTTGCGCGCAGTTTGGCCGCGTCGATCGGGCCGGATTCGGTCAATCGGATCACTGCGCTTTATCGCGACAAAAGCGAATTCCACGATGCCGCCGATGCCTATATCGCGGAGTTCGAAGCCATGCTGGTACGCGCACGCAAAGGCGATGCCGATGGTTTTCTTGCCTCGACGCTCCTGACCGCCGATACGGGAAAAATCTATCTGACGCTGGCTTACGCTTTGGGCAGGTTGGAATAGTTCTTCAATCGCGCGGCGTAGAAACCGTCCATGCCGCCTTTGCCGGACCAAAGGCAGGGCAGCGTCTTGAGATCGCCTTTGGCTGAAACGAACGACGCATCGAAAACCTCTGCGGGCGCGACCGGCAAACGCCTGAAATGCGCATTTCTGCGCAAGAACGCTTCGATCTGTTCCTCGCCTTCCTCGGGCTCGAGAGAACATACGGCATAGACCAGTAAACCGCCTTCATCCGTCATGTCCGCCGCCGACTCTAGCAATTCGCTCTGCAAGTTTTCGCAGGCAACAAGGTCGGCCGCATTTTTCAGCCATGGAAGATCGGGATGGCGGCGAATGGTACCGGTTGCCGTGCAAGGGGCATCCAGCAGCACAAAGGGAGCACACTCAATCGGCCGCCACTCGCGTGCATCAGCCGCGATGAGTTCAGCCGACAGTTTCAAACGCGTGAGATTTTCGCGCATTCGAGCGAGCCGATCGCAGGAAATATCCACGGCCGTTACTCGCGCACCTGCCGCAGCAAGCTGCGCGGCTTTCCCGCCAGGAGCAGCGCAGAGGTCGATCACTGTCCGGCCCGCAACTCCGCTGCAGAGGCGCGCGGGCAGCGAAGCCGCGAAATCCTGCACCCACCATCGGCCGGCGACAAAGCCGGGCAGATCTTCGATTCGCCCCCCATGTTTCAAGCGCAAATGGCCGGGAGCCAATTGCTCGCCATCCGGAATTTCACCGTCCGGATCATTCGATTTTAATGTCAGGTCCAACGGCGGAATGTCGAGGTGGGCTTTTGCAATCGCCCGTGCGGTCTCTCCGCCATAATGCCCAATCCAGCGCGGCCACAGCCAATCGGGCGTGTTCAGCGCGCATGCGTCTTGCTGCGCGACGATTGCTTCGCCTTCGCGCGCCACGCGGCGGAGCACAGCATTGATCAATCCTTTGAAATGCACGGCGTGGTTGTCGGCTTGCGCGAGCCGGTTAGCCGCGTCAACGACCGCATGAGGCGCGACCTTCAGCATCAGAAGCTCGCAGGCGCCGGCTATCAAGATTTCGATTGTTGGGCCCGCTTTGTGCGGTGGTGGCATTTTGGCCACGAAGTGGCGGAGAAGCGCCTCCAATTGGCCGAAGCGGCGCAAGCTTTCCGTTGCCACGGCACGCGCAAAGGCGGCGTCGCGAGGCGGCAGGTGCGCCAAGCTCAGCGCAGCAGCTGCCGCGGCATCGAGCGCGGTTTTCCGGCGCAGGACATCGGATAGGATTGCGAGCGCCGCTTTGCGCGCGGCGAGGCCGGGTGAAGATGCAGGCGTCAACTCCAAGGACCGGCTTGCGGCGCCTGGCCCAATTCCGTCGCCATAGCCTTCAGCCGCGCAATGCGCCCCTCAGTCGAAGGATGCGTTGCGAATAAACCCGCCAAATTGCCGCCGTGCAGCGGATTGATGATGAACATATGCGCTGTCGCCGGATGCGTCTCGGCATCGACATTCTCGATGCGATCGGCCGCGGAAGAAATTCGCTGCAAGGCCGAAGCCAGCCAAAGCGGCCGGCCGGAAAGCAAGGCGCCGCTCCGGTCGGCTTCATACTCGCGCGTGCGGCTGATCGCCATCTGCACCAGCATCGCGGCAAGCGGCGCAAGCACCATCACCAGGATCGTGCCGATTGCGCCCAGCGGGTTGTTGCGCCGCGCGCCGCCGCCGAAAAAGAACAGGAAATTGGCGAGCATCGAAATCGCGCCCGCCACTGTCGCCGTAATCGTCATGATCAGCGTATCGCGATTCTTCACATGCGAGAGCTCATGGGCCAGCACGCCCGCGAGTTCTTCCTGATCGAGCCGCTCGAGTATGCCGGTGGTAACGCAGACGGCGGCATGTTCGGGGCTGCGGCCGGTAGCAAACGCATTCGGCTGCGGGTTCTCGGCGATATACACCTTCGGCATCGGCAGCCCGTCTTTTTCGGAAAGAACACGGACCAGATGGACGAGATCGGGGGCAGAGGTATCGTCCACCTGCTGCGCTCGATACATGGAAAGCACGACTTTGTCGGAATTCCAGTAGGCGAAAAGATTGGTGCCAAGCGCAAAGAGGAATGCCATGATCATGCCGGGCTGGCCGCCGATGAGATAGCCGATGGCGAGAAAGAGGCCGGTCAGCGCCGCCATCAAAATACCGGTGCGAAACAAGTTCATGGCTCTGGATACCCTCGGCTTGTCGGGAGCAACAGCTTTTATGTAGGGATCGGCGAGGTTCTCGAAAAGCCCAAGGCAGCATGGCGGACGACAAGACAAACGGTGCTGGCGAGCACTGCCGACGGCCCTATCTTCCGCCCGAAGCGCAGCGCGCACTTGCAGAGGCCGAAGAGCGCCACCGGCAAGCCAATATGCGGCAGAAGACCGCGGCTAAAGCCAAAGAAATTGGCGGACCGCAAGGGCCGGAGCCGACGCGCTACGGCGATTGGGAGAAGAAAGGAATCGCCTCGGACTTCTAGTTACCGCTGCGTTACGCCCGCTGTCGTGTCGCCCCTGCGGGCCGTGCCGAAAGTCGGCGGGCCGGAAGCAGCCGGACCGAGGATTTTGACCGCCGTGCTTTCGCTGCCCGCCTTGTCGAATTTCAGTGTGATGATGAAGCTGTCGCCTTCCTTGAGCGGGGCCTTCAATCCCACCAGATTCAGGTAACGGCCGCCCGGCCCCAAATTCACCGTCGCACCGCCGGGAATTTCCACGGCGGGGTTTGCCATGCTGCGCGCGCCGCCTTGCGGAGAATCCTCGCGCATCTCGACGGTTTTGGCCATGGCGGCGTCCACACCGAGCAGCCGATCGGGATCTTTGGCGCTGACGATGTGGAGATAAATCGGCGCGGTGGTCGCGGTATTATTGGTTGCTCTGGTCCAAGCTTCGGTCACATCGACATTGGCTTTGGCGGCAAGGGCAGCCGCGCGTGCTTTTGTGGCAGCATCGCTTGGCGCAGCCGGTACGGCGGGCGAGGCGCCCGGGGTGGGCAAAGGCAGGGTGGCTTGCGCCAGCGCGCCGGCCGAGCCACAAATCGCGAGCGCCGCAAGGCCAGCAATCAAGACCCGCGCCGTTTTGCGGCTTTCGCTTCGCGGAAATTCTATCGTTTTCATAGCGTCCTCCCTGTGACGTCCAAAATTCTGCTGTGAACTCAAGCGCTCAACCGGGGATTTGGTTGCACTATGATTGGGGCCGCCCGGGCGCTTAAGGTGGCCTGGGCATGACCCGCGCTGGCCTATATAGCCTATCTCAAGCTTTCCGGATGCGGAGAATTTGATGACCGGAAGATTCCTTGTCGCGGTTGCGGTCACACTGGTCGCCCTGGTGCTTTTGGCCGGGCTTTATACGCTTTGGGTTGGCGGCGAGACCTCCCGCAATTGGTCGAATCGGCTGATGCGCATCCGCGTTTTGGCCCAATTCATCGCCATTCTAATCATCCTGGCAGTGCTCTATTTCAGCGGGCGTTGACCATCAAATCCCCGGGGGGTAACTGCAAAGCCGCTGTGTGACTGCTTATTTATGCTTGTTGAACCAGGACATGACTATGACCGCGAAGACCCTCTACGACAAAATCTGGGAAAGCCATCTGGTCCATGAGGCGCTCGGCGAGGCGAGCGTGATCTACATCGATCGTCAGCTTGTCCATGAAGTCACCAGCGCTCAGGCTTTCGAGGGCTTGCGCGAAACCGGACGCAAGGTTCGCAGGCCCGAGCTGACGCTTGCAGTCGCCGACCACAACGTGCCCACCACCGATCGCAAGAAGGGCATTGCTGATCCGGAATCGGCGTACAGCGTAGCTACGCTCGAAAACAACGCGCGTCAGTTCGGGATCGAATTCTTCGCGATGAACGACATTCGCCAGGGCATTGTTCACATCATCGGCCCGGAACAGGGCTGGACATTGCCTGGGCTCACCATCGTCTGCGGCGATTCGCATACCGCGACGCATGGCGCCTTCGGATCGCTCGCGTTCGGCATCGGCACCTCGGAGGTCGAGCATGTGCTCGCCACGCAGACGCTGATGACCACACGTTCGAAGAACATGCGCGTGAGCGTGGATGGAAGGCTTGCAATCGGCGTCACGGCGAAAGACTTAATTCTCGCGATCATCGCAAAAATCGGGACTGCAGGCGGCACCGGCTATGTCATCGAATATGCCGGCGACACCGTTCGCGGCCTTTCCATGGAAGGCCGCATGACGGTCTGCAATATGTCGATCGAAGCGGGCGCGCGAGCGGGATTGATCGCGCCGGACCAGACCACGTTCGATTATCTTCGCGGCCGTCCGCGCGCCCCGAAAGGCGCACGCTGGGAAGCAGCCATCAATTATTGGCGCGCGCTCAAATCGGACGAAGACGCGACATTCGACGCGGAGGTGAGGCTCACGGCCGGCGACATCGCGCCGATGGTGACCTGGGGCACAAGTCCCGAGCAGGCGCTTCCGATCACCGGCCGTGTACCCGATCCTGCCGTCGAGCGGGACCATAATAAGCGCGAGGGGATGAATCGCGCGCTTGCCTATATGGATCTGAAACCCGGAACGCCGTTGCGCGAAGTAAAGATCGACCGCGCCTTTATCGGCTCCTGCACCAATGGGCGCATCGAGGATTTGCGCGAGGCAGCAAAGATCGTGCAACACGAACTGAAGAAAGGCCGCAAGGTTGCGCCCCATGTGGGCGCCATGGTCGTGCCCGGTTCAGGACTTGTCAAAGAACAGGCCGAGCAGGAAGGGCTGGACGAGATTTTCACCGCGGCGGGCTTCGAGTGGCGCGAAGCGGGATGCTCGATGTGCCTGGCGATGAATGCCGACCGCTTGGAGCCCGGGCAGCGCTGTGCCTCGACGTCGAATCGCAATTTCGAAGGGCGGCAGGGCCGCGGCGGACGCACGCATCTGATGAGCCCGGCCATGGCCGCAGCGGCGGCGATTGCTGGGCGCCTCGCAGACGTGCGGGAATTTCAATAGGACAAAATCAGAAAAAACTGATCGGGTCGACGTCGACCGTCAGACGCACGCCGGATGGAATGTCTGCTGCTGCTTTAAGCCACGCGCGCAGATAGGCCTGCATGTCGAAATTCTTCTCGCCTTGAACCAGTAACCGCTCGCGCGTGCGTCCGCGCAGAATTTGATAGAAAGCGGGCGCGGGTCCCCAGATCGTCACCCCTTGGGCTTTTGGAGCAAGACGCGCCAACTCGCGCGCCGCCTGGCGCACACGCTCGGGCTGCGTCCCTGCGAGAATGAGCGAGGCGAGCCGGCCGAACGGCGGAATCATGCTGCGCTGGCGCAAGCGAATTTCCTCTTCCAGGAATGCGTCGCGGTTTCCTTCGGCGAGAGCGCGCATCACCGGGTCTTCCGGATTGCGGGTCTGGATCAGCACGAGTCCGGTTTTTTCGCCTCGCCCCGAACGCCCCGCCACTTGGTGCAAAAGCTGAAAACTCCGTTCGGCCGCGCGCGGATCGCCGGCCCCGCCGCCCAAATCGGCATCGATGATGCCGGCAAGCGTCAGTTGCGGAAAATGGTGCCCTTTAGCGACGATCTGCGTGCCGATCATGACGTCGATTTCGCGCGCAGCAAATGCGCGGATGACGGCCTGTGTCTCGCGAGGTCCCTTCAGCGTGTCGCTTGACGCCACCGCCACGCGAGCATCGGGAAAGCTGGCACGAAATTCCTCCTCGACGCGCTCGACGCCCGGCCCGCAAGCAACGAAGGAATTTTCTGCGCCGCACTGCGCACAGCGTTCCGGGATCGCCGTTTCATAGGCGCAATGATGACAAACCAGCCGCTTGCGGGTGCGGTGCTCGACCATCCAGGCCGAGCAATTGCGGCAGGTTTCCTTGCGTCCGCATTGCAGGCAAAGCGTCAAGGGCGCGTAGCCGCGCCGGTTGAGAAACAGGAGCGCCTGCTCGCCCGCGCGCAAAGTGGTCTCAAGAGCGGAGCGTAGAGAGGGCGAAATGAATTGTCCCGGCTCGCCGTGTTCGCTGCGCATATCGATGAGGCGCACCTGCGGCATTTCCGCTGTACCATGGCGCTGCGCAAGCTTCAGCCATGCGTAGCGTCCCGTCTTTGCGTTGACGTAGGTTTCCAGCGACGGCGTAGCGGAGGCAAGCACGATGGCGCAGTTCTCAAGCCGTGCTCGCACCACCGCCATATCGCGGGCGTGATAGACGACGCCTTCTTCCTGCTTATAGGCTTGCTCATGCTCCTCATCGACGACGATCAATGAGAGCTTGGAAAACGGCAGGAACAGCGCCGATCTTGCGCCCACGACCACGCGGGCATCTCCTCTGAGCACATTCCGATAGACTCGTTTCTTCTCGCGGTGGGAAAGATCGGAGTGCCATTCCAGCGGACGACAGCCGAAGCGCGCGGCAAAGCGGTCGAGGAATTGCACCGTCAAGGCAATCTCCGGCAGCAGGATCAGCGCCTGCTTACCTTCGGCAAGCGATTCCGCGATGGCTTCGAAATAGGCTTCGGTTTTTCCCGAGCCGGTGACGCCATCGAGCAGAGCCACGGAAAATTCGCGTTTTCTGACCGCATCGCGCAAATGTTCGGCGGCGCGAAGCTGATCGGGGCTGAGTTTGACCGCATCGAAGGAATGATCGGGTTCAGGGCAGGGCTCGAATTCGGGGAGCGTCACCCATTTCAATGCGCCGCCGGCGGCGAGACTGCGCGCCACGCCCGGACCGATCCGGCTCTGTTCGGCGATCGCCAGTGGCGTGCGGGCGAGCCCGTCTGCCATCAATTTCAGCACGCGTTCCCGAGCCGGGGTAAGGCGCAGAGGGACACCGTTGCCGATCACCAACGCCCGGCCCCGGGTTTCCGTTTCGAACACGCCGCGCAAGCGGAGGGCTTGAGCCAGAACCGCGCCGGCCGGCGAGAGCGTGTAGCGCGCCACCCAATCGATGAAATCACAAAGCGCACCGGGAAAACGCTGATTGTCCAGGGGTTCGGCGATACGCAGTTTCTCCTGCGCCACGCCACCCTCGGCTTTGCCCCAGATGGCGCCAACCAGCTGGCGCTTCCCCAAAGGGGCGCGCACCAGCATGCCGCGCCTCGGAACCACGCCGACCGGGAGCACATAATCATACACTGAGCGCAAGGGCAGCGGCAACAAGACTGCTGCCCGCGCGTTGGTGGCTAATGGAGCGTTGATGGCGGCCGGCTGCACGCTGCCCCCGGTTGAAAGTGACGGAGAAATTCTTCCGCATGATACTGGCATTGCGCGGGCATCATCACGCGAAATTTGCGACAATTGTTCAAGCGATTCGTGAGGCGATCAATGGCGCGAGGCGCCGCAGAGCTGGTGACAAATTGGCTTGGGACTCTCGCCCATGAACGGCGCGTGAGTTCCCATACCTTGCGCGCCTATAGGGACGATGTGCAGCGATTCTTTGGATTTCTGGCTTGCCACCATGGCGGTTCTGTCACGCTCGGCCTCCTGCAGGCGTTGCGGCCCGCAGAACTGCGCGCCTTTCTCACGGTAAGACGAGCCGAGGGACTCGGTCCGCGCGGCGTCCAGCGCGCGCTTTCGGCATTGCGTTCGTTTTATCGCTATCTCGAACGCGAGAATCTCGCCGATGGCGCAGCGCTGCAAGCTGTGCGCAGTCCTAAGCTTCCGCGCACGCTGCCGAGGCCTTTGAACGAAAGAGACGCAATGCGAACCATTGCTGCAGCGGGACTCGAAGAGGAGCCCTGGATTGCAGCGCGGAACGCCGCGCTGGTGACGCTGCTGTATGGGACCGGATTGCGCATTTCGGAAGCCTTGAGCTTAAAGCGCGGCGACGCGCCTTTGGGTGAGACGCTCACCCTAGTTGGCAAAGGCAACAAGGAGCGTGCGGTTCCAGTGATCGCGGCGGTGCGCGAGGCGATCGATACTTACGCGCATGTCTGTCCCTTCAATCCGGGCCGAAATGGCCCTCTCTTCCTCTCGCGCCGCGGACGTCCGATGAGCGCGCGCGAGTCTCAGGCTCTCATGCAGGATTTGCGCGGGCGGCTTGGCCTTCCGCCGAGTGCAACGCCGCATGCCCTGCGCCATTCTTTTGCGACCCATCTGTTGCAAAACGGGGGCGACCTGCGCGCCGTCCAGGAGCTTTTGGGACACACTTCGCTTTCGACGACGCAGAAATACACTGAGGTCGAAGGCTCGCGCATATTGGCAGTTTACGAAGCCGCACACCCGCGCGCGACGGCAAAATGATTTTATGCGCCGATACGCTCGAGCTGGCGGCGCAGGCGATCATTAATGTGCGAAACGAGAAAATAGATCAGCACATCGGTGGTGCGGAACTGCGGATCGATCACAGCGCCGTCGCCGATGAAAGCACCGGCGCGTATATAGCCTTTGATGAGCGGAGGCAGTTTGCGCAACGCTGCTTTCGGATCGATGCCGTCTTTGCTCATCCGATTCATGGGAACGTAAAGTTCAGGCCGGGCAGAAATGCGATGAGCCGCCGGCGCGCTGTGGAAGTGATGGAGATAGGAGAGCGGCAGCTTCAGGGCGTTGGGATCAATGCCTGGAAGCGAGCCGCAGCCGAACATCACGTCGATCGCATAGCGGTCGAGATAGACCAGAATCCCGCTCCACAGGAGCTGCATGGTAATGGCCTTGGCGCGGTAGCTTTTCAACACGCAGGAGCGTCCAAGCTCCAAATAGCGGGTACCTGGCCCGTTTCTCTTGAGCACGGGCGATAGATCGTATTCCGACGAGGTGTAATAGCCATCGTGGCGCGCCGCCACTTCGCCGCGGAGCAACCGATAGGTTCCGACGACGGCGGGCTCGCCGGTTTCATCACACGCGCTTTTATCGACGACCAGCATGTGATCGCAAAATTCGTCGAACTTGTCGAAGTCGCGCCGCTTCCAACGCATGTGGACAGTCGGGATGGCCGACATCTCTTCGTAAAAAACGCGATAGCGCAAACGCTGCGCAGCCTTGATCTCATGGTCCGATTCGGCAATGCGCACTTCGAACGAACTGTGCGCGGCAAGAACCGGCCACGCATAATGGCGGCGCGACCCTGTTTCGCGGGCATTGATCAGGGGCGCGGGATTTTCCTGCAGCGCGGCCGCGGCGAGCGCGCGCCGTCCAAATTGCGGCCGCCGGCGCGGCAACCCCCAGCGGCGCCGGCCGATTCCAAAGCGAAATTTGACCCGACGTGCAGGCCCCATGAGTGCTCCGGTGCGAGATACGCAACAAACAGGTACGCGCCGCGTCAAGAGCGGCAGAAGACACTGTGCTGGATACCAGTCAATCCCCTATTTGCGTCTATTTTAACACGGAGGGTGAAAACTCGCCCAGTCACTTCATGGGGAGCACTGACTACCGCTCGCTGCGGGTCGGTTTTTGCGCTCGAACCAGGAACAGGCACAAGATCAATGCCGGCAATGCGATAGCCGCGGAACCGGCAAAAAAGATCGCGTAGGCGTCCATTAAATTTCGGCCATGGGATAGCGAGTCAACAATTTCGCCGGAAAATCCGGTGGCGACTTTTCCGGCCAGAACATACGTCGCGGAGAGCAGCGCATATTGCGTTGCCGTGTAGCCCAGGCTCGTGAGGCTCGACATATAGGTGACAAGTGCGACGCCGGCGAAACTCAACCCGAAGCTGTCCGCAGCCATCACCGCAGCGAAAGTTCTGAGATCGCCTGCGGAATAGGCGAGCGCTATGTAAGCGGCGACGGACAGCGATTCGAGCACAATCCCCGCGACCAATGTTTTCAAATAACCAAAACGCACCGCGGCGATACCGCCCGCGGCAATTCCCAAGAGCGAGAAGGCAAGTCCGACGGAAGCGCGTATCCCGCCGACAGCATCTTTTGAAACTCCGAGGTCGTGATAGAACGTATTGGTCATTGGGCCGGATACGAAATTGGGAATTTGATAAAGGCTGATCACCGCCAACATCAAAACCCCGAGCGCGCGATGGGTGCGAAAGAACACAACGAACGGCCCGACAACCGCATCAAAAAAGCCTCGCAAGCTCCAGAGTGGCAAATTCCTGTCGTTGGCGTCCATCACCTGATCCGCGCGCTTTGGTTCGGTCGCTTTTAAGGTCGCAAAAAATCCGACTCCCATCAGAACCGCCATGAATGCGTAGGAGATTGGCCAGCCGAGATGATTGGCGGCGATGAGAATCAGCGCATCAGTCAATAGCAGCGCTGCGCGGTAACCCAATTGGTAGCCGGAAGACAGGAGTCCCAACTCGTTGCCATTTTCGGCAATCTCAATCCGCCAGGCATCGATCACAATGTCCTGGGTGGAAGATGCGAAAGCCACCGCAAGCGCACAGGCAACAAGCAGCACCAATCCTCCGCCGGGGCTGATCAGCGACATGCCGAGCAAACCCAGACAGACAACAGTCTGACTCGCTAGCATCCAGCCCCGCCGCCGCCCGAGACGGCCAAGAAACGGAGCATCTACACGGTCGATCAGCGGCGCCCAGAACGGTTTCAACGAATAGGACGCATGAAGCCAAGCCAAAAAGCCGATCGCCGTAAGCGAGATGCCGGAATCTCTGAGCCAGTAGCTCAACGTGTTCCCCGTCAGCATGAACGGCAGGCCGGAGGCGAAACCCAGCAACAGCATCGTCATCACTCGAGGGCGGAAATACGCGCGCCAGCCGCCCAGGCGATCCGATGTTTCCAGATTCGCAGAAACGCTCATGGGAACCCTTCACCGCAGGCGCGAATCATAGACGAGAACGCACAAAAAGACCCTTAGTCCCTGAATCCGGATGTGCGCTGTCGTAAATCCTTCATAGCTCCGTCAACGAACTGTCATGCACGCAAGCTACGGCGACAAGGCCGCGCCGGGGCACATTTACGACGTTTGCCGGATTTCTGCGGTGGAATTCATAAAAAGCGGGGGCCAAATGACGTTCAAAGGAATTTTGCTCGGATCAATTGCATGCCTTATCGCGGCGGGGCCGGCATTCGGCCAAGAGCCGGTCGATAAAAAAATCCATCTGAAAGGCATTACCATCACGCTCGGCGGCTTCCTGGCGGCCGAATCCGTGTGGCGATCGCGGAATCTGGAATCCGACATCGGCTCTCCCGGTTTCGCCAAGATTCCTTTTCCGGGTCCCGGCGGCAGCGGCAGCGGCAATGGAACCGGCAGCAATGTCGCCGTCGGCGATACGGGAGAATTCCGCATGACCGCCCGGCAGAGCCGGGTTCAGGCGCTCATCGAAGGCGATGTCGATCCCACGACACATTTAGCCATGTATGGCGAGTTCGACTTCTTGGGCGCCGGCGCGAGCGCCAACTCAAACGAAAGCAACTCGTACGCGCCGCGCATTCGCAATCTCTACGGAACGGCGGATTGGAGCGACATCGGAGTGCATGTCCTCTTCGGCCAAAGCTGGTCGTTGGCGACGCTGGATGCAGCGGGAGTAGCGGAACGCAGCGAACTTGCTCCGCCTACGATCGAAGCGCAATACGTCGCCGGTTTCGTGTGGACGCGCCAGCCGCAACTTCGCGTGGTGAAGAATTTCGACAATCAGTTCTGGCTTGCGGTTTCTCTCGAAAATCCGCAAACGACGATCGGCGGCACGGCGCCCGCCGGCTATATCGGGCTTACGGTCAGCAGCGGCAGCGGCTTTAACGGCAGCAGCACGAATGTGGGTCTCGCGGAGTTCAATCCCGGCATCACGCTGACGCTCAACCAGGTTCCCGACGTGATCGGCAAGGTCGCATGGCAACCCGCATTCTTCGGCGGCAACGTTCATCTTGAAGGCATCGGCATATACAGGGACTATTTGGATCGTTTCGGCACAGCCCTGGCCAATGTCGGCAACCATCAAACGACTGGTGGGGGCGGAGGGGTTGCAGGCTGGATCCACATTATTCCGGGCCTTTTCGACCTTCAGTTCGATACGTTGTTCGGCTCGGGTATCGGCCGTTATGGCAGCAGCCAACTCCCGGACGTGACCTATAACGCCAACGGCACCTTGCAGCCTGTGAAAGAAGACATGGAGATGATCGGCCTGACGATGCATGCCACCCGCGCGCTCGACCTCTACGTCTATGGCGGCCGCGAACATGAAGAATCGAATTTCTTCAGCGGCACATTGAACGGCACCGCGCAGAACATCGGTTATGGCAATCCCAATTTCACCAATACAGGCTGTTTCAGCTTCAGTTCGGCGGCAAGCTGCACCGGCAACATTTCCACCGTCGAGCAAATCAACTTCGGTGCGTGGGACAATGCCTATGACGGCGACTACGGCCGGATCAGGATTGGCGTGCAATACTCCTACACCTCGCTGAAGGCCTTTAACGGCGTTGGCGGAGCGCCGAAGACCAGCGACAATATGGTCTTCACAAGTATCCGCTATTATCCGTTCCAGTAGATCCCGCTGTGCCGCGAGGAGTGCTTCGGGACTCCTCGCGGTGCCTTGTGGCGTCTGAGGTTGGGTTCAGGGCAAGCTCTCTCTCGTATGCGGCACATCGCGCGGGAAGCCTTGTGCAACGCGCACGAGATCACCATTGGCAAGCGAGTCCGGCGGGTTGTCGATGACCAGATCAGATGCGTTCAGCCCGGAATTCAGGCTTACAGTTGTACCCAAATCCTCGGCAACGGTAACGCGCTTCAACACGACGCGATTCTTGGCGTCCACGGTTGCAATCCGCAGACCGTCCCCGCGAAACAAAAGGGCGCCGGAAGGGATCGTCAGCGTTTGAGCGCCGGCCGGAAGTTTCATGCTGACTTGGACGTATTCTCCAGGCTTCAATTTTCCGTCGACGTTGTCGGCATCGAACTCGACCAGCAGCGAGTTTGATAGGTCGTTGATCGCGTTTGAGGTAGACACCAGATTCGCAACAAATCTCTGGCCGGGATATTCCGGAAGTGTCAACTCCGCCGTCATGCGGCCCCGTATCTGCGCCGAATAGTTTTGCGGCACCTGGACATAAACGCGGATCTTGTGGACATCGGCCACAGTGAACAGCAAAGACCCGCTTGAGCCGGCGCCTGCATTGACCAGAGCACCGATGTCCGTGGAGCGCGCGGTCACGACACCGTCGAAGGGCGCAGTGATGTGGGAAAAGGCCTTGGTAGAGATCAGCCGGTCGAGATTTGCTCTGGCGGAATTTGCAGCGGCGGTTTTGACGGCCAGATCGCCGGCTTTGGCGTCCGCGTCCTGCTTGGCGACTGCGCCGATGGCGACAAGGTTCTGCCAGCGCGTATTGGTAATTTGCGAAAGCTTCAGGGCAGCTTCGGCGTTGGCGAGATCGGCCTTTGCCTGCGCGATCTGGTCGTCGACTTCCGGCGTGTCGATATCGGCCAGAGCATCGCCCTTATGCACCCGCGCGCCGATATCCTTGTACCACTTTGTCAGGTAGCCGGGCACGCGCGCGTAAATCTGCGCCGAGTAATAAGCCTGAAGATTGCCCGGCAGGGACAGCGTGTTGTCGCCATTGGAGACTTCGGGACGCACGAGCCGCACGGTCGGGATGGCTTGCTCAGCAGCAAAGCTTGCCTGTTCGCTGCTGGCGTTGAGCCGCACCATCGCGCCATTGACGATGATTCCGATCGCGATGCACGACACAATGAGGCCGACCCGTTTGACGCGTTTGAAGGTCAGTCTCCGGCGGTTCGTTGGGTCATTTATCGGGCTCATATACGTCACCTAATTTCGCGCACGGCTGGCGCGCTCGTAATCATGTGAGATCATTCGGCGGCCACATATACTCCAGCTGCATCGGGGCGCGCGGAAGAATCGGAAGCCGCGCTCAATTTTTCCCGCCGGTGGACCATACTGAAAGCCACTGGAACAAAGAACAGCGTTGCCATAGTGGCTATGATCAATCCGCCAATGACGGCGCGGCCAAGCGGTGCGTTCTGTTCTCCGCCTTGGCCGAGCCCCAAGGCCATTGGCGCCATGCCGATGATCATGGCAAGGGCGGTCATCAGCACCGGCCGGAAACGCGTGAACCCTGCCTCTAAGGCAGCTTTTACGGCATCGCCCGTTGCGGCAAGCCTCTCCCGGGCAAAGCTTATGACCAGCACGCTGTTAGCAGTCGCAATGCCCATGCACATGATTGCCCCGGTCAAAGCCGGCACGCTGAGCGTCGTGTTCGTTGCGAACAGCATCCAAACAATTCCCGCCAAAGCAGCAGGCAAGGCGCCAACGATCACGAAGGGGTCGGCCCATGATTGGAAATTTATCACAATCAGGAGGTAGATAAGAACAATAGCTTCCACCAACCCGAAGGAAAGCCCGGCGAACGAGGTTCTCATCGTTTCCGTCTGGCCGCGGAGCGTTACGGTTGCGCCGCGGGGGCGGTCTTTCGCAGTGCGGTCGATAAGGTGCTGGATGTCCGCCGCGACGGCGCCGAGATCGCGGCCTTGCGTCGTAGCGTAGACATCCGCGGCCGGTTGGATGCCATAATGCGAAACCACGGCATCGCTGTTCTCGCGATGGATGCTGCCTAGGGCGCCGAGCACTTGCATTTTGCGCGCCCCGCTTCCCGTAACCGGGATATTTTCCATCTTCGACAGCGAATCGAGCCGATATTGCGGCGTTTGCGCGACGATCGGATAGGACGCTCCGTTAGTCGTATCGAGCCAGAATGCCGGCGCGGTCTGGAAGCTGCTTGCCAGATTCACCGTCAGGCTGTTGGTGACATCGCGTTCGGTGACGCCGACATTGCCGGCCCGCGTGCGATCGATGTCAATGGCAAGTTCCGGATAATGCGAGGATTGCTCCAGGCGGACATCGGCAGTGCCTGCGATTTTCAGAACCCCATGCAACAGCTCTTGAGCGTAAGTTTCATTGGCCGCCTTATCCGGGCCGGCGACGATGATGTCGATCGGGGCGGGCGCTCCGAAGTTCAGGATTTGGCTGACGATGTCGGCCGGAAGGAATGAGAACTGGCTGCCCGGGAAGCTCTGCGCCAGCGCGGTCCGCAGGGTCTTTACATAAGAGGCGGTCGGCGCGTGGTTGGCATTTAAGCTGACGAGAATATCGCCGTCTTCCGGCCCGACGCCGCCGTCGTTGGAATAGGCGCGATTTTGACCGCTCACCGGCAAGCCGATGTTATCGACAATCGTTCCGACCTCTTCGGCAGGAATGACGCTGCGGATTTTCGCTTCGATGCGGTCGAACAACGCAGCGGTTTCTTCAATGCGCGTTCCGATTGGCGCGCGCACATGGATATTCATTTGCCCGGAATCCACCGAAGGAAAGAAATCCTGGCCGAGAAACGGAAACAGAATGAAGGATGCGAGGACAAGGCCGAGAAAACCGATGAGAAAGGCGCGGCGGTTGCCCAGCGCAAGCTCAAGTAAATTTTTGTAACCATTTCGCGTGCGTTCGAAACGGCGTTCAAAGGCGTGTTGCAAGAGGATTAAGGGATTTCGCGCCCTCCTGGTCCCCGCTTCCGCGTCATGCTCGCGCATGACGGCGATCGAATGAGGGCTGCCATGCGCCAGCAATAGATAGTTCGCCATCACCGGCACCAGCGTCCGTGAGAGCACGAAAGACGCAATCATGGCGAAGACCACGGCTTCGGCCATAGGGGCAAAGAGAAAGCCGGAGATGCCGGGGAAAAAAAACATCGGAACAAAAACCACGCAGATGGAAATCAGGGAGACGAAAGCCGGGGTTACGATCTGCTGTGCGCCGTCGAATATGGCGGTTTGAACCGGTTTGCCCTGCTCTAAATGCCAGTTGATGTTCTCAATGGTTACCGTGGCGTCGTCGACAAGAATGCCGACGGCAAGCGCCAGGCCGCCGAGCGTCATAACGTTCAGGGTTTGACCCAACGCCGACAGCGCCGCAATCGATGCCAAAATCGCCAGCGGAATGGACGTGGCGATAATCAAGGTGGATCGCCAGCTTCCCAGGAAAAACAGAATCATCAGACTGGTGAGAGCGGCGGCAACGGCTCCCTCCCGCGCGACATCCGAAATTGCGGCCCTGACGAAGACCGATTGATCGGCAAGCGGATCGATGTGCAGACTGCTCGGGAGGGCTTCCTCCATTCGCGGCAGCATCGCCTTCACATCATTCACGATATCGAGCGTCGAGACGCTTCCGCTCTTAAGGATAGTCATCAAGGCAGAGCGCCGGCCGTCCACGCGCACTACGTTGCGCTGCGGCGGGAAACCATCTCGCACATGTCCGATGTCTCGAACGTAAATCGTCGTTCCGTCCTGTACGGCGACCGGCAGATCGTTCAATTCCGCAACGGTCGTCGGACTATCGTTGAGTTTAATGTTGTATTCGAACTGGCCGATCTTTGTCGTGCCGGCTGGGATGATCTGATTTTGCGCGGAGAGCGCATTCTCGACATCTTGCGCCGAGAGACCCTTGGCCTGAAGCGCCTGAGGGTCGAGATCGATTTGGATCTGCCGTTCTTTTCCGCCGTAAGGTGAGGGAACCGCCACGCCCTGAACGGTGGCAAGCCGGGGACGCAGGAAGTTCTGTCCAAGATCATAGATTTGCTGTTCGGAAAGGCCCGCGCTTGAAAGGGCAAGTTGCAGGATTGGTACAGTCGAAGCGTTGTAATTCAAGATCAGCGGTGGCGTGATGCCGGGCGGCAGCTGTTTCAGAACGGTTTGCGAGACCGACGTCACCTCCGCTGTCGCGGTGCTGATATCCGTACCCGGCCGAAAGAAAATCTTCACAATACCAATGCCGAACAGGGATTGACTCTCGATATGCTCGATGTCGTTCACATAGGTCGGGAGCTGGCGCTCGTAATAATAGACAACGCGCCCGGCCATGTCGTCGGGCGAGAGGCCGCGATAGGTCCAAACCACCGCGATGACGGGGATCTTGATGTCGGGGAAAATATCCGCAGGTGTCCGCAGTGCGGCAAGCACACCGAAGATGGTAATGAAAATCGCCAACACGATAGGCGTGAAGCGATATTTCAGGGCTAAGCGGACGATCGCCGACATTGCGATTAGGCCCCTAAGCTGTTTGCCAAAACCTCAGAAACATGCGGGAGCGAGTGCCGGTCAAAGCATAAATCCCTTCCGCTTGGGAAGCCTGCATGGACCATAAGCAGATACCCCAGGCGTCAACATTAGGTGATTTGGGCCAACTCCGCATACAGCCATCTGCGGGGCGATCATACCGGGGCAGATCAACAAACCGCGCAAGGCCTGCGACAGCCCGGCAGGACGTGAGCAAATGATTAAATTCGGGTCAAAAATTCGGCCGTTCGCAGCCGATCAGCGCGCATACTTGCCCACAATGCTGGCACCTCCAAGCGTGTGCCCCTTGATCGCCGCGTAGACCTCATCCCGGGTCATCCCGGGTTTCAGCGCCCCGGGTTCCAAGTCGGTGGCGACCACGGTGAAGACATAATGATGCGGCGCGTCGCCTATGGGCGGGCAGGGCCCGATGTAGAGCGCGTTGTCACGCGTGCCTTTGCCGCCAACGAAGTTCTTCGATCCTTTGGCGGTTTCACCTTCGGCGAAGGCCGTGACATTGGCCGGAATGCCGTAGCCGACCCAGTGCGACACGCCCTGTCCCAGCAGCCCGTCCGGATCGAGCATGAACACGACATAGCTTCTGGTTCTGGCCGGCGAGTTGGACCAGGCAAGCGCTGGGGAGACATTGTCGCCGCCGCACATCCGCATGGGGTCGTCCGCGGCGTTTTTGCGGCTGAGCATTCCCCCGTCGGTGAATGAAGGCGATTTGACCATAAAAGCGGCAGAGGCGGCATGGCCGGAACTTGCGGTTCCAACCAAAGTTGTACCCGCCACGCCAATAGCCAAGCCAGCCCAGGCGGTTCCTTTGATCATCAGTTTCTCCTCTTCGCTCTAAGTGAAATTAGCATTGGCAGACCAATTTGGAAAACTGGCCCCTGCTCCCATGGCTTCGCGTGAGCGGACTGTGCTAAATTGAAGTTGGATTTACGTCGGGCGCTCGCTCGAAAGTCCAGGGTCCAGGAACGTTTGATGGAGATCATGATGCGTGCAACGAGAATTCTGACCGCGGCTATTCTTGCCTCGGTAGCGGCCTACGGCGTCACGCTCGCTGCAGAAAGGATGCCGGCGAGCATCAAAGTCAGCAATGGCATGCTCACCGATGCCAAGGGTATGACGCTTTATACGTGGGACAATGATAAGGAAGCCAACAAGTCTTCCTGTAACGCCATGTGTGCGATGAACTGGCCGGCGCTCAAGGCCGAAGCCACAGACAAGGACATGGGCGACTTTAAAGTCATCACCCGTGACGATGGGGGCAAGCAGTGGGCCTATAAGGGCAAGCCGGTTTACTATTTCCGCATGGATGCGAAGGCCGGCGACACGTCCGGCGAGGGCCGCGGGATGGTTTGGCACATCGCCAGGCCATAATCTCCGAAGAAATGTCCGTTTGGGGCGCCGGTGTTTGCCGGCGCCCCAAACGTTTTGGCCCTCGATTTATCCACGATCCGCCGTAGGCCGTCATAAAAGCTTCGCCGAAAACTGGCATCCGGGAGCGCGCAGTTCTGGCGTTGCGGCAGGGTTGGACGATTCCCCCTTGCCTATTCACGCAGCCAATAACCGTGAAAGGATCATCGTATGAAACGCAGCAACAAACTTCTGGCCGGTGCGGTTGCCCTAGCCGCTGTCATTGGGATGGCCGGTGCGGTTGTCGCCGCAGAGATTTCCGGCGCCGGAGCAACTTTTCCGTTTCCCATCTACTCCAAATGGGCTGCTGCCTATAAGGCCGTCTCCGGAAATGGGCTGAATTATCAGTCCATCGGGTCCGGTGGCGGCATTGCCCAGATCGAAGCTAAGACCGTCACGTTCGGGGCCTCCGATATGCCCATGACGGCAGCCGATCTGGAGAAAAACGGCCTGATGATGTTCCCCACCGTGATTGGCTCCGAGGTGCTTGTCTACAATGTGCCCGGGATCGCATCGAACACGCTCGTGCTCGATGGTCCCGTCCTCGCCAATATCTATCTCGGTAAGATCACCAAATGGAACGATCCGGCGATCAAGAAACTCAACCCGGCGGTCAATCTTCCCAATACGGCCATCGCGGTGGTTCACCGCTCGGACGGGTCCGGCACCACTTTTATCTTTGCCAATTATCTTTCCAAAGTAAGCAAGGAATGGTCCGACAAGGTTGGCGCTGCGGTTTCAGTCGATTGGCCGGTCGGCATCGGCGCGAAGGGCAATGAAGGCGTCGCCGGCAATATCGCGCAGACGGGCGGCTCCATCGGTTATGTAGAATATGCCTATGCCCAACAGAACAAATTGCCGTTCACGAAATTGATCAATCGTGAGGGCAAGACGGTAAGTCCGACGATGGCATCATTTCAGGCGGCGGCAGCGAGTGCCGATTGGGAACATGCGGATCATTTCTACATGATCCTCACGGACCAGCCGGGCGCCAATACCTGGCCGATCGAGAACCCCACCTTCATTCTCATCCCCAAGAATCCGCCAAATGTGGCAGCTGCTACCGAAGCCCTCAAATTTTTCAAATGGTCTTTCGCCAACGGCGGCAAAATGGCGGAGGAGCTTGATTACATTCCGCTGCCGCAAAGCGTGGTCACGAAAATCGAAGCCAGCTGGAAGCAGATACAGGGGGTCAACCCGTAAGCGTTTCTCGCGTGAACACGCCGGTTCCCAAGGTGACAGGATCGCCGGACAGGCTCCGATTGGAGAAAAGGCAGGCGGGATGGCCGCATTAAGACACGGCCTCCCGCTCGTTTTTTAAGAAGTTTCCGGGTATTCCGTGGTTGATGTGGTTTTGAAAGAGGAAGCCTCCGTGCAGCTGGCCGTTGGTCGGCTACCCCGCCCGCTGGGGGCAGATCGCACCTTCCGATATTTTAGCGTGGCTTGCGCGTTAGGCGTTCTGGTCATGTTTGTGGGCATCATGGTTGCCCTCACGGCCGGGGCGTGGCCCGCAATACACGCTTTCGGACTAACGTTTCTCTGGACCGAGACCTGGAATCCCGTAACGCAAAAATTTGGCGCAGTTGCGCCAGTTTACGGCACTCTGGTCACATCTGCGATCGCAATGATCATTGCCATCCCGGTCGGTATTGGCATCGCGATATTCTTAACCGAGCTTTGCCCTCGTCCCTTGCGGCGTCCCATTGGCATAGCCGTCGAGCTTCTGGCGGGCATACCGAGCATCATTTACGGTATTTGGGGCCTCTTCGTCCTTGCGCCGTTTCTTCAGCAATATTTCATGCCGCCTGTGATCGCGGCGTTCGACGGCGTCCCGGTCCTATCTGGTCTTTTCGCCGGTCCGCCCTACGGCATCGGCATTTTCACCGCCGGTCTCATCCTCGCGATCATGATCCTGCCATTCATCAGCGCGATCACTCGTGATGTGTTCGAAACTGTGCCCCCCGTACTGAAGGAAGCAGCGTACGGGCTGGGGGCCACGATTTGGGAAGTCCAATCCTATGTGGTGATGCCCTATGCGCGAGGCGGCGTCGTTGGCGGCGTGATGTTGGCTCTCGGGCGCGCACTTGGCGAAACCATGGCGGTTACCTTTGTCATCGGCAACGCGCATCGCATTGCGGCCTCGCTCTTTGCGCCGGGTACCACCATTTCCGCCGCCATTGCCAATGAATTTACCGAAGCAATCGGTGCTCTCTATGGACCGTCCTTGATCGAGCTCGGCCTTATTCTCTTTCTGGTGACCGTCGTGGTTCTCGGAACGGCACAATACATGCTCTACCGGTTGGAACGGCGCGCCGGAGGTAGGCTATGAACGGGCGTTATTTTCGCCGGCGTGTCCGCAGCGGCATTTTCATGGGATTGTCGGTCGTAGCAACCCTGTTCGGCCTGGGCTGGCTCGCTCTCATTCTTGGTGTGCTTCTTTATCAGGGTTTCTCCGGCATTGACCTCGCTGTATTCACCCAGTCCACGCCGCCTCCGGGGGCATCCGGAGGTCTCGTCAATGCCATCGTCGGCAGCGTTCTGATGAGCGTTTTCGCGGTCATTGTTGGGACTCCGATCGGACTCATGGCCGGCACCTATCTGGCAGAATATGGCCGCCATGGCAGGCTCGGCTTCATTGTGCGCTTTCTAAACGACATTCTTCTCTCGGCACCTTCGATCGTGCTTGGCCTTTTCATCTATGACGTCATGGTCCTTTCGTTGGGTCATTTCTCAGCCTGGGCCGGCGGAGTAGCTCTTGCCACAATTGTCATTCCGGTGGTGGTCCGCACCACCGAGAACATGTTGCTGCTCATTCCCAATACCTTGAGGGAGGCGGCTGCTGCGCTCGGCGCCTCCCGCGCGATTATCGTGCGTCGGGTGACGTGGCAGGCGGCGCGGGCTGGCATCATTACCGGAATGCTCCTGGCGATTGCACGGATTTCCGGCGAAACGGCGCCACTTCTCTTCACGGCCCTCAACAACCAATTCTGGAGCCTGGATCCTAATGCACCGATGGCCAGCCTTCCGGTTGCAATCTTCCAAATGGCGATGAGTCCATACGCCGATTGGCACCGGCTGGCCTGGTCAGGCGCTCTGCTGATCACCATGACGGTGCTTATTCTCTCAATAGTCGCGCGTACGCTCGAATCTCGAGGCGACCGGTCATGAATATGGCGGAGAATGGCGGCGTAAAGGTCGCAATCAACGATCTGTCATTCTACTACGGCAAATTCCAAGCCCTGAAGAATATCTCGTTGCCGCTCTACCGCAACAAAGTGACGGCCTTTATCGGGCCATCGGGCTGCGGGAAATCCACGCTTCTGCGGGTCCTCAACCGCATCTATGAGCTTTATCCCAATCAACGCGCCGAGGGCGAAGTGCTGCTTGACGGCGAGAACATCCTGTCCAGCCGGCTGGATTTGAATCTTCTTCGCGCCAAGGTCGGGATGGTGTTTCAGAAACCGACGCCTTTCCCGATGACGATTTTCGACAATGTTGCTTTTGGGCTTCAGCTTTATACCAATTTACCGCGCTCGGAGCTCCAAGACCGAGTCGAACACGCGCTTCGGCGCGCAGCTTTGTGGGAAGAAGTGCAAGATAAGCTTCACGCGAGCGGCACGTCGCTGTCAGGCGGCCAGCAGCAGCGGCTTTGCATCGCGCGATCGGTAGCCGTCAAGCCGGAATTGATTTTGCTCGACGAGCCGTGCTCGGCGTTGGACCCCATTTCGACTGCCAAGATAGAAGAACTCATTAGCGAACTCTCGCAGGATTACACGATCGCTATCGTGACCCATAACATGCAGCAGGCGTCCCGCGTATCCGATTACACAGCGTTCATGTTTTTGGGCGATCTCGTCGAATTCGACGTGACCGAAAAGATCTTCACCACGCCTTCCAACAAACGGACCGAGGATTACATCACCGGCCGGTTCGGTTGAGGGGGCGCTTGCGTTTTAGGTCCGCGACGCGATAGTTCCGCCATGGATGGGGATATCCGCACCGACTGGACGCGGGGCGAAGTACGCGCGCTGTTCGCTCTTCCGTTCAGCGAATTGCTTTTTCGTGCGCAGTCGTTGCATCGGAAATATTTCAATGCGCAGGAGGTTCAGATCTCGACGCTATTGTCGATCAAGACCGGCGGCTGTCCGGAAGATTGCGCCTATTGCCCGCAAAGCTCCCATTACCGCACCGGCGTAAAGGCCGAAAAACTGATGCCTCTTGCCGCCGTTTTGGGCGCCGCCAAAGCGGCGAAAGAGTCCGGCGCATCGCGTTTCTGCATGGGAGCCGCGTGGAGGGAGCCGAAGGATCGCGATCTTGATGCGATCTGCTCAATGGTCGAAGGGGTCAAAGCGCTGGGGCTCGAGACTTGCGCCACTCTCGGCATGCTCACCCAAGCGCAGGCCGAGCGCCTCAAATGTGCGGGGCTCGATTATTATAATCACAACCTGGACACCTCGCCGGAATATTACGGCAAAATCATCACCACGCGCGACTATCACGAGCGCCTCGAAACGCTTGATCATGTCCGTGCCGCTCGCATCCATGTCTGCTGCGGCGGCATAGTTGGCATGGGCGAGACCGAAGACGATCGCGCAGGCCTCATTGCGACGCTCGCCAGCCTGCCAAGCCATCCCGAATCCGTGCCCATCAATGCCCTGGTGCGGGTGGAAGGGACGCCTCTGTCTCAAGCTGCGCCTCTCGACGCACTGGATTTCGTGCGCACGGTTGCCGTTGCGCGCATCACCATGCCAAAATCTGTGGTGCGGCTTTCCGCGGGACGTGAAGAGCTGAGCGACGAAGCGCAGGCGCTGGCTTTTCTCGCCGGCGCCAATTCGATCTTCTACGGGCCGCGGCTGCTGACCACGGCAAATCCGGCCGAAGCTCGCGATCGTGCACTGATGTCGCGGCTGGGTCTTAGGCCGCTGCCGTCGCAACCACTTGAGCCAAAAACTGCTCGCGCCGGACGGACGAACGGCAAGATTTGAGGATGTCCGAAAAGTTTTCCAGCACGCCCTTTTCGAAGGCGGTAACGATAGTGTCGTGGACGTACGAACGCCGGCACACCGCCGGTGTGTTGTGGAGATTCTCGGCGGCTGCTTTGACCGCCTCCAACACCTGCTTGCGGCGCTTGCGCGCGCTGTCCGCAGGTACGGTGCGCGCGAGATTGTCGAGCACCGCGGCCGATGCGCACAGCGTGCGGAAGTCCTTGAGCGAAACGTTGATGCCGGCGATCTCGCGCAAGAACGCGTTGACGTCTCTCGCCGTCACCTGCCGGATCGCGCCGGAATCGTCCCGGTATTGGAACAGCCTTGGACCCGGCAGTGTGCGGAGCAGGGAGATTGCTGCAGCGAGCCGGCGCGAGGAAAATTCCTTGCGGACTTCCTTGCCTCCCTTGGCGCGGAAGATCAGAGATATCGCGTCGTCCGCCACGCGCACGCTGGACTTCAGCAGCGTGGTTGCGCCGCGCGTGCCGTGTTTCTTGACATATTCCTCGCTTCCGGGACGGATCGCGCTGCCGGCCACCAGCTCGATGGAAGCGGCTAAAGCGAAATTGCGGCTGGGTTCGTTGCTGTTGAGATATTGGGCAACCGCGCGGCGGATTTTCGGCAGCACGGAAACTAAGGCGGCAAGCCGGCCGGCTTTTTTCGCCTCGCGGACTTTCTGCCACTCTGCGTGATAGCGATATTGCAGCCGCCCTGCCGCATCGCGACCGACAGCCTGGAGGTGCGCTCGCTCGTCGGGGCTGAAATAGACGTCCTCATAGGCCGGTGGCACGGCGAGTGCCGCGAACCGCTTCAGCACGGCCTCGTCCGTTATCTCGACCCCGTCGGCCGCCCAGTAGCTATAGCCCTCGCCGGCCCTGCGCCTGCAGATCGTCAGTTCATCGCGGTCGACGAGGCGCAGCTTCAGCCGTCTCGCGAGGGCAAGAGCGCTTTTGGATGGCGCATCTGTTGCGACCATTTTATTTCTCCTATCCGCTCCGGCAACGTGGCCCCGAAAGCGAAAGTTCCCGGGGGGCAAGCCTCGGCGTAACGGCTGAATTATCCGTTAAGGGGCTCAAATTCGGCCGGTTTGCGCCCATATCCCATTGGCCAGATTTAAGGATTTAACCATGGCCGGACACCGGGTTTTGATCGTCGAGGACGAAGCATTGGTCGGGATGATGCTCGAAGACGCTCTCGCCAGCCTGGGCGTTGAGGCCATCAGCATCGCCAGCACCGTCGAGGAGGCCCTGGTTCAAGCTTCGGGCGGCAATTTCGATTGCGCTATTCTGGACATGCACCTCCACGGCAAGGATGTTCTTCCGGTCGCCGAAATCCTGGAAAGACGGGGCATCTCTTTCGTTTTCGCAACCGGTTATGGAAGAGCCGGGCTACCGGAAAAATATCGCACCGCTGCGGTCCTCCAGAAGCCGTTCATGGTTGAGGAGCTGAAAAGAGTCCTTGCTTCTGCGGGAGTTTCCGCCCCGAAACCCTCTTGAACTGGCATGCTGGATTTCTTAGCTAAAGCACCGCCGACCGGGGATGACACCCTACTCGTACCGCAGGTTCTTAGGAGAATTTGGCTATGAGGGCACGAAAGAATCCCAGACCTTAACGGTCGAGAGTTTCGGCTCGATCTCAAAAACAGAGGAGCAGCATCGCGCCCCTTTGCGGGCGAATAGCTATGGCAGAGCACAAGGAGGAATGGTCCATGAAGCTATGGCATTTGAGGTGGTTGTCAGGGTTGTTGGGCGGAGTCGTGCTGGCGGGCCAAGTTTTTGCTGCGGACGTTCCGGCGGCCAGTTTGAAATTGGCGCCGGGAGTCACAAAAGCTCCCGAGGGCTATGAAACGCCCGCCGCCACCTATGTGGTCGCTAATCCAACTAGCGTGTTCAACAATCATTTTTACTACGACAGCAAAGTGACTGGCGACTTGAAGCGCGGCGAGCATGTGGAGGCCCTTGCTAAAGTAAAAGGCTATGACTGGATTCTCGTGGGCAAGAACGGCACGGGCATCGGCTATGTTCCGATTTCCATGCTTGCACCCGAAAACCAATATCATTCGTGACGGATTGCCGGCTGGGGCGGCACTTCAGCCGGCAATATCCAATTCTCGATAGTGGCGGAAGAGTCCGTCCTCGTTGAACGGAATACGCCGTTTCGATGCGAGATAGGCTGCGATCCGCGGACGCGAGGCGACGCGGCCGCTAAGCGCGGCTACGCGCGGCAGACTTCTCTCCACCTGCAGCATGGCTTTGGGAAAGGCGTAGCGTAGGCCTTCGACAATTTGAAACAGTGAGAGATCGGCATAGCTCAGCCGAACTCCGGCAAGATAGCGGCCTCGCGGCCGGCTGCGTGCCAAAATCGTTTCGAAATAACCTAGGAACTTGGGTATGCGCTCAGCCGTGAAGTGCTTGGCCGCACGCTTGGCTTCGCGCTTTTGCTCCTCGTAAAACAGGCTGGAGGCAACCGGGTGATGCACATCATGTGCTTCGGCGACAAGATCGGCGATGGTCAATTGCAGCTGATGCACAAAGAATCGCCCGCCTTCATCCTTCGGCGCCAAGCCGTGGCGCTGTCCGAGGAAAAGTAGAATATTGGCGGTTTGCGCGATAAGGAGATTGCCCGCTTTCAGAAAGGGTGGCGCAAACGGTGGACACGCCACGCGGGAACTTTCCATAAAGCGTTCCATTTTTGCGACGCCGCCCTTTTGCCGCGCCACGTCAAGGTAATCCGCCGCAGCTTCTTCCAACGCCAAGCGGATGAATTCGCCCCGGCCCTGAATCCCCGGCCAGTAATAGAGTTGATACCGCATGGCGGGCCCTTTTTCGCGGCTGCAATGGTTGCGGGACGGTACATGATGCGACATCCTACGGCCTTGGGATAGAACAGGTTTAAGCCGAGGGGCACAAAGCGATGAGCAGCCAGAGCGAAATTTCACACGTCTCGCCGCCGGCAGCCGGGCATCGGCTCGCGCACTCGGTTCTCGGCCGTTTCGCGAGGCAATTTTCCGACTCGCCGATCTCGTTCTCGGTAACGCTTCCGGATGGCACGGTGCAGCCCTTCGGACCCGCAGCACCGCGTTTTCATATCACGCTGAAGAATGGCCGTGCGCTTCGCGCGATCGCCAGCCTGGACGAGGGCCGCTTCGGCGACGCCTATCTCGCCGGCGACATCGAACTGGACGGCGATATGCTCAGCCCGTTCGAACTGCGCGGCGCGATGAAGGATGTTCACCCGCTAACGACAATATGGCGCTTTCTTCAGCCCATGCTTTTCGGGCAGGTGAAAACCAACAAACAAGCCATTACGGCGCATTACGACATCGACCCGGAGTTCTTCCTAAGTTTTCTCGATCCCAAAACTCCCTGCTACACGCAGGGAGTCTATTTGGCGCCCAACGAGACACTCGATGCCGCTACGATCCGAAAATTCGATTATTGCTACGAGCAATGCCGATTGAAACCGGGCGATAATATTCTGGAAATCGGCCCCGGTTGGGGGGCGTGGTTCGAATATGCCTCGCGGCGTGGAATTCGCTGTACCGGGATCACGATTTCGGAGACCTCGCTGAATTATTTGAACGCAAAAGCCAAGACCCTCGGTTTCGATTGGGAGCTTCATCTCTGCGATTTGCTGGAATACGCGCCCAAGCGGAAATTCGACGCTATCGTCATCATGGGCGTTATCGAGCACCTGCCGGATTATGCAAACGTGCTCGGCAAATTCGAAATCCTGCTTAAGCCCGGCGCACGCATTTTTCTCGACGGCAGCGCCTGCACCAAAAAATATGAATTGTCGTCCTACATGGTCAAATACATCTATGGCGGCAATCATTCGTTTCTTGTGCTGCACGATTTCCTGGAGAAGCTTGCGCGCACGAAGTTGGAAGTCACGGAGATTTTCAACGACCGCACCAGCTACTTCCTGACCTTTCAACAATGGGCGCGCAATTTCGACGCGAACCGCGATTTCGTTATCCGCCGCTTCGGCGAGTTCAATTATCGCCGCTTTCGCCTGTATCTCTGGGGCGCAGCCTATGAGTTCCATAGCCGCAGTCTTGACTGTTATCGAATGATTATCCAAAGCCCTGTAGCCGGCAAATTGTCAGATGACGGATAGTTTGGGGCGCGGCGGCTTGTAAATTCAGCGGTTAAGGTGTACATAGGGCTTGCGACGGCGCCCGTCAGACGAAGCGCAACTGTTAGCCCCGACTCGTACTTGTTGCGCGCCTGGCTGAGACAGCCGTTCTTCCCAAACTGATTGCCCCTTCGCACCGCCTGAGCAATCGCTCATGCGTAACCCGATGCAACAGGAGCAATCACATGGCCATCGGAACAGTTAAGTTCTTCAACGCGGCCAAAGGCTTTGGCTTCATCTCGCCGGAAGGCGGCGCCAAGGACGTTTTCGTCCATGCGACCGCGGTGGAAGCGGCCGGCATGCGCAGCCTTACTGAAGGACAACGCGTGTCATTCGACATCCAACCCGATGCGCGCGGGTCAAAGGCGGTCAATCTCAAAGCCGTCTAACTTGCTAAGATGGCTGGGCCAAAACCGGCCCAGCCATCACTTTGTTGAAGTTTTCGAGGACCGGAATGAAAAAACCCACAGGCAATGCCAGCGTTCGCGAATTGAAAGCCGCGGCATTGGATACGCTGGTGAAGGCTGAGCTCGCCAAGACGCAAGCGGCACGAGCCTCTAAAATGTCCCGGCTGAGGGAGCTTCGGCTCGCGCGCGACGCAGCCGCCGTCAAAGACGCCAAAAGCGATCCGCTCAAGCGCAAGCCGGTGCAGCCGCGATCCCGCCCAGCCCGGAAGTCCGGCGTGCCATTTGCACCGGCCGTGAACGAAAGCAGCGACGATGGCCTTTAAACCCAATTATCGCCAAGAACGCGCAGCACGCACGCGGACGCAGGAAACGCGGAAGCAGGAAAAACTTCGCCGCCGCGAAGAGAGTTCCGCCAAACGCAAGGCTTTGCGCGAGGGCGAGAACCCCGAACCCGACAAGAATAGCTCGGATCGGTGATGCCAGATGGCACCGCCGAATTCGCAGTTTGAGAATTTTCTCTTTGCGGTGATCGGCGAAGGCGAACACGGAACGCCTCTGACCGTGATCTCAGCATTCGCGCGCTGCGGCAAGGATCCGTGGGCGGAGGCGGCACGTCTGGCGGAGCTGCCTGAGGCTCAGGCCATCGATAACTTGAACAGCTTTATCGCCAAAATTCCGCCGGCGTGGTGCAGCATCCCGGACGGGAGAGCGACGGCCGCCCGCTTGAGGAGCCTTCTCCCGCACCCGGCAAAAGTACACGCACGAAAATCCCGCCTGATGGACTTTCGCTCGCGCCACGAGACGCGTTTGCTCGCTGTCATATGCGTTCTGCTATTCGTCACGGTGGTCTTCGCTTACGCGTTCGCCTGAAGTTCACTCGGCCGGAGCCGTGCGCACCCCAGACCGGCCAAACATCGCGCCAAGGCGATCAAGATAGCCATAGATCACGGGGGTGATATACAGCGTCAGCATTTGGCTTAAGATCAATCCGCCGACTACCGCCAGCCCGAGCGGCTGACGGCTTGCACCGCCCTCGCCCCAGCCCAGTGCGATCGGCAGGCTTCCCATCAGTGCCGCCATGGTCGTCATCATGATCGGACGAAAGCGAATCAGCGCCGCTTCGGCGATTGCGGTATTGGCGTCCACGCCGTGTTCGCGTTCCCGCACGAGCGCAAAATCGATCATCATGATCGCGTTCTTCTTGACGATGCCAACCAGCATGATCATGCCGACGAAGGCGTATAGCGTTAACGGAATATGGAACAGATATAGGGTTATGAGCGCGCCGGTCGCGGCCGAGGGCAGGCCGGAGAGAATGGTCAAGGGATGAATCAGGCTCTCATACAGAATACCGAGAATGATATAGACGACCAGAATGGCACCGATCAGAAGAAAGCCCATTCCCTGCATGGAATCTTGGAAGGCTTTGGCCGTGCCCTGGAATGTGGTCAGAATGGACGCCGGCATATTGATTTGCGCTTTTACAACTTCGAGCCTTGCGACCGCATCGCTCAGCGCAACCCCCAGAGGCAGGCTGAAGGAAACGCTGACGGCCGGAAGTTGACCGAAATGATTGACCGCCAAAGGCGACGCGCCGTTTTCGATTTTCGTAACTGCCGATAACGGAACCAGCGAGCCGGTTGCCGTGGCGCTAAGCGCGCCGATGTTTTGCCCGGTCAGATAGAGGCGCGAGAGTGAGGAAGCATCCTGCTGATATTCCGGCAGCAGTTCGAGCATGACCTTGAATTGATCGGCTGGCGTGTTGATGACGGAAATCTGTTCGCCGCCGAAGGACGCGCCCAAAGCGCCTTCGATCTCCTGCATCGAGACGCCAAGAGCATTGGCGCGGTCGCGATCGACCGAAACATGAACGGAGGGCGTCGAAAGGTCGAGATCGCTCGTGACGTCCAGGAACCCGGGCGTTTTGGCCAAAGCGTCTTTGAGTCGTGTCGCCCAGGTATAGAGCTCCTTGGTGTCGGCATCCTGCAGCGTGTATTGATATTGCGATTTGCTGACCAGACCGCCAATGGTGATGATCGGCCGGTTCTGCAAATAGACATTCAAACCGGGGATGCGCTGGAATTTTCGCCGCAACTCGACCATCACAGCATCGATAGGCAGGCGCTGGCCGCGCGGCTTCAGCACCATCGAGAGCGAGCCCTGATTGGACCCGCCGCGCGCGCCACCCGAGCCTACCGACGACATGGTGCCTGCGACATTGGGATCGTCCCGGAGGATTTGCGCCGCTTCGTCCTGATGACGCTTCATCTCCTCAAACGAGATTCCGTTAGCTCCCTCGGTAAAGGCATAGATCCGCCCGGCATCGTCGGCGGGCAGGAAATCCGCGGGCATGGCACGGAACAATAGGACCGTCGTCGCCACGCTGCCGGCGAACACCAGCATGGTCACGCGCCTATGGGCAAGGCACCAGCGCAGACTGCGCTCATAGCCGCGCTGCATCGCCAGGAAGCCTTGCTCGCTCCAGCGGTAGAATGCGCCATGCCCCATTGCGCGTTCTTTATGCGCAGGTTTGATCAGGCGGCTGCAGAGCATCGGCGTCAAGGTTACCGATACGAGGCCGGAGATCAGAATCGTGATCACGATGGTAACGGCGAATTCATGCAGCAGCCGTCCGACAATGCCGTTCATGAACAGCACCGGGATGAACACGGCGGCCAGCGAAACCGTCATCGAAAGAATGGTAAAGGCGATCTCGCGCGAGCCGATCAGCGAAGCCCGATAGGGCTGCTCTCCTGCCTCGACGTGCCGCATGATGTTTTCGAGCATCACGATCGCATCGTCAACGACGAAGCCGACACTCAACGTGAGCGCCATCAGCGACAGATTATCGAGGCTATAGCCGAAGAATGCCATACCGGCAAACGTGCCGATCACCGTGATCGGCAACGCAATCGCGGGAATGAAAGTCGCAGACGCGGTGCGCAGAAACAGGAAGATTACGGCAACGACAAGAAACGATGCCAGAAGTAAGGTCATCTGCACGTCGTGAACCGATGCGCGGATTCCGTCACTCCGGTCCAAAGTGATTTGCAGATCGATGGAGGGCGGAAGCTGGGCGCGAATGTCGGAAAGCTTCGCTTTGACTGCGTCGACCACGGCGATTGTATTGGCGCCGGGCTGCCGATTGACGCCAAGCGTTACGCCAGTCTTCCCGTTATACGTTCCAGATAGCCAACGATTCTCCACGCTGTCGATCGCCGTTCCGACATCGCCGAGACGCACCGGCTTACCGTTGCTATAGGCGAGAATCTGGCGCAGATAATCGGCGGCCTTGTAGAGCTGCCCGTCCGTCTGGATAACCGCCGAGCGAGTCGGGCCATCCAAGGTCCCGGTGGACAAATTCACATTCGAATTGCGTATGACGCTGGCGACTTGGTCGATGCCGATGCCGCGGATCGCCAAGGCATTGGGGTCGACCTGAATGCGCACGGCGGGGTGGGCCTGCCCGAAAATATCGACATTGGCGACCCCGGTAATGGTCGAGATCGAACGGACAATGACGGTCTCGGCATATTCGTCGACCACCGGAAGCGGCAAAGTCGGCGATGTGACGGTGATTAGCAGGACCGACGCTTCCGCCGGGTTGACCTTCCGCATGGTCGGCGGACTCGGCATTGTGGGCGGAAGCTGCTTCGCGGCCGCCGCAAGCGCGGATTGCACGTCCAAGGCCGCGCCGTCGATATTGCGGTCGAGCCGGAATTGCAGCGTGATTTGGGTCGAGCCCAGCGTGCTCGTCGAATTCATCGTATCGAGGCCGGGAATCAGCGAGAACTGAGTCTCCAAGGGCGTCGCCACTGCCGAACCCATGGTCGTCGCATCCGCGCCCGGAAGCGATGCGTTGACGACGATGGTGGGAAAATCGATGTTGGGAAGTTCGTTGACCGGCAAAGAGAAATAGCTGAACAGTCCAGCAAGAAGCACGGCCGCCATGACCAAAAGGGTCATGATCGGACGCCTAATGAAGATTTCCGAAATATTCATCGAATACGCATCCAGTGCCCTCTTCGAGCCCGTACCATCACTGTGAGTGTCGGTCCATAAAGCACAAACCCGTCCATCGACACGATGAATTCTTCTTTATCGTTGTATCAACTCGTGACAGCGAGACAGACAGGAGACGAACCGGTTGCAGCCGCTGTCGGCGGGGCTATTCTTGCGGGGGTGAGATGGGCGGCAGATACAGCTTGACGGTCGTTCCCTTGCCGATCCGGCTGTAAATCTGAACATACCCGGCGGACTGTTTGACAAAGCCATAGACTTGAGAAAGGCCGAGACCGGTGCCGTGGCCTTCGGCCTTGGTGGTGAAGAATGGTTCGAAGGCCCTGACGATGACCTCAGGCGCCATGCCGGTCCCCGTATCGCTGACCGCGATCAAGACGTACGGGCCTGGGGGAACTCGTTCGTTGCCGGCAGCCGAGGCTTCGCCGAGCAGCACGTTCGCGGTTTTGATGGAGAACGAATTCATGAAAAGAAACCGCGGCAAAGCTTTGACTTAGCCGATCAGTCTTATCCGGCGAGGGCGAGGCGGCGATAGGACAGAGCCTCTGCGACATGGGTTCGGGTGACGCTATTGCTGCCGCCAAGATCGGCGATGGTGCGCGCCACCCGCAACACTCGATGATAGCCCCGCGCGGTCAGGCGCATGCGCTCGACGGCCTCGGTCAGCAGCTTCTGGCCTGCGGCATCGGGCTTGGCCACGCCGTCCAGCAATTCCCCTTCAGCCTCGGCGTTGGTGCGAAGTCCGCAATCCGCGTAGCGCGCACGTTGTACGTCGCGCGCTTTGGCCACCCGCGTCGCGACCTCACTTGAACCTTCGGCGGGCGGCGGAAGCGAGAGATCCGCGGCCGACACGCTTGCTACTTCGACGTGGATGTCGATGCGGTCGAGCAAGGGCCCCGACAATTTCGCCTGGTAGTCCGCGGCGCATTTTGGCGCGCGGCCGCAAGATTGCGCGGGGTCGCTGAGAAAGCCGCAGCGGCATGGATTCATCGCGGCAACCAGTTGGAATCGCGCGGGATAGCGCACATGGGCGTTTGCCCGCGCAATCACCGCCGCCCCAGATTCGATCGGCTGGCGCAAGGAATCCAGAACCGTGCGGGCAAATTCCGGCAGCTCGTCGAGGAACAGCACGCCCAGATGCGCGAGGCTCACTTCGCCGGGCTTTACCTTGATTCCGCCGCCCACGAGCGCGGCCATGGAGGCAGAGTGATGCGGCGAGCGGAAGGGGCGGACGCGCGAAATGACGCCTTCGCGCAATTCGCCGGCGAGACTTTGCACCATGGAGACTTCGAGCGCTTCGCGCGCATCGAGCGGCGGCAAGAGGCCCGGCAAGCGGCTTGCCAGCATGGATTTGCCGGCGCCCGGCGGTCCGATCATGAGCATATTGTGGCCGCCTGCCGCGGCGATTTCGAGCGCCCGCTTCGCAGTCTCCTGGCCTTTCACGTCCTTCAAATCCGGAATTGACATGGCGCCCGCGGCCAACCGCGCTTCGGGGACGCCAAGCACCTGCGCGCCCTTGATGTGATTGACCAGCGCGATCAGCGAAGGCGCTGCGATGATTTCCAGCTCGCCTGCCCAAGCCGCTTCGGGACCGCAGGAGGCAGGACAAATGAGGCCGCGCTCGGCCTCGGCTGCGGCGATTGCAGCCGGCAGCACGCCGGCCACTGCCGTGATCTGGCCATCGAGCGACAATTCGCCCATCGCCGTATAGCCCGCCATCTCGCTTGCGGGCAGCACGCCCATGGCGGCAAGCAGCGCAAGCGCGATGGGCAAATCGTAATGGCTTCCTTCTTTGGGCAGATCGGCCGGCGCGAGATTCACCGTGATGCGCTTATAGGGCAACGCCAGGCCGACAGCGGCCAAAGCCGCGCGCACGCGTTCGCGCGATTCGCCGACCGCCTTGTCTGCAAGCCCGACAATGGTGAACTGGCCCTGGCCGCTTTCCGCGATGTGGACCTGGACGTCGACCTCGCGAGCTTCGATGCCTTCGAACGCGACGGTATAAACATGCGCGATACTCATGAGCGATCGGCCCCTCCTTAAAGCCGAGTGCGGTCAGCGCATAATGGCGGAGTTCGCCGGAATTATGTAGCCGTCTCAGGTGATAGGGGCTACCTGGATTCTTCACGTCATGGGTAAAATAAGAATCGGATGAGCTACGCTGCGCTCCAAACCATTGGACGGTTCACGCTGCTCGAGCCGATCGGCGCCGGCGGGCTGTTCGAGAGCTGGCGGGCGCTGGACGACAATCTGGGCCGCCCGGTTTTCTTTAAAACCCAGCGCGCCAACGCCGAGCTTTCGCGCGAGCAACGCGAAATGATCGCGGGCCACTGCGATTTCTGGAAAAGCTTCGCGCGTTGTTCTTTCCGCTACATGCCGAACGTGCTGGCGATCGGCCAGCACGACGAACGTCTATTCCTGGCGACGGAATTCATCGCAGGCGAAAAACTCTCCGAATGGTTGAGCTGCTTGCCGGCACCCGACCTGGAGCTGACGCTTTTGTTCGCGATGTGCGAGCTTGCGAAAGCGCTTCGGGAATTGCATGCGCATCAATTGGTCCATGGCGACATCAGCCCCGCGAATGTCCTGGCTTCCAATAACGGGCTCTGGCTTGTGGATCCCGCGCCCGTGACGGCGCTCGTCACGCCGGACGGGCCTTCGCCGGCAATGCGCATGATGACGCCACGCTACGCAGCACCGGAGGTAACGGCGGGTGAGCGCTACGTGCCCGAATCCGATCTCTACGGATTGGGCGCCGCGATTGACCGGATGAGAACCCAATTCGGTTTGGCCGAGGGTAGTAAACTCCATGCGACTGCGAAGGAGCTGATGAATCCGGTTCCAGCCCTGCGACGTCCGGCAATGGACACGCTGCTCCAAGAAAGCGTCCCTCCTTTGGCCTTGTTATCGCTAACCGTTTTGCGGTCCGGAAACGCACAGCCGGCCGAAAACTTTTTCGATAATTTGTCCGAGCAGACCGTGCTCGCGGAATCCGAAGATTCGATGTTGGCGACCCGTCTCGCTCCCGTTGGAATTCCGGATGAGAGCACGCAGATCAGGCCGGTCGCGCCGGAGACTTTTCTGCCGACGCCTGTTGGCGCTGCACCGCCAGTAAGCGAACCGCCGCGGGCGATGCAACGCGACGAAGATGCAAGTGTCTCCCGGGAATGTGCGAGCATCCTCGCGGGTGTGCCGATTCCTTCAGAGACCGGCAGTCCCGCGAGTGCGGAGTTCATGGTCACTGCTCCGCCTGCCGCACCCTTGGGTGAAACATTTGTGGTCGAATTGTGGGTCGCGCCGAGCGAGCGCAGCGCCGAGATGCGGCAGCTCGCGCTGAAGCCGGGCCGGATGGTGGAGCGTGCCGGCCGCCCTGGACTGCAGCTCGGCGCCCGGCAGATCGTCACTGTTGCGCTGAGCCTGCCGGGTTTCGAGGTGGATGAAGCGGTTCAGCGGCTGCTCTGGACGGGACAGATTGCCAATCTTGGTTTCCTCGTGAAGGCGCCTTCAGGCACGAAGCCGGGATTGAAAGCCGGCCGGATCAAATTGCTGCTCGGCGATTTGCCGATCGCGAGCATCCTGTTCGATGTCAATGTCGCAGGGCCAAGCGAAGCCTTGCCCGCCGGCGAAGTCACGGTGGATGTCCGGCGCATCGGCCGGGCGTTCGCGTCCTATGCCAGTGACGACCGCCCCGAAGTGCTGCGCAGAGTTCAGGGTATGCGCTCCGTGGGCGTGCAGGTATTCATGGACATTATGCAGCTGCGCGCCGGAGAAGAATGGGAGCCTGCGCTCTTTCGCGAGATCAGCCGATCCGACGGTTTCTTCCTGTTTTGGTCGGACGCGGCGCGAAGATCCGAATGGGTGCAAAAGGAATGGCGCTACGCGCTCATGCAACGCGGTCTGGAATTCATCAATCCGGTGCCGCTCGCCGATCCTCGCGACGTCCCGCCCCCGCCCGAGCTCAGCGCCAAGCACTTCAACGACGTGTTGCTTGTCTTCCTGGCGGCGCAACAGTCGCGGGCCGCTGCGGAGCCAAGCTCAGAGTAGCGACACGCCAGGATCGTTCATCGCGGCGCGTTCGTCGGTTTCGCGAAATTCCGCCTGCTCCTCAGGATGGCTATGATAATTGCCGATGATGGCCGGAATCGCGAGCAGCTTGAATTTCGGATTGCTTTGCAGAATCCGCCACCAAGCGAGATCGCCGGCGGCGCGGATCAGCGAGCCGTCGCGCAGACGCCAGGGATAACGCGGCGCGCCAAGATGGGCCTCCATCCGCCACAAAGTAGCGGGTCCGAGTGTGCCGCGTTCGCCGGTGCCGCTGCCGAGCCGCGTTTGCGTGCCGGATTTCGGCGGCCATTGCGCGACAAAGGGCAGCGCGCTTGCGCCATAGCAGCGTTCGACCCGATCGGTTTCCTCCTGCGAGTAGCAGATGTTCCAATCGCCACCCACCGCGACGGCGCCATTCTGCAACAGCTCTCTTTCGAGAATTTCCACCGCGTCGGGCGCCAAGCGATCATCGAGATTGAGATTCATCGCAAGCGGCGTCGCGACCAGCGAGAGTGCAACGTTCCAAGCCTGATAGATGGTCAGCGGCTCTTTCACCGAGATCGCGCGAGCATTGAGCCAATCGGGTGCTAAATCGCCGCTGTCGAAGACATAGATCGGTTCGACGGGAACGGTTTGGCGCGCGAGATTATCCGCATGTCCGCGTAAGAGATCGCGGCGCTTTGGATCGCGATGCCACACCGCGCAAATCACCGAAGTGCACCGCGCCACGCCCAAGGATCACACCGCTTCGACGCCCGACACTTCCGGGATGTAGTGGCGGAGCATATTCTCGATGCCGTTGCGCAGCGTGATCGTCGAGGACGGACAGCCTGAGCAGCTTCCCTGCAAATGCAGGAACACAGTGCCGGAGCCGCCGTCGAATCCCTTGAAGATGATGTCTCCACCATCGCCGGCGACCGCGGGGCGCACCCGAGTGTCCAACAGCTCTTTGATCTGGGCGACGACCTCGGCTTCCTCACCCTCATATTGAGGCTCAGCTTCGATGGCCGCTTGGCCCGGATCAAAGAGCGGAAGGCCGCGCGTGAAATGCTCCATGATGGCGCCGAGGATGGCCGGCTTTAGATGCCGCCAATCGCCTTCGCGCTTGGTCACGGTGATGAAGTCGGAGCCAAAAAAGACCCGCTCGACTTCCGGAATGGCGAACAAGCGCGTGGCGAGAGGCGAGCGCTCGCCGGCCTTGGCATCGGGAAAATCCACCGTGCCTTCCGGCATGACTTCCCGGCCCGGCAGGAATTTGAGCGTGGCGGGATTGGGCGTGGTTTCGGTCTGGATGAACATGGGCTTCATATCGCGCGCCGTACGGCAGATTGCCAGTGAACAAAACGAGAATTGAATGGGAGCTTGCGGGCAGTTTCGGCGCGAATCCGGCGGATATTCCCAGCTAAAGCCGCGCTTGCGCCTGAAGAACGGCCGGAACATGACGTTTCGAAAATTGTTTACACCGAGAAAGCCTAACCGAGCGGCGACCGGAACTGACCTCCCCCGCAGGCATAGACAAAGCGAAAGGACGACCGATGCGCACCGCAGGAATTCTGCTTCTGCCCATTTGGTGCGCGCTCAGCGCGTGCAATCCGGCAACGCAAACCGCAAATTCGCAAAATGCTCCCGCCGCGCCTCCGGTTGCGCCAGACTCGGCCGCACCCGCCCCTGAATTGGGCAGCCGCGTTCCGGCGGCCCTGCCTAGTCTTGCGCCGATGTTGAAGCAGGTGGAAACCGGCGTGGTGAATATTTCAGTCGAAGGCACGGTTAAGGTCGAGCAAAATCCTTTGTTCAAGGATCCGCTGTTCCGCCAATTTTTCCATTTGCCGGATCAGAAGCAGCCAATGACCGAGCATGTTCATGCCGTGGGCTCGGGCGTGATCTACGATGCCAAGCACGGTTATGTCCTTACCAACAGTCACGTCATTCAGGACGCGGACAAGATTCAGGTTACGCTGTCCGACGGCCGGCTGCTTGACGCGACCAAGGTGGCGTCCGATCCGCAGACCGACGTTGCGGTGCTGAAAATCCCAACTGACAATTTGACGCAATTGCCTTTGGGGCAGTCGAAAGACCTGCAGGTCGGCGATTTTGTCGTGGCGATCGGGGATCCGTTTGGGGTCGGCCAAGCCGCGACCTTCGGCATCGTCAGCGCGCTCGGCCGCAACAATCTCGGCATCGAAGGCTATGAGGATTTTATCCAGACGGATGCATCTATCAATCCCGGAAATTCCGGCGGAGCGCTGGTCGATGTCAATGGACGCTTGATCGGCATCAACACGGCGATCCTGACGCACAGCAACGGCAATCAAGGCGTCGGATTTGCGATTCCGATCGACATGGCGGATTCGGTAGCCAAGCAGTTGATAGCGCATGGCAAGATCTCGCGTGGCGAGCTGGGCGTCACCTTGCAGGATTTATCGCCGGCGCTGGCCAGCGCGATGGGAATTAAAGCAACCACGGGCGTGCTGATTTCGGATGTGCGCCAAGGGACTGCGGCCGATCGAGCGGGATTGAAAGTGGGCGACGTAGTCACGGCGGTTGACGGCGCGCCGGTGACCACCAGCGGACAGATGAAAAACACAGTGGGAGCAAAGCAGCCGGGAGCCAAGCTTGCCCTGGCGATCCTGCGGGGCGGCAATAAGATGGACATCACCGCGACTTTGCACCCGCCGAAAGAAGAGCAGAAAACCGCCGAGGCGGCTGTTCCCGCGGCGGCGCGTGGGCCGGCGGAATCGCCTCTGTCTGGGTTGACGCTTTCTCCCATTCCTATGGACAACAAGATGTATGGGAAAGTCAGCGGGCTTTATGTTCAGGGAATCCAGACCGGCAGCGGCGCCGAAGAAGCTGGACTCCAGCAGGGCGACATCATCACCAGCATCGATAAGAAGCCGGTGAGCTCGCCGGCCGATCTGGCGCGCGTGGTGCAGGCGCAAAAGAGCGACAAGCCGGTTCTGTTGCGGGTGCAGCGCGGCGATGCGGCGATGTTCCTGGCGCTGGGGTGACACGATAAACAACCTCCCGAATGCGGGGGTGAGGGCGATAACGACAGCGAAGCCGTCGCGGCCCGAAAGCTGCCCGCTGAATTGCACAAGTGCACGAAAGTCAGATTTTATCGACTTTTTTGCGCGTTGCTGAAGCGCGCGCGAAATTGCACGGGCAGCAGCGGAAGTGTACGAATCGAAAAACGCGCGGCGGAGGCCAGCCGAGAGCGCCCGAGCGTTCCCCCCACGCGAAGCGCGAGTGGGGTCGAGGGCGAGAAGAAATCGCCAAAGACGATTTCCGCCCGAGCGCAAAGGGGGGCCATAGCCGAAAAACTTGTCGTCATGTCTGCACGTCTGTCCGAAAGATAGATTTTATCGATATTATTTGCACGCTGCAGGTTGTACGCGGAGTTGCACGGGCGGTTGGAGAAGTGTTTTGCGCAGAACAGTTATGAAGGATGTATGTCGAGCTTTGCAGGCCACGGGATTTTGCCCTGAAATGCTTGCGCCCGGCAGCGTGTTTTAGCTCCGGGCGCTATTTCAATTAGTGCTGAAACACCTATCTTCATCCCCGGGGATGATCAAGCAAGTGTTTTGCGCAAAACACTTCACGTTTTACGTAAGGTCTCGGCCAACGTTCATGCCATTCTAACGTCCTAAGCCTTTTGATGAGGATGCCGTATGAGCGGGCCCCGTTTGATATTGGCTTTCCTCGTAATCGCTGCGGTAGCTACCGCAGTATCGGGCAGCGTGTGGGGCGGCGTCATTGTCGCGGCCCTTGAACTGGGGTTCTGGGGATTAACGCGATACATGACGAACGGTCGTCGCCATCACCCATAAGAGCGAGCTTATGCGCCGAATGTGGCTCTACCGCAGTGTTTCTCAGTCCAAAGCATCATTTTGGGCTCAAGCCAAAAGCGCCGTTGCCGAGGAACGTAATGTCCAGAGTAACCCCGCGTTAACCATGATTCTCGTTAGTCAGGAACACCATAGACCACGCGGCGTTTTCGCCCCGGAGACAGAATTGGATGGAACATGCATCCGGTAGCTGAGGAGTATACGCGCCAAGCCGCGTATTGCGAGGAGATGGCCGATAGCTCCGCGTCGCGCGAGGTCAAGGCCGAATGGTTGCGGCTCGCCGGCAATTGGCTGGCGATGGTGCCGTATCGGGAGTCCAGTGTGCTCTATCGCGAGCCCGCGCTGCAGGAGGATTTCGGCGCGATCGTGCACGAGACGCCTACGCGCCGGGAAGAATCTCTGTCGTCAAACGATAGGCCCTCCTCGCAATAGCGGAGTGCAACGGCACGGTCGTTGCCGTTACGATGCGGCGGCAAACTCCGATCCTGAGCCGGGGGCGGATAAAACCAAGGTTTGATTTTCTGCCGGCCACAAAACCCGCTAGAGTGGAGATCGGATGAGGGGCGCGCCTCGCGCCATCCCGTCAGCCAATTTCCATGGGAGGAATAGAATGAACCGTTTCGGCATTGCCGCGCTGGCAATCTCGGCCGCCATTTTCACGGCGCCGGCTTTCGGGCAAGGGCAGCAGGATTTTTCCAAAGTCGAAGTCAAGACTACCGATCTCGGCCACAACACCTATATGCTGGAAGGCGCGGGCGGAAACGTCACTATCGCCGCCGGCACCAATGGCGCGATTATGGTCGATTCCCAATTCGCGCCCATGCACGACAAGCTGAAGGCCGCCATCGCTGCGGTCACCAATCAGCCCGTGAAATATCTCATCAACACGCATTATCACGGCGATCATACCGGCGGTAACGCCGCCTTCGGCAAGGAGGGCGCGACCATTGTGGCGCAGGAGAACGTGAAGGAACGGCTGCTTCATCCCCAGCCGGGCGCGAACGGCCAGACACCTCCGGTAACGCCGCCCGAAGCCCTACCGGTGCAGGTGTTCAAAGATAAAACGACCGTCAGCATTGGCGGCCGCACCGCGCAAATCGGTTATCTACCCAACGCGCATACCGATGGCGATTCCTACGTCTATTTCCCCGATGCCAATGTGCTCGCGACCGGCGATTTGAACGGCGCGCAGCGCAATTACACCAATCCCGATATTCGTGGCGGTGGCGGCATCAACGGCATCGTCGCGGGCTTCGACACTTTGCTTAAAGTCGCCAACAACCAGACCAAGGTTGTGCCGGGTCACGGTCCGCTTGCGACCAGAGCCGATCTCGTCGCCACCCGCGCTGTGCTGGTCACTATTCGCGATCGCGTCGCCAAAATGAAGGCGGCGGGAATGAGCGAGGATCAGGTCGTCGCGGCAAAGCCCGCGGCGGACGTTCAGGCCCAGCGTCACGCCGATGACATGGCCAGCGAACGCTTCGTGCGGCTGGTCTATCAAACGGTAGATAAGAAATAGGGCGCGCTGCCGCTCGGGGCGGCGACGGCTCTGCCGTCGCCGATCGCCCCTCGACCCCGGTTGGGGGTAGGGATCTACGGATTGCGGGACGCCATGAAGGCGGCGAGCGCGATCATATCGTCTTGCGTGAGCTTCGCGACCACCTGCCGCATCAGCGCGACCGCATCCCCTTTCCGCGTGCCGTGCTGGATGTCGTAGAGCTGGCGGAAAATATAGATCGCGCCATGTCCGGCCAGCGCGGGCACATTGCCGATGCCCTTGTAGTCGGCCCCGTGACAGATGCTGCATTGGACG
>Ga0307477_10000449_pt1 | contig 45510 bp, 49 predicted proteins | sample atmos_gasesECM2C_FD_203316 | JGI IMG/M metagenome (GOLD analysis project Ga0307477, IMG submission 203316) | Hardwood forest soil microbial communities from Morgan-Monroe State Forest, Indiana, United States - atmos_gasesECM2C_515 | ecosystem: Environmental > Terrestrial > Soil > Temperate... | reverse complement strand
CCGCCGGCTCAACTCACCCGAGCTGTTGAAGGAGGTCTTCGCAGGAGTGCAGTTCGTCGATGGAGTACGAGCGCACAGCGAGGAGGCCGCCGCCTGATGCGTTTACACACCTCTTGACGGAACCTCCGTTGTCCCACCCGGCGGCCTCAAGCTGGGGAATGACGAACCGCCGACAGGTGTCGGCCTCACTTCTCCGCTCGTGAGGAATGGGCATAGCTCTGCGCGACGTTGACGCGAAAACGCGCTACCACCTTAGAGCGGAGCGGGGCCAGCGGTCAAATTGTCGAATGGCTATCTCTCAATGCTCCCGCCACCAAAAGCTTCGCCGCCTGCCCGCCCTCGCCGGAAGAGCAGGACCTCGAGCCTCCGGTTGACGGTCTCCAGGCCTCGGGAGTGCCGGGAGTGCGGGCGAGAGCCGCTGGCGCGGTGCGACGCGATCGAGAGCGCGGTCCGCTCAGGCCGCACCCTTGGTGGCGGTCTTGATTCGTAGCTCGATCTCCTGCAACACGCCTTCGAGGGCTGGAGCGCTGACATGCCTGCACAAGACATCGCCGATCTCCTCGGCGAGCGCCGCGACCTCATCAGCTGAGAGGAACACGGTCTCGAAGCGCCGCGCCGCCGCCAAGTCCGCGATTGTGCTCGCCACTGCTCGCCCCTGCTCAGGCGTCAGCTCTCCGCTCGCGACCGCGGTCAGCACCGCTTGAAGCCCGGCGGCTGGCGATGCGGGCGACGAGATCGCGAGCTGCACGGGTCGGTCGCGCACGGGCGGCAGGATGCGATCGAGGCACAGCCGCAATGCTGTCGTATCGCCGGCGAGCGCCAGCTCTATGCACTTGCGGACCAGGCGCGGCGCCTCGTCTTCGAACAGCTGCGCGGCCAGCACCGTAGCGCGGTTGCGCGTGCCGGGAAGACGGCCGCGGGGGTTGCCAGAGGTGCCGGGAGCGAAGCGCCCGTTCCCGGCGCGCCGTGCGCCGGACGCCTGCTTTCCCCCTGTGCTTGCAGGCTGCCTTCCGTGGCCGGTGGGCGCGCGGTTCTCGGCGATACTTCGGTCGTCCGCCATCTGGCCCCGAGTCTACCTCGCGCGGCTCATGGGCTTTAAATGCTCGCGGCTGGTGGCGAGGGCGGCCGTCGAGCGCCAGCGGGTCCCGGTCCCCGGTCCCTCTGCCGCCGTGGCGGCGCGGCGCTGGAGCGCCCGCCGCCCGGCGCGAGCCGGGGATTGGGGGGTAGGCAGGTATGGCTTGGGCCGAGTCCGTCGATCCTGGGCTATCCTGGCGCGACTCTTTCCACCGGGTGCGGCGCCAGGGCACATTCGGTCGCCTTCCACGGCCTGTTATCCGTCCAGCAGCTCTCCGTCCGGCTGGCGGCCGGCGGCGACCGTGATATCCGATCTCCCGCAACGGGAGAGCCCGGCTTGGGCCCTCTCTCGGCGCCTTGGCACACTCCAGCCGCTCCCGAGCCGAGCAGCGCACAACGAAATGTGCTATAACCACTTCGTGCGCGTTCACCAGGCGCCTCACCAGGCGCCGCAGGACAGTCCCCTTCTGTTAGGCGGGCCGCGACGACGCGACCAGACGAGGTAATGAGGGATCGATGCCCTTCCCGGAATCGCCACGTGTTGTGTATGAGCGAAACCCTCTTGAGGAGGTCATCTGCCAACTGCGGTTTCCTACGATACTTCGCATCGACGCGGAGATGCCGGCAGCATTCCAGGAGATGGTTCGAAACGAGTACCCCCTGTACACGGAAGCTGAGGCGGTCTTGGGGGGCGGCCCTCCGATGCCGCCGGAGGTTGCGCAGGTCCTGCGGGGCGGATTACCGGTCACCAGGCAGTTTCACACTCAGGATCAAGTCTGGAAAATCGGCCTGACGCGCGACTTTCTGTCTCTGTCGACTCGTCACTATGAACGGTGGGAGCAATTCCGAGAACGCCTGGCGTTCGCCACTTCCGCTCTTGAGCAGACCTATCGCCCTGCCTTCTTATCAAGGGTCGGACTCCGGTATAGAAACATAATCCATCGGCCCACTCTGGGGTTGAACGTGCAGTGGAGCGAGTTGCTAATGCCGCATGTGGCCGCCGAATTGTCGTCTCAAGAAATGGCTGAAAGCGTCAGCGAGGCGGTGCATTTGGTCCTGTTTAAGCTTGACGAACAAGGTAGTCGCGTGCAGCTCAGGCACGGCCTTGAAAGCCGCGAAGGACTCGCAGGGGCGGCCTATGTGCTTGATGCCGACTTTTTCACGGACTCAAGAATGGAGACCCAGAATGTCGTCCAGCGACTCGACTACTTCAATCGACAGGCAGGATGCCTCTTCCGTTGGTGCATTACTGATGCACTTCATCAAAGGCTCGGGTCACATCCTGTCCAGTGACGCTAGTCCGGGCACCCAGGCAGTCGACATGAGGTGGTACCACGACCTCGCTGGAGGAGGAAGGGTAGCGCACCAGATGATTTATAGGTCGGAGACCGAGGCCGCGCCCCGTTATGCTGCGGCGGTACTCTTGCGTTTTCTCTGTCATTACCTAGTAGATAGTGTTCCTGACATAGGCCTTACCGAACTCGCGGAATCAACGATCGCGCTGTTCAACTACTACCAAATGCCCCGAAGTAGCGCGGCCTTCAGTATCTCCGAACAACGTCAGATTCCTGCCACGCTGGGCAAGGTGTTCGAGAGCCCTGGCTTTCACGTCGAACTTGAGTGAGGACCCCAATTCTTGCCGATCTACCAGAGATCGGAACCTGACGGCCCGCTGCGCCAAGGCGAGATCACAACCGGGCTCCGGCGCGTGGTCCTGATTCTTGAGGCTCTTGCGGGGGGCGCCTTAAGCGTCGATCTCGAGACTTTTCCCTATGCTGTGTTGATAAATCAGGACTGCGACCTTGCGCAGGATCACGGCACTCGGGCGAGAGGCGGGGGCGCGACCGGACTCCCCAATCTCCTCTTTCTACTCGCGGTTCCCATTGACCAGTTTCACGAAGCGCTTCCTCCCGGTTCAGACATCTGGAAGCGCATAATCCAGAACAAGGACGAGCGCTACCACGTTCTTGAGCGCATTCCGACAGACTGTGACGCTCTTGGTGAGGGGCTTCCGGCGTTAGGCCTAGACTTCAAGCAGTGCATTACCTTGCGAACAGATGAGGTTCTCTTTCGCTATAAAGAGAGAAGTGCGCAACGTAGGAGCCGCTTGACGACACCCTGGGCAGAGCACTTGTCCTCGCGCTTCGCCTATTACTACAGTAGAGTGGCGCTCCCGCAGGATCACGACCTAACAAGCTAGATCGGCCTCGACTAGGGTAACATTGTTGGGTCGCAGGACCTACCCCTTCCTATCGGCGGCCCGAGGCGAGATCAGCCGCGCCAGGCTCGCGCCCGCGTCATGCAGGCGCAGAGATTGCGAGTGCGAGGCAAGTAGCTACGGCCGCGCCCGGCGTTGCCCGCCTGTACACCCATGGGGTTTCACGACCGGCAACACTACCGCTGCCAGCCCTGCTGCCGGATGTTTCCGGCCCGTTGCCCGCAGGGTCTACTCCGGCAACGGATCAGGAGAAGCGGCGTTGCCCTGCGTGTTGCCGGGTGGGGTTCCAGGCAAGGTGTCGGCAACGCGCAAGGCAAGAGCCCTCGAACTTCCGGTGTTCACCAGGCCGCCCCTGTCGAGCAGGGCGTGGACCGTATCCGAGATATCCGAGTCGCGCCCGGCAACACCGTTCACCACCTGTCGAAGTGAGCATCCTGGGTTCGACTGGACGAAGGCGAGCGCCCGGTCTTCCAGGCTCGCCCCTCCCGAGGCGAGGCTGAAGCCGTTCGAGGTCAGACAGACCGATGTATCGGGGACCTCGAAGCGTCCACGCGCTTTGAGGTGTCGCGCGTTGGGGTCCTGCTGGTCGAGCCGGATCTCGAGCAGCACGTCCACGGCCGCGCCGATTGCCGTGCTGTCCCGATAGGTGCCATCGCTTTTCCTCGCGTGGTGCAGAAGCAAGACGGCCGAGTCATGATCGCGAGCGATGCGAACCAGCCGCGCCATGAGCGGAGTCCAAGCGCTCGAGTTGCCAGGATCTTCGATATCGCCCCCGACGAAGGCGGCGAGAGTGTCCACGACGATTAGCACGGGCCTGTGCTCCGCCGCCGCCTTTTCCAGGTCCTCGGACGGCCGTTCAAGTTGGACAGCAACGAAGATCCGCGCCGGATCAGCACCAAACCGGGACAGCCTGGTCGCAACGTCGGACTCGTGCTCCTCGAGCGCGAGATAAAGCACGTCACCCTGTAGTGCTGGACCTTCGAGGAAAGCCGCTCCCCGAGTGACTGCCGCCGCGGCAGCGCTCGCCAGCGTGCTCTTTCCTTCTTTCTCTCGGCCAGCGAGGAGACTTACTCTCCCCCGCCATGCGATGCGAGGGACCACCGGCTGCGGCGGGTCGAGAGCCGCCGGGTCGGCCAGGATCTCAGCGAGAGACCTGAAGACTGAGCGGTGCGCGGCCGATCTCGACGCCTCCGGCGAACCCTGCGCCGCCTGCTCAAGTAGCGCCGCCCGTTCGAGCTCGAGCAGGACTTGCGCCGGCGACTCGCCATCGGTTTGGCGCCTCTCGATCCAGTCAACCGCGTCTCCATGATCGGGAATCCCCGGCGGGGAGAAGGTTCTGACCGTTGCCGCGATGCCGGCGAGAGTCGAGGCAATGCGCTTCATGTGCGAGGCACCGACCGAATCCGCGTCGGGCCACAGGACCGCTTCGCGCCCGCGGAGCGCCGCCAGTGATCCGGCGCTAGGCGTTCCGGTTGCACCTGTGACCGTGCCGACCGCCTGTGCACCGATCGCGATCAGGCGCTCGGCCGCCTTCTCGCCCTCGACGACGAAGACGGGCCGCGAGGCGTCGAAGCCCCGGACGTGCTCAGCGCCATAGAGCGGCAGATCGGTTGTGCGCAACCCGCCAAGCCCGGGCTGGCCGTCGCGCCGCCAGGACATGCGTTTCTTGCCGTTGGCTAGATCACGGCGAACATGCTCAGCCACGACTCGGCCCGCAGCATCGCAAACTCGATAGACCGTCTCGCAAAACCCCTGGGCGCGCACGGCCGGCAGCTCTATGCCCAGGCGCTCGGCGAGGTCGAGCGCCCCACCTTCGGCGCCGCAGGCATCGCAGTGCCAGACCGCTTTCTCGGGGTTCCAGCGGGCAGACGGGCTGTGATCATCATGGGCGAGACACAGGAAGCGGGTTTCGCGGCCTTCGCGCCGGCCAGAGCGCGCCATGACCGCTCGGGAGAGGGCGGCGACAAGCTCGGGCGGCGGAGTGCTCACAGCGGCCCCAGGGGCGGCGGATGCGCGCCAGCCTGCCCAACCGTGCGGCCGGCGCGCTGGACGAGCAAGCACAAGGCTTACCGCTCGCGCGCGGACCGGTCAGAGGTCGAGGTCGTTGCCCCGCCATCCACCGGCCGGGCGTCACGCGGACGACTGGCAAGAAAGCCGTCAAGGTCTTCGCGAAACCAGCCGGCAGCGTGCGGCCCCAGGATCACGCGGGGCGGAAGCTCGCCGGCGCGCTCGAGACGATAGAGGCTCGCCCTGCTCAAGCCGATGTAGGCCGCCGCTGCGGCGGGGCGCAAGACTCTCTGGTCCATGTCGTGTCTCCCTTGGCCGCCCGCGTGCACCGCTGCACGTGATGCGTCGCCATGGACGAGGATGCCGCGCTTCGCGAAGCCGTGGAAGGGAAATAATTCGAGCTGTTCAGGGGGAATTTTCTCCCCCTCAACCCGAAAGCGGAAGGGGGAGAGCCTTAGCGCAGCGTGGTCTCGATGAATTCGAGGCTGACTCGCTTCATCAGCCCGGCCCCCAAGACTACTTCTCGGACGAAGCTGGCAAGGTCGCCGCGCCAGTGCTCGACGTCACCACGAGGGGGAGCGGGGACGTGGTGCTTTACGACTGCGGAAAGGAGTATAGCGGGCATTCGAGCACTGGCCTCAGAGGGGCGACCGCGGAGCTGCTCGCGTTGCAGCAGAGCGATCCCGCGCTGCGCCACTTGGCGAATGTCCTCTACATGGACAAGCCCCATGCGGAGGCTCTCTCGGGTGTCGGTAAGGAGGGTCTCGTCATTTTGCGATGCCTCCTGGGGCCTACTCCCTACGAGCAGCTTGCCAAACCGTTTCCTTAATTCTGCTCTAAGAACTTCGTCGGCCATGTTGACGTTGAGCCACGGGTCCAGGAATGCCGCGTCTAAAGCGTCGCAAAGTCTCGCCGCATGCGTGTCAACTTCTCGCAGAGCTTCTAGCGTAGTGGCTCGGCGTGGCTGCTTCTCGTTTCGGGCGCTCAGGAAGTGCGGGAAGGCGTTCGTGAGGTCCTGGATGCGGCGGATCGCGAGCCGAACCTTACGCGCAGCGTTGCTAGACGATAGTTCGCGTTCGAAGTCGCGTACGGCGTTGCTGAACACAAGTTCGACAAGCGGCATGGCGCCGTTCATCCAGTCGAAAAGGGGTGATTCCTTGTCGCCAAACAAGGCGATGACGGACTCTACCCCTTGCCTCAGATCGCGCTCCCAGGTGGCAACCGATTTCTCGGGTGCATAGCGGCGGAGCGGTTCCGCCAGCTCGGCCCACCGCTCGGCACTCAGGGGCGCCGGTTCCCTCGCTTTGCTCGGCACAAGGTGGCCGGCCGGTCACGCGAGGCGGAGGACGTTCGAGCGGTCCGCGTCGCCGCGGGCAAGGGCCTCGATCAGGTCTCCCAGGATCGTAAGCGCTTGCCGTTTCTCGGCGTCGTAGGCGGCGCGGTTGTAGGTCCGCGCGATCTTCGCCGGGGTGTGGTTCAGGACGCGCTCGATCACGTCGGGCCGCACGCCGCGCTCTCCCATCAGGGTAGCGGCTGTGCGCCTCAGGTCGTGCGGCGTGACGTCTGCGATGCCAGATCGCTGCCGCAGCCGCTTGGCCGGATGCCAGAGCCAGCGCATCGGCCCCTCTCCTCTCGGCGACGGCGACGCGAACACCCAGGGCGTCGAGCCTGTCAGCGGCCGGAGCGTGTCGAGCACTGCAAGGGCCGGCCGGGAAAGCGGGATGCGATGCCCGCGGCCGGTCTTGGCTACGCTGTCGGCGAGCTGCCAGTAGGCGCCTCCCTCGTCGCGGCCGATCTCGTCCCACTGCATGCGGAGCACTTCGCCGGGCCGCTGCGCCGTCGCCAGGATCATGCGAAAGGCGCCGCCTACGATCGGCCCAAGCTCATCGACGACGGCAAGGATCGCGCGCAGCTCGTCGCGGGTGAGGACGCGCTCGCGTGGCTGCTCGGCGTAGAGATAGCGCCGCGGGATGCGCAGGGCCGGGTTGGCGTCCAGCTCTTCGCGGTCTACCGCGTACTGGAAGACGGCGCGCACCAGCGCCAGGGTCCGGTTGGAACACACGCCGCCGCGCTCCCGCGAGTCCTCGATCAGGCGCAGCACGTCGGCGCGGCGGATCTCCCCGACGCGGCGCGCGCCCCATCCTGACAGGACCTCCACCCTGAGCTTGCGCTCGTCCTCGTGCACGCTGCGCTCGCGGCGGCGCCGCCTGGCGTCCCGCAGGTAGCGCAGGGCCAGGTCGGCGAAGGTGCCGGGCGCCGGCCGGCCCTGCCGCGCCGCTTTCCGCGCCTCGCGCTCGGCTCGTTCGGCGCGCCGGTGCTCTTGCTTGGCGTCGATTGGATCGCGCCCGTCCGCATGGTCCGCCCTCGCCTTGTCGGCGGCGGCTCTCGCCTTTGCAAGGCCGAAAGCTCGCGAGTAGGGGCCGAGCGTCAGCCGGCGCTCGCCCCGCGGGCCGAAGCGCTGGAAGAAGACCTTGCGGCCGTCCAGCTCGACGCGCACGCCAAAGCCGGGCCGCGAGGCGTCGCGCACCTCGTAGCGCTGCGCCGCCGGCCGGAGCTTGCGAATCGCCGTGTCCGTCAGAATCGTCTCCGCTCTTCGTGGCATCGCCGCGTCCCTCCTGGGTCTTGGGGCGAATGGGGGGCGAAAGAGATTCGCGCTTGCTTGACTCGCCCTGAGACGCTATGATACCACTAACTGCTGTAGAAAGCGATACTTATGAGCAAACAGGCGACACGGCGAGACACGCTGAAACAGGCCCGGGGCAGACTACGGATCTGTAGGTTGGGGGTTCGACTCCTCCTGGGTGCACCAATCAAATCAACGACTTAGCTGAAGCCGCCCGCCAGGCCTCCGCGCCAGGTAAGCAGGGGGTAAGCCCGCGCGATTCCGGCGGAGCTGCGGCGGCCGGAGATGCCGCGCTCATAGCTGCTCCTCTGCCGCCGCGGCAGGAGCGGCCGGGCGAACGCCGGAGATCGCCAGCCCTGACGGTGGTATCGATCTCGTCGCCTACCGCGACCCTCTCGGCACCACGTCGCCACGGAGAGGCGCCGTTCGCGCGCGCGCCCCCGGACCGCTCGACGCTGCGCACAGGAGGTCACCAGACCTTCATGCCGCCATCGACTACGATATCGATGCCCGTCACGTAGGAACTCTCGTCCGAGGCCAGGAACAGCGCAACGTTCGCCACTTCCTCGGGCCGGCCGAGACGTCCGAGCAGTGTCTTGCCGAGCATCGCGCTCGCCCATTCGTGGTCCTTCAGCTGCTCTCGCGTCTGATTGGTTTCGATCAAGCCAGGGGAGATGGAGTTCGCGCGAATACCGTGTTCTCGCCCCTCCATCGCGAGCTGCCGCGTCATGGCGATGATCCCTGCCTTGGCCGTCGAATGCGCCAGTGAGCCAAGCGTCTTGAAGCTCAAGAGGGCGTTCAGGGACGCCGTGTTCACGACCACGCCGTGGCTGGCCTTCAGCTGCGGCCAGGCCGCGCGCGTGAGGAAGAACACCAGGTCCACTTCTTCCCGCAGGTCGCGGTTCCACTCGTCGTCCGTGATGTCCTCGAGCCAGTTGAAGTACGCCATCGCGGCGTTGTTGAACAGCACGTCGATCCGCCCGTACTCGCGAACGGCAAAATCGACCAGCGCCTGACATTCGGATGGTTGAGTTAGGTGACATGGCTGAAGGGAGATCATCGCTCCGCCCTGGGCGCGGACCGTTTCAGCCGTGGCTTCAGCCGCGGCGACGGTCACGTCGCAACCGACGACCGCCGCACCCTCTCGAGCGAATGCCGACGCGGCCGCGCGGCCGATACTCCCGCCAGTCCCCGTGATGACGCACACCTTGCCAGATAGCCTGCCCGACATCAGGCACACTCCGTGGCCTTGGCGGCTTGCTTCTCGACCTCGCTGACACCGACGTCGGCCTTCATCCTCGTGACCTCGCCGAAGTACCAATAGATGACCTCGCGCGCTTTGTCGGCGACCGGCGACGCCCAGTCCCGGAACAGCTCGGTGACGACGGCGAGGGCGGTGTTCGGCACGGCGCCTGCGTGCGCCAGCCGTTCGATTGCCGTGCGATGCGCGGATTGTGATCGCCCGCCGACCGCGTCGGTGACGAACATACCCTCGTAACCATCTTTCAGCGCCTGAACCACCGCGAACGCCAGGCAAATCTCGGTGTGGAGTCCACCAAAGATCAGCCGTTTGCGTTCCGTGTTCTTCACCGCGTCGCTGAAGGCGCGATCCTCGAACGCGTTCATGGAAGTGCGATCGATCGGCTCGACGCCCGGAAGCTCCGATAGGATCGAGGCATGCGTCGGCCCGTTGAGGCGGTACTTGACGCCGACCGTCGACAGCACGACCGGCATGTTGAACGCCCTGGCGGCCCTGGCCAGGAGACGGACGTTGAGGTCCGCCAGCTCGGCGCTCGTTTCGGAACGAATGACTTCGAACATTTCTTTCTGGTAGTCGATCAGCACCAGTGCGCTGTTCTCATACGTCCAGACACCCAGTTCCCTGTTCATGGTTTCTCTCCTCGCTTGTCTCTTGACGAAGACATAGCCGTCGAACGAGGCAATCGTCGCCGACCATGCGCGTGTGTGCGGCTGGCTATACTGACCCGAGGTCGCCGACAGGGGCTCGTCAAGCAGCGGAAGATTGAATTGCGCGATGTCGAGAAGCTCGAAGTCCGCGTCACTGCCTTACGCCCGATCTCGTACCCCCATTGCCAACGGCCTCCCCATTTCTGCCGGGCCGTGTGCTCCCGACGACGATGCCGATTCTGAGCATCGCGCCCGGCACAGTGCAATTGCCGTTCCCAAGGCAACGCGATGCATTCAAAGATGTTCTGCCGCTCGCCCCCTGGCCGAGATCTCGGCACTGACGAAATACTGGACACCGAAGCACGTCACCCAGGCCGGCTGATTGCTCGTGATCCCGCCCAGGCAAATCGAGGGGCTTGTTGGCACACGCCACACGATAGAGGCCCGTAGCGCGCTTCCTGGCGCCCTCACCAGACCATTGCATCGTTCGCCATCGCTCCAACCATCGGGCACGATCATCCTGGCACAACTCGGCGTGTTCCCAGCGCGGCCCCGCGATTGATGTGCCCGCTCATTAAATGCTCTCGGCCGCCATCCACATCCGGATGAACGCCGGACAGTTGCGCAGCACGATGCGCTCGCGGGCTTCGAGATCCCGCAGAAGACGGATCACGTCACGATCCGCGAGGACCAGGTCCGCGAGGTCGAGCACTACGACAGCATCAGCCGGTTCTGCGGCGAGCGATTGGCACAACTCGCTCACATTCTCGGCGTCGAGTCGACCGCTGATGGTCAACACGATGACGGTGCGGTCAGTGGTGCGCTCGATCTTGAGCATCGGCCCGAGCGCTCGGAAAGCAACTGCCGCTCAAGAGCGAGATCATTGAATCGGCGAACATTTTGACCACGCGGTGCGGGCGAGACTTCAGCACCGGTGAAAAACCGGACAGCATCACATCATGAATGCTTCGGCCCTCGCGTGCGAAAGTGGCTCTTGTTGATCCTGAGCGCCCGAATCTTCGATTCGAGCGTTGACCGTGCAATCCCGAGTCGCGCCGCGGCCCCGGAGGGCCCGAACAGGCGCCCACCGCTCGCGCGCAGGGCATCTTCAATGATGGCCTTCTCGTGCGCGGCGAGTGTACCGGACAAGCCCAGCTGGCGTTTGACCGCCGGGGCTGCGGACAGCCAGCTTTCGTCGACGGTGAATTCGTCGGTGTCAGACACGATGACCGACCGCTCGATGACGTTCTGTAGCTCGCGGACGTTCCCAGGCCACGGATAGGATTGCAGACGATCGAGCGTCCGTTTGCTGACACGTCGAAAGGCCCTGCCCGCCTTTCGCCCGTACCGCCCGATGAAGTACTCGACCAGCACGGGAATGTCCTCCCGCCGTTCCCGCAACGGAGGCATTTCAAGAGGAAAGACGTTGAGTCGATAAAACAGATCCTGGCGGAATGTGCCGTCGGCCACTGCCGCCGACAAATCACGATTCGTCGCGGCGATGACCCTCACATCGACCCGAATCCGATCTCGTCCTCCCACGCGCTCGAATTCACGTTCCTGGAGGACACGCAGCAAGGCGACCTGTGTCTCGGATGACAGCTCGCCGACTTCGTCCAAGAAGATCGTGCCGCCGTCAGCCAGTTCGAACCGGCCGGGCCGCCGTTGGACCGCGCCGGTAAATGCTCCTTTCTCGTGACCGAAGAGCTCGGACGCAATCAACTCGCGCGGCACGGCCGCGCAGTTCACCGCCACAAACGCTCTTGAGGCCTGTCGAGATCGACGGTGAATCGCTCGCGCGAGGAGTTCCTTCCCCGTGCCGGTCTCACCGGTGATGAGGACGGTTGCATCGCTTCTGGCGACTCTCGAAACTCTCGACAGCACGGCCGTAAGCGCCGGCGCGGCGCCGACAATCTCTTCGAACATCGACGCCTCGTCGATTTCCTCTCGCAGCGCCACGTTTTCCTGTTGCAGTCTCTCCTCGGCCCTCCTGCGATCGTCGATATCGGTACAAGCGAGATACCACCGAATCAGCTGCCCTTGGTCGTCGCGGAGTGGATTGTACCGAACCAGAAACCAGCGATATGTCCCGTCGCCCTTTCGGAGCCGCAGGTCCCACTCGTAATCGGCCGGGTGCGCCGCAGAACGATCGACCAACGCCTTGACTCGATCGAAGTCGTCCGGATGCACTTCATTCAAGAAGCTGCTCTTGCGCCAGTCCTCGAGGGAGACGCAGAAATAGGCGAGCGCAAAGCGGTTTGCATACAGGCGCTCGCGCCTGGGGCCCACCAAGGCCATGATCTGGGGAGCGCAGTCCAGCATCTGCCGCAGTTCTGTCTCTTGTTCACGGATTCTGTCGTCCGCCCGCTTACGTTCCTCGATGTCGAGGTTAATCCCGATCCAGAGGAGGATCGTTCCGTCGTTCGACCGAAGGGGCTCCGCGCGACTGAGGAACCAGCGGTAGTGGCCTTCAGTGTCACGAACCCGAAAACTCATCTCGCCAGGGCGGCCGGTCCTCAGACACTCTGACCAGACCCGCCGCATCTCCTCTTGATCCTCCGGATGGACAAAGGGGATATGCGAGTCCCATGCCGCGGAGGTGTCCGCTCCATGCCGAAGCGGGTGATCGCTCGGGAGCCCACCGTAGTCGGCAGCTCGTTCGTTGACGAAGGTGAGCCCGCCCGACGGAGCGGCGTACCACGTGTACGCCGGAATCATGTTCAGCGTGGCTTGCAGCTGCGCTTCAAGCGATCCGTCCATACGACGCGCTCCCACTACGACCCGCTCCCACTCCATTGTACGACATTTCGGCACTGCCGAGATCTCGCACAGTGGGTCTGTCGTGGATCCACTGTAGAGTCAGCCACTTACGCTGGCCCAATAATTGCCACGTGTGTATGCCAGGCGGATTCGTGGTCACGCCGACCGCGGCGAGTGGATCACGCGAGGGAGGATGACATGACCGCGACGCAGAACTGCAACACCTTAGCCCGGACGACGACTTGGCAGGGCAATCCAGCGCACGACCACTGCGAGTTCGCCCGTGAAACATTTGATGACGACTTCAGCGAACTGATTTGGATCAATTCCCACAGCGGTCAGCGCCAGTTTCCCTTCTGAAGTCAAGACGGGGGATTGGATACGTCACTTTATCGACGTTAGCTAGCAACCATGGTCGACGCATCGAATCCAAACGGCCGCGAGGCTTCGCTCCAACCTCAGTACGACTATATCGTCGTCGGAGCCGGCGCGGCCGGTTCGGTCCTGGCGGCTGAATTGTCCGCTTCAGGCGCGCACGTACTCGTCATCGAATCCGGAGGACCCGACGACGCGCCGACGATCGCGAACCCGAGCGTCTGGTTTTATAACGTCGGCGGGCCCCTCGACTACCAACTGCCGGTGAACCCGTCGCCGCGATTGAACAATCGCAAATTCAATATGGCCCTCGGTCGCGTCGTGGGCGGCGGCAGCAGCATCAACGCGATGGTATGGATGCGCGGTATGCAACGGGACTACGACGGGTGGGCGGAGAACGGCGCCAGGGGGTGGGCCTTCGCCGACGTGCTTCCGGTCTTCAAGAGTCAGGAGGACTGGGAGGGCGGCGCCGATGCCTGGCGTGGAGCCGGTGGCCCCATCCACATCCGCCGGCCAAGAGATCCTCATCCAACGGCGCCCGCCTTCCTCGACGCCGCACGACAGATGGGCATGCCCATTCTGGATGACGTGAACGGACCGATGCGCCCCGGCGCCGGCTACATCAACATGAACATAGCCGCGGATGGGACTCGCGTGAGCGCCGCTCGCGCCTTCCTGCGCCCAGCGTTGTCGAGGCCGAACCTCACGCTCCAGCTCAACACCAACGTGCTGAAACTGAACTTCAAAGGTACTCGTTGCGTGGGCGTCACGCTCATGACAGACGGCGCCCTAGAGGATATCGCGGCCGACCAGGAAGTGATCCTTGCCGCGGGGGCCATCAATAGCCCAAAGCTTCTGATGCTCTCAGGCGTCGGAGAAGCGAAGGCGCTTCGCAGTCTTGGAATCGACGTCGTCGTGAACCTGCCCGGCGTCGGCGAGAATCTGCAGGACCATGTGCTCGCGTCCGGCGTCGTGTTCGCGTACAGAGGCAAGATGCCGGATCGACCGGCCGACAGCAACGCAGTCGAGGCAGAGGCGTACCTGTCGAGCGGTCTTTCGGGTGACACAGACATCAGTCTTGTGCTTCATCAGCTACCAGCGGTTACGCCCGAAGTAGCCTCGCACTTTGGAACTCCTCCACCGGACGCGTTTACAATCGCGCCGGCTCTGGTGCAGCCCACCAGCAAAGGTTCGGTCCGCCTGGCGAGCGACAGCTTTCAGGATCCTGTTGTGATCGATGGCAACTACCTCGGCACGGACCGCGATTTTGCGGCCATCGTGTGCGCCATTGAGGCCGCGCGTGACATCGGGAATCAGCATGCCTTCGACAGTCTGCGCAAGAGCGAGCTCATTCCAGGGCCGAAGGCGAGCGCCGAGGAGATCCGAGAACTTGCCCGACTTGCGTCGGCGAGTTTTGGACACGCGGTTGGAACGTGCAAGATGGGCGTGGACAAGCTCGCTGTTGTTGACCCAGAGCTTCGCGTGCACGGCACTTCGGGTTTACGCGTGGCGGACGCCTCCGTGATGCCGCAGATCATTACGGGGCCGGGGACGAACGCGTCGACCCACATGATTGCGGGCCGCGCCGCTCAGCTGATTCTCGGCTGACAACAGGGGATCGCATGACCGCGAATCCAGATCCATCGTTGACCATCGACATCCATCACCACATATTGCCCGACTTCTTCTGGCAAGAGACGGAGAGCGCGCATGCTCCCGTCGGAGGACTTGCGCCGCTTCGCTGGTCCAAGGAAGCAAGCGTCTCGTTCATGGATGACGCCGGTATAGACGTCGCCGTCGTGTCGGTGAGTACACCCGGCGTGCATACCGGCGAGCGAAAGATCTATGAAGAAGGCTAAGTCCGAAGGCTCGACCGAGCGCGAGCTGATCGCCCGGCGACTGCGGTGATGAAGGCGCCGGCTCCAGCTCCCCGGAGGATGAATGAACAAGCGGCAGAGACAGGCCCTTCTGCGCCGCCTCGTGCGGTAGTGGGGTAAGGCCCCATTTCCTCGCCGGGCTGCTCTTGCGCCACCTGGGGATTGGTGGGATGATCCCACCATGACCACGGCAACGGCAGACGCCAAGCGGCGCGTGGTGCTTCCCGCTGCAAGGCCCGGGGACGTCTTCGACATCCAGACCCAGGGCGAGGGCCGCCTGCTCTTGGTGCGCCTCGAACGACCGGAGCCGGGATCTCGAATGAGCAAATCTCGCAGTCTCGATGCCATCGCTGCCGCCCCTCTGCGGCCGAAGATGACCTGGGAGTCCCTCAAGGCCACGACCCGGGAGCCATGATCCTCCTTGATACGAATGTCGTGAGCTACGCCTCCACCGCTGCGTCGCCCTTCCTTGCATGGGCCCGCCGCATGATCGCCGAGGGCGTGTCGGAGGACGGAGCGGCGGTCAATGCTGTCAGCCTCGCAGAGATCTGCGTGGGTGATGCCGAACCAGAAACCGTTGCCGATCGAATTTAAAGTTGGGGCATCACCGTCCTTGACGTGCCTACTGCGGCAGCGGAGCCCTGCGCCAAGGCCTACCTGGAATACCGAGAGCGGCGACGCGCGGAATCCAGTCGCGAAGCGCCCTCGCTGCCTCTGCCGGATTTCTTCATCGGCGCCCACGCCCAAGTCATGGGTTGGCCGCTCGTCACAGCCGATGCAGGGCGTTTTCGAACCTATTTCCCCTCGGTCACGCTGCTGACGCCTTGAAAGCCAGTCCCCCGCCACGGCGGAAGAGATCCTGTCTCCGTCGCGGCTGTGAACATCTGCAAGTTGGCGAGCCCTCCGCTCGCTCTCCCGCTCTCCTTGACAGCCTAGGAGAAAGGCGCTATCCTCCTAGGTCATCTAGGAGAGTGACCAATAGGAACCCAGGAACAGGACCCAAGAATGGGACAGGACCCAGGGACAGGAACCCTGCCGATGCCGGAACCGCTCGACCTCTTGCAGGGCACCCTCGACATGCTGATCCTGAAGGCCGTCTCGCTCGGCCCCTTGCACGGGTACGGCATCCTGCTGCGCATCGAGCAGATCTCGGGCGGCCGGCTCGAGATCCAGCAGGGGTCGCTGTACCCGGCGCTCTACCGGCTCCAGCACCAGGGCTGGATCGCCAGCGCGTGGGGCGAGTCTGAGAACAAGCGCAAGGCGAGGTACTACCGTCTCACCACTGCCGGCAGGCGCCGGCTGCAGGCCGAGACGGAGAAGTGGCACCGCATGGCCGAGGTGATGGCCGGCATCCTGCGCGCCACGCCGGAGGAGGTATGACGACGCTCCCGAGCCGCCTGCGTTCCTGGCTCGCGTCCGTCCTGCGCCGCTCGCGCCTCGAGCGCGAGATGGACGCCGAGCTGCGCTTCCACCTCGAGGCCTACGCCGACGACCTGGCCGCCGGCGGCGTGCAGCCGCGCGAGGCGGCACGGCAGGCGCGGCTCGCCTTCGGCGGCGTCGACCGCGCCAAGGAGGGGTGCCGCGAGGCGGTCGGCGTCGGCTTCACCGACGACCTCAGGCGCGACCTGCGCTACGGCGCGCGCATGCTGCGCAAGGATCCCGGCCTGACCGCCGTCGCCGTGGTCACCCTGGCGCTGGGCATCGGCGCCAACGCGGCCATTTTCAGCGCCGTCGACGCGCTGCTGCTGCGCCGGCTGCCGGTGGCCGATCCCGACCGCGTGCTGTTCGGCATCACCATGCGCGAGGGCTTCGACCCCTTCGGCATGTCGGTGCTCGAGTTCGCCGCCATCCGCGAAAGGAACCACGCCTTCGCCGACAGCTCGGTGGGCGAGCAGCGCTCGTTCAACCTGACCGGGAGGGAGGTGCCGGAGCCGGAGCGCGTGCCGGGCGCCGCGATCGAGGCGGACTTCCTCGGCACCCTGGGCGTCCGGCCGCAGCTCGGGCGTGGCTTCGTCGCCGCCGACGACCGGCCCGGCGGGCCGGCCGTGGCACTGATCGGCGACGGCCTGTGGCGGCGACGCTTCGGCGGCGATCCGGGGCTGGTCGGCCGCACGCTCGATCTCAACGGCCGCAGCACGGCCATCGTCGGCATCCTGCCGCCCGGCTTCGACTACCCCAACCTGGCGGAGATCTGGGTGCCGCTGCAGAGCCGCTTCCACGGCCTGCCTCTTGCCGAGCTCGCCGCGCACCGCTTCGGCATGGTGGCGCGGCTGCTGCCGGGCGTGAGCATGGAGCAGGCGGAGGCCGAGCTGCAGGCGATCTCCCGCGACCTCGAGCGGGAGTACCCGCAGGTGCGGCGGGGATGGAGCATCAAGGGGATGCCACTGCGCCAGGGGCTGCTCTGGGACCTGAATCACCGGGTCGAGAGGTCGCTCGTCGCGCTGGTCGGAGCGGTGGGCTTCCTGCTCCTCATCTGCTGCGCCAACGTCGCCGGCCTGCTGCTGGCGCGCGGCGTAACGCGCGAGCGCGAGATCGCCGTGCGGCGGGCCCTCGGCGCGAGCTTCGGGCGGGTGGTCCGGCAGCTGGTCGTCGAGAGCTTGCTGCTCGCGGCGCTGGGCGGCGTGGCCGGGGCGCTCCTCGCCAGGGGGCTGCTGCCGGTCCTGCGCACCCTGAACCCGATCGAGACCCTCGCCTTCGCCGGCGTCCTGCGCGCTCCGCAGCTCGACGGCCGGATGCTCGCCTTCCTGGCGGCGGTCACCATGCTGACCGGGGTCGCCAGCGGCCTGCTGCCGGCGTGGCGGGCGGCGGGCGCCGCCGACCTCGCGAGGTCCATTCAGCAGGGCGGGCAGCGCTCCGGGGCGAGTGCCGCGGGCCGCCGCTCGCTCGCCGTGCTGGTGGTCGCGGAGGTGGCGATCGCGGCGGCGCTGCTGGTGGGCGGCGGACTCATGGTCCAGAGCTTCCAGCGCCTGCACCGCATGCAGCTGGGCTTCCGCCCGGAGCGCCTGCTGCTCCTGCACATGGAACTGCCCGCCGGCCCCTACCACGCCTTCCCGCGCCGCGCCGCCTTCGTCGAGCAGGTGCTGCAGCGGGTCCGCCAGCTTCCCGGTGTCGCCGCGGCCGGCATCACCGTCAGCGCGCCGCAGACCGTCCTTAACATGCCCGATGCGATCTTCACCGTCGAGGGCCAGCCGCCGCCGCGGCCGGGCGAGGTGCCCATCGCCGCCCACCGGCTGGTGAGCGCCGGCTACCTGGAGACCCTCGGTGTCACCCTGGTCGCGGGCCGCCTGCTGGGCGAGCAAGACCGCCTGGGCAGCCAGCCGGTGGCGGTGATCAGCGAGGAGCTGGCCCGCCAGGGGTTCCCGGGGAAGGACCCGATCGGCAAGCGCATCCGGCGTCTCCGCCCGGGCGAGACGTTCCCGTGGATGACGGTGGTGGGCGTGGTCAAGGACGTCAAGGAGGACCGCGACAACTTCCGCATCAACCGGCCCGTGTGGTACCTGCCGTACGCGCAGCAGGTCAACGACTACCCGCTGGACCTGGTGGTGCGGGCAAGCGGCGCGCTCGGCAGCTCTGGTGCCAAAGAGTCGGCAGAGCACGGCGACCCGGCGCGCCTGGCGCCGGCGATCCGCCACGCCGTGACCGCGGTCGCCCCGGCGCAGCCGGTCTCGGACGTGACGACCATGCCCGAGCTGCTCACCCGGGTGCTGGCCACGGAGCGCTTCAGCGCCATCCTGATGGGGGCGCTCGCGGCAACCGGACTGCTGCTCGCGGTGATCGGCCTCTACGGCGTCATGGCCTACTCGGTGCGGCGGCAGACCGGCGAGATCGGCCTGCGGTTGGCGCTGGGCGCCCCTCCGGCGGAGATCTTCAAGATGGTGCTGGGCCGCGGGGCGAGGCTGATCGCGGCCGGTCTCCTGATCGGTCTCGCCGGCGCCGCGGCCCTCTCGCGGCTGCTGGCCGCCACGCTCTACGGCGTCGCAGCCGGCGACCCGCTCACCTTCGTGGCCATCGCGCTGCTGCTCGCGGCCGTGGCGACGCTGGCCTGCATCCTGCCCGCGCGCCGCGCCATGCGCGTCGATCCCCTGGTGGCGCTGCGATCGGAGTGATCGCCGGCCGCGACGCGAAAGGCTACAGCACCGGCGAGAGCAGCCGCGGCAGGCGGTCGCCCGCACGGTCGACCCGCGGCGAACTGCCATTCTTCTGCTCGGAGGCAACAAGACGGGCCAGGGCCGGTGGTATGAGGACTTCGTGCCGGTGGCCGACCGCCTCTACGATCTACACTTGGAGGCCTTGAAACGAGAGGGGTTGATCTGAATGGCCAAGAAATTTCGCGACCTGCTAGCCCAAAAGCCTGCAAGCTGGCGTGCCGCCGTCGCGGAGCGGAAGCGAGAACTCCTCCTTGCGATGCCGCTGAATGAGCTTCGCCGGGCGCGGCAGCTCTCTCAGGAGGAGCTCGCAGAAGAGCTCGGTGCCACCCAGCCTGAGATCTCGAAGATGGAGCACCGGGCAGACATGTACGTGAGCACGTTGCGCCGTTTCGTGGAAGCCATGGGTGGCGAATTGGAGATCATCGCCCGCTTCCCGGATGGCACGCAGTTCCAAGAGCTTGACTCCGCCCGCGAGTAGTTGGTCTCCGGTAGAGCCCGACGCGTCGGCAGGACAGGGCGCTCTAGCACTCTCAAAGCGTGGCGCCTAACCCTTGTCTATCCTAAACCTTTGAAGCTGGAGGTGGCGCATGCCGCAGGACAGTCAGGATCTCGTGATCGGCTTTCCCCTTTTCCATGACGCCGATCTGCTGGATGTCATGGCGCCACTGGAAGCGCTGGGATTCTTGCAGCGGCCAAGGGCAAGGATGACGCTCGTCGGACCCGAGGCCGGCAAGCCGGTGACGCTGAATCCAGGCGAGACGCGAGTGCTGCCGGACGCCGGATTCGAGGACTGCCCGGATCTGGACGTGATGATCGTTCCGGGCGGCATGGGCCTGGTGAAAGCTCTCGACGACCAGCGCTACGTGACCTTCCTCCGCAAGCATGCGCGCGAGGCCCGATATGTCGTGGGGGTCTGCGCCGGCGCCTTGGGACTGGCCTGCGTCGGACTTCTGAACGGTCATGTAGCCACGACGCACTGGGCCTTCCTCGGCGTTCTCGGCCTCTTTCCGGAGATCACGGTCGCGCCGGGCTACCCGCGTTACGTGATCAGCGGCAACCGCATGACGACCGGCGGCGTCACCTCGGGACTGGACATGGCGATTGCTCTCTGCGCCCTGCTGGGCGGCGACGACGAGGCCAGGCAGGTGGAGCTCCTTCTCCAGTATGCCCCGCGCCCTCCCTACGGCGCCGGCGATCCAAGCGTTGCCACCCGACCACCTGGGCTCATGCCTCTCACCGCCTGGAAACCCTGCGCACGGACCGCGCGGCCTTCGTCCGCAAGCTCCTCGGCCTGAAGCCGATTCCCCCGAGTCTCCCGGCCGAAAGCGACTGACTTCCGTGACCCGAACCGAACGGCTCGGCGCCGCCGCCGTGAACACCGCCACCTCGCTGCTGCCGAAGGGCCTCAGCGGAGCCAATGGAGCTAGAATCCAGCGAAGCCGAAGAGGTGCCGGTGGTGAACCCGATGATCAAGGAACAGATCCTCAGCGACCTGGATCGACTGTCTCCCGAGGAGCAGGCACGCGCCGTGCGCGGGTGGTGAAATCACGCCAAAGCGAACCATAGTAACCGACTACCTCGTTGTCGGATGCGGCGCAGCGGGGATGGCATTTGCCGACTCGCTGATCGACGCGTCGCGCGCCGAGATCGTCATGGTCGACCGGCGACACGCGCCGGGCGGGCACTGGCTCGAGGCGTATGCGTTCGTGCGTCTGCATCAACCCTCCTCGTTCTACGGAGTGAACTCGCTGCCTCTCGGCAGCGAGACGATCGACCGCCACGGACCGAACGAGGGGTTCTACGAGCGCGCCGGCGCCGCCGAGATCTGCGGGTACTACGACCGCGTCATGCGGGAGCGCCTGCTGCCGTCGGGGCGGGTCCGCTACTTCCCGATGTCGAGCTACCTCGGCGACCACCGGTTCGTCGCGGCCGCCTCCGGCGAGGAGGTCGAGGTCAAGGTACGCAGAAAGCTCGTCGACGCGACCTACCTCGAGGGGCGCGTGCCGGCGAGCTCACCGCCTCCCTTCGATGTCGCCCCCGGCGCATACTGCGTACCGGTCGGCGCCCTCGCGAACCTTCGCGAGAGGCCGGCGGGCTACGTCGTCATCGGCGGGGGCAAGACGGCGCTCGACGCGTGCACGTGGCTCCTCGACGGCGGCGTGGCGCCGAGCGACATCCTCTGGATCAAGCCGCGCGAGAGCTGGTTCTTCAACCGCCGGTATTTTCAGGGCGGAGAGCTCGTCGGCACCATGTTCGAGGGCATCTCGCTGCAGCTCGAGGCAGCCGCCCAGGCGACGTCGATGGACGATCTGTTCGGGCGGCTCGAAGCGACGCAGCAGCTCTTCCGTGTCGACCCGAGCGTCGGGCCCACGATGTTCCGGGGGGCGACGATCAGCTCCGGCGAGATCGAGCAGCTTCGGCGCATCGAGGGGGTCGTGCGGCTCGGCAAGGTTCGGCGCATCGAGCCCTATCGAATCGTCCTCGACGGAGGAACCATCCCCACGAGCCCAGGGCATCTTCACGTGCACTGTGCGGCCGAGGGGCTGAAGCCGGCCCCCGAAATGCCCATCTTCACCGCCGGGCGCATCACCCTGCAGTCCATACGAATCGGGCTGCTCCCGTTCGCCTCGGCGCTCACCGCGTACGTCGAGGCCACACGCGACGATTTCGAAAGGCAGAACCGACTCTGCCCGCCCAGCCGTCAGCCGAATGTCCCGCTGGACTGGGCGCGTGGGATGCTCATCGGCATGAACGCCGCCAACCGCTGGTCGAAAGAGCCCGACATCGCGGATTGGCTCGAGAGGGCAAGGCTCAACATGCTGCGCGGTCTCCAGCAGCACGCCGCCGAGCCCCACGTGCAGCAGGCATTCATGCGCTTTAACGCCAACGTTCGTCCGGCACTCTCGAACCTCGAGCGACTATGCGGCACTGGGGGCTGAGGGGTGGATCCGATCCGCGATCGTGACGCGCGGGCGTGCGCGCTGCGTTCCAACGAGTCTCTACCCGGCTGACCTCAGAGCGGGGAGGCGAGCCGCCCCGTGCCCTGCGACCTCAACCCGGCCCCTCTCCCGAAGGAAAGGGGCTCGAGGAAAGAGGGTGTGGAGAGTAGGGGGTGCCGCAGCGAAGCGCTTAGGCGTGGATGAACCCGGTAGTGTTCAAGTGCGCGACCGGTGAAATGGGGTATCCCCCTGCGAGCTCCTTGATCTGGTGTGATCCCAGGGGGAGCAGGGTCTCTTTGTCGATCCTCAACTTCTTCAACTCGGTCTTCTGCTTCTTCATCGTCGGTTCTCCTTTCCCCGACCGCTCTTGGTGGCCAGGAATGAACGTTCACCTAAGCGTGAAGGTGCGGGAGGCCACGGAAATAGCGCCCGGGGTTCTCGCGGGATGCGTTTCAGGATAGGGGCTCCAGGCTGAGAGGAGAGAGCAGAAGAAGCCGGTCCCACAGGGGATCGACGCCGGTCGCGGCGCCCAGCAGGACGAGGCCGATGCCGCTGGCGCCTCCCAGGAAGCTCGAGTCCGCACCGCGCGGTTGGCCCGCTGGATCCACCGGCGAGAACCCGCCGACGCCCATCCCGGGCGCGCGCATTTCCAGGAGGCGAAGGATCTCCCGGCGGGCAGCGCGCCGGAACACCGGCCGGCCCGTCTGCTGGTAGAGGCGCGCGAAGATCTGCGCGTAGCCCGCCGGTCCGAAGCCGATGCCGGGATGGCGCGCCGGCAGCTTGTCCATGCGCGCGGCCTCCCGTGCGGCCACCGCGAGGGCTTCCTCGAGGAGGTCCGCGTCTCCGAGCGCGCGGGCGGCGTGGGCAAGCGCTGCGGCAATGCCCGCATCCGCGTAGGCCCACCCCGGGTCGAGGCCCTGGGCTACCGGCGGCCGCCCGGGAGCGACCGCCCAAGGAAAGGCGCGCGGTCCGCCGTCCGGCAGGCGCTGTCGGCGCAGCCAGTGGGCCGCGTCGAGCAGCAGCGGGCGAGCCGTGTCGCGTTCGATCCCCTCCTCCATGGCGCCGGCCAGGAAGGCGATCACGCCCGCGACGCCGTGCGCGAGCCCCAGGTTGAAATGGCCCTCGGGGAACCAATTCCGGTCCCCGCTCTGCGGAGGGGTATGCCAGGCAAGACCCTCTGCGGCGGCCACGTTGCGTGCCGCCAACCGCTGGACGGCCCTCTCCACCAGTGGGCGGCTTCCGGATTCGAAGCCGTACACCCCCAGCCCGAGGAGCCCGTCGAGCAGATCGTACGGCTCAGCGATGTTCCCGGGGCCCTGCAGGTACCCAAGCAACTCTTCGTCGAGGGCCTGCGTGGCGTCCGCGGCGCCCTCGACCCCGAGCACCCTCGCCGCGTGATGGAGGATCCAGGCAAGTCCGGCGGCGCCGCGATGGAGGCTCATCGGCAGCCGCTTGCCGCCACCGGCGAGGTCGATGGCGGCGTCGAGCAGGGTCTGCGCCGCCAGGCCGTCGCCGGTCTCGCCCGTGGCTCGCGCCAGGTAGGTCAGGCACAGAGCTGAGGACGCCAGGTCCCAGACCGATGCAGAGCTCTGCGGCGGCAGGAGGAGCCTGCGGAGATCGCCGACGATAGCGTCGACCGCCGTCAGGGCCCGCCGGCGATCCTGCCAGGCGAGAAGAGGGCGCCACGAGGACGACCCGCGCACCCGCCGGGCAGGCATTCAAGCGGCCCGCATACGAAGCGGGTAGGAGATCAGAGTGTGCAGTTCGAGCAGCCGCTTTGACACGTACGGCAAGCCGTGAGGTCGCAGCTCGTCGTCGCGCCGCCATCGACCTCGTTCAGCAGGTCCTTGTCCAGGTGACGCAGGGTTTCTTTGGCGAGCGAGAGGCGCTTGACTGGTTTCTTCATCGTTCTCTCCTCATGATGGCTCCCGGGCGATCAAGACCGAGCTTCCACCAGCGCGGCAGCGGCGCGGCTGCGAGTCGACCCGCAGGAGCACAATGGTCACTTGGACGCTATCACGATAATGGGACCTGGTGGCTCGTGATCCCGGGGCGCCCGGCACGCTCCGCCCCTCGCGGCGCACTCCTCCAGGTAGGGGCGCGGCCATCGCGCCCAGGAGGTGACGATGAACAAGAAGAAGAAGCCGCAGCCCCGCCTTGTCTTGAGCCGGGAAACGATGCGCCAGCTGAACCAGCGCGAGCTGAACGCGGCCAACGGCGCTCTCGGCTCGTACCGGAGCTGCAACTTGCCGTACACCGACTGCCCGCTCTGTGATCCGGGCCCGTAAGGGCGGTCAACTGACAGGCGGCGACGGCGCGCTGGCTGAGGCCGCCGCCGGGATCGGACCGGCCGCCCCCGGGCGGGTTGGCAGTTCGGCCGCTCGCGGGGCGGCTGGTCAGGGCGTCAGCAGGTGGGCTTGGTCGAGCAGGTGTAGGTGTGGCAGATGATCCCGGTAGAGTAGTTGTACCCACCAGGCACGGCTCCCAGCGCCGCGGCGTCGAGACGGCGCACGGTCTCGCGATCGAGAACGATCCCCTTCTGTTGCTTCTTCATGTATGTCTCCCTTGCGCTGAGCGCATTGGTCGAAGGCTGCACACCTTCTCCTAGTAAGGTGAGGTGCGCGCGCCTGGCGGAGACACGGCAGTGGGGCTGTGCGGCCGCGGAGCTGTGACGCTCAGTGCCTCGGGTCGAAGCCGACGGATCGCGTGAACAGGTACCAGCTCGATGCCCTCCGGCCCGAGCTTCGGTGTATCGTGTTGCCACCATGAGAAAAGCACTGCTCATCCTGCTCTTCGCCGGACAGGCGGCCGTGGCGAACGCTGCCTTCGCGGCGGTGACGCCGCTCGCCGCCGGACCTGCCGTGCCGCCGGCCGCCTCGGCAGATCCTGCGGCGCCGCCGGCCGGGGGCACACCTGCCGCGCCGCCTGAAGCTGCGGGCTCCGCTGCCCCCGGAGCGCGGCTCCTCACCGCCGACACCCCGCTGTCCACGGTCACCGGCAACACCTTCGTCGCCCCTGCGGGGTGGTCGGTGAGCGTTCGCGGGCCGGCGACCATCCTGCAGGCGCCGGAGCACGACTCGTGGATTGCCCTCGTCGACGTCATGGCCAAGGACGCCGATGCGGCGGTCGCGGCGGCGTGGGCGGCGTACAAGCCGGAGGCGAAGTGGCCGCTCAAGGTGGTGCACGATCAGGCGGACCGCTTTGGCTGGACCAAGCACCGGGACTACGAGTACCAGACGTCGCCGAACGAGCGCCGGGACGTGGAGGCTTCGACGCGCTACGCCGGTGGCGGCTGGACGGTCGCGATCTACGACGTGTCGCAGCCGGTGGGCGAGAAGCGCGGTGCCCAGGTGAGGCTGGTCTTCGACCGGCTGTTCCCCAAGGGGTATGCGCGGGAATCGTTCGCCGGCAAGACCGTGCATCGCCTGGACGAGGCGCGGCTCGCCGAGATCCAGCGCTTCGTCGAGACCGGCCGCAAGCAGCTGGGCCTGCCGGGCGTGGCGCTGGGCATCGTGCAGGACGGCAAGGTCGTCTTTGCCGGCGGCTTCGGCGTGCGCGAGCTGGGCCGCAACGAAGCGGTCGACGCCGACACGCTGTTCATGATCGCCTCGAACACCAAGGCGCTCACCACGCTGCTGCTCGGCAAGCTGGTCGCCCAGGGGCGGCTCACCTGGGAGACGCCCGTCACCAGCCTGCTGCCGAGCTTCCGCCTGGGCGACGCGGACACGACGCGGCGGGTGCTCGTCAAGCACCTGATCTGCGCCTGCACCGGCCTGCCGCGCCAGGACTTGGAGTGGATCTTCGAGTTCGGCGGCCTCACGCCGGAGGGTGCCCTCGCCACACTCCGCACCATGCAGCCGACGAGCAAGTTCGGTGAGATGTTCCAGTACTCCAACCCCATGGCTGGCGCCGCCGGCTTCACCGCCGGGCACGTCCTCTTCCCCGACCTCGAGCTGGGAGCGGCGTACGATCGCGCCATGCAGGCACAGGTCTTCGACCCGCTGGGGATGACTGCCACCACCTTCGACTTCTCTCGCGCCTTGGCCGCCGACCATGCCACCGCCCATGCTCCCGACGTCGACGGCAAGCCAGCGCTCGCGGTCATGGAGGTCAACTACGCGGTCATTCCTCTGCGCCCGGCCGGCGCCGCCTGGAGCAACGTGCGGGACATGCTGCGCTACGTGAGCATGGAGCTTGCCGGCGGGCGCCTGCCGGATGGCACCACCTACATCCCGAGCGCGCCGCTCCTCGCGCGCCGCGCCCCGCAGGTCGCCATCGGCAAGGAGGAGACCTACGGCATGGGTCTGATGGTCGATACGACCTTCGGCGTGCCGGTCGTGCACCACGGCGGTGACATGATCGGCTACCACAGCGACATGATGTGGTTGCCGGAGCAGGGCGTCGGCGCCGTCATCCTCACCAATGGCGATCCCGGCTGGGTGCTGCGCACCCAGCTGCGCCGCAAGCTGCTGGAAGTCCTGTTCGACGGCCATCCCGAGGCCGCCGCGCAGGTCGCCACCGGTGCCGACGTCTTCTACGGTCAGCTCGCCGCCGAGCGCAAGCTGCTCACCGTTCCTGCCGACCCGGCGGCGAGCGTCCAGCTGGCTCCGCGGTACAAGAACGCGGCGCTTGGCGAGATCGCGGTCAGCCGGCCCGGCGGCGCCACGGTCTTCGACTTCGGCGAGTGGAAGAGCGACGTGGCCTCGCGCAAGAACCCCGACGGCAGCATCTCGTTCGTCACCACGGCGCCCGGAGTGCAGGGTTTCGAGTTCGTGGTCGGCGCCGACGCAAAGCGCACCCTCGTGCTGCGCGACTCGCAGCACCAGTACGTCTTCGAGGAGCTATAGCGACACCCGATGGCAGGAGCGATGAGCCAGAAGGGCGGTGCCGCTCGTCAGCCACGGACCTGGGAGCGGGTGGCGTACCAGCCCGGTGGGGGCACGCCTTTCCTTCTTTACGTCGTGTACGGCGACTTGCCGACGGCACCAGTGGTTGACGGGGCCCGCTACAGGATCACCGGGTTGGGAACTCTGTCGGTCTACCACTACCGGCCGGATTGCCATCCAGAGGCCTGTGGCCAATGGCTACAAGGAGGTTTTGGCGACCTGCTCCAGCGGTACCAACCGGCGTTGATGAAGGCCGCGACCGAAGCCTCCGGGTGCATGGTGATCCGCGGCGAGCCCGCCGACGAGCGAACGCTCAATTATCTGCGTGACGCCGTCGGCTTCATCACCTACCTGACCGACAACGGCGCGGTTGCCATCCTGGACCCTCAGAGCGTGAGGATCTGTTCACCCACAGGGTGGCGCCAGCAGCTGTTCGATCCCGATGAGCCGGCGCCGGACCGCCACATAGCGAAGCTGATCTCGAGAGAGGACCGGCCTGGGCTCCTCTGGTTTCGCACTCGGGGCATGCGCAAGTTCGGCCGCCCGGACCTCAGCGTGCATGGCGTCGCCGAGTCGCAGCGCGCCGCGATCATCGATCTGTTCAACCGCTTCATCGAACTCCAGGCATGGGCGGAATCATCGCCGAAGGCCAGGAGATCCGAATCGCCGGCCTGCCGCCTGGCATGACCTGCCACTTGCGCGGAACTGTGGACGATCCGGATTTCGACAACGTTCACATAGAGATCGAGGCGCCCTCGCGCTCGGACGCCAGCGGGGCCTGAGGGCGCGAATGCCGCCCGCTTCCCCGGGAATAGGCGATATTTCGACTGGGCACCGCTGGGGGTGGAGCCCTGGCTCGACCCACAGCGCTCGAACTGGGGCTGGCTGCTCAGGTTCGAGACCTCCAGGAGGCGTCACCTGCGCGAGATCCCGAGGTGCTCTCGGCCTATTCGGCGCAGCTCGCCAGCCAGCTCGAGGTGGCCAAAGGGCTGGGCGCCGCTGCGTGCAGCTGCTCTTCCCCGACGGCGAGGTCGCCACGCCACGCCGCATCGGCATGAGCGGCGAGGAAGCGCCCTGACCCTCTGAAGCTCGAAGCCGGCCGCCCCGGCGGGCGTGTTTGCCAGGGCGAATGCGCGCTCGCCATCTCGCCCAAGGCCACATGGCCCTCGGCCAAGAGCCAGACGGCTCTGACCGCGATCGCCCACGATCGCTAAGAATCGCGCCAGCTCTTTACAGATCCCAAGAGATCTGGTACGATCTCCCCGGATCTCGGAACGGAAGGCAGCGAAATGGCAAACGACAAGATGCAAGCCCAGCTCACAGACTACCTGGCCTGGGCGTTCGCGCGGCTACAGGAACGGACTGGGGAGAAGAACTACGAGCTCACTAAGCGCGTATTTCGTGAGTGGCTGGACCACCACGAGGCCAAGCTCGAAAAATGGGGAATCTCCCCGCAAGCTTGGAAGCGCGACACGAATCGAAACGTCGCCGATATCGGGATGGCAAATAGGCTTCGCCGGGCTAAGGCTAAGACGGGAGAGGAATAGCTAGGGATAGTTGAGCCGAATGGCTGAACCGCAAGATCTAGTGGTTGCGAAGGGCTCGAGGAGATCGCCGTTTCTCGCGGTTACCAGCAGTCGGGCTGGGCCTATGAAGGGGCTACGAGCCGTCCCCTCGAGGCCCGCGGCGGTTCCAGAATGAGAGGAGCCTCTTGATTGAGAGCGACGGCTCGCGCAGGCGGGCGAGGCTCGTGGCGTCCGGCCGGGCAGCGGGCAAGCCGGCACTCGCGATCTGCGCACCGCCAGGGGGAAGGGTTTCTAATGTGTTGACGCCTCCCGAGGGTGCACACTTCCTGAGTAGAGTCCTGCGCGCCACCGCCATGGTCGACGCCCGGCTGGCCTCCGAGGCTAGCTACGTGCAGCTGCGTTCCTTCTCGCCACGTCTGCCGTAACGGTAGCGTCAATGGCATACGGCGATGAGCCGTCTCTATAGAGCTGTCCATATCGAGGAGGTCAAGTGGATGCCACCCCGGGGCTATACGCTGAAGCAGGTCGCTGATGCCGTGGGCAAGAGTCCTCCCACGGTCGTTCGATGGATCGACACCAGGAAGGTGACGATCGCGAAGAAATTGAACGCGCAAGGACGTTATCTATTCACCGAAGCCGACCTTAGAAAATTGATCGCACACGCAGAGATGATCATCGTGAAGCCTGGTCCATAGGCGTAGGACCCGTCTGCCGGTTGGAACTCGTCTGGTGCTCAATGAACGCAAGTGCCGGGCGCGAGGAGCAAGCTGGCAGAGAGGTAGAAATGAACCTCCGAATACCTGGAGATGGGGCCTTCCATCTGATCGAGCCGCTGGTCGGGTTCAAGGATAAGATTGTAGCTCAGGTCAACCGCTTCCCCTACGGTCAGAATGTTTTCCTGATGATGAAGTTTCGAGAAACGAACAAGGAGCTTGCTGATTTCGTCGTGGAGACCCTCGGCCAGTTTGACCTGCGCGGCGTTCGAGCTGACGATCCTGACTGGAATATCACTGGCAACGTCTATAACCCCCTGGCGATCATCTACTGTTGTAAGTATGGAATCGCCATCTTCGATGAGGCGGAGAAGGGCCAGGCCTATAGCCCTAATGTGGCATACGAGCTGGGAATCATGCATATTCAGGGCAAGGACTGCCTGATCTTACGCCACGCCTCGCTCCCTGAAACTCCTTTCGATCTGATCAAGGATCTCCACCTCCCCTATCGACAAGAGCTGACTGTCCGCACGAACGTAAAGAGATGGATCGCTCAGATTAAACCTGCGAAGGCTGGCGACCGGCTTTTCAGCGAAATGCTCTCGCCGCCGCCGGGCCGAGGCAGTCGTACAGAGATCTTGCCGACGGACGAGGACCTTGCCGCGAGCTGCTTCGTGTGGAAGGTTGGAGAAGCCCGTGCCCCATTTAGGGAGATCTATTGGAGCCTGCGGATCACGAATCGCGGAAAGGTCTCCGTGGGGTTTCGCTTGCATATGGTCTTAGAGGATCATGAGCACTTCATGCTGCACGACCTGACCGAAGTGAGTGAAGCGCCTCTCAAGCCAGGTGAACACCGGGAGCTCAAGTCGAGCGTTCTGCTCGAAGAGGACTTGGCTGAGAGGGTGAAAAGTATCGTCGTTCACGTTCATCACCTGCAAGCGTGAGGACCGTCGCTCAGTCCGAATCATCGAGCCATGAGCTGGCATCACCGCAGCGGCTCGAGATCCTCGTAGAGGCGCGAGAGCGCGAGCGCCCGGACGCGTTCCGCCAGCGGGAAGGTGTGATCGCCGGCATGCACGACATCCACGCGGTCGAGCTTCAGATCGGCAAGGGCGGAGCGGATCGAGGGCGACAGCCGTGGCGCGTCGGTGCGCTTGCACTCGAAGCCGAGGCGCTGCCTGCCGCGCACCACCAGCAGGTCGAGCTCCGCGCCGCCATGCGTTGCCCAGAAGAAGGACTCCTCGGTCCGTGCACCCAGGCGCACCAGCACCTCGCCCAACGCAAAGCCCTCCCACGAGGCGCCGACCTTCGGATGGCCCTCGAGATCGTGCAGGGTCGTCAGGTCGAGGAGCGAATGGAGCAGGCCGCTGTCGGCGAGATAGATCTTGGGCGAGCGCACCTGCCGCTTGCCGAGGTTCACGAACCACGGCTGTAGCTGGCGCACGACCAGCGTGGCGGTCAGGAGATCCAGATAGCGCCGTACCGTCGTGCCGGCGATTCCGAAGGCCCGCCCGATCTCTGCACCGTTCCATACCTGCGCGTGATAGTGGGCCAGCATGGTCCAGAAACGCCGCAGCGTCGCGGCCGGGATGGTCACTCCGAGCTGCGGCAGGTCGCGTTCCAGAAACGTCCGGATGAAGCCGCGCCGCCATGCCGCGCTCTCGTCATCGGATGCGGCGAGGAAGGAGCGGGGGAACCCTCCCCGCAGCCAGAGCCGGTCGCGGGAGCCAATACCCACCTCGTCCAGGGCGAAGCCCTCCAACTCGTAGTAGAAGATCCGGCCGGCGAGGGATTCAGAGGTCTGCTTGAGGAGCTCGGGCGAGGCGCTCCCGAGCACCAGGAACCGCGCCGGCCGTCCCCGCCGGTCGGCCAGCACCCGCAGGGCGGGGAAGAGATCCGGGCGTCGCTGCACCTCGTCGATGACGATGAGACCAGTCAAGCCGCGCAGAGTCAGCATCGGCTCGGCCAGCCGGGCGAGGTCGCCGGCATCTTCGAGATCGAAGAACGTCGCCGGCAGGTTGCAGCCAGCCGCGTAGTCCCGCGCCAAGGTCGTCTTGCCCACCTGCCGCGCGCCCAGCAGCCCGACCACCGGGAACTGCTCGAGCAGTCTACCCAGAGAATCCAGATGTCGCCGGCGTTCGATGTGAGCGGGCACCACGAAATTCTAGCGCAGGGCGCTAGTTTTTCAAAGAGCAAGAGAGCCAACCAGGCAATCGGGCGATCGGCCATCGGAGGAATCGCCGCCGAAGAGTTCGGAAGCTTCAACTCAGTGCCCTGCAGCTGGCCAGTTGCGACTTGCGCGGCCATCAGGCCCGGGGTGGAGCGTTGACTGGGGTATCATCGCGCCTACCTTTCGCCATACCGATGACGGGATCTGATCGGCCGACGCTTTTTCTCTGGACACCGATTCCTCCGGCCATGACGGGCACGGCGGACTATGTGCCGATCCTCCTGGAGGAGGCGCCGCGCGGGTTGTTCGAGCGCTTCCGCCTCCAGTTCGTGGTCGATTCAGCGGCCGGTACTTCGATCAAGCAATTTCAGGAACATGCCGTCATCGGTCCTGAGGCCGCGGTACCCAACTGCCACGACCACACGATCTTCTTCCTGGCCAACAATGAGTATCACCGCTACTGCTTCCGCGGCTTGATGACGCCGCGCCACGGCGTCGTGACTTCCCTGATCCACGACCTCAATTGCGCGATCAACGTTACCGGGATGTGTCATGCTGGCGAGCACGGGTTCTCGCCAGCCGATCTGCCCGGCTTCGTCATCGCGGAGCTTGGGGCGCACAGGGCGAGACTCTTCCAAGAGCTGATTGGGCTAGGAACGGCGCTTTCTCCCAGGAGGTCGATCATGGCGCAGACTCCGACGTTGTTGGCGTCGGACCACATCATCGTCCACAGTCACTATGCTCGCCTTCGTCTGCTCCTGGAGACCCGCCCAGGCTTTCCGATCCCGCCCATCTCGGTGATGGACCACCCCACGGACAGAGCGACGACCCTGCTCGACGACTCCGCGCCCAAGCTCATCCGCCAGAGCTCGTCGCAGTTCATCGTCGGCCTCTTCGGCTGGGGATCCGCCGCCAAGCGCATCATCCCCGTCATCGAAGCCTTCGCGGCGTTCCTGCGCCACCTCCCCGCGGACGAGCAGTCGAAGGCTCTGCTCCGCATTGCCGGCCACCTTCATCCCCCGCGGAACTACGATCCTGTCGGCGCCGCCCAGCGGGCGGGCATTGCGCAACGCGTGGCTTTCCTCGGTTACGTGCCGCAGCCCGAGCTCGAGCGGCTCATGGCGGAGACACACCTCGTCTTCAACCTGCGCTTTCCCTCCTGCGGCGAGACCTCGGGGACTTTCAAGCGGGCGCGCCACCTCGGCGTCCCGGTCGCGATCACGCGGTACGGCGCTTTCAACGAGGAGCGGGCCGAGTTCTACTGCTCCTGCGAACCGTCCCGCGAACCAGCGGACATCCTCGCGGCAATCCAGGGTGCCCACGATGAATGGAAGCGGCACGGCAACACGGCTCGCCTCGTCGCTCGGGACGCCCGCCGCGTTCCGGCGCACGAGAGCGCACACTCGGTGCTGTCGCGCCTGCTGCTATGAGCCGTCGAACGGTCCTGCGGAAGCTCTGGCTCTGGATGGGCGGGTCACCGGCTCTCGACCGGCTGGAGCAGGCGACCGAGGCGATCGGAAGACTGGAGACCGAGGCATCGCGGGCGGCGCACGTTCTCGACCGCATCGAGGCCATCGAGGCTGCCACCCGGCAGACCGCCGAGTATTACGAGATCCGCCTGGACTCCATCTACGCGAACCTCGTCGAGCACCTGGGGACCGGCGCCTCGATCGAGCCCTCCCGTTCCGCCCTGGCAACCCTTCGCTTCCAAGACGAGATCCTGATGGACTGCGAGCGCCTGCGCAACGGGCGGGATCGGGCAGCGCAGTCCGCCGCGCTGGCGATGATGGAGGCCGCCGATCCTTCACTGGCCGCGGACACCTACTATCTGAACCATCGCACGCGCCTCATGCGATCGTTCGAGATCCTCGAGGACCTTCAGCGCGACCTGTCGCCGGACGACAAGGGCTGCGTCATCGACATCGGCACCTGGCCGCCCTACACCCCTGCCTTGACGAGCGTCTTCAACGCCCACTCGCTGGTGGTGACCGCCCCGCTCGGCGACGCTGGCCGGCAGAACCTCGACCCTGCCATCACGGTGCATGCCATCGATGTCGAGCGCGACGGTATTCCACAGCCCGACGAGTCGGCCGACCTCGTCGTGGTCCTGGAGGTGATCGAGCACCTGCTCCACGACCCGATGTTCGTCGTGTGTGAGGCCAACCGGGTGCTCAAGCCTCGCGGCAAGCTGCTCCTCTCGACCGCCAACCTGGCGTCATGGCGAGCCCTCATTGCTCAGCTCACCCACCACAACCCCTACTGGCAAGGCAAGTTCGTGCCGGGTGACCAGGCGATGCGTCACGTCCGTGAGTATGTTCCGCGCGATATCAGTGCCCTCCTGGAAGCAGGCGGGTTCGCGGCCAAGGTGTGGACCGAGAACGTCTACCATCGCGGCGAGTCCGAAAGGATGCTGCGCGCCCTCAGGACCTGGGGGCTCTCGACGGAGTTACGCGGCGACACCATCTTTGCGATCGGCACCAAGCAAGGCCCGGTCAAGGCTCGTTATCCGATCGACTTGTACGACCGAGAGGAGATGGCGCGGCTCGCCGGGACTGCAGCCTCGCCCCCCGAGGAAGCGGACGCTGCCGGAGTGGGTCCGAGCGGCGCAGGGCAACAGAGGGCGGGCGCGCGGCTCTTGCGGAAGCTGTTTGCCCAGGGCTCACCGCGACCCCTCCTTCCCGCTCATCCTGGGAAGACGCGTCTGCGGGACGTCGACGTGGCTGACGAACGAGGACCGGGGCGCGTGGACGAGCTCGCGTCCGACCACAACGGCTTCGGCATCGAGGGTTGGGCTGCGTTCCCGGAGACCGATGAGCCGGCACGCGAGGTCTGGCTGGCCCTGGGCGACAAGATCATCGGTCGCTGGCCGTCCCACTACTTCAGCGACCGACCTGACGTGGTCGCCGCTTTCAGCAAGCCGGGAATGCTGCGCTCCGGGTTCGACATCTTCGTCCCGAGGTCGGCGGTTGTCTCGGGGGGAGTCCTGCGCGTATTCTCCCTGCGAGCGGACGGTGCTCTGGTCGAGCTGTTCACGACGGGCCCGATCGACATTCGAATCGATCAGAGAAGCCATGGCTGAGAGCGAACGCGACATCGTGCTTGCCGTGGAGAGGCTCGAGCCCTCCGAGGTGGCTCGGCTCGTCGAGCTCTTCTTCGGCGACATGGTCAAGTATGTCGTTGACGTCGAGCGGCGGATCGTGGCTGTGGGCGGACAGTTGCACGCGGATGCAGAGCAGCTTCTCCTGGAAGGCGGCAGCCGGCAGGTAGATCTCTGGGGGGCGAACTACTACCCTGGCAGGGGACCGGACGATTGCATCGAGTACACGGCTCTCATCAATATTCGCCCTGCCCAAGGGAACCGGAGCATGCTCGTCGCCGACGAGGCAATCCGAGGCCGGATGCGCGAGATCACCTTTGCGCTCATCGGCCGCGGGGAGCCGCTCACGTGACCCAGCACGCGTCGCTGTCGGCGGACCGGTGGTCGGCCTTCAGCCTCGACCAGCAGATCCTCATGATCGGCAACGAGATGAACCGGGCGGCTCGGCTTCGGCAGCCGGCAGACCGCGCGAGTCTCACGCTCGCCTATGAGCGGGTCTTGCGCCTCGTGGACTTGACCGTGGAGGTGCAGGCTCGCCCCGCACTTCGCCGGGAGCTCCTGCGCTGGCGGGACTTGATCGCCGAGCTTTACCTCCGGCCGGAGCACGATCCCGCCGCGCACGCCGCCGCCTTTCGGAGCCTGCTTCTCTTCACTCCCGAAGCGGCGCGACAGATACCTCACGTTCTGACCGGGTCGTGAGCAGCTCCGACCCTGCCAGCGCCGTGGACACGCTGCGCGAAGCTGAGCCCACCCCCGGTCCTACAACCCACCTCTCTCCGGCAGCTCCGTCGCCTGTCGCCTCACCGCTGTGAGCTGCTCGGCCGGCTGGGGCTGCCGGCGCCGAGCTTGCTGCTGAGGTCCTGGGCCATCTTGATGTGGTCCTGGAGCCCCGTCAGGGTGGTTCCGGCGAAGCTCTTGAGGCCGGAGGGAGCGGCCGCGCGCCGGGACTCGCGCTCGAACACCGCCACGTCCTTCTGGTGCTCCTTGACGACCAGGTTGAGGAACTCGCGGTCGAAGTCGGCGCCGGAGAGCTTCTCGAGCTGGGCTCTCTCGGACTTGGCGTGCGACGAGGGCCGGCTCGGCGGCTCGTACTGGAGCGACGTGGCGATCTGCTTGAGCGTGTCGTTGGCCTGCTTGTGGTCATCGGCCATCTTCTGCGCGAACGACTTGACTTCCGGGCTGGAGGCCTTCTCGGCGGCAAGCTGCGCGCTGCCGGCCTGGGCCGGCGCGCTCGCCGGAGTGCCCTGGGCGGCGGCGGGCTCCTGCGCGCCGGCGGCTCCGGCCGGGGTCGTTCCCTGCGCGCTGCTCGAGTCGCCGCTCTGGGCGAACGCGGCCGCGGAAAGCACGAGGGCCAGCATCAACCCTGTCAAAAGGTTCCCTTTCATGACGTCACCTCGCTTCCCAAGGATGAGTGAATGGGCTGAAGGCCCGGAGGATCGCAGACCTGCATTCACGCTCGGCGCGCCGAGGCAGCGCCGCAGTCGATCGTCCTGCCTTCCATGCTCATGAGAAGGCAAGATGGGTGCCAGGCGATCGTCGTCGAAAGCCAGGGAAAACCGGCGCTATGCGATGCGGTCAGATCTCCGGCGTGCACCTGCAGGAGGCGAGGGCGCCCGTGACGCAGTCGCCGCAGGTGCGGTCGGCGCAGGTGACGGAGTAGGTCCCGGTCAGCTCGCCCCCCGCCCCCCGCAGCAGCTCGTTGTCCATGCGGCGCAGCGTCTCCCTGGTGAGCGCCATCTTCCGTGAGGTCTTTTTCATGCCATTCCTCTCTGGCCCTCGGTCTTCCCTCCAGCCCCGGGCCGCTGGGGACCCTCCTCTGCACGCATCATGCCTCGCTGAGCCGGTACTCCTTGACCGCCCTGAACCGGCCGTGCCATATTGCGCTCGACCCTGGTTCACGAGCCCGCCGGCGCGAGCCGCCGGCGCGGGCGCGGCGCCCTCGCGGGATTCCTTCATGAGCAGCAGCAGAGCCCGAGCTCGCAACAGGCGCCGCTCATGACGCCGGGCGCGGTGCGAGAGAGGCTCGCGGGCTTCGCCGCGGCGGGGCTGCCGGTCCTGCCGGCGCCGGCGAGTGATCGCGTCCGGGAGCGCGAGGCCTGGGAGCGCGTCGCGTCGTCGCTCGAGGACTTCTCTCGCGCGCGCAGCACTCTCTACTATCGTCGCTGCGAGATCGCGCTCATCCAGCGCTGGCTGGGTCCGCTCGCGGGCCGGCGCATCCTCAAGCTCGATCTCTGGAACGAGGCCTACAACACCCGCATCCTGCACTGGATGGCCGCCCAGGGGGCGGCAGTCGTGGCGCTCGACGGCAGCGGCGTGGTCACGGCCCGGGCGCAGGAGAGCTCGCGGCAGGCGGGAATCGAGCCGGGGTTGTTGCGCGCCGACATCCGCGACCTGCCGTTCGCCGACGGGGCCTTCGACCTCGCCTACACCATGGGGACGATCGAGCACATCGCCGAGCACCGGCAGGCGCTGCGCGAGCTGCAGCGCGTGCTGCGCCCCGGCGGGCGGGCGATCGTCGGCGTGCCGCATCGCTGGAACCTCTTCCTGCGCCCGCTGCTGGTGGCCGGGCTCTCGGCGCTCGACGCCTACCCCTACGCGCCCGAGAGATCCTTCGGCGCCAGGGAGCTGCGCCGCGACCTCACCGGCGCCGGCTTCCGAGTGCTCGACCGCGGCGGGCTGCTGATCGCGCCCGGCCCGCTGCGCATGCTCGACGTGCTCTTTCACCTGCGTGACAGCGCCGCCGAGCGGCTGACCGCCGCGCTGGTGGTCCCGTTCGAGGCGCTCGAGACACGCTGGCGCTGGGCCGGCCGCTTCGGCTATCTGCTCGCCATGCAGGTCGAGAAGGCGGGCTAGGGACATGCCACCAGCCGGCCGCCGCCCGGCGCCGCTGGCGCGGTGTGCCTAGAGATGTGCGGGATCTTCGGCTTCACCGGACCGCCGGCGCCGGAGAGCCTGGCCGCCCTGCGCCTCGCGCTGCGCCATCGCGGACCGGACGGCGAGGGTGAGCTGGCGCTGCCGGCGGCCTCTCTGGGCTGCGATCGGCTGGCCATCGTCAGCCCCGCCTGCGGCGCCCAGCCGCTGGCCAACGAGGACGGCAGCCTCCACCTGGTCTGCAACGGCGAGATCTACAACCACCGCGACCTGCGCCGGCGCCTCGAGGCGCGCGGGCATCGCTTCGCCACCGGTTCGGACAGCGAGGTCGTGCTGCACGCCTTCGAGGAGGAGGGCGCCGCGGCGCTGGCCGCGCTGCACGGCATGTTCGCGCTGGCGCTCTGGGACGAGGCGCGCCGGCAGCTGGTGCTGGCCCGCGACGCGAGCGGCATGAAGCCGCTCCACTACGCCTGGCACGAGGGGAGATGGTGGTTCGCCTCCGAGGCGAAGGCGCTGCTCCTCGCGGCGGGCCTGCCGCGCCGGCTCGATCTCGATGCGCTCGACGGCCTCCTGCGCCGCGGCTACGTGCCCGGTCCGCGCACGCTGTTCGCCGGGATCGCACGCCTGCCGGCGGGGCACTGCCTGGCGATCGCCGGCGACGGCCAGCCGCGCCTGGCGTGCTTCGCCGCGCCAGCGCCGGCCGCGACTGCCGCCACCGGGCCGTGGCCGGCCGTGGCCGGCATGGCCGCCGCCGGCATGGCATCCGCCGGCGATGACACCCGCGGCGCCGCCGGCGCCTCCCTGGCCGCCGAGCTGCGCCGGCGCCTCGCCGCGGCGGTCGAGAGCCATCTCGAGGCCGACGTGCCGGTGGGGGCTTCGCTGTCGGGAGGTCTCGACTCGAGCCTGCTGGTCGCCCTCATGGCCGAGCGCGCCGGGCCGGGCGTCAAGACCTTCGCCATCGGCTGCCCCGGCGACCAGGACGAGCGCCCGTTCGCGCGTCGCGTCGCCGACCGCTTCCGCACCGAGCACACCGAGATCGCGGTCCGCCCGGAGGATCTCTGGGCGCGCCTGCCGCGGGTCCTCTGGAACGCCGAAGAGCCGCGCACCGGGCCGCTGGTGCCGAACGACATGCTGTTCGAGCGGGCCGCCCGCGACGTGCGCGTGCTGCTGGTCGGCGAGGGGGCCGACGAGCTCTTCGGCGGCTATCTGCGCTTCAAGACGGCGCTGCCGCCGCTCGGCTGGCTGCCGCGGTCCGCCGCCGCGGCCCTCTACGGCGCACGCCAGCCGGGCGCCGCCGCCGATCTCTATGGCCCGGCGCTCGCCGCCGCGCGCGGCCGGCGGGAGCCACACGCGGCCGATCTCGGCGCGCCCTTCGAGCGGCGGGGCGCGGCGCGGCTTGCCGGCCTGCTCGACTACGAGCGCCGCGTCCAGCTGCCCAACGCCCACCTGGCGCGCGTCGACCTCCTCAGCATGGCGCACGCGGTCGAGGCGCGCCTGCCGTATCTCGACGCGGGAGTGGTGGCATTCGCGGAGCGCGTGCCGCTGGCGCTCAAGGTGGGCTACCGGAACGAGAAGATGGTGCTCCGCGAGGCCGCGCGCGGCCTGTTGCCGCCGGCGATCGCGGCGCGCCGCAAGCTGGGACAGGCCAACCCTTTCCGGCTCTGGGACGAGGCCGGCATGCTGGACCTCGCGGCGACCCTGCTGGGGCCGGCGACGCACGCGCGCGGCCTGTTCCAACCGCGCGCCGTCGGCCGGCTCCTCTCGCGGCTGCGACGGGGCGCGGGCCGGCCGTTCGACCGCAACCGCCTGCACCTGCTGGTGCTGGTCGAAGTCTGGCACCGCGTCTACCTCGACCCGGCGCGGTTGGCGCCACCGGACCCGCTGGCGGGTCTCGAGGGCCTGCAGGCGCCAGCCCCCGGTCCTGGCAGCAGCGGCAGCGGCGGCAGCGGCAGCGGCGGCAGCAGCGCCGGCGGCGGCCCATGCTGAGCCGTCGCCGCGGGCGCTCCGCGGGCCGCTCGCTGGCCCGCAGCGGGCCGGCGCCGAGCTGGTTGGCGCGCAGCCGGCTGGCGCCCGCTTGGCTGGTGCGCGCCTGGCGGACCCTGGTTTTCCGCCGGCCCGCCATCGGTGCCGCGCTGGCCTGGCCCATCGTCTACCCGGCGGCCTGGGCCTGGCGGCGCCTCGCCCTGCGGCGCACGCGGGTGGTCGCGGTGACCGGCTCGGTCGGCAAGACCAGCACCACGGCCGCCGCCGCCGCGGCCGCCGGCGCGCCGTTCGATCCCGACGCCGCCAACTACGGCAGCTTCCTCGCCGCCGCCGTGCTGCGCTGCCGGCCGCGCCAGCGCTGGCTCGTGGTCGAGGTCGGCATCTCGCGGCCCGGCCAGATGCGGGCCTACGCGCGGCTCCTGCGGCCGGACGTCGTCATCCTGACCGCCGTCGGCGGCGAGCACCTGGCCCCCTTCGGCAGCGTCGAGGCGCTGGCGCGCGAGAAGGCGATCCTCCCGCTGGCCGTGGGGCGGCGCGGCCTGGTGGTGGTCAACGCCGACGACGAGCGCTGCCGCGCCATCGGCGCCCAGGCGGTGGCGCGCGTCGTGCGGGTGGGCTTCGCCGCCGGCAGCGACTGGCGCATCGAGCAGGCGCGCATGGACTGGCCGCGCGGCACGAGCCTCCGCCTTGCCGGCCCGGCCGGCGAGCTCGCGTTCCCGCTGCGCTGGATCGGGCCCGACCTGGCGCGCTGCGCCGCTCTCGCCGCCGCCGCCGGCGTCGAAGCGGGCGGCGACGGCGCGGCGGTCGCGGCGCGCCTGGCGGCCCTCGCTCCCCTGCCCTGGCGGCACGAGGCGATGCCGCTCCCGGGGGGCGCCTGGCTGCTGTGCGATGCCTGGAAGGCGACCTGGCCCTCGCTGCAGTCCGCCCTAGGCGTGCTGGAAGGCATCGCCTCGTGGCGGCGGATCGCCGTGCTGGGGGGCATCGAGGAGCCGGAAGGGAGCCAGACCGCGGCTTATCGCCGCTACGGCAGGCTGGCGGCGGCGGCCGCCCAGCGCATCCTCTTCGTCGGCGCCGTCACCGACTACCAGCGCTTCGGCGCGGGAGTGCGCCAGGCCGGGCCGGCGGCGCCCGCGCTCGAGCGCTGCGCGGATGCCGCCGCGGCCGCCGCGGCCCTGCGCGGCGAGCTGCGGCCCGGGACGGTCATCCTGATCAAGGGGCGTCATAGCGAGAAGCTCGGCCGGGTGGCGCTGCTGCTGCGCGGCGAGACCGTCGACTGCCGCCTGCGCCGCTGCCCCGCGCGCGGGCTGCGGTGCGAGCTCTGCTCCCGCCTGCGCGCCGCGCCGGCGGCAGCCGCGCGAACCACGAGGGCTGCGGTCGAGACCGCGGATGAGAGGATGGAGCGATGAGGCGTATCCGCCTGGCGTTGTTGCGCGGCGTCTGCCAGCTGCCGGCCTACGTGGCGATCGAGCAGGGCTTCTTCGCGGCGCAAGACCTCGCCGCCGAGCCGGTGATGGCGCCCACCGCCTGGGCGGTGCCCGAACGCCTGCGCGCGGGCGACGTGGACTTCGCCGTCATCCCGTGGACGCGCGTGGCCGCCGACCAGGCGAGCGACGGGAGCCGCCTGGTGCTGGTCGCCGGCTCCGGCGTCGAGGAGGCGGCCCTGGTGGTGCGGACCGGTCTCGCCCCGGAGGACGTGCGGCGGGTGGCGGTGCCGCAGGAGGGAGGCATCAAGGACCTCACCGCGATGGCCCTGCTGCGCCGGCTGCAATGGCACGACGTGCGGCTGGTGCGCCAGCCCTCGGGCGACGGCGCCATCCTGAGCTTCGTCGGGTTGGGCGCCGACGCGGCGGCGATGGTCGAGCCTTATGCGGCCATGCTCGAGCACCTCGGCCTCGGCCGCGTGCTGCTGCGCACCGGCGACGTCTGGCCGGGCGCGCCGGGCTGCTCGCTGACCACCACCAGGGCCCTGATCGAGCGCGAGCCCGACCTCGTACAGCGGGTGACCACGGCCTATGTCGCCGCGGCGCACCGCGTGCTCGCCGCTCCCGAGGAAGCCGCCCGCGCCGGCGAGGGGTTCATCGGCGTCAGCGCCGAGATCGTGCGCCGCGCGCTGGCGGTCAACCGCCCCGATCCGCGAGCGATCCGCAACGACGCGGCCATGGAACAGGTGCTGGCGCTGATGGCCGACCTCGGCTACCTCCGGCAGCCTGCCGCCGGCTACCGCGACCTGCGCTTCCTCGAGGCGCTCGGGCTGTGAGCCTTCGGGGCCTGCTCGACCTGGGGCGCGCCGCGGCGGGATTGCCCGCCTTCCTCCGCCACCCGCTCGGACTGGCGGCGGCCGGCGCCGCGGTCGCCGCGGGGGTGCGGCGCCGCGAGGCGGCGTTCCTGGAAAGCGTCGAGAGGTTGATCTTCGCCGCCCCGTGCTCCCCCCTGGCCCGCCTGCTGCGCTGGGCGGGCTGCGAGGCCGGCGACCTGCGCCGGATGGTGGCGGCGGACGGCGTCGAGGCGGCGCTCGCGCGGCTGCGGGCGGCCGGCGTCTGGGTGAGCGCGGAGGAGCTGCGCGGCCGCGCTCCGCTGCGCCGCTCGGGCCTCACGCTCGAGCTCGCGCCGCGCGACTTCGACAACCCGCTGGCCGCGGGCAGGATCGCCGGCGCCACCAGCGGCTCGACCGGGTCCGCCCTGCCGGTGCGCTACAGCTGGCCCTTCCTCGCCGGCGAGGCCGCGCACGAGCTGCTGCTGCTCGCGAGCCACGGCCTGGGCGACGCTCCGGTCGCGCTCTGGCTGCCCGGTCCGCCGGGGATCGCCGGGCTGCACAACCTGCTGGTGCACGCCAAGCTCGGCCGGCCGCCGCGGCGCTGGTTGTCCCCCAGCCCCGCGCCCGCCGCCGGCAGCGGGCTGCCGTACCACGCCGACCGCGGCTGGCGCGTCATGCGCCACCTGCTGCCGCGGCTCGGCCCGGCGCCCGAATGGATGCCGCCTGAGCGGGCGGCGGAGGTGGCGCGCTGGCTGGCGGAGTCGCCGCGGCCGGCGGTCCTGAAGTGCTTCGCGGGCGCCGCGATGCGCGTCGCCGGCGCCGCCGCGGCCGCCGGCCTGGACCTCTCGCGCCACCTCGTGCTCGCGGGCGGCGAACCGCTCACCGCGGAGCGCCGCGACTTCCTGGCGCGGGCCGGCCTGCGGGTCTATGCGCGCTACGCCGCGACCGAGACCGGCTTCGTCGCCGGCGCCTGTCCCGCCGGCGAGAACGGCGGCGACATGCACCTGTATGCCGATCGCCTGGCGGTGATCGCCACCGAGCAGGGCGCCCTCGCCTTCACCTCGCTGTCGCTGGCGGCGCCGAAGGTGCTGCTCAACGTCGAGCTCGGGGATCACGGCCTGCTGCGGCAGCAGCCTTGCGACTGCGCCCTCGGCAGGGAGGGGCTGGTCTGGCGCGTGGCCGAGGTGCACAGCCCGGCGAAGATCGCTCTCGAAGGAATCAAGGTCGGCGAGGTCGATTTCGCCGAGCTGGTCGCCGGCGTGGTGCGCGAGCTCGGCGGCGGCGCCGACGACTTCCAGATCTGGCTCGGCGACGGCGCGAACGGCGGCGCCCGTCCGACGGTCGTGCTCTCGCCGCAGGCCCGCATCGAGCCCGCCGCTCTCCGCGACGGTTTGCGGCGGCGCCTGCCCGCTCTTGCCGGGGGCGGCGCCCTGGCCGCCGCGCTGTGGTGCGACGCCGGGGCGCTGGCGGTGGAGCGCTTGCCGCTGCGCCTGGGGCCGGACGCGAAGATGCGGCGCCTCGTCCGGCTGCAGCGGAGCGAGCCCGCGGCGCGCGCCGGGTCGGACCCGCCGCCGCCGGCCCGGCCGCTGCTTCCAGGCGGCGCGGGCGGCGGCTGATGCGCTTCGATCCCGAGGAGTGGGCGCGGGTCCACGACACCCGCGAGGACCGGCACCTCGTCTTCCGGCGCGGGGTCGAGCTGTGCGTCGAGGCCTGCGCCGAGCGCATCCGCCCGGGAGACCTGTGGGCCGACGTCGGCGCCGGCACCGGGCATCTCGCCGGCGCGCTGGCGGCGCTGGGCGCGCGCGTGATCGGCCTCGACCGCGACCCGCGGATGGCGCGCTACGCGCGGGGGCGCTGGCCGCGCGCCGTCGCCTTCGCCGTCGCCGACGCCTCACGCCTGGCGCTGGCGGACGCTTCCTGCGGCGGCATCGTGGCGGTCTCCCTGCTCGGCTGCCTGGCGTCCCCGGCCGGCTTCTTCGCCGAGGCGGCGCGGGTGCTTGCCCCCGGCGGCACCCTGTGTGTCAGCGCGATGAACCGGCACAGCGTGCTGCTCGCCGCCAGCAGGGCCCTGAGCTGGCGGCGGCGCCGCCGCGGCGCGCCGCGCTACACGGCCTACGATCCGGCCGACCTGGCCGGCACCCTGCGGCGAGCGGGCCTGCTGCCGGAACGCCAGATCCTCTACGCCCACTTCGTGGCCGCGGGCTCCCGCATCGTGCCGGGCGCCGCCGCGGCGCGCCGCCGCGAGCGCACCGCCCCGCCCGGCGCTCGCGATCCCTGGGCGCGGCAGGTCCTGATCCTGGCGCGGCGCGCCCGCGAGTGAGGCGCCGCGCAGGCATCTCGCCGGCGGCGTTGCCGCTCATCGCGGCGGTGGCTCTCGCGGCAAGTGGTCATATCGATCTGTTCGGAACTGGATCTCCACAGCGCCCAGCGGAGGGGAGACAATCACCCCTGGAGCCGAGCCCCCGCGCCGTCAGCCGGCGCGGTGGCGCACGGCTGGATCGTCATGGAGGTGCTGGAAGTGTCGAAGCTGCCAATCTCCCGCCTGTCAATCCTGGCAATCGTCCTCAGCGCTGCCGGCGCCCGTGGTCAGGGTGTCCCGCCCGCGGCCGGCGCGGAGGCCGGCGCCCCGGTGGTGCTCGAGCTGTTCACCTCCCAGGGATGCTCGACCTGCCCGCCGGCGGACCGCCTGCTCTCCGAGCTGGGCCGTGGCGTCGCGGCGGGCCAGGTGATCCCGCTCGCCTTCCACGTCGACTACTGGGACCGACTCGGCTGGACCGATCCGTTCGACTCGCCGCGATGGTCGCAGCGCCAGCAGGGCTACGCGCACGCCCTGAGCGGCGACCGGCTCGCCACGCCGCAGCTGGTGATCGACGGCCGCGCCGCATGCGTGGGGTCCAAGCGGGACGAGGTGCTGAGCAAGATCGCCGAGGTCCGCACCCAGCCGCCCGCCGCCGCGGTGGACCTGACGGTCGGCGACCCGGGCCGGGGCGGCGCCCATCCCCGGCTGCGGGTCAAGGTCGCGGTGCGGGTCCTGCAGCAGACCTCGAGCCGCGATCTCGACCTCTGGGTGGCCCTCACCCAGAGCGGCCTGGTCACCGAGGTCAAGGGCGGCGAGAACGCCACCGCCACCCTGCGCGACGACTTCGTCGTACGGCGGCTCGAGAAGGCGTTCACGGTTCGCGGACGCGCCGGCGAGCAGCGCACCAAGGAGCTGGACCTCGCGCTCGATCCCTCCTGGCCGCTCGCCGACCTGGCGGTGGCCGCCTTCGTACAGGATCCATCTTCGCTGGTCATCGTCGGCGCCGCCCGCTCGCCGGTCGCCGCCCAGCCCAGGACCGGGCCATGAGCCGGCCGTCGAAGCCCACCGCGCGGCTGCGCTTCACTCGCGTCGAGGACGAGCGCTTCGCGGCGTCGAGCTCCGCGGGGGGAGCCGTCCACAGCCGGAGCGGGCCGGGAGCGATCCTCGTCCTCCGCCTTCGTGGCCGGGTCATCGTCGTCGACGAGTCCAGCATCGACTGGATCGACGGTGCCGGCAACTACGTCAGGCTTCACGCCGGCCAGGAGAGGCACCGGGTGCGTGGAACGCTGAAAGAACTCGAGGGCGTCCTGCCCCCGCGGTTCGTGCGCTCGCACCGCTCCACGATCGTCAACCTCGCCGCCGTCCGCGAGTTCGTTCGCACTCCCTTCGGGGACCTCGTCGCCGTGCTCCGTACGGGCGATCGCCTGACCGTCGGGCGGACTTATCGCCGCAACGTCGAGGCGGCGTTCGCCGTCAGGCTGTAGAAAGAAAAAAATACCGCCGGGTTGCCCCGGCGGCTGGGAGGAAGCGAAGCGCTGCGAAGCGCCGCGCGATGCCTACTTGAAGCTGAGGCGAGCGCCGAAGCGGAAGATCCGCGGGCTCAGGGTCTCGTTGATGAAGCCGGCGTTGACGAAGCCGTTGCCGGCAGCGGTCGTGAAGCCGCGGACGCGGGCGACACGCTGCAGGATGAAGGCCTCGTTGAACAGGTTGAAGCAGTCCACGCCCAGGGTCAGACCGAAGTCCTGGAAGGTGAATTCCTTCTCGAGGCGGCCGTCGACGTCG
>Ga0307477_10000448_pt1 | contig 45524 bp, 35 predicted proteins | sample atmos_gasesECM2C_FD_203316 | JGI IMG/M metagenome (GOLD analysis project Ga0307477, IMG submission 203316) | Hardwood forest soil microbial communities from Morgan-Monroe State Forest, Indiana, United States - atmos_gasesECM2C_515 | ecosystem: Environmental > Terrestrial > Soil > Temperate... | reverse complement strand
GTTATAATAATTAACTACATTATATGCAAGTATTAACTTAGATACTACATGCCTACACATTTTAAACAAAAACCATCTAAGTTTCTCAAAATCAAAGGGTTTTGCTTCCTATCGGCTAGAACTTCGGTCTAGTGCATGCTTTGCTTCTCGAAGTGCCTCGCCATGGCGACTCCTGATTTCACATCGGCGGCATCCGTCACTGTCGTGGCGGCATGAATCGTTCCGAGCCGTTCTGGATGAACGTAGAAAAGCCCCTTCAGCAGGAGCGCGTTTACGACCGAAAAGATTGCTGTATTTGCTCCGATGGACAGAGCGAGAGTGACAAGCGCAGTTTACCCTTGCGATTCCTAAGATCAAGATCAAGGGAAGTTCATTCGTAACGCAACGCCACCATGGGGTCGACTCTGGCCGCGCGCCGTGCTGGGACAGCGATGGACACAACTCCAACTAGGATCATCGTGATCGCCACCGAAATCAGCACAACCGGATCGTTGGTTGAAGCCTGATAGACGACGTGGGCCAGTACCTTGCCTGCGGCGACAGCAAGCAGAAGCCCCATACCTGAGCCTGCCGCAAGCAACACAAATGCTCGGCCCAAGACGACTCGTAGCAGCTTCCCTTGTTGACACCCCAGTGCGACACGAATACCAATTTCGCGCACACGGCGTGCTACTGAATAAGCAGCCAAGCCGTAAACCCCAGTCATCCCAAGCAGGAGTCCCAAAATTCCGAAGGCGGTCAACGCGGTTGTTGCTGCGCGCGCGGGAAACAGAGCCAAACCGAGCATCTCCCGCCATGGTCCAAGCGAATACACAGGCACAGCCGGGTCTTGGTGTCGAATGGCATTGCGGATTTCAATTGACAGGTTTGAATCAGGCCCATCAGTGCGCACCACCAGCACAGTGGTAGTGTTCGGCATCTGTGAGATGGGAAAGAAAACAGCTGGCTGGGGATTTTCAGTAAGAGCTTCGTACTTTCCGTCTTCCACGAGCCCAACGACCCGGGTCAGATTCGGGCTTGAACCGACGCGAAAGCGTTTTCCGACAGCGTCCACCGTGCCTATGACTTCTTTCGCAAATGTTAGGTTGACTATTGCAACCAACGGAGCTTTGGTATCGTCCTCCCAGCGAATATCGTGACCAGCCAACAGGCGGGTACCGGCACTCTCAAGATATCGCGGCGAAATTTCATACAAAGCTGCGTGCACGCCGTTAGCAAAATTGAAGTCGGAGATCTTGTCGTTAAAAACGGTGGTTGAGTTGCTGTCCAGGCTGAGAGGAACAGAATTTGCGTAGCCAGCAGAAACAACTCCGGGAAGATGTGCTGCTTCTTCCGCAATGCTTCGTTGCAATCGCGCTGACTGTTCTTCATTGCGTCCTGCGAGGCTGGGATCGAACCCGGCTAGAACCACGTGTTCCGGACTGAATCCGTATGAGGCATGGAGAGCAAGCTGGAGACCGCGCAACGACGTGAAACATGCGGTCACCAGAACGCAGCAGATCGCGACTTGCAATCCCAACAAAATGTCGCGAAAAGCCCAGCGCCGGCTAACTGGAGCGAAGGGCTGTATGCTACTAACTGCGGCATGCGGATCAGTTTGCCAAATCTGCCGTGCTGGAGCGATAACAAAAACCAGCACGGTTGCCAGTGACACTGCGAGTGAACAAAGGAGTACCCAATAATCCGACGAGATTACAAGTTGGATTGGAATGTCCATGGGCAATTCAATCTGCCCAATGAATTCAAGAAGAAGAAGGTTAAGTCCGACACCTAACAATCCTCCTGCCAACGCCAGCACCATCGCCTCAATCAATAATTGCCGTAGAATTGTGAATCGTCGCGCCCCAATGGCGATACGAATTCCAAACTCCCGGTAACGATCCGTAACCCTCGCAGCGAGCAGGCTGCCGAGATTGGTACAGGCGGCAAGCAATACCAGACCCGCCAACAAACTCAACCCAAAGAGGAAAGCCCGCGTCGGGCCACCCATGATGTTCCCAAGCAACCCGGGACGTGCAAGCTCAAACGCAAGATCGGTGTCACTTTTGGGATATTCGTTGGCTAATTGGTGCGCAACCGCGTTCAAATTTGCTGTAGCCTGCTGCGGCGTTACGCCGTCTTTGAGCCTTCCCAAAATCCAAGTATCTCTGCTAAAACGATCGTCCAGCCACGACCAGCCCTCAACGGTTTTCACCATCGAGATGGGAACCCACATCTCCGGCGCAAACCAGAGTTCCGTTCCCTGAAAGCCAGGCGGAGCTACTCCGATCACGCTAAAAGGGTGGCCATTGATTGTCACTTTCTGGTCCACGACATGAGGATCACCGTGAAAACGGGAGTTCCATGAGCCATAACTTAGGACTGTTACGGGATTCGCATCGGGAACACGATCCTCCTCTGGAGTGAAAAATCGTCCGAGATAAGGTTTGATTCCTAGTATTGAAAAGTAATTTCCGCTTGCTTCATACATCCATACGCGCGATGCTTGGCCGCTAGCGCCGCGTACCTGCAGACCCACGACATTCAAGCGGCAGGCTATTAGGCCTGAAACTGTGGTATTGCGATCGCGCAAGTCGCGGTACACGGGGTACGAAGCATTTGCACCACCTTGGCCGCCTGGTTTTTCCAAGAAGAAAACGCGATCAGGATTCGCAATCCGGAGGCGGTGCAACAGTAGCGAACTGATGCCTGAGAATACGACGGCATTCGCGCCGACTCCCAGAGCCAGCGTAACAATTGCAACGGCTGCGAAGCCTGGAGTCCTGCGCAACTGTCTCAGAGCGTAGCGAATATCCCGCACGAGATTGTTCATACTTTCTTGCCTCACTCGTACCTCAGCGCCACCATGGGATCCACCTTAGCCGCGCGGCGGGCGGGCCACCAAGCGGCGACCAGGCCCGTAATTAGGAGCGCTCCGACCGCTGATATGAGCCTGATCGGGTCGCGCGGCGCCACTCCGAATAGTAAGCTGCTGAGCAGTTGCGCGCCGACTACAGATGATGTTACTCCAACCGCAAGCCCGCATCCGACTAGGAGAGTGGCTTCTAGCAGTACCATGCGCACAATGCTTCGTCGCTCCGCTCCGGCGTGAAGTCGCTGGTTATGGCCAAGACGATGGATAATCGGCATTTTCAGTTCGTGTAATTCGGGGCGTGGCTTCAGGTGGATAAGTTCCGGTGCGACCTTGCCCGGAACCTAATCTTCTGCTTCCGCGAACGTGGCGACCTCACCGGTCCGCTGGTAATACGGGTCCCGGATTTCTGCTCAAAACCAGAGGAGTGATATTCAGATCTGCTTGCGGACTGGCTGCATAATCAGGTTCGCCGATTCATTTCGGCGGTTTCTCGACCCTTTCTCGGGCTGCGGTGCCCGAGACCGCCCCGAGGACTAGGTTGGCATGATCACATAGGCCACACCTCGATCGACTTCCGTCCGCGTGGGCTGATCATAGGTCACTGTGCCATCGGTCACGCCTGTGGCCTGTGCATGCTTATCGTAGACGCCCACCCACTGATGGGCGGCATCAGGCCCGCTCCAGATGTGGGGCGCGAACTCATCGACGATGGTGACAGCGCCAGTCGCATATGCCGCGAATGCGGCCTGGATGTTGCCTGTGTTGAAGCCGTCGATAAATTGGCGGACGGGAGCACTTTGTGACCATCGTCACTTGCAGGCCGCACTTATTGATGTTTCTCTTGTGCTTCGCGGGTCTTCCTAGGAAGAGGTTCCCATCATTCCTACCTTCGGGGGCCGATCTCAGCGACCGGTCACCGGAGGGTTTCCAATGTCTTCGAAGAAACTCCTTGTTGCAGCTCTGCTTTCAGGATTCGTTACTCTTCTTACATTAGCTCTGTCTGGATGCGGTGCTGCGACTCTTCAGCCCATCAGTGTCACCTTATCACTCACCAGCACGCAGAATATCGATCAGGCCCAAATGGTTCCGGGGATCACCGCTGCGGTTGCGCACGACGCGAAAAGCGCCGGCGTGACGTGGACCGTTTCAGGCGGCGGCACACTGAGCGCCCAGACCACGACCTCGGCCACTTACAGCGCCCCTGCCTCGGTTAGCAGTGCGTTTGCGGCAACGGTCACGGCGACCTCGGTCACCGACACGACGAAGGTAGCGACCTTGCAGATTAAGGTCAGTCCTCCGCCCGCAGTGACGACAACTTCGATTCCGGCGGCAACCGCTGGGAGCGCATACAGCGCCACACTCGCCGAGTCCGGGGGAACCAGTCCGTATAGGTGGAGCATTACCGCGGGATCGTTGCCCCCAGGACTTAGTTTGAACGCCAGCACCGGCGTAATCTCGGGCACGCCGACAGGCGGAGGCAGTGGGTCGGTGACATTCCAAGTTACCGATTCTTCCAATGCAGTGAAAATGTCCTCCAGCAGAGCGATTACCTTTACCGTGAACCCGCCTCCAGCGTTGAGCATAACCACGGCGTCGTTGCCAGCGGGAACGATGGGCAAAGCCTACAGCCAAACGCTGCAAGGCAGCGGCGGAGTTCCGTCCTATAACTGGAGCAAGACGGCCGGAAGTTTGCCCGCTGGTTTGAGCTTGAGCTGCACGGGCGTCATCTCGGGAACGCCGACCGGAACTTTTGCCGGCACTTCGAACTTCACAGTCACCCTGACGGACTCGCAGACACCGGCGAACGCTACCATCACCGCCAACTTGAGCATCACCATCAGCGCACCGGCGTTTAGTGTGACCACCACGTCGTTGGCGGGTGGAACCATTGGCAACGCCTACAGCAATCAGACGCTGCAGGCCACGGGCGGCATCGCGCCCTACACCTGGGCGGTGACGACCGGCAGCTTGCCGGCGGGTTTGAGTCTCAACGCCTCCACCGGTGTGATCTCGGGAACGCCGAGCGGGACCTTGGTCGGCACCGTCAATTTTACGGTCACCGCAACTGACTCGGAGACCCCGACCCACGCCACCGCGACTGCCAGCTTGAGTATCGTGATCTCGGTGGCGCCGTTGAGTGTGACCACGACGTCGGCTTCGTTGCCGCTCGGAGTGGTCAGCACCGTGTATCCGGGGGCGACGTTGCAGGCGACCGGCGGCATCCAGGCCTACACCTGGGCGGTCACCACCGGGAGCTTGCCGGCGGGTTTGACGTTGAACGCCGCCACTGGAGCGATCTCGGGCACACCCACCGCGCCCGGTACGGTGAACTTCACGGTGACGGTGACCGATTCCGAAACTCCGACGGCGAAGACGGCCACGGCAAATCTGACCATCGTGGTCAATCCCGCCGTATCAGTGACCACCACTTCGTTGCCAGCGGGCGTGATCGGCACAGCCTATGCGGGCGCAACCCTGCAGGCGGCGGGCGGCGTCACGCCTTACACCTGGGCGGTGACCACGGGCAGCTTGCCGGCCGGTTTGAGTCTGAACACCTCGACGGGTGCGATCTCGGGGACACCGGGCGGGACCTTGGTCGGCACCGTCAACTTCACGGTCACCGTGACCGACAACGAATCACCCACGAAGAAGACGGCCTCGGCGAATCTGAGCATCACCATCAGCGCACCGGCGTTTAGTGTGACTACCACATCGTTGGCGGGTGGAACCATTGGCAACGCCTACAGCAACCAGACGCTGCAGGCCACGGGCGGCATCGCGCCCTACACCTGGGCGGTGACGACCGGCAGCTTGCCGGCGGGTTTGAGTCTCAACGCCTCCACCGGTGTGATCTCGGGAACGCCGAGCGGGACCTTGGTCGGCACCGTCAATTTTACGGTCACCGCAACTGACTCGGAGACCCCGACCCACGCCACCGCGACTGCCAGCTTGAGTATCGTGATCTCGGTGGCGCCGTTGAGTGTGACCACGACGTCGGCTTCGTTGCCGCTCGGAGTGGTCAGCACCGTGTATCCGGGGGCGACGTTGCAGGCGACCGGCGGCATCCAGGCCTACACCTGGGCGGTCACCACCGGGAGCTTGCCGGCGGGTTTGACGTTGAACGCCGCCACTGGAGCGATCTCGGGCACACCCACCGCGCCCGGTACGGTGAACTTCACGGTGACGGTGACCGATTCCGAAACTCCGACGGCGAAGACGGCCACGGCAAATCTGACCATCGTGGTCAATCCCGCCGTATCAGTGACCACCACTTCGTTGCCAGCGGGCGTGATCGGCACAGCCTATGCGGGCGCAACCCTGCAGGCGGCGGGCGGCGTCACGCCTTACACCTGGGCGGTGACCACGGGCAGCTTGCCGGCCGGTTTGAGTCTGAACACCTCGACGGGTGCGATCTCGGGGACACCGGGCGGGACCTTGGTCGGCACCGTCAACTTCACGGTCACCGTGACCGACAACGAATCACCCACGAAGAAGACGGCCTCGGCGAATCTGAGCATCACCATCACCGCACCGGCGCTGAAGGTCACCACGACCAGCTTGCCCACGGGCGTGACCAATAATTCCTATAGCACAACGCTGCAGGCATCCGGAGGCGTCCAGTCTTACTCTTGGAGCCTTATCAACGGCACCAGTTTGCCGAACGGGCTCTCCCTTAATGCTAACGGGACGATCTCGGGAACCCCGACCGCGACCGGCACCACAAACTTTACGGTTCAGGTGATGGACTCGGAGACCCCAACGGCGCAAACCGCCTCCGCGAACCTGAGCATCTCCATCAACAACAGCGCACCGTTAACCCTAACTACAACTTCGTCGCAGCTGCCCGCAGGCAATACGGGCTACGCGTATCCCTCGACGTCGCTGCAGGCCAGTGGCGGGGTGCAGCCCTACAGCTGGAGTTACACCGGCAGTTTGCCAACAGGCTTAAGCATGTCCGCCGGCGGCACTATTACTGGTACTCCAAGCGCAGCGGGGACGTTCAACTTCACGGCCAAAGTTACCGATTCGAGCAGCCCGAACCCGGGCACCGCCACGGCCAATCTGCAAATTGTTGTCACCACCCCGGCGACGTTGACTCTGCCTCCGGCTGGCGCTCTGCCGAACGCAACCATCAACCAAAACTACTCCGGAGGGATCAACGCTTCGGGCGGCATTGGACCTTATAGCTTTTCGGTGAACGGCTCCGCCGTCCCCACCGACGGGACCAATGTCAGTCTGGGCAACGGCAGCATGTATGTCTCCAACACCGGCGGCAACACACTGTCGATTGGCGGAACCCCCAACACGACCGGCACCGTGACATTAACCAACGTCACGGTAACGGACAGCGCGAGCCACACCGCTGGCCCGAACACTTATACCATCGCGGTCATCAACCCGGCGGCGGTCTACACGGTGTCAGGCACGGTGACTTACAGCGGTTTGAAGACCGGGTGGACCTATCTGCAGCTGAACAGCAGCAACTGCGGCGGCTGCGGTAACAACCTGGGCACCAGCATCGCCACAGCCACATCCTCGGGAGTAGCCTTCACCATCCAGGGCGTCTCCCCCGGCACCTATACCTTGCAAGCCTTCATGGACAACCTGGGCTATGGCGGCCAGAACGCCTCGAATCCCACCAGCAGCGTCGCGAACGTGACCGTTACCACCTCGTCCCTAGCCGGCGTTTCGGTGACGCTGGTCGATCCGGCAGCGGTGACGATCAGTTCTGCTCCCAGCTGGAACAGTAGCAAGGGGTTCGGCGCGTTCAGCGGAGGCGCCTTTATCTCATACAACACCATCCAGAACAACAACGGCATTGAGATGCCTGCGTCATACACCGTCCAATGGAGCACCAGTTCGACGTTCGCCACGGTCACCGGAAACACGAGCTTCGCGGCAACCGGCAGGAACAACCCCTGGATTGTGAACGGGCTCACGAACGGAACTACCTACTACTTCCGTGCTCAGGGCGTGGCGGGCACCTCGACCGGACCATTTTCAACAATCTCCCCTGGCGTGCTAATCGGCGCACCCACGGGCGCCAACACCGTCTCCGGCCAGGTCACCTTTAGCGAGACGGCCACCGGACCATTGTATGCGGGCTTCTACGATCAGAGCACCGGCAACGTTTTTGCCGCGGTGATGGGAAGCAAGGCGAGCCCGCCAACGAGCCCTGCATCGTACACGGTCCATGTTCCCACTGGCTCCAATTACTTTTTCGTCGGGATCATCGACCAGAAGAACTCCGGCCTGATCGACGCTCCGGGACAAGTCTCCAACACCAATGGGAACAACGCGGCCCCGGTAGTCATCAACGGCAACCTCAGCAACCAGAACCTGACCTTGCCAAGCGGCAACGCTGTTGCCACGCTGAACACGCAGGCCCAGGAACAGATTAACCCGGGCACCACCACCTACAATTACAGCATCGGTCTCAATGTCAACGGTCTCATCAAACTGCCGGTGGCCGTCGAACTGACAGCGGAATCGAATCCAGGGGCGGTGTACCCAGTGGATATTGCGACTGGGGCTTTTAACGGCAACCGTGGGTTCAGCTTCTCGACCAGCCTCAACGGTGCCACGCCGCTGGTTGGCGACACCTATACTCTGCACGTCACCTACAGCGACGGCTCCTCGGAAAACCTGATCGCCACCGTCGGCGCGGTGCTGAACGCCTTTGCCACCAACCTTGCACCGCAAGGGACGGGTGTCAGTCTGACGCCTAATTTCAGTTGGACCGACCCCGCCAACGCCAGCAGTTACACCTATCAGTTCTGGTTGTGCTGCGATTCGAACGGGACGATCTGGCAGATACCCAGCAACAACTCCAAGTCGAACGGTTTCTCCAGCTCGGTCACGTCCATTATCTGGAACGTCGACCCATTGAATTCGGGCAACCTGCCGAACGTCTCCAGCTTGAGCGGCAGCACGAACTACTCCTGGCAGATCCAGGCCTCGGACGTCAACGGCAACTCCGCGCAGGTACAGGTGACCTTCCAGACCATGACAGTGCCCCTGTCGTTGCCTCCGGCCGGCTCTTTGGGGACCGCGACGGTCGGCCAAAACTTCAATGCGGCGCTCAATGCCTCAGGCGGCGTAGCTGGCTATAGCTTTACGGTGAATGGCAGCACGATCCCCACCGATGGATCGCAGGTGCCGCTCACGGACGGACTGTGGGTTTCCAGCAATGGCAGCAACACGCTGTCGATTGGCGGAACACCTACAGCGACTCAAACGGTCACGCTCAACGTCTCGGTGACGGACAGCACGTCCACCACCGTGGGCCCCATCGCTTATACCATCGGCGTCATTGCAGGCGCGCCACTCTCGTTCCCGTCAATATCCCTGCCTGGCGGCAACGTTGGTTGGGTCTACTCCACTTACGTGAAAGCCAAGGGCGGTGTGCAGCCCTATACTTGGAGCGTCATCAGCGGCAGTCTGCCGGCAGGGCTTACCCTTAATCCCAACGACGGGAACATCTCGGGAACGCCGACCGCTAGCGGAACCGCGAACTTCACGATTCAAGTCGCCGATTCGGAGACTCCAGCATCTACCCTCAGCCAGGCTCTCAGCATCGCGATTACGAACTGCGTCGACACCGCCCTCAACGGGCAGTATGCATTCCTGACCAACGGCTGGAAAGGTGCAACCGAAGCCAATTCTGCCGTGGGCAGTTTCGCAGCCGATGGAGCTGGGCACATCTTGGGTGGGATCCTGGATTTGGCCGATCAGGCCAAGGCACCCCAACTCGACATCGCGTTCACCGGCACGTACTGCGGGAGTTCTAACAATCTGGTGGTGATTAACCTGACCCCGAGCGGCGGTGGCAGCGCGACCTTTGCCGCCACGCTGGACTCCACGGGCAACGGCCACATCATGCGCTACGACGGCACCAGCACCGACATTAGCTCCGGGCTGCTGCGCAAGCAACAAACCACTGCATTCTCAACTGGCGAGATCACGGGTAACTATGCCTTCGGAGTCGTCGGAGCGGATCAGAATTCGAACCGCTTTGCCGTGGCAGGGGAAATGACCGCCAACGGCAGCGCCTCTTTTTCGGGCGAGGCGGATTATGACAGCGGGTGTCCGAGCGGCTCATGCTCTGGCAACGTTGGAAACACAACTCTCATCTCCTCCAATTTCAACGTGGCCTCCACTGGCCGCGGCACCGCAAGCATAAGCTTCGCGGGCCCGGCAACTACCATCGACTTCGTCTTCTACGTGGTCAACTCATCCGAGATGTTGATGATGGCAGTGGACACGCAAACGCCGCCCATGATCATGGCCGGTCAAGTGCTGAAGCAAAGCGGCTCGTTCACCGATGCGTCGCTGAACGGCAACAGCGTGATCGAACTGCAGGGTCTGGATTTGTCAAGCACTCCTGCCGTGTCTGACGCGCAGATCGGGATCATCAATGCCAGTGGCACCGGGACGTTCTCCGGGACTCTAGACGACAACGATGGCGGAACCGTGACCTCACAGAACGTATCGGGGACCTACGCGGTAACACCATCAACCGGCCGGGTGGCGCTATCCGGCGCGGGCACCCACCCACCGGTCTTCTACCTGATCAACCCGAATCAGGCTTTTGTGGTTGGGACCGACAACCAGGTGACCTTCGGTATGATGCAGCCGCAGACGGGGAGCAGCTTCACTAACGCCTCGTTGAACGGAAATTACTACGGTGGAAGTCAACCGCCGGCCAGCACCAACGTCAGCACAGAGGCCGATCAGGTGCACGCGGACGGAGTCGGCAATTTCACCGGAACGTCTGACAACAACAGCAGCGGATGTGGGACTGGAAACGCGTGTCCGAACAGCAGCACACTCGCGGCGGCGACTTATGCGGTTGGGTCCAACGGACGAGTGGTCGTGAGCCAGGGCGCGACTCAGATCGGGATCATGTACATGATCTCCACCTCGCAGGGCGTCTTCCTGGGGACAACAGACAACAACCCGAAGCTAGATGACTTCCATCAGTAAGATTCGCTTCGGCTGAAATCTCGGACCGGTGGCCTGGCGCCGCCGGTCCGATTTTTTCCATCGGGGGAACATCGCCGCTCGCGGACCCATACAGTACGAAAGTTCCGCGGGCCTTCAGGCAGGACAGGGACTGCTCGACTGTGCTTTTGCCGATAGAATCGTACACGGCAGCGAGACCACGCCCTTCAGTGAGGCGCTTTACTTCGTCCCCGAAATCGGACCTGGTGTACAAAATGACATCATCTGCTCCCGCCTGATACGACAGTTCCGCTTTCTCATCGTTGGACACCGTCGTTAGCACCCACGCGCCTTCGCCAACTGCGTTAGGAGAAGACCGGTTCCGCCTGCACCCGCGTGGATGAGTACCTCGTCCCCCGGCCGGATAGGGTAGGCCGAGTGTGAAAGATAATGAGCAGTCATGCCTTGCAGCAAGGCGGCGGCCGCCTGTTCGAAGCTGAGACCAATCGGAATCGGTACGACCCGGTCGGCAGGTGCCACGGCGTACTCCGCGTAGGTCCCGAGAATGCTGTACCATGCGACCCGGTCACCTTCACCGAGGTGGGAGACCCTTTTGCCGACCGCAACCATTGTTCCTGCAGCCTCCTGTCCAGGAGTGAAAGGAAGCTTATTGCCATAACGACCGTAAGCGTCTGACCAACACACCTGTTCGAATGACTGGGTCTGTGTTGAAGTGTACGGACTACCGCAAAAACAGGGGTGTCAGCTCGCAAACGACGTACGCGAGCGGCAGTTGAGCAGCTTGTGGCGGAATTCATGAGCAGCGGTATGCGCCGCAGCGATTTTTGTCGGAGTCGGGTTTGAGCTTCAGCACGCTGGATCGCCATCTCTGAAAAAGCGACGTTCGAAGAGAAGGCGCAGACCAGTTTCTTCGGCCGGCCGGTTGGTGTCGGTAGAGTTGGCCGCCAGAAAATCGCCGGCGCAGCACGCCGGCAACTTGTGGGCTGGCGGTGGTGCTGCCGGGCGGGCGCTGGATTGAGGTACATCCTGAATTTGATACGAATACGTTCGAGCGCCTAGACTAGTGAGTCTACTGGAGCGGTTCCCGCTTCGTCTTCCGCACGTACTTCTCGAACCCTGTTTGCGCCGCCAGAGTTTGTTGTCGCACTCGCCTTTTCACCTCGACTTACACCGTATACGCTCAGCCTGTGGATCGGGGAGTTCTTCAGAGGTTCCCTAACCAGCTAAGAGCCAACCCTGTCTGTCATGACGTTCCTTCGGAGAACACAGCACATGAGCGGGGAAAGGGGCATGAGGTCATTTGAGGTCAGCCTGCTTGGCGGGTGAAGCCTGCAACTTCTCCAGCATCGCTTTACACCGGGCGAGCTGATCCGCAACCTCTCCCGGATCGCCAACGTCGAAGCCGGCGGGACTCATCACGCCTCGATTAGGGATCTTGTTCCAAACGCCGATGCTCTTTTCGTACCATGGCGTTGCTTCTTTCAAGGCTGCGAGTTTGGGGTCAGTGCTGCGAGCCAAGTGGAATGCGACATCACCCATGCCAGAATAGGCGTTTGCCATGGTGTACTGGGCCTCCAAGTTGGGAGGGGTTCCGTTTGCAGGCGGCTCCGAGACCTGTATCGCGCGCCGGTAGCTTTTCTGGGCTTCATCGTACCGTCCAACCCTCACAAGGGATGCGGCGATTTTTGCGTCTGCTGCCGCAACGTTCATCTTGGCGTCAGTGTTGCGTTGATCGGATTGTGCCAATTGATCATAGAGACCCCGTGCCTCCTTATAGTTTTGCAGGGCCGCGGCCTCATCGTGCATGCCACGCATGATGTCAGCTTCAGTCACGCGACACATGGCCAGATCGCTCTGCATGACGATTTGTTTCGGATTAAACGCGATCAGATCCTGCACGATGGCAATCGCTTGGCGGACGTTTGTCAGCGCTTCCTGGAACTTTCTCACCCTCATTAGAGCAACTGCCATATCGTGGTAAGCGTAAACTAGGTAGCCGCGAGCACCCTGGTCGTGTGGATCATGGTTGGCCAATTGCTGCCCAACCCTGAGTTCCTCACGGAAGTTCGTGAGTGCCAAGTCAAACTGACCATCCATCAGTAACGTAATGCCCTTGAGAGAAGCGATCGCCCCAAGCCTCCGCTGAGGAAGAGGATTGTCGCCTTTGGCAGCAAGGCGGCGGACGATGTTCAAGGCAACATTCAAGTTCTGTAAGCCTTCGGCCCTGCGTCCTGTCATTCCCTGAAGACCGCCAATGCGCTCATAAAGCACGAATTCCTGCCCGACCAAAGAAGCGTTGTCCGGGTCTGCTTTCAGCAGCTTGGTATTGATTTCGAGTGCCTTTCCAAAATCCTCCAGCGCTGCGGATGGACTGCCCAGACCAGAGCTGTTGAAACCTCCACCAGATTCGATGGTCCCAACCAGCTGGTAATCCCAGGCCACCTCCAAGGCGGCAGCTTGATCGCCTTTCGCATTTAGGTTGGAAGCTGATAGGGAAACGGCCACAGCTTTTTTCGCATGCTCAAGCGCACGGCTTACTTCCGCTGTCTCCACCTCCGCGTTTGCGATAAGGCGGTAGGCTCGGGCGAGAGCAATCAAGTCCTGAGCGTCAGCATCGCCGTTTACCAGAAGTGTCTGGCGAAGTCTTAGCGCCTTGTTATAGCTTTTCAGCGCTCCGTCCGTATCGCCCAAGGAAGCATCTAAGGGCTTGCCTTGAACGTCTCCCAGTCGCTCGTAGCCGGCGGCCAATTCCCGTTGCAGGCCTGCATCGCCGGCCGCCTCTTGGGCTAGCCTGTCCAAGTACTGCAGAGCACGGTCCAGCAGAACCTTCCGAGCCTTGGTTGCGCCAGGGAGGTCCTGGATATTGTCATGGACGTCGAAAATAAGGGAGTTCGCGAGGGCGCGTACATCATTGAAATTGCGCTCTGCCCGTGCCTGATGGGCACGTGCGATCTGTGCTTCCCGCAGGGTAACTGCTATCCCCAGTACAAGCGTTAGGAAGACAGCGGCTCCGGCAAGTACCCCTACCCTGTGGCGGTTGACAAACTTCGCTGTCCGGTAGCCCAGCGTATCCTTTCTCGCCATGACCGGCAGACTTGTGAGATTCCAGCGGATGTCCTGCGCGAACTGCTCCGCCGATGCGTAACGTCGCAGCGGTTCCTTGCGAAGAGCCATCAACACGATGTTGTCTAGATCGCCCCGCAACCGCTTGCTCAGCTTCTCCGGAGAGCTCTGCCGCGCAGCAGCTATTTCCTGCGCATTCCTTGCAGCAACTTTACCGTCTAGGTGTCCGTCTGGTCGCACGGCAAGACTTACCTTTTCGGGCTCGACATCACAGACGGCGCGAACCATTTCTGCTGTCGTGCGAGTGCTTAGCCGATACGGGGACCGCCCGGTCAGCAACTCGTACAGCACAACTCCCAGAGAGTAGACGTCGGTGGCCGTCGTGATGGTGGCGCCGGTAACTTGCTCCGGACTCGCATAACCCGGAGTAAGCGCACGAAACACCGTCAATGTTGTCTCGGGCCTGTCGATGGTCGGCTCGCCCAAAATCTTCGCAATGCCAAAATCTAGCAGCTTGGGCACGCCTTCGTCGGTCACCAGGATGTTGCTGGGCTTGATGTCCCGATGCACAATTAGGTGCCTGTGAGCATATTCCACAGCCGAGCATGCTTGGCAGAACAACTCAAGGCGCTCAGTGATGCTGAGTTTACGTTGATCGCAATACTCATCGATGGGCAGACCCTCGATCAGTTCCATCACGAAGAACGGATCCTCCGCCTCGGTGGTCCCGCCCATCGTGCAACCGGGCAATGTTGGGATGGTCGAGATCGGCCAGGATCTGGCGCTCGTTCTTGAAGCGCTCTACAACGACGCTTGAGTTCTGACCCTGGCGGACGACTTTGACAGCCACTTGCTTGCGGTATTGGTCATCGGCCCGAAAGGCCCGGTAAACCTCTCCCATGCCGCCCGACCCGATTCTTTGGACGATGCGGTACGAACCAACGCGGCGTCCGACTAACGGTTCTTTCGAGGTTGCATGCGCACTCTTGTTTGCGGCGAAAACTGTCAACCGATTGAGAGCAGCTTCGGCCTGTGGCAGCGACTCAAGGAAATCCGTGGTTAAGCCTTCCTCTGCCTCGAGCAGCTCGCTGATCTGCTGGCGCAGATCGTCATCATCCGCGCACCAATGGTCCAGATAAGTATGGCGTTCCTCCGGCTTCAACTGCATGGCCTCGTGCAGCACATCCCGTACCTTTTGCCAACGCTCCGGCGTCATTTCGCACCATCACGGCTCATTTCCCGACGCAACCATACCCGGGCCGTCTCCCAGTGACGCTTGACGGTAGCGGGAGACAGCGTGAGAACCTCTGCGGTCTCATCGATCGACAGGCCGCCGAAGAAGCGCAGCTCTACGATCCGGCTTTGTTGCAGATCCAGCCGAGCCAATCCGTCCAAAGCATCGTCCAAGGCGATGAAATCAATGGACCGCCCTCGCATCAGCACGCCAGCATCATCAAGGGTGAGATTGTCTTCTCCTCCTCCGCGCTTGGCAGCACGACGGTCGCGCTCGTAGCGAGAAAGAATCTGGCGCATCACCATGGCACACACGGCCACAAAGTGCGCCCGATTTTGAAACGGCAACTGAGGATATCTCTCCAAGTGCAGATACAACTCGTGAACCAGAGCAGTAGTTTGAAGCGTCCGGTCCGTCCGTGCTTTCCGTAAATGCCTGTGAGCCAGTAGGCGCAGGTCGTCATACAGCAACGGGACCAAGGCTCGGAATGCCTCTTGGTCACCCTCGCTCCATCTGGCCAGTAGATCGCCGATGACCGGTGGGTTCGACAATGCCCCGCCCTCGCCCAAACTGGTGAGAAAAATACGCACAAACTGTTATTTAGTCAATGGCTTACACCAAACATCTCGAACAATTTCATGGGCGCTTAACACGGGCCTCGGTGGCGAAGCCAAGAAAAAGTAAATGTCCATGAGCTAATTCGCCGCGAAATTGTTTTTTAGGTAAGTAAGAGGCCTTGTGGGACGGGGGATGGCCAGGCGACATTGGCCTGGAGCTGCGAGCCAAGGGACCTTTTCCTGCACTTTGCCCACGACAGGGCCTCTGCCAAATCGACAACGGGTGGAAGTGTCGACTACCCAGTTAAGGGGAGTCGCCAATCACGGAGTGTCGCTCCGGGGGGAGCCTTCTATGAAAATCGCGAAGGGTTGTCTTGCACTGTTGGACCTTGTGTTGAATTACGGGAAACCGACGAGACTGAATCTACAGCGTCGAGGCACTCGAGTGAAACCTACTACGACCGGGTTTGCTCTCGCAACATGCATAGCTTTATCGGCGTTCAGTCTGTTCGCGCAGCAGGTAGCGGCTCCTGCAGCCACGAGCGTGGTGCCGCGGCTGATAAATTTTTCGGGTGTGGTTCGGGGAAGCGACGGCAAACCTCTTACTGGCACCGTTGGTGTAACCTTCAGCCTCTTCAAGGACCAAGAAGGTGGACCACCACTGTGGTTCGAGACGCAAAATGTGCAGGCGGATAATTCCGGCCGCTACAAGCTTTGGCTGGGAGCCAGTAAGCCCGAGGGATTGCCTATGGAGTTGTTCGCTTCCGGTGAAGCGCGCTGGCTGGGGGTTCAGGTAGAAGGGCAGAGTGAACAGCCACGAGTGCTCCTGTTGAGTGTGCCGTATGCTTTGAAAGCGGCGGACGCGGAAACAGTGGGCGGGCTGCCGCCGTCGGCGTTCGTGCTGGCCGACTCGAAAAGCGCCTCCACAGCCCCCCGTTCGACTACTCTGGCTGCTGCTGCCGTCGTACCACTGGCAACGGGCACGAATGCAGTCACAACCGCTGGTGGAACTGTCAATTCAGTGGCGAAGTTCGACGGCGCTGCCGACGTCACCCCCTCACAGATCTACGACGACGGGACGCACGTGGGCATCGGCAATACCTCTCCCGCCGCCACACTGGACGTGGGCGGAACAAGCATCTTTCGCGGTGTGCTGACGCTGCCTGCTCTCGGAACTGCAAGTGCGGCCGGGGGCTTCAACTCCAATGCGCTCGACCTAATCGCCTCGGTGTACAGGGCCGGTGAATCGCTTCCCGGGCCGGTGAGTGAACGCTTCCGATGGCAAGCCGAGCCCGTGCACAACAATACGAGTTCTGCGAGAGCGACGCTGAACCTGCTTTTCAGTCAGGGCTTTAACGCAGTGCAGGAGACGGGTGTGTCCATCGACCGCACCGGCGTATTGTCGGTCAGTGGGCTGCAGGCGAGCGGAGTCGTCAACGCGACGGGTTTTTCTCTGAATGGGACTCCGTTTGCCTCCGGGAACTACGGCAGCGGCAACGTGTTCCTTGGGTTTTCAGGAAATGGGTCGGCGACCGGGACGTCTAATACCGCGAGCGGCGCCTCGGCGCTTACCTCAGACACGACAGGCGGAGCCAACACCGCCATCGGTCAGACCGCACTTTGGCAGAACACTTCGGGTAGCAATAACACCGCAACCGGTGAGCAGGCCCTGACCCTCAACACCACCGGAAGCAGCAACACCGCCACAGGTTTGAGTGCGCTGGTAAACAACACCACAGGAAATGGCAACACCGCCGCTGGCTACGCAACGCTTAAATCCAACGCCACTGGAGGCAATAACAGCGCTTTTGGCTACTATGCAGGCAACACGACGAACCAGTTACCCACGACCGGTTCCAACAACACCTTCGTCGGATCTTACGCCAACCCCGGAACGCAAACTGCGCTGAGCAACGCCACCGCTATCGGCGCCAACGCTCAAGTCGCGGCCAGCAACGCGATGGTGCTGGGCAGTATCAACGGAGTGAATGGCGCCGCGGCCGATACTAACGTTGGCATTGGCACAACCGCACCCGCCACACTCCTGCACGTCAATCATGCAGTTCCGAACGGCGGAGCGGATCTGATGGCAATTACCAGCAGCAGCGCCGACGTCGGCTCGCTGTTGCTGAAAAACGCGCCTAGTGGCCAATTCCTGCGCTCTGGAGTCGGAACTGGAGAAGCCTATCTGGCGAGCAACGGACCATTGGCGTTCATCACGGCCGGTACGAATGTCCCGACCTTTCCCGGGACACCAGTCATGATGATCGACAAATCTGGAAACGTGGATGTTAGCTCGGGGCTAATGCGCATCGATATCGGCGGTCTCTCATTGGGCGGTACCGCACCCCTCGCGGTGGATGCCCCTGGTGTAACCGGTGGGCGTTTCACCGTATTAGCGAACGGCAATGTCGGCATCAATAACCCGGCGCCCGCGTTTTCCTTAGATGTAACGGGCAAGATCCATGCGTCGCAAGTAATCTCGGCAGCTGGCGCGCAATTTCCCGGTTTCGTCCAAACCGGGATTCTCCAGGCCTCCAGCGTTCAGATCAATGGCGATACACCCATGAGCAGCGCCCCGCGCATGACGTTTGCGATTAATTTTCCGGGTGGTTGGTGTAAGGACTTCCCCTGCGGCAACAGCAATAACTATCCTGTTTATATGTCCGGGTCGTATCTTGTCCCTGACAGAGCTATCCAGATTACTCACATTAGCCTAGGGATAAAAACCCCGGTCGACCCGAGTTGCACTCCTCCGAGTCTCCTCGTTGGGTTGGGTAGTCCAACCTCCCTAGCCAGCCCACCCATTCCGCCCAACGTCAACATCGTCCTCACCGAAGCGCTCCCTGCCAATGCTTACCAGGCCGACTTCGTAGTTTCTCCGCCGCTCAGCGTTCCGGCCGGAATCCCTGTTGTAACGATGTTGTTTCCTGGGACGATGGGCTGCAACCTTGGATCTAACGGCGGTGGCGATGGGTACGGAACGATCCAGTACGTCATGCAGTAAACGCAGGAACTCAGAAGCACAACCTTGCAGGGTCTGACGGTCGAGGACGGATCGCGTTGGGAGGGAGAACCTGACCGGTTTTCCCGCCCGACCCGATAACCGCACTAAGGATTTCTCGACGACATGAACGTAATTGCGATTCAAATACGGAGGAAACCATTCCATGAAAACTGCGTATGAATCCGCTTCTACTCGTGGCAGCTATTCTCGCCGGCGTCTCCACGCTTCACGCCCAACAGGTCCAGGGGAGCGGAACCACCGGCGTCGTTCCACTGTGGACGAGCGGCACCACGATCGGGAACTCGGTGCTTTCCCAGAGTGGCTCCCTACCTCACGATCAGGGGGGCCCTCATCGCCCCTACCATTAGGGGCAAATTCTTTTGGAACGGCTTCGGGATCTCGGGCGTCAACGCGGCAGCGCTTGGGGGGATTCCGCCCCGTGGCTTTGCGCAACTGGCCGCGCCGGCCAACAACTTCAGCGCCACGGTCCCGGCCGCCTCATACCAAATCGGCGGTGTGCCAGTACTTACGGCGACTGCGCCTATTAAACTGACGGCTGCCCCACCCTTCGCGGGTTTTCGAAGGGTGGGACGCTCCGTTAATTAAGGAGATGAGATGAAGGTTTGAAGGCTCTCACGCGCGGCAGGCTCTGGGAGGAAACTCCCGGAGCAGACAGGTCACAGGCTGCACACAATCAGCCGCCAATGGGAGCCCAGCGGATTCTCGCCGTCGGTCCCCATTGGAATTGGTCAGCATAAGGGGGACAAAGCAGGAGGCAGCAAGACCAAACTCAAGTCAGGAGGACGTATGCCAGTGAAACTGGTCACCAAGGGTCAAGTTTTGGCAGCAGCGGCGATCTTAGTCTGGGTGACTTTGCTTGTGCCTTTCTCGCTGGCGCAGCAAGCAAGTCCAACCACAACCGCAAGCGTGGTGCCGCGGCTGATTACGTTTTCAGGGGTGCTGAAAGACGGCTCCGGGCATGCGCTGGAAGGCGTGGTGGGCGTCACTTTCAGCCTGTACAAAGAGCAGGACGGAGGCGCGGCGCTGTGGCTGGAAACCCAGAACGTCGAGGCAGACTCGCTCGGCCACTACACGGTGCTGCTGGGTGCCACCAAGCCCAATGGTCTGCCGACGGAGTTGTTCACCTCCGGAGAAGCGCGCTGGTTGGGGGTGCAGCCTGCCGGGCAAGCGGAGCAGCCTCGCGTACTGCTGGTGAGCGCACCGTATGCACTGAAAGCGGGAGATGCGGAGACAGTCGGCGGGCTGGCGCCGTCGGCGTTCGTGCTGGCGTCGCCACCGAGCGGGTCGTCCCCTGGCCCCGTCGCAAGCCCGCTGGCTCTGCCGCCCGCCACAGGCACAACCCCGGTCACCACCGCGGGAGGTGTCGTGAACCAGTTGGCGAAGTTTGACGCCACGGCCGACGTCACCAGTTCCCAGGTTTTCGATAACGGAACCAACGTCGGCATCGGCAACACGGCACCGGCAGCCAAGCTGGACGTAAGCGGCGGGGGCATCATTCGTGGAGCACTGCAGCTGCCCGCCACGGCAGCCGCCACCTCGACCGCAGGCACGAATTCGAATGTGCTCACTCTGACGGCATCGTCGTTCAAAAGCGGTACGGGCGGTGGTGCGGTCAATCAGAATTTTCGCTGGCAGGCCGAGCCATCCGGCAACAACACCGCCGCTCCATCCGGCACGTTGAACCTCCTGTTCGGGTCGGGCACGGCCACGCCGGCCGAGACCGGGCTGTCGATCAGCAACGGCGGAGCCTTAACCGTGCGCGGGATGACGTTGCCTTCCGTCGCGGCGGCCTCCTCCACCAGCACAGCAGGATTCCCATCGCGCCCGATGGATCTGCTTGCCTCAGCCTGGAACACCTCGGGTACACCTGCGGCGGTGAGCGAACACTTTCGCTGGCAAGCGGAACCGGCAGGGAGCAACACGGCGACGCCTTCCGCCACGCTGAATCTGCTCTACGCATCGGGAGCAGCGGCGCCGGCAGAGACCGGGCTCAAGATCGGCAGCAATGGGAATATCGCGTTTGCCGCGGGGCAGGCGTTTCCAGGAACAGGGTCGGGCACGGTGCACAGTGTCGCGAGCGGCGCCGGACTGACAGGCGGACCAATCACCAGTAGCGGAACGCTTAGCATCGCCACAGGCGGGGTCACGAACGCGATGCTGGTGAATCCGACGCTGAGCGTGTTGGCGGGCACCGATCTGGCCGGAGGCGGTTCCGTGCCGCTGGGCGGCAGTACCACACTCAATCTAGACACTACCAAAGTCCCGCAACTCAACACCGCCAACAGCTTCACCGGCAATCAGACGGTGAACGGGAACCTAAGCGCTACGGGGGTAGTGAACGCCAGTGGCTTCGAGATTGGGAGCGCTTTATTCGACTATGGCTCGCCCACGGCCCTCAATGCTTTTCTTGGGTTCGCAGGGGCGAATACCATAACCACAGGTACCAATAACACGGCCAGCGGACCCCTGGCTCTTTACAGCGTCACTACGGGTTCCAACAACACGGCCAGCGGATACCAGGCCCTTTTCAACAACAACGGCTCCTACAACACAGCCATTGGGGACCAAGCACTTTACCTCAACCCCAACTCGACGAATAGTGGCACGATGAACACTGCCGTAGGGCACAGCTCGCTTTACAACAATTTCGCAGGCAGCTATAACACGGCGCTGGGCAGCAACGCCGGGAACACTACCAACGGAAACGCCACCCTCAGCGATTACAACACCTTTCTGGGATATCAGACCACTCCTGGCATACAAGCCTTCCTGAGCAACTCCACGGCCGTGGGCGCCTTCGCTGAGGTGGACATCAGCAATGCCATGGTGCTGGGAAGCATCAACGGCGTGAATGGTGCCACCGCGGATACCCTGGTCGGAATCGGAATTACAGCCCCTACCTTCAAACTTCACGTCGGAGCTATCAACAGAGGTTTTCGTGTCGAGGGTCCTTCCAAAGGAGGCGCTGGCACCCTCCTCGCTTCCTTTGGCGGAAATGGTGATTTCGGCATCGACGCTCCCAACATCCCCAACGGCCGCTTCTATGTTCAGGACACCAGCGGACACGTGGGCATCGGTCACAACACCCCCCCCAACATCTTGTCCATCGGCCAGAATCTGGGCAGCGCGCTGGCCGACGGGTGGGCCACCTACAGCTCGCGCCGCTGGAAGACCAACATTCACACCCTGCACGGAGCACTGGCCAAAGTCGAGCGCCTCCGCGGCGTCTCCTACGATCTGAAAGCCAGCGGCAAGCATGAAGTGGGAGTGATTGCCGAGGAAGTGGGCGCCGTAGTGCCGGAGATCGTCACCTTCGAAGACAACGGCAAAGACGCGCGCAGCGTGGATTACAGTCGTCTCACCGCCCTGTTGATCGAAGCCACGAAGGAACAGCAAACGCTCATTCAGAAACAACAACAGCAGATCAAAGGGGAACAAGCTCAAATCAAGGTGCAACAAGCGCAGATTGCCGGACTGGCTTCGCAAGTCAAAACCATTCGAGTCGCGCTGCGCAGCGGGCGTGCCGATTCGCAGATTCAAAGGGCCAACGCCCGGTTGACCGACCACCAGTGAAAATGTGGACCGCGGGAGTGTTTTTTGGGCAGGATTTCGTACTCAGCGGGAACGAGCAGCAGGATGAGCGATGGTGGCCCGGGTGGTCTCGACGAGGCTCTAAGTAGCTTTGAAAGACTGGCGAGCACGGCCCAGGCCAGCAAGCTTCCATACGAATTAACTTGACCTGCCGGTTCGCAGTGAAGTGCAGCAGTTGTTTGCACGAAAACTTTCTCCGCACCACAACCTCGCCGCGCTGGTTGAGCCCAACCAGATGAAAAACGGTCTTGCCGAGATCAATGCCGATCGTGTGTAGCTCCATGGAACGCCTCCTCCGTTCACCTCTTATACCCAACTGCCGGATAAGGCGGCGGACCATCCCATTAGAAATCCGTCCTGGACGAACGCACCAAGACCGGCCTGCCTGAGAATTTGCTGATCAAGTAGAGGAGTCACACTGGCTGCGGATTCAATCTGTCAACGGTGCGTTTGCTCTGACACTTACGAGCCGGCCTGTGAAGGTGAGGCGACCGTCCGCTCACCTTTTGTTCCGGACCGCCGATGAGGTATTGTTTCCGAGGAAGAGCATTCGATGCGAGCCGCGGAACTCATCGCTCCCCTGACATTCCGGCTTACGGACATGCCCATTGAAGATCCCGGACCGGGCGAAGTGCAGGTGCGCATCGGGGCCGTGGGCGTCTGCGGGTCCGATCTGCATGCCTACGCCGAGGGCGCGGTCGGCAGCACTCCCAATGTTTACCCCATGGTGCTCGGACACGAGCCGGCGGGAACAATCGTGAAAACCGGCGCCGGTATCACTGGGCTCGCTGCAGGCGACCGCGGGGCACTTGAACCCGCGCTCTATTGCTATCATTGCGAGTTCTGTTTGAGCGGGCGCCACAACGTGTGCGCGAATCTTCGGTTTCTGAGCAGCCCGCCCCTTCCCGGATTCTTCCGTGAACTGATCAACTTACCGGTTGCCAACTTTCGCCCCACCCCCACCGGGATGTCGCTCGACGAAGCGACTCTGGCCGAGCCTCTCGCAGTTGCGATGCATTCCCTCCACTTGGCGTCAATCCGCCCGGGCGAAACGGTAGCGGTCATCGGCGCGGGGCCAATCGGGCTTTTGACTATAGCCGCACTGCGAGCCACGAAGGCAGGGCGAATCTGGGCCGTGGAACCGCTGGCGCACCGCCGCGAATTGGCTCGGGAGATTGGCGCAGCCGTCGCACTCCAGCCCGAGGAAGCGGTTGAGGAAATCCTCGGTGCGACGGGGCGCCGTGGTGTTGACTGTGCCATTGATTGTGCGGCGGGAGAACATACCACGGGTCAAGCTGTGCAACTAACCCGCAATGCCGGTCGCGTCGCGCTGACAGGTATTCATACGATACCTTTGGTATCGCTGGATGCATCAGAAATGAGACGCAAGGAGGTTACGATTTTCAACGTGCGCCGATCGAACCACGAGACGCAAGAAGCTCTGGAACTACTTCAAGCACACCCCGAGTGGTTCGCACCCCTGCTTACCCACACGAGGGAGATCGCACGCATCGACGAAGCATTCGCAATAACGAGCCAATATCGCGACGGGGTTGGCAAGATGATCGTCAGGCCTTAGAACTGCATTGGGCGAGATACTGAGGACCTTGACGATGCAGCCGCTACTCTCAATTCGCGCGATGAAGAAGAACTTCTTCGGTCTGCATGCTTTCGGCGACTGCTACCCGGAACTCGGGCGTGGCGAAGTCCGCTATTGAAGAGGCAGGAAAGGTGTTCAACGCGATGCGTAACTTAGTTACAGCCTGGAAAGGCGTCACCATATTGCGGGAGATCATCGCGATTTTCCGTCCAGGATGTAGTGTTCCTCCGAAATCGGGCTCGAGTTCGGTCCCGGTTCGAGGGTTGAAGGCGCGAATTGTTTCCGCGTCCCAAACACTTCAGAGTTCCCGATTAGCATGACTTCGGTAATTTTCACGATTCGTGTCCTTCAGCTAGTTGTTATTCCAGCACCACGCAAAGCGGACTCAACTTCGCTTGGATTTTTGTGATTTCCAAGCCAAATACGCTGCTCTCGTGCCGTCGTTGGGCGGATAGGTTCCCGGCAATCGCGCGCCGCTTTGAACCTTATGCAAAATGAACTCTTCCATGCCTTCTTGCTCAGCCGCGTCAGCGGCTAGCTCTTCCGCGATCTGCCGCGGAATGACGACCACGCCATCGATATCTCCCACGATGATGTCACCGGGATATACAGCAACTCCCCCGCAACCGATAGGAACATTCAGATCGATCGAGTGATGTCGGAGGATGTTGGTAGGGGCGCTGGCACCTGCGCAGAAAACGGGAAAACCTAGTTCTGCGATTACTCCGCTGTCGCGCACAGGCCCATCGGATACCATGCCTGCTGTGCCGCGAACTTTCAAACGAGTTGTCAAAATGGACCCGCATGAGGCGGCCGTTTTGTCACCGCGACAATCCTGAACCAGAACGTACCCGGGAGGAACTGATTCAATTGCCTTGCGCTGCGGATTCTCGGGATCGAGGAAGATATCCAGAACGTCGAGATCCTCGCGTGCTGGAATGTTTCGTAGCGTGTAAGCTGGCCCCACCATATTTTCACCATTGGGCTTTGCCAGTGGGGCAACCCCTTGCATGAACAAGTTCCGAAAGCCGCGCCGAAATAGTTGGGTCGTGAGTGTTGCCGTACTAACGCTTTTCAGCAATTTCAGCTTCTCAGGTTTCAATGCACTCTTGCTGGATACTTTTGATTGCATGCCTTCTCCAACCCAACCACCTGGCCCAAGCTAGTCTTCATCAGGCTCGACACTATCACCCAGCGCACGATGCCTGGCATTATCGATATGCTCTCGCATGGTGGACCGCGCGAGTTCGACATCGGAGGCAAAAATGGCCTCGATAATCCGTCGATGTTCCTCCTGAACAAGGCGCAGGCGCTTCTGGCTCCGGGTTAGCGAAAGGCTGCGCGTCACGTTCATCCCGTTGAAAACGTGCACCGCCAACGCGTCGAGAGTTTGCACGAACATCTGGTTGCGGCTGGCCCGGGCAATCGCAACGTGCAGCTCAATGTCTTCTTTCACTCCAAGCTCAGAGGCGGCATTCGCTTCATTCAACCGGTCAAATGCGGCTCGGATAGCGGCCATGTGCTCATCAGTCCGCCGCTGAGCGGCGAGATATGCAGCTTCACCTTCCAGGGCGATGCGAAACTCGAAACAACGCATCAGGTCGGCAATGCCTCCGATCGGTGCCAAGCGGAGGAATTCGCGTCCAGGTTGTCGTTGGACAAACGTGCCTGCGCCCTTCCGCGTTATGACCACCCCATCCGCCTGCAGACGGGACAGAGCCTCGCGAACCACAGGACGCGAAACCGAGTGCTCTTTGGCCAACTGGTCTTCAGACGGGAGACGATCGCCAATTGCGGACTGGCCGGAAACGATCTGTTCCAGTATCTGCTCGTAAACTCGGTCGGCAAAACGCGAAGATTGCTCTGACGCCGAAGACTCCGCCTTCAGCGGCGGTCGTGGAGCAGAGTTTGGCTGTTTTCGAAGAGGACGCTGAACACTTGGCATGGTTACCACTAAACTTTGGAAATCAGAGACAGCATAAATGTCTAAACTGGAATTGGATGGTTTGTCAATAGATGTTTGACAACTATTGCGCTATTTCAGTATCTTCGCACTCGAGATTCCGCATAGCAGCAGTAATTTACAGGACATCGCGCACGCAGTGTATGTCAGACAACTTGCTTCGGGCGGCTCACTCCTAAGCCACCAACTGGTCAAGCAAGTTTTGCCCGGCCGCGGATGATTCGCGACGCCGGATAGAATTGCACGAAAAAGGGGTTTCGAAATGTCCAAGTCTGGCGATTCTCGAAGGGGGCAGGGCGTTCAGAGGACGCGAACGCCGAAGACAGCAGATACCCTTCGCAGCCACCGGTGGTGGGGCCCCCAAGATCTCCGCTCCTTCGGCCACCGTTCCAGGCTCAAGCAAATGGGCTATTCGGCGGACGACTATCTTGGGCGTCCAGCCATCGGCATTTTCAATACATGGGATGACCTTACCCACTGCCATGCGCATTTTAAGCAGCGAGTTGAAGACATCAAGCGCGGGATTCTGCAAGCAGGTGGTTTCCCACTCGAAATTCCGGCAATGGCGCTGAGCGAGTCGTTTTTGAAGCCAACCTCGATGCTGTATCGAAATTTCCTCTCGATGCAGGTTGAGGAGTGGGAGCGTGCCAACCCCATCGATGGCGTTGTTTTGATGGGTGGGTGTGACAAGACAACGCCGGCCTTATTAATGGGCGCTATCAGCGCCGGCCTGCCTGCCATCTATTTTCCCGCCGGACCCATGCTGCGTGGCAACTGGCATGGTAAGGTCCTCGGAAGTGGTAGCGATGCGTGGAAATATTGGGATGAGAAGCGCGCAGGACTGATCACGATTGAAGACTGGGAGGAGATTGAGAACGGAATTGCTCGTTCCTCTGGCGTCTGCATGACGATGGGGACGGCCGCAACCATGACGAGCATGGCCGAAGTGATAGGGATGTCGCTTCCCGGTGCTTCTTCGATCCCTGCGGCCGATGCCAACCATCAACGCATGGCTGCAGAGTGCGGGCGGCGGGTTGTGCAAATGGTGTGGGAGGATCTTCGCCCCGCCGACGTTTTGACACCCGAAGCATTCCATAATGCGATTGTGGCCTTGGCAGCCATGGGCGGTTCGACAAATGCCTATATCCACCTGATCGCCATCGCTCGCCGGGCAGGGATTGACTTGAAGTTGGCTCGTTTTGATGAGCTCTCTCGCGGAATTCCCGTTGTCGCCAATATCCGGCCTTCCGGGGCGTATCTGATGGAAGATTTCTACTACGCCGGGGGAATCAGGGCTCTCCTTCGAGAGATAAGTTCCAAACTCGACTTGACTCAACTAACCGTAAACGGCAAAACCTTGGGAGAAAATATCGCGGGCACGCCGGTGTGGAACCGCGATGTGATCCGTCCCTTGGATAATCCCATCTCAAGAGGGGAGGGCTTAGCCGTACTCACCGGCAATCTCGCGCCCGATGGATGTGTGATGAAGCCCTCCGCGTGCGACCCTCGTTTTCTGAAACATTCTGGACCGGCCCTTGTATTTTCCAGTTACAACCAGATGGCTGCCAATATCGATCGGGAAGATCTCGATGTAACCCCAGACCATGTTCTCGTCTTACAGAATGCAGGGCCGCAAGGAGGACCTGGAATGCCGGAATGGGGAATGCTGCCCATCCCCAAGAAACTCGTCCGTCAAGGCGTGCGCGACATGCTGCGGCTGTCTGACGCACGAATGAGCGGCACCAGCTACGGCGCGTGCGTTTTGCATATCGCTCCGGAAGCCTTTATTGGCGGCCCATTCGCTGCAGTACGCACCGGAGATCGGATAGCGATCGACGTTCGAAAACGCTCCCTCCATCTGGACATCTCTGATGTTGAATTGAGGAATCGCCTCGCCAGCCGCCCACAACCGCCCCCGCGCATACCTCGAGGTTATGGGCTCATGTTCTTACAACATGTAAAACAAGCTAACGAAGGATGTGATTTTGATTTCCTCGAAGGGCAAACTCCGATTCCTGAGCCGGAGATCCACTGACGAAAGGCGAAATCCGATTTCGCCGATGAATCAGGATTCGCACCCACCGATGCTCGCGAAAACGAAATTGTCGATTCCGGCGGCGCGTTGGATACGTATTGTTTCCCCTACAATCGTGGTCTACATCATAGCGTACATGGATCGGATGAACATCAGTTTTGCGATCGCAGGCGCGATGAACAAATCGCTCGCTCTATCCCCGACATCGGCGGGTATGGCGGCAGGGGTTTTCTTCTTCGGCTACATGTTTTTGCAAGCCCCGCCCCGCCGGTCACATCTACCAGCATGGCAGCGCGAGAAGATACGTCCTTTGGCAATTCTTGCCCGGGGAAGGTTGGTTAACCGCATTGCCTTATCTGACAGCTGTAGGAAGCTTGTATTTGTTTGGAGCTTGGAACGATACGACCAGGAACCCCACCCATGAATTGCGCCGCGCGACGGTATTGCGTACCCTCAAGCAGGAAGTTTGTCGTATCCTTACGTGAACGAAAGCGGTGGCAGGTCAAACCTCCGACGTGTTTCGAGCCGATAGGGCTTGCCTAGAACCAGTTGTGTTTCACCTGAGATGAAGTGACGTGCCGGTATAACGGGCGGTTGGCTTTCCATGCGATCTTGCTCCCGAAATATCCAGGGACGTTTCCGCATCACCCGTGAATGAACCGGGTGCACACGGCTCGCCGCTTGGAGCAAACACGACCACATCGCCGAACGGTTTCACCTCCACCCGAAGCACTCAGCGGTACGTTCGCCGAAGTTTACCCCGATTACCACAAGAACTTCAGCGCGAACTGGATCTCTCGCGAATCATTTGCAGTTCGGTCAATCACACCGGCACCGCTCTGCGGGCTACCAGTCGGGTCGAATAATGCATTGTTATCCAGCGGGCTCTGGAAATTAGCACGGTTCACCACATTGAAGAACTCCGCGCGAAATTGGGTGGTTAACTTCTCAGAAATTCGTGTGTTTTTGTATACAGAAAAGTCCAGATTGACAAGCCCAGGACCAGCCAATATGTTGCGTCTCGCGTTTCCGCGCAGGTTAAAGCAGGGCAATGGGGGCAGCCATCCCGCTCCATCGAGGGCCGGGTTCTGCGGATGGTTGAGCGGGATTTGATTGCCATTCGAATCGACCAACGTCGGCGGTGCGGGATTGCAGTTCGCGTTCCAAAAGTTCAAGTTCGGAGCTGTCGGCATAGAAAAGCACTGCACCTTAATATACTGGTTGATATTTCCTGGGTTGACCAAAGAATTGCAGCCGGCGCCGTTCAGGCGATTCGGGAATGCGAAGGGATCGCTGCTGTTCTGCCCCAGTGGGTCACCCCCGACGATTACAGTGAATGGCTGTCCATCTTGAGCAGTGAGGATGCCTCCGAGTTGCCATCCGCCCAAAATCTTCTGACTGATCTTTGCCGACCCTTGCCAGGTGGGGACTTCCCAGACCGTACTCAAGGTCAGCACGCGCGGGGTGTTGAAGTCCGAAACTGACTTGTTGAGGCTTTGATCGTACCAATGCAGGCTGCTTAGAGAATTGGCATATGAATCCGATCCAGCGCCGGATGAGCTGTCATCAATACTCTTGGACCATGTATAGGAACCCTGGAACTGAACCCCCTTACTCATACGTTTGGTTACGCCCAACTGCAGCGAGTGATAAGAGGAGCCACCATTCCACCATAAGGATCGAATGTCCCCGAAGTTGGGATTCAAAGTGGGAAGGGGATTCGTTGAGAAGGGAAACACATAGCCGGCTGACTTCAGAGTTGGCAAGGTCATATCTGAGTCGTCCACTTTGAACTGCTGATGCAACCCTCGGCTCCCGACGTACCCAATTATGAAGCCCAGGTTTTCGGTAACTTGGTGTTGCACGTTCAGATTCCAGGTCATTACATAGTTGCGATGGGGATGCTGCTCGACGAACGCTGAATTGGAATTAGTAATGGGGTTCAAGAGCGAATATCCCCCCGCGTAGAAGGCGCCGTTTAGCCCCGTTTGCGCCGTTGCTACCTGGTTGAACGGCCCCGCCTGTGATTCCACCAAAGCCATAACGTAGGGAAGAGGTAGGACATCGAACATGCCGAAAGCTCCGTGTACAACTGTTTTCGAATCGGCCCTCGGATCCCACGCGAAGCCAAGCCGCGGCTCGAAGTTACGCAATGTCGGATTATGGAAGAGTTGCCCACCAACTTGCGCCTGCGCATCCGTCAGATTTAGCAGGGTTACATATCTGCCGTTAACCTCCTGTGGGACGGTTGACATCTCATACCGCAGGCCCAGATCGACGGTGAGATTGTGACGAATTCTCCAATTGTCCTGAAGATAGGCGCCAAAGATCGTTGCGCGCACATCACGCGGAAAGACCGTAAAGAGTTTGCTTGCCTGGAAGCTGAGCGGCTGGTTGGTGAGAAAATTGGCAAGAGATCCAAAGGCCCAGTCTCCCGTACCTCGGCCTCCCAATACATTGCTCCGAATATTCTCGACAGCAACACCAAACTTTAGATCATGAGAGCCACGGGTGAGAACGGCATCATCATAGCCTTGGGCGGAGGTGTAGGATTGGAGGTCGCCGGTCTCGGCAACCCCTCCCGGAAATGTGGTTACATTCGGTATGAATACTCGGCCTGCATTGTCTCCAGGTATCGCGGCGAATGACTTGTCCGTGGATAGAGGGTTTATGGGTCCCCTGTTGCTATTGATGGACGCCACGTCTCGACTCACTCCGACATGAACGGAGTTCAGCAAGGTGGGGCTGAACAAATGCGTCTCTTCCAACACTCCGCTTTGCCGCCGTATGTGGTGGCCTTTCAATGTGATGTTCATGGGGTCGGGCGCTGAGTATGGCGTGTCGTCATAGATGTAGCTTCCGGATAGGCTGTTCTTCTGGGATACCACTTCGTCGATTCGCGTCGTGAAGAAATTCTCCGTAAGAACTTGCCGATCGGTGAACGAGTAAATTCCTGTATCGCCGGCTCCCGTCGACAGGTTCGGAAGAGGATAAAGAGTAAGATACTTGGCAGCAGAAGGATCCACGCTCACGTGTCCGGTCGTAAGATTCCCCGCTCGCGCCGCTGCTGAGGGCACGATCGCCTGGGTGGCAATGCCTTTGCTCTGCCTGATCCCTTCATAATCTCCAAAGAAAAAGGTATGACCCTTGGATATTGGTCCGCCCAACGATCCACCGAACTGGTTTCGCCTGAATGGCGGCCTGGTTGGGTTGCCGGCAGCGTTGAAATCGAAATAGTTTCTGGCGTCCAGAGCACTATTCCGAATGAATTCGTAGGCGCTGCCGTGCAAGCCGTTTGTCCCGGATTTCGTGATCGCGTTGACGACTCCTCCCGACGTCCTTCCATACTGGGCGGTGTAATTGCTCGTAATAACAGAGAATTCCTGGATGGCATCTACTCCCAGTGCTCCTCCTATAACGTTACTCGGACCACCATTTGCGTAGTCGTTGACGCTGAGACCGTCTATCCGGTAGTTGTTTTGCACTGGCCTGCCCCCACTGATCGAGAGCTGGGTGCCAAAGCCCTTTAAACCGCGGTCGAATCCGGAGGCGGCATTAAATGAGCTCTCAAGTCGCACCACACCAGGCTGAAGGGCGGCTAAGTCAGTCCAGCTTCGGCCGTTAAGAGGCAGTTCTCGAACCGTCTGGGAGTCCACAACGGTGGTTATCTCAGAAGATGCGAGTTGAAGTGTCGGCGCTCTTTCGTCCACTTCGACCTGCTCGCTGACTTTACCCACTCTCATCTGGACGTCGATGATTTGATTGCCGCCCACGTTCAAGGTAATACCTTTGCGGGATGCGGTAGCGAACCCCGGTGCCGCGACGGTTAGTTCATAGCTGCCGGGAGGAAGATTTGGCGCGCTGTAAACGCCATCATCGTTTGTCACCGACTTGCGCCTTATTTCTGTTGACAGATTTTCAATGACGACTTGTGCGCCGGCCAAAACGGCACCCGAGTTATCTGTAACGGTTCCGGACAGCGTAGCTCCTGTCACCTGGGCAGAAAGCTGAACTGCGGGTGAAACCGCCAACATGAGACCGACCAACGCCGAACCAACCTGCACCCTGATTCTGATTTCATGGATTGTCACCAGACAACCTCCTGATAATAGCGAATGCAGTAGGACAACTTTTGGCCAATGGGAGGGATTGTATAGTCCAATTATCACTACTTGTCAAGCAATTTATTAAATGTTGACAGACACATTTTTCCAAATTTCTTAGGTTTACCGGGGGACGATGCCGAACCATAAAATTGCACTGTAGCGGTCATCGATTCTGCACTAAGCACATGAAACTAAACAACGTATTGACAGTACAAAGAATTTGGATTGACAAGGTCTAACAAATGAGTATCATTTTTGCGTTCGGCCTTCGCTACATTTTCCCGGGGAGTACCGACATTCAGTAAGACAGCAATGCGAGAAACCAAGATTGTTGTCTCACAAGTCGCTAGCAAATTGTCGCTACGCAAGACAACTCTCTTATCGGGATCCTAAAAACTTTCATGACTGATAACGGGACAGCAATAATGAAGATACTTGCCAAACAGGACGCGTCACCAACCCGCTTCGCAGATCAAATTTATGAGCGAGTGTTGCAACAAATCGTTGCGAGTGAGTTTAAGGTCGGTGATCGGTTGCCCTCAGAGAATGTCCTGGCCACCGAATTCGATGTTTCACGTGCTGTTGTTCGTGAGGCCTTGGCCCGTCTGCACGCTGACGGTGTAACGATAGCGCGCCGTGGTGCTGGCACTTATGTACGTCGGCAACCCGGTCGCGAGTTCCTGCGCCTAGCTCCCATCGGCGGAATTGCAGACCTAATGCGTTGTTTCGAATTTCGAATCGGTCTGGAGGGCGAAGCTGCTTCGCTTGCCGCCGAACGCCGAACAGATGAGCATTTGGCGGCGATTGAGGAGGCGTTCGAAGCTTTGGATCGGGCCAACTCGGCTGGTCAACTCGGCGTGGAAGAGGACATTCGCTTTCATGCCGCCATTGCCGCGGCAAGCCGCAATGCACTCTTCATTCAAACCCTGGACACTCTCGCCGCTCACATCTTCAATGGCATGAACGTCACCCGCAGTTTGTCCCTGACGCGGAGCCGAAAGCGGCTGGCGCTTGTACAAGACGAGCATCGCAAGATTTTGCAGGCGATCCGCGAAGAGGACCAAGACAAGGCACGTTTTGCCATGCGCGAGCATATCTCGAACGCACGAAATCGTGCATTGGGCGACAGCGCAGAACCAACCACGGAAGTAGTTACTCAGTTTGAGTACGGCCCTGAAACTCGACCCAGGGAACTCGTGGAGTGAGGAATCGGCTGGCCTCCGCGCATATCGCCAAGGAGTCTTGATGGAGCTGCAACTGAGTGACCGCGCATGTGAGACTCTGAAATATGTAAGCACAGCCACTTTGACCACTCAGCTATTCCGCCGTGGTTTTCGGAACACGTTCATGCAGGGTATCGCCCCATTGGGACCCGTTGGGAATCCGAACCTGGTCGGTCCCGCGTTTACTCTGCGGAACATTCCAGCCCGCGAGGACATCGATGTGTTGGAGATTTTTGAAGACCCGAATCATCCACAACGGCGCAGCATTGAGACCATCCCGGCAGGATATGTTCTCGTGCAGGATTGTCGTGGCGATAGGACGGTTGCTTGCTGCGGTTCCATTTTGGTCGCTCGGCTGCGAGTACGCGCAGTGGCGGGGATGGTTGCCGATGGGCCGGTCCGTGACAGCGCCGTGATTGCCGTCTCCAAATTTCCCGTTTTTTGCGCAGGCGCAAGTGCGCCGACCAACATTATCAAACACCATTCCGTGGATATAAATCTGCCCATCGGTTGTGGCGGAGTGGCTGTGTATCCGGGCGATGTGATCGTCGGAGATGCGGATGGTGTTGTGGTGGTTCCTCAACATTTGGCCGAAGAAATAGCCGCAGACGCCAGCGAGCAAGAACGGATGGAAGATTTCATTATGCAACGTATCGAGGCGGGTGCCGCCTTGCCCGGGACCTACCCTCCAAACTCTGAAACACGCAATGCATACTCCGCCTGGAAACCACAAAAGCACCCAGATGGCAAGCACCAGGTACACCTCAAATAATCGCAGCAAAGCGTTGACGATCAAGGGCACAATGCTGATCGGGCAGTCCGAGGTATTCGGAAACGAATGGGAAAACTCGGGCTTTCAATCCTTCCTCGGAGGAGGAAATTGGATCGCGAATTTGGAACCGGAAGCGATGAAGACGTCGATTGCGCGCGCGCTGGCTTGCTGCAGAGGCCTTCGATCATTGTTGCTCGACACATTGCGGGATGGAAATCCTTTGCGGATACCTAGGCTGCACAACGGCCAACTGGAACCTTAAATCTTGATAGTGTTTGGAGGAACTAAATGCGGACAACAGCAGTTCCTGTAATTGTGTCAATCGTCGTCGTCATTGCAGCTTTAATCACCTGTGTTCCCTTGATGTTTGGCGAAACGCGTTGGTCAGTTGTGAACACTTTTCAGATCGGAGGTGGCGGCGCCTGGGACTACGTGACAGTCGACGCCGAGAATCATCGGCTTTACGTTCCCCGAACAACGGACACGATGGTGATCGATACTGAGTCGGGCAAAGTGTTAGCTGATATTCCTGGTCAGAAGCGAGCACATGGCGTCGCGCTAGTCCCTCGAGTGGGGCGCGGTTTTATCAGCGACGGCGGCGGGAATGGAGCGGTCGTCATCTTCGACCTCAAGACGAACGTAGCTCTTGGGACCATCCCAGCACAGCCCGACGCGGACGGAATTATTTATGACAAGTTCAGCGACCGGGTTCTGGTTGTGTCAGGAGACGGGGGCGTGCTCATGACGTTGCAGCCAGATGTCGATCCCACGAAAGGAAAGATCGAAAAAACGATCCCACTTGACGGGGCGCCTGAGTTCCTTGCCGCGGACGGCGTGGGCAAGGTTTACATCAATTTGATGGATAAGAACTTGGTCGCCGCAGTCGATTTAAAACGGCAGAAGGTCGTGACTCGTTGGCCAGTCGCTCCTGGGGGCGCTCCAGTAGGAATGTCAATGGACACAGAGAAGCGGCGTCTCTTTATTGGGTGCCGAAATCCCCAAATGCTGATCGTCATGAATGCCGATGACGGCAAGATTCTGGCGTTTCTGCCAATTGGCAGTGGCGTGGACGCAACCAAATTTGACGGGTCTCAGGTGTTTGCAAGCTGCCGGGATGGCAAGCTTCATGTCGTGCAAGAGACATCCCCGGGCAGCTTCGATATGGTGCAGACGGTTCAGACCGCTGCGGGCGCCAGAACAATGGATATTGATCGTTCGACGGGGACCATTTATTTACCGACTGCTGAATTTGAGTCGGCCAAGCCAGGGGCCCGACCTTCACCAAAACCCGATACGTTCATGATTGTCGTCGCGCGAAAAGGCTCGACATAGCGCGAATGCCGAGCTGTTTGCCGGTGATATTAGGCAGCGGCTTTCAAAGAAAGGGTGCTCGCCGTCGAGTTAGCCCGGCAGATGTTTCTGAAGGAGGCTCAACAAAGAACATGAAATCCACATTTTCGCGCCGCGGGTTCCTCTTTGGAGCGGCGGCTTTCCCGGTCCTTGCGCCTTTGCAGTTGCATTCCAAGGAGATTTCCCGCCGCGAGACAATTCGCGATGTCCAGTGCATGGTGCTTTCCGCTGAGCGCACGTACACCCTTATAAAGATCACGGCATCGGACGGCACGTATGGTATCGGCGAGGCTTATGGGAGCCCATCGATTGGAACCAAACAACAGATCCTCGAACTAAAGCCTTTTCTCGTCGGGAAGAATCCTGTGGGCATCGATGCCATCTACTCGGAGTTGGGCAGAGGCGCCAACAGCTTAGCAGGCACTCGCACCGATGGTTCGGCTCACAATCTGGCGCGGGCTGCCAGCGGCATTGAGATGGCGTTGTGGGACCTTGCCGGCAAGATTCTTGGCGTTCCCGTAACCATGCTCCTTGGAGGAAAGTTCCGCGACAAGGTCCGGCTATACGACCATGCGGCGCCCAGGAACTTCCTCGACAAGGAATCCTGCCGGGAGTGGGCGCAAACGGTGAAGTCGGACCCAAGTGGGTTTACCGCCCACAAAATTGAGGTGCACCACGGCCCACCGCCAACCGACAACTCACCCGACGTCAGCCAGCGTGTGCTTACCACAAAAGAACTCATGGATATTGGCAAGGGTTTTGAGAATTGCCGCGAGGCGATCGGCTGGGATCATGACATCATGGTTCACTGCCATTGGGAATACGACCTTAGAACTTCCATTCAGTTGGCCGAGGCGGTAGAGCCCATAAAACCTTTGTGGCTTGAGGATCCGCTCGGGGTTGACTATTCCGACTCCTGGAAACGTCTCGTTGCCGTATCACGCGTGCCCATTTGCACTGGAGAAAATCTGACACGCCGCCAGGCCTTTAATGACTTCATCGTGAACCAAGGCCTCGACATTCTGAATCCGGATCTTCGTAACTGCGGCGGATTTCTCGAAACAAAACGAATTGCAGACATGGCGGATATTTACGGATTTCCCATGGCTACTCACAACACCGGCAGCCAACTCATCACCTGGGCAGCATGTCAATGGGCCGCATCGATTCGTGACTATTTGATGTGCGAGACGATTACTGGCAGAGGAGGATGGATGGATGAGCTACTTCTTCTCGACGGACTCTACATCAAGAATGGGGACATCTCGGTAAATGATAAGCCCGGTTTGGGTGTCGATCTAAACCCAGATGTCGCGAAAGCGCACTTGGCCGAAGGCGAGAGATGGTGGGACTAGCATTGCAAGACATTTCTTGCAATAAGAGGCGCCTTGTCCAAAGGGGCTTCCGGAGCACTGGATCCTTCAGGAAGAGGTCCCCCCTTTTTGGTGTAAACCGTCACGCCACCAGCAGGATCGCCGAATGAACTCCCAAGCCACCGTCGCTTCTTCGGAAAAAGAGATCACGCCTCGAGAGAGCGGGTCCGGCGGGCGATGGACCATCATCGGGCTTTTGAGCTTAGCAGCGATCATTGCCTATCTTTCCCGGTCGAACATCGCAGTCGCGCTCGCTACGCCCGAGTTTATCAAGTCGTTCCAGCTATCCGAGATCGGCCGCGGCACGGTTAATTCCGCCTTCTTCTGGGCCTATGCCGCCCTGCAGATCCCCGCTGGATGGGTGGTCGACCGCTACGGTGTGAAGTGGCCTTATGCATTAGCAGTGCTTTTTTGGTGCGCGGCTTCCGCCAGCACAGCGTCGGTAAACACGCTCGCGCAATTAATTCTCGTGCGCGTACTCGTAGGCATCGGCGAATCCATCTCGGTGCCGGCCAGCTACCGATGGATTCGCCTGAATTTTGCCGAGAATCAGCGTGGCCTCGCCATCGGCTTGTACATGACCGGCACGAAAATCGGCCCCGCAATCGGAACCCCGATTGCTGCATGGCTGCTCCTCGACCACAGCTGGCGAACCATGTTCCTGCTGATCGGCATCAGTGGCTTCCTTTGGTTAATCCCGTGGATACTGCTAACCGATGGCTACCGCGAACTCCCCTCGGCTGCCGCTGTGGCCCAGCCTGCGACGAAACGGTTGTCCGTGACCGCACTCCTGTGGAATCGCGTAATCTGCGGAACGATCATTGGAACTTTCGCCTATATGTACTTCGTGTATTTCTGCGTGACTTGGATGCCGGCATACTTTACAGAAAGGCGTCACTTGTCACTGTCGCAGATGGGCTCGTTTACCTTCTTCAGTTTCGGGGGCATGGCACTGGTGGCCGCGCTGGGAGGGTGGTTTGCGGATGTGCTGATTAAGCGTGGAGGAAATCCGGTCCTAGTCAGGAAGTGCTGCACGATCGCCGGCTTTGCCATTGCCTGTACAGAATTGATCGGAGCGCGGTCGCAATCTGTCTCGACAGCTCTGGCATTCTCCATCATTTCGCTCTCCGGTCTTGGCATGGCAACCGCCAACTATTGGGCGCTCACCCAGACCTTGATTCCTGCTTCTGCGATCGGACGGATGTCTGGCGTCCAGAATTGCGCTGCGAGTGTTGCGGGTATTGTCGCCCCTTTGTTCACTGGCTGGCTGAAGCAGCGAACCGGCAGTTATCTCGCACCCATGTCGGCGTGTTTCGTATTCCTGATTGCTGGCGTCCTCGCCTATACCTTAATGGTCAAGGAGCGGTATGCCCCTCGAACCTTACTTTGAGAACGCTAACCTATCCAATTCCCATTCGCCCGGAGCAACCCGATGATTCCGCTGTAAATTCCACGAAGTGTATATTTGTCAACAATATAGATCGCTGTCACTGAAGCCCGAGATGGGGGCACAGAAGTGCTATATCCAGAATCACGCACCCGTTTTAACTTCTTCTTGAGCAGTTCTGGGGGAGGGCTGCCCGGGTGTCCTGGACTCAAAACAGTCTCGGGATGCCCGTTATTTTTTTCTGGGGGCACGTTTTTATTTGCGGTTGCTTGCTCTGAGTCCCGCGGCTTGGGCGGGTGTCAGATCAAGCATGCCCGGGCGCGTTCCATGAGCAAATCACGCTCTCGTGCGTTGCGGGTTAGCGCTGCAGCACGCTCGAATTCAGTGCGTGCTTCATCCAAACGGCCTAGCTTCTTGAGCAGATCACCACGCACGCTCGGCAGCAGGTGATATTTCTCCAGCGAGCGCTCGGCTGTCAGGGCGTCTACCAACTCAAGGCCAGCCGCCGGACCGAATGCCATGGCGACCGCGACTGCGCGATTCAATTCAACGACCGGAGACGGCGCCGCCTGGGCAAGCTCCGCGTAGAGTGTGGCAATGCGAGGCCAGTCGGTTTCCTCTGGAGTGCGCGCTCGCGCATGACAGGCGGCGATCTCAGCTTGCAATACGTACCAGCCTCGTGCGGCCTCCAGCTTCTCTAGATGGAGCTTTCCTGCGCGATCGAGCGCCGCGAGACCGCGACGGACGAGGAGGTGATCCCAGTGCGCGCGGTTTTGGTCCAAGAGCAAGATGGGCTCTCCCGAGGGGCCTACGCGCGCCCTGGAGCGCGAAGCCTGGATCTCCATGAGCGCGACCAGACCGTGAACCTCGGGCTCTTGTGGCGCCAGTTCGGCCAGGATGCGCCCGAGCCGCAGCGCCTCTTCACAGAGCGCAGGCCGCATCCAGTCGTCACCCGATGTCGCAGAATAGCCTTCGTTGAAGATGAGATAGATCACTGCCAGCACCGATGACAAACGGGCAACAAGCTCGTCGCCTCGCGGCACCTCGAAGGGTACCTGCTTTTCCGCGAGCGTACGCTTGGACCGCACGATGCGTTGGGCGACCGTCGGCTCGGGGACAAGAAAGGCACGCGCGATTTCCTCGGTGGTCAGGCCTCCGAGCAAGCGCAGGGTAAGCGCAACCTGAGCCTCGGTCGAGAGCACGGGATGACAGGAGATGAAGAGCAGGCGCAGCAGGTCGTCGCCAACGTTATCATCAAGAGCTGAATCCAGATCGGGCACCGCCATCTCTTTCGCACCAAGTTCGCGACCGAGTTCCTCATGCTTACGCTCAAGTCGTGTGTTTCTGCGGAAGTGATCCATGGCACGATGCTTGGCGGTGGCCATGAGCCAGGCGCCCGGGTTATCCGGGACGCCTGATTCCGGCCATTGCTCGAGCGCGGCGACCAAAGCATCTTGGGCGAGGTCCTCTGCGAGGCCCACATCACGCACGATCCGCGTGAGGCCGGCAATGAGTCTGGGTGACTCGATCCTCCAGACCGCGTCGATGGTGCGATGTATATCGGTAGCCGTCACAGCTACCGATCACATCATGTTCATGCCTCCAGCGCAACCTCACGGTCCGCCTGTCCCGCGCAGTTCGCATCCACGCCCGGGCCGTAGAGCTGGCGTAACTCGCACTCGCCTTCTCCAGCGACCTCGAGGAACTGTCTGGCCAGCTCGATAGCCTCCTCCTTGGAGTTCGCCTTCAATATCGCGAATCCCCCGACGACCTCTTTGGCCTCAGTGAAGGGGCCGTCGACCACGGTCAGCTTGCCGCTTGCTCGCCGAACCCGCGCACCCAGCTTTGTCGGCAAGCAGCCTTCTGTCGCCAGCAGCCAGCCTGCCTTCATCCCTTCTTCGACTAACTTGCCCATGGTGGCCATTTCTTGCGGAGTCGGAGGTGTGCTCCGTTCCGCTGTCTTGTAGATACTCAGGAATCGCACGTTTTTTCTCCTTTTTGTGGTTGATCTAAATTCGCGAGATTGGCTCCGTCAGCCGGCCGTGACCAATCCTATGGCTTGCAGGGGAAGTCGTTCGGTCCGTACATCTGACGGACCTCGGTCTCGCCCTCCCAGCCTGGCCAGTGTTGCTTGTGAAGTTCCATGAACCGCACTGCCCCCTCGACGGCTTCTTCCTTCGATTTCAGTTCAAACTGCGCGTATCCTCCGATCACTTCCTTGGCCTCGGTGAAAGGCCCATCGGTCACAGTCACTTTGCCCCCGGAAAGCCGGACGCGTGCACCCTGCGCGGTTCCGGTGAGTCCCCCGCTGCCGAGCATTGTGCCGGAATTGGTGTCCTCTGCGGACAGCTTCGCAATCGCATCCATCAGCGACTTTGGGGGAGGGCCCTGGTTCTCAGCGTGCTTAACTATCATCATGAATTTCATCGTCAAATCTCCTCGAACTAGGTTTGGTTATGGCCAAGTTTCCGGAAGGTCTCGACCCACCGGTTCCTGGGCTCTATTGATGCGTCGAACGAAGGGTTCGAAAATCGACATGCGGCTCAACTTTTTTGAGAGCTGCGACTACCGCCTCTTACCGGCCATGTCGGCGCGCATTTGTTCTTCCCGCTTCCTGAACTCGGGACTAAGTTCTGGGCCGAAGTCCTCCGCCTCAAACACCTGGCGAATCTCAACCTCGCAGTCGGCCTCGTGGGGATTGGGGCAGCGCTTTACCCACTCGATGGCTTCTTCCATGGATCGCACCTGCCAAAGCCAATACCCGGCGATCAACTCTTTGGTCTCGGTGAACGGCCCGTCGTTTACGATTCGCTTTTCGCCAGTGAAGCGGACTCGCTTCCCCTTCGAACTCGGCTGCAGGCCATCGCCAGCGAGCATCACGCCGGCTTTGACCAGTTCCTCGTTGAACTTCCCCATGTCCTCCAGCAGTTTTCTCTTCGGCATTACGCCTGCCTCGGAATCCTTGCTCGCCTTGACTATCACCATGACTCTCATTGCTAAGCCTCCTTTTTGAATTCGGGATTAACCCTACTTTGACGTCGAATGACGGGATGTCAGTTCGACACCCCAGCATTATTTTTTTGAGGAAGTGGGATGGCGCTGTCCGCGAAGGAATCCCGGGCCAATACCGTCCCCACCACGACGAGCAAAAGCGGCCAGCATGATACCAGCATGTGCTCGAGAAACCGGTGGTGATCGGCGTCATAGGCCTCGAAAACGTGCGACACCGACGGGATCACAGCGACCAACAAAGCTAGCGCTCGAGAGCCCCCCACGCCGAGCATGTGGCCCAGGCTGGTAACCGCGGCAGTCAGGTGCAGGTACAGAATGAACATGCCGATCCCGGCGAGGGCCGCTCCTGCTGTTGATTTCGAACTCTGAAAGGTTGTCCGCCGCCCCGCCATACCCGCCTCCTCTGAGCCTTTTTTCCAGCTCTACTGACTCGTCGAACGAGGGATTCGGATATCGACAGGGGATCGTCAATTTTTCGAAGACCGGATTGCTCGAGCGACGGCTCACGGGCGGGTCGAACCCGGCCGCTTAGCGGCCGAACCGTCCCATCAATTCTGCTTGGGCCAGGATGTGACCCTTGATTGCAGCTTCGAGTTCGGGCTTGCTGGCTCCGGCTTTAAGGTCGAGCTTCGCATCAAGAGCAAAGAGCTTGAAGTAGTATCGGTGCGGTTTGCCCGGTGGAGGGCATGGGCCGTTGTAGCCCGTCTTGCGGAAGTCGTTGAGGCCCTGCTGCGAGCCATCGGGCAGGCGAGCTTCCTTGCTCACGCCCTCGGGCAGGCCGCGGGCGCTGGACGGAAGATTCCACAACGTCCAATGATTCCAGTTGCCGACGGGAGCATCGGGATCATCCACCAGAAGTGCAAACGATTTGGTGGTAGCCGGCGGATCGCTCCAAGACAGTTGGGGAGAGGTGTCGGCGCCATCGCAGGTGAACTTCTTCGCGATGTCGCCGCCGTTAGAGAAGCTCGTGCTTGAGAGGGTCAGAGACATAGCTTTTTCTCCGTCCATCGAAAAAAGCCGGGCGTAGGAGAGGGACGACAAGAACAACTGCGGCCCGGCGAATGCGTCCAGCGGTCCTGCCGCGATCGTGCCGAGGAGTGCGGCAGAAAGAGCAAACAGCCACTGCCGCGCCGCCTTGTGGAACAGGTGGGATTTGCCGGCTTGTTGCGGCGATTTCACGGCAACTCTGCGAACGATTTAGTTGGTGGAGATGGTGAAGTTTACGGTGATCTTAGCCTGCGTTTCGACCGCTTCACTGCCAAGGTAGTGCGGCTTGAAACGCCACTGGCGCACGGCTTCCTCGGCAGCGTTCGCCAGAATTGCGGGCCCGCTGAGCACGTGAAGGTCCTGAATTGTTCCGTCGCGGCCTATCAGGGCTTGCAGAATCACCGAGCCCTGGACTTTCATCTGGCGCGCCAGCATCGGGTAGCCGGGCTGGACCGGCTGGCTAGCAACTTCGGCGGCACCGGCCGACATCTGCACTCGTTCGGTAGCATTGGTGGTGACACTCGCCGCGGTTGCGGGCGCGTTGCCCGCCATGGAGGCGTCGGTAACTGGTTTCGGCGGCGACCCTGGTTTCAGGTCCACATGCACCGAATTAGTGCCGGGGCGAACCGTGCTGTGGTTGTCGCCGGCAACCACTTCCACCTCGAGCGGAGGCAGCACCGTTCTGGTAGCCGTTGCGTTGGCGGGCTGACCGGAAGGCATCATCGGAGTAGCTGACGGCGCGCTGGCCGGTGACGCATTGGAAGCAGCTGCAGGAGCAGATGGCGGAGCAGTCGAAGACGCGACAGCGGAAGAAGATACTTTGGCGGATGGTGCGGAAGTGGAACCGGCCGTGCCTGCAGACGCTATCTTGGCTGCAGATGCCGCCGCAGCTGACGGTTTCACCATAGGTTTGGCGACGTGCGGCTTCGTCCCAGGGGTCGTGCTCTTGGTGGTCGGCGCCGACGCTTGTTTTGCGGCCGGCTGTCCAACGAGAGCCTTGGCGACCTGCTGCTCCGGTGTCGTCGCGCTTACGGGAACCGGCTCAAGCTGGTCCTCAGATTCCTGTGTATCGGGAAACCAGAAATCGCGATCGCGGTAGATCACCACTCCCAGCGCGACAATGAGCAGTGCCAATGCGACGAGCATTGCCCAGCGCTGCCTGGGCTCGCGGCGAGTCTTCGTCGCCTCCGGCGAAGCGGGAGCGGGAGCGGGCAAGAAAACCTGATCGGCTCTGGTAGACAGCGTCTTGCTATGGAACATGGTGTGGAGAATGCTCAACCTGGGCCGCTCCTGGGGAGGTCTCTTGCATAAGTATGCCTCGAAAGCGTGTGAAAGGCCAGCGCTTTTGAGCCGTCTCTATAGCCCGATCGTGCTATCGTCCTTCGTAACTTTGTGGGGACTTTTGAATCCCATGTGTGGGTACGTAGCTGAAAATGGGAGGCCGGACGGTGCCAAAAATTGTCAAACCCCCGACGACCCGGTGGAAGCCCGAAGGCAGGATGTCCGAGGGCAATTTTGCCCGCATGTCCCGCCGCGAACTGCTGAAAATGGCGCCAGTCGTCATCTTGGGGGCGTTTGCCATTCCTGGTCTCCGTGAACCCCTGCTCAAGAAAGGGTTGGCCGTCAGCGACTTGGCTTCGGCGCTCCTGTTCCGCCGAGGGCATCTTGCGCCCACGTTTGCCGAATCGGAGCTTACCCCATTTCAAAAGTTCCCGATTAACGGCTATGACGTCGACGATCCCGGGGTGATCTTCGAGAATTGGACCCTCACAGTCGGCGGCGCCGTCGAGAAGCCCGGAGAATACACTCTGGCCGAGGTTCAAGCCTTGCCCCGCATGCGGCAGAACACGCGGCACGTGTGTGTTGAGGGCTGGGACGTAATCGGCCGGTTCGGCGGGGCGAAGCTGTCCGATTTCCTAACCATGGTCGGCGCTGATACCTCCGCGCGATACATTACTGTCGCCTGCGCCGACGATTATTACGAAACGCTGGATATGGCAACAGCGCTGCATCCCCAGACCTTGCTCTGCTATGAGATGTATGACCAACCGCTCACTCGTGAGCACGGCGCGCCACTGCGCTTAAGCATTCCCACCAAGGTGGGATACAAGCAGGCCAAGTATTTGACCGACTTAAAGGTCACCAATGTTGTGCAAAAGGTTGGCTACTGGGAAGACCAGGGATATTCCGAGTTCTACGGGCTGTGACGCATTCGTCAACCATCGAAAATCGCGGGCTTAGGGATCATGGTCGGAGGAAACACATGGGCGGCGCCGTCGTCGAAATCATTCGCACGAAGGATGAAGAAACCGAAACTGTGGCGCGTGCGGTGTATGAGCACCCATTGCTCGTGCGGCTGTGTCACTGGCTCAACGCAATCGCGCTATTTGTGATGGTGGGCAGCGGGCTGCAGATTTTCCGAGCCTTCCCCAGCTTTGGGGCGAAGATTCCGCAGAAAGATCTGCTGAACTGGCCGAAGGCGTTTGCTATCGGCGGATGGCTGGGCGGCGCGCTCGAATGGCATCTGACGTTCGTGTGGATTTACATCGCCACGGGCCTGATCTATCTCGGCTACCAGCTTTTCAGCGGCAACTACCGACAGGTCTTGTTCACCCACCGCGACCTGCCCGGCGTGTGGCCAATGGTGAAGCACTACTTCTTCTTCGGGCCGAAGCCCCCGCTCCATGAGGCTTACAACCCGCTGCAGAAACACGCCTATACCAGCGCGATCGCGCTGGGCGTGCTCTCGGTGCTGACTGGAATCGCGGTGTGGAAGCCGGTGCAGTTCTCGTGGCTGGCATGGCTGATGGGCGGGTTTCATCTGGCACGGCTTTGGCATTTTCTGGTGATGTGGGCAATTTTGGCTTTCGTGCTCGGCCATCTGGTGATGGTGGTTCTGCATAGCTGGAACAACTTTGTTTCCATGCTCACAGGTTGGAAGAAAGATCCCGAATACTGACGAGCGGGGCGGGACAGATGGCCGAAGCGGACATGGTCTTGAACAAGCCGGGGCCGGCGGGCATGACGCGAGAGCAGGATCTGATCGCGCGCGTCCAGCGTGGGCAGACCGAATTGTTCTACGAATTAGTTCAGCCCTATGAGCGCAGGGTCTACGCCGCGGCGTTGGCGATTCTCCGCAACGAGACCGACGCGGAAGATGTGGCGCAGGAAGCGATTCTGAAAGCGTTTGCCAACATCCGGCAGTTTCGCGCTGAGGCCCGCTTCAGCACCTGGCTGATTCAGATCACGGTGAACGAAGCGCTGATGCGGCGCAGAAGGGAGCGAACCGTAATCATGGAAGGCATCGACGACCGCCACGACGAAGAGAGCGACTATGCGCCCCGCGAGTTCGCCGACTGGCGGGAGATTCCTTCCGAGGCGCTGGAGCGCAAGGAAGTTCGGCAAAAGCTGGCCGAAGCCCTGG